>JAAUXZ010155068.1_pt1 | contig 13097 bp, 14 predicted proteins | sample 7278131 | NCBI WGS metagenome assembly JAAUXZ01 (sample SAMN14350119, study PRJNA611818) | marine sediment metagenome | isolation source: surface marine sediment (3m) | place: French Polynesia: Moorea | collected 2018-08
AGCGGGCGCCACACCGGCGCCCCGCTCTTCTTCGAGTTCCCAGACGACCCGGAGAGCGCCGCGGTGGACGACCAGCTCATGCTGGGCCCCGAGCTGCTCGTGGCGCCGGTGATGGAGCGCGGCGCACGCAGCCGCGAGCTCTACCTGCCTCCGGGTCGCTGGATGGCCTGGCACGACGATGCCCAGTACGTCGGGCCCCGCCGCGTGAGAGTGGCGGCCCCGCTCGAGAGGCTGCCGCTCTTCCTGCGCGCCGGAGCGATCGTGCCGACGCAGAGCCCCGGGCTGCACGTGGGGGACGCGCCCGAAGAGCCCTGCGTGCTCGAGGTCGTGCCCGGAGCCGACGGCGCGGGCCTGCTCACCGAGGACGACGGCAGCTCCACCGCCTACCGGCAAGGGGGGGTCGCGCGCACCACGCTCCGCCTCTGGGACCGAGCCGGCGGCCGACTCCGGCTCGAGATCGGGCGGCGCCAGGGAGACTTCGCCGTTCCCGACCGCACCCTGCGCGTGGTGGTGCGCGGCTGCACCCCTCCACGGCAGGTCACGCTGAACGGTGCGCGCGTCGACGAGGGATCGGGGGTGCCGGGCTACCGCGCCGCGGGCGGACGCCTGGAGGTGCGCTTCCTCGAACGAGGCGACGGCCACTCGCTCGAGGTCGAGCCCGCGCCGTGACGAGGGCCGACCCCGGTCTCTGCGCGGGCTGTGCCCACGCCTCGCTGCAGGTCAACCCGCGCGGCAGCCGCTTCTGGCGCTGCCGCCTGGCCGACCACGACGACCGCTTCCGCCGCTATCCCCCGCTGCCCGTGCTGCGCTGCGTGGGCTTCCGTCCGGGCGAGCCGACGCGCAGTGAGAAGCCGTGAGCCGTCGGGTACCCTCGAAGCCTGCACGGAAGGGGGAACGATGAGACGCTGGTTCATCCTCTCTGCGATCGGTCGCGACCGGCCCGGGCTCGTGGCCGAGCTCGCACAGCTCATCTACGACAGCGACGCCAACCTCGAGGACTCGCGCATGACGATCCTCGGCACGGACTTCGCCGTCATCCTGCTCTGCTCGTCGAGCGCCGCCGACGCCGGCGATCGCATGGCGGTGGGGGCCAAGCGACTGGAGCGCGACCACGGGCTCACGATCCTGCTGCGCTCCCTGGAGGGGGAGCAGCGTCCTTCGGTGCCCGCTCCGGGCACGAAGCTCTACCGGGTGGAGGCCATGGGCGAGGACCGCGCCGGCATCGTCGTGCGCCTGTGTCGGGTGCTCGCCGACCGCGGCGTGAACGTGGCCGAGCTCTCGACGCGAAGCCGCCCCGGGCCCGGAGGCTCGCCGCACTACGAGCTCACCATCCTGGTGGAGATCCCCGAGAGCCGCGACGTGCGCGAGCTGAGGGAGTCGCTGGAGGCGGAGGCCGACGAGCTCGTCGTCGACGTGGCGCTACTTCCCGCAAGCTGATCGAGCTTCGCTCGCCCGCGGTCACGGCGCTTCGCGGAGCTGGTCTCAGCGGTTCGGGAGCGGGCGGCCGATGGCCTCGAAGAAGACCTCGAGGAAGCGGTAGGTCAGGCCCCACACGACGTGACGGTCGGGCTTGCCGACGAGGATGCCCGGGAAGGGGCGCCAGCCCTCGACGCCGATGCTGTACTCCACGTGCCGCTCGGGCTCGAGCAGCGAGCGCACCGGGAACCAGAAGGCGTCCTGCACCTCGTGGTTGGGGACCAGCTGGGGCGAGGACGGCAGGTGGTAGACGTAGGCCGAGATGATGAGCCGCGGCACGCCGGACACGTGCTGCCCCTGGAGGTCGGCGAGCTTGCCGAGCGGCTCGGCAGCCGAGAGATCGACGCCCACTTCCTCGAGCGTCTCGCGCTCGGCGGCCCGCCGCGGGTCCGGGTCCCCCGGCTCGATCCGACCGCCGGGGAAGGCCATGTGACCCGACCAGGGGTCGCCCTCGTGCTCGGCGCGCTCGATGAAGAGCACCTCGGGCACCCGCTCCCGGTCGCGCAGCAGCATGGCCACCGCCGCGCGGCGCTTGCTGTCCTCGTCCACCGTCGGCGGCGCGTGGGCCGTGAGGCGGGAGCGAATCTCTTCGACGGTCGGCATCGGGGGAGATGATACCGTCTCGGCCATGGCAGACCCCCCGAGCCCGAGGGCGGACGCCCGCGGCCTGCTGGCCCTCGCTCGCAGCGACCGCCCCGCCGCGGTGAAGGCGCTCGATGCGCTCTCCGTCGAAGAGCAGGTGGAGCTCGTGTGCAGCGCACCGGTGGGCGAGCGGGCGGCGCTCCTCGACCTGGCGTCCTCCCCCGAGACCCTGATCCCGCGGCTTCCCGAGGCGGAGCTGTGCTTCACGGTGAAGGCGGTGGGGCTCGAGAGCGCCGCCTGGCTGATCGAGCACGCGACCCCGGAGCAGATCGTCGCGTCGCTCGACCTCGACGCCTGGACGGGCCTGGCCCCCGACCGCGCCAAGCTCGAGGCCTGGCTCGACGCGCTGGCCACCACCAGCGACGAGTCGCTGCTCCACGCCGTTCGCGCCGTCGACCCCGAGCTGCTGGTGCTGCATCTGAAGCTGCGCGTCGCGGTGTTCCAGAAGCCCGACGACGCGGACAGCGAGGGCTGGCAGCCGCCCGAAGGCAGCCGCACGCTCGAAGGCCAGTTCCACCTGCTCGCGCTCCGCGAAGGCGACGACCTGGCCGACACGCTGCGCCTGCTCCAGGTGCTCTTCCAGCACGACTACTGGACCTACTTCCGCCTCATGCAGGGCGTGGTCTGGGAGCTGCCGACGGAGACCGAGGAGTGGGCGCTGCGCTGGCGTACGGGCCGCCTCGAAGACCTGGGCTTCCCGAGCTGGGAGGACTCGATGCGGCTCTATCGGCACATGGCGGAGGCAGAGCGCAACGCCATGCCCGAGGCGCGGGCAGCGCTCGACGTGTCCGAGTGGCACATGCCTGTGTGGTTGCCGTCGCTGCCCGAGGGCGCCGACTCCCGGCACCTCGTCTTCCGAGTCGTCGCGAAGCTCCCCCCCGAGGAGCGTCGAGCGGCCTTCTACGCCTTCGTCGGCACGGCGAACATGGTGGCGGTGGCCGACCGCATGGAGCTGTCGGATGTGGAGACCACACCGCGGGCGATCGAGAAGGCCGCCCGGTGGATCAGCCGTGGGCTCGAGCACCTTGCGAGCGAGCACGGACTGGAGCCCGACGCGGTGCTGCGCCGCATTCCGATGGATCGGCTCTTCCGGGTGGGCGCCAACCTCGATCCCGACGCGGCGGGCGCCCACGACGAGCGAACCCCGAAGACGGAAGGGCCCGCCGGCTGAGAAGCCGGCGGGCCCTCTGCCTGGCGCGATCGTCTCTAGAGATCGACTGCCTTCAGGGTCTTTCGCTTGTTGCCGATCGCGCGAGCCTCGGCGTTCTTGATCATCTCGCGGACGACCTTGTCGAGGGCCTCGTAGAACTCACCACCGACGTTGCACTTCTTCGTGGCCGCCTTCGTGCGGGCCTTCGAGATGATGAGCTCGGCCCCACCGCTGCGGCGCGCCGTCTTCTTCTTTCGAGCTGCCATGTTTCCTCCCATTCGCACCGGGCTGCCCGGTGTTGCTGCACCGGGCTTGCCCCGGCGTCGCCGGATCGCCGGCGAACCCCCATGTTCTTGGTCCGGAGCGGCCCCAAACGGCCTTTTCCGAGGGGCGCATCATAGGCACTTTGGACGCAGGTTCAAAGCGAAATCTGCGTCGAAACGGCCTTTTCGGGGCCTTTTCGAGCCATCTGGCCCCGGTGGGCGGGCCCTCCCTCTAGCCCAGGCAGAGCCGGAAGATGGCCGGCAGCACCTCCTCGACGGGATCGCTGCTGCGCAGGTCACACCTGGCGTCGTAGGGGGTCTCCGAGGCGGTGAGGATGGCGGTCGTGGCGCCGGCCGCGCGAGCCGCTTCGAACATGCCGTTGATCGGCCCGACGACCAGCGAGGTGCCCGCGGCAACGAAGAGGTCGCAGCCCGCCGCGGACTGCATGGCGCGCGCCAGGTCGCGCTGCACGAGACCCTGGCCGAAGGAGATGGTCGCGGGCTTCCAGGGTCCGCCGCAGGGGCAGCGCGGCACGGGCGTGCCGCCCTCCCACTCGCGCTGCGCGGCCTCGCGCGGCTCGCGGGCGCCGCACTCGAGGCACAAGACTGCGCTGTCGGTGCCGTGGATGTTCACGAGGCGATCGGCGGGAAAGCCGCTCCGCTCGTGCAGACCGTCCACGTTCTGTGTCACCAGGAGGTCGACGCGTCCGGCGCCGGCCAGGTCGGCCAGCGCCAGGTGGCCGGCGTTGGGCTCGGCCTCCTGGATCACGCTCCAGGTCTCGCCCTTGTAGCGCCAGTACTCCTCGCGTGCGTGCTCGCTGGCCACGAAGTCCTGGATGGGCACGGGCTGGTAGCTCTCCCAGCGCCCGCCCGGTGACCGGAAGTCCGGGATTCCCGAAGCCGTGGAGAGCCCTGCGCCGGTGAGCACCACCGGCCGCTCGGCAGCGGCCCAGCGGCGGGCGAGTTCGGCGACGACGTCCATGCGCGCAACCTACCAGGCCGGCGACCTCGCGGGAATCCGCCCGGCCCGCGGAAATGCCCGCGACGCCGCGGGTTCCGCGCGACCTCGCGGAATCCGCCTGCCGGGCTCCTGGTACACTCCGCCTCGTGGCCGTGATCGACCTGCGCAGCGACACCCTGACCCAGCCCACCCCGGCCATGCGGGACGCCATGGCGCGGGCCGAGGTCGGCGACGACGTCTACGGTGAGGACCCGACGGTCAACCGCCTCCAGGAGACGGCCGCGCGCCTGCTCGGCAAGGAGGCCGCGCTCTACGTGCCGTCGGGCACCATGGGCAACCAGGCCTCGCTGCACCCGTTCGTGCGTCCGGGCGACGTGCTGCTGGCAGGCAAGGGCGCGCACGTGCTGTGGTACGAGTCCGGCGCCCCGGCGGCGCTCTCGGGAATCCAGGTGGAGACACTGGGCCACGGCGGGTTCTTCGACGGCGCCGAGGTGCGCGCCGCAGTCCGCCCCGACGAGTCGCACTACGCGCCCACCCGCGCGGTCGCCGTCGAGAACACCCACAACCGCTCGGGCGGCAGGGTCTTCCCGCTCGACCGCATCAAGGACGTGGCGGCGGCCGCGCGCGAGCACGGCCTGCACCTCCACCTCGACGGTGCCCGCCTCTGGAACGCGGTGGTGGCCACGGGAACGCCCGCCGACGCCTGGGCCGCGCCCTTCGACACCGTCACCTTCTGTCTCTCCAAGGGACTGGGCGCGCCCGTGGGCTCGGTGATCTGCGCCACGAGGGAAGCGATCCGCCGCATCCACCGCGCCCGGAAGATGCTCGGCGGGGGCATGCGCCAGGCCGGCGTGCTGGCGGCCGCAGGTCTCCATGCGCTCGAGCACCACGTGGAGCGGCTGGCCCACGACCACGCCAACGCGCGGCGCCTGGCCGAGGGGCTCGCGGAGCTGGGCTTCGCCATCGAGGGCGCCCCGGAGACCAACATGGTGATGTTCCGCGTCGAGGACACGGCGGGGTTCCGCGAGGCCCTGCGCAGCCGCGATCTCTACGTCAACCCGATGGACCCGGGCCGCTTCCGCGCGGTGACCCACCTCGACGTCTCGGCGGACGACATCGAAGACGCCATCGACCGCATCGGCCGCATCGTGAAGGAGGGCATCCGCTGACGGCGATTCCTGCCGAGCTGTGCCACCTCGCCCCCGCCTTGCGCGGGGCCTACCCCGTGCGGGGCGGCAACGCGGTGCGACCGCTGGTGGACGGCGAGCCCGCCTTCCGCGCCATCTGCGAGGCGGTCGAGGCCGCTCGCCGAAGCGTGTGGATCACCGTCGCCTACCTGGAGCGCGACGTCCCCATGCCCGACGGACGGGGCAGCTTCTTCGACACGCTGGAGCGCGCGGCCGCGCGCGGCCTCGACGTGCGTGCCCTCTTCTGGCGCGAGCCGCGACTGCCCGAGGTCGAGCCCGACTCCGTTCACTTCGCCGGCAGCCAGGAGGAGCGCGCCTGGCTGGGCGAGCGCGCGCCCGGGATCAAGGCCCGCTGGGACCGCCACCCCCGCGCCTACTGCCACCACCAGAAGAGCTGGCTGATCGACGCCGGCGAGACGAGCGAGGTGGCCTTCGTGGGCGGCATCAATCTGCTGCGCTCGTCTTCGCTGGCCCGCCCGGGCCACGCGAGCACCGGCTGCGAGCAGGACCACGACGTCTACGTCGAGGTGCGCGGCCCCTCGGCCAGCGACGTGCACCACAACTTCGTGCAGCGCTGGAACGAGGCGAGCGAGCGTGAGCTCGAGGACGGCAGCTGGCCCGGGCCCGAGAGCGCCACGGACCTCGACTTCCCGGCCTTCCTGTCGGCGCCCGCCGGCATGGTGCCCGTGCAGATGACGCGCACCATCATGCCGGGGCTCTACGCGAACGACGCGGCCGCGCCGGGGGCCAAGCCCTTCCCCGTGGCCGAGGGCGAGTCGAGCGTGCTCGAGCAGTACCTCGCGGCGATCCGCGGCGCCCGGCAGGCGATCTACCTGGAGGATCAGGCCATCGGCTCGACGGCGATCGTCGGGGCCCTGGCGGAGGCGCTCGGCCGCGGTGTCGAGGTGGCCTTCCTCGTGCCCGGCAACCCGCACCCCGACTTCGTGAAGGCGCGTCGCGACCCGCGCGCCGCCTTCTTCTTCGACGAGCTGGCGGCCCTCGCCACGCACGAGAACTTCACGCTCGCCGCCATTGCGGGGAGCCGCGGCGGGGGGCACTACGAAGAGGTCTACGTGCACGCCAAGATCATGCTGGTCGACGACGCGTGGGCCACCATCGGCTCGACCAACGTCGCCGAGCGCTCCTTCCACCGGGATACCGAGCTCAACGCCTCCTTCTGGCACGAGGCGACGGTGCGCGGCCTGCGCGCCCGGCTCCTGGCGGAGCACCTGGGCCAGGACACGACGGAGCTCGGCGCGCGCGATGCCATGCTGCGCTTCCGCGAGGTGGCCTGCGCGAACGCCGACCGACGCACCCTCTGGCAGCCGCTCGAGGGCCTGGCCTACGCCCTCGATCCCGGCGAGTACGGAGCCTGAAGTGCGCGTCGCGGTGAACACCCTGGAGCTCGAGGTGGAGTACCTCGGCGACGAGTCCGCTCCGCCCCTGGTGCTGGTGAACGGCCTGGGCGGGCAGCTCGTGCGCTGGGGCGACGAGTTCTGCGCGAGGCTCGTGGCGCAGGGGCTGCGCGTCGTTCGCTACGACCAACGGGACGTCGGCCTCTCGACCCGATTCGACCACTTCCCCATCGACCAGGTGCGGACGGCCATCGGGCGCGCCTTCCGCGGCGAGCGTCCCGAGGTGCCCTACCGCCTGGAGGACATGGCCGACGACCTGGCCGGTTTGATCGAGGGCCTCGGGCTCGAGCGCGCCCACGTTGCCGGGATCTCGCTGGGCGGCATGGTCGGGCAGCTCGCCGCCATCCACCATCCCGAGCGGCTGCGGAGCCTCACCTCGATCATGTCGACCACCGGCGACCGCAGCCTGCCGCCGCCCACCCCGGAGGCCGCGAAGGTGCTGACGACGCAGAGGCCGGGCGACCGCGCCGGCTACATCGAGCACGAGGTCGAGTCGACCCGCGTCTTCCACGGCGACGCGCTGCCCTTCGACGAGGCCTGCATCCGTGCGCGCGCCGCCCGTGAGTTCGACCGCGCCTATACGCCCGACGGGAGCGCACGGCACCTGCTCGCGAGCGCCGTGCAAGAGAGCCGCCGCGAGGCGCTGCGCGCCGTGCGCACGCCCACGCTCGTGGTGCACGGAGACTTCGACCCCCTCGTGCGCCTCGAGTGCGGGCTCGACACGCACGAGTGCGTTCCCGGCTCGAAGCTCCACGTGGTGCGCGGCCTGGGCCACGACCTCTGCCCCGCCGCCTGGGACGAGATCGCCGCCGCCATCGGCGGCCACGCGCGCGCGAGCGGCTGAGCCGTGCGGATCCTCGCCCTCGCCGCCCTGACCCTCCTTCTGGCGCTCACCGTCGCGGCGGCGCCGAAGATCCCCGAGACGGCCGAGGCGGTGAAGCCCCTCGAGGTCGGTGACCGCGCTCCACTGGTCACGCTGCGCGACGTCGACGGCGAGCCAGCGCCGCTGGACGCCTGGGTGGGCCGCGGCCTCGTGGCCCTCGTCTTCTACCGCGGCGGCTGGTGACCCTACTGCAACACGCAGCTCGGTGAGCTGCGCAAGGCGGAGCCGGAGCTCGAGGAACTCGGCTTCCGGATCGTCGCCATCAGCCCCGACCGGCCCGCGAAGCTGGTGCAGAGCAAGCGCAAGCACGACCTCGGCTACGTGCTGCTCTCCGACAGCGATGCCGAGGCCGCCGCGGCCTACGGCATCGCCTTCCGCGTCGACGCGGACACCGTGGAACGCTACAAGGGCTACGACATCGACCTCGAGGAGGCCTCGGGCCGCTCGCACCACGTGCTCCCGGTGCCGAGCGTATTCCTCGTGGACGGCGACGGGCGCGTCGTCTGGCGCTACAGCAACCCCGACTACAAGGTCCGCCCCGACAACGAGGACCTCCTCGCCGCCGCCCGCCGGGTCGCCGCCTCGGGGAGCGGCAGCAGCTCCACCCCCTAGCCGCCTTTTCGACTCCGCTCGCCTGCACGGGTCTTGCACGATTGGCCCCGGGACCGTCATCGCGGTGTCGTCACGGCTGCACCAGCTTCGCCTTTCCTGTGTCGAAACCAGGGCGCCGCGGGAGCGGGCGGCGCCCCGTGAGGAGACACGGCAATGGATGGAGTCACCAGCACGCACGACGCCCCGCTCGCAGCTGCGGTCCCGCCGCACGAACGGCCCCTCTCCCGCGTGGCTCTCGCCGTGGTCGCGGGAGTCGCGGCCTGGGACTTCCTCTTCTACGACGCGATCGGCGGCTTCACCCACGGGATCTTCACCCTGGTCTGCCTGGGGCTGCTCGTCTGGATCCATCCCGGGGCGCTGGCCCTGCGGCTGCCCCAGGTCCTGGCGGCGGCGCTGGGTGGGATCGCCGTCGCCCAGTTCATCGAGCCCTCGTTGCTCGCCACTTCGCTCGCGATCGTCGGGCTCGCGTCCTTCGGGCTCGTCGCCCGCGCCGCGCGCGCGCCCGCCGGAGCCCAGTGGCTGCGCAGCTGGAGCGAGCTGGCGACGCGCGGCTGGCTGCAGTTCGTTCGCGACCTCGGGCAGCTGCGGGCCGAGCTCGCCGAGCAAGGCGGCTGGCGTGGACGCCTGGCCCGCGTCTGCGGCGACTGGCTCCCGCCCTTCGTGCTGAGCCTTCCCTTCCTGGGCCTCTTCGCCATGGCCAACCCGCTGATCGAGCTGCGCCTCGGGGAGCTCGGCGAGGCGATCGCCGACTTCTTCCGGGCCCTCCACCCCGCGCGCCTGCTCGCCTGGCTGCTGGTGGGAGCGGCCGGCTGGGCCCTGCTGCGCTTCCGCCCGCGGCCGGAGGCCCCGGCCCGCCCCGCCGCCTTCGACGCGCGGCGCGACGCCTTCGAGGGACGGATGCTGGTGCGCTGCCTCGGCGTCTTCAACGCGCTCTTCGCCGTGCAGACGTTGCTCGATCTCGGCTACTTCTGGAGTGGCTTCACCCTGCCCGAGGGCATGACCTACGCCAGGTACGCGCACCGCGGCGCCTACCCCCTCGTCGCGACCACGCTGCTCGCCATCCTCTTCATCCTCGCGACCTTCAGCGACGACCGCGACCTGGAGACCCCGGAGCGACGCCGGGCCGTGCGCCTCGTCTACCTGTGGCTGGCGCAGAACGCCTTCCTGATCGCCTCGGCCGCCGCGCGCCTGCAGCTCTACGTGGACGTCTACCAGCTCACGCGCCTGCGCGTGGCGGCGGCGATCTGGCTCGGGCTGGTGGCCGCGGGCCTGGCCTTCACCGTGGTGAAGATCGCCACACGGCGCGGCAACGCCTGGCTCGTGAACATGAACCTGGCCACGACGGCAACCGTGCTGTGGCTCTGCTGCTTCCCCGACTTCGCCGGCTTCATCGCCCTTCACAACGTCGACCGCGCGCTCGCCACGCGCGGCGAGCTCGACGTCCACTACCTGCGCCGGCTCGGCCCCGCCGCGCAGCCCGCCTTGCGACGCTGGTGGGACTCACCGCTGCGGGCGGCCAGCGCACCCCTCGTTCCCTGCGCCGACCGCCGCCTCCGGCACGAGCTCGACCGGCAGCTCGCGAGCTGGCGCGGCTACAGCCTGCGGCGCACGGCGCTCCGGGCCCGGCGCGACCCCGAGTGGCACGAGCGACTGCCCGCCTGCGAGAGGCCGTGCTGAGGGCGCCGGCGCGTCAAGTCGCCGGCTCCGGGGGCCGATCCAGGGCGGACGGGGCGGAGGTGAGCCAGACCATGTCGCGCGTGCTCGTGGTCGACGACGATCCCCACATCCGCGAGGTGGTGTGCTTCGCGCTCGAGCAGGCCGGCTACGAGGTGGAGCCGGCGGCCACGGGTGAGGAGGCGCTGCGCGACTTCGACGCCAGGCCGGCCGACCTGGTCGTGCTCGACATCGTGTTGCCGGAGATGGACGGCCTCGACGTCTGCCGGAAGCTGCGCGATGCGAGCGAGGTGCCCGTCCTCTTCCTCTCGAGCCGCGACGACGAGGTCGACCGCGTCCTCGGCCTGGAGCTCGGGGGCGACGACTACCTCAGCAAGCCCTTCAGCCCACGGGAGCTCGTCGCCCGGGTGAAGGCCATCCTGCGCCGCACCGGGCCCCGCGAGCGCGCGCCGGCCGCGGACGTGCTGGAACGCGGAGCCCTGCGGCTCGACCGCGCGGCGCACCGCTGCTCCTGGGAGGGACGTGAGGTGCCGCTCACCTCCACCGAGTTCGCCCTGCTCGGCTCGCTGATGGGCGCGCCGGGGCGCGTCTACTCCCGCGACGAGCTGGTGGAGCAGGCCTGGGGGCGAGGGCACCACATCACGGATCGCACCATCGACAGCCACATCCGCCGGGTTCGCAAGAAGTTCGCCGAGCTGGGCGCCGACCCGATCGAGACGGTCTACGGCGTGGGCTACCGGTTGCGGGCTTGAGGGCCGAGCGTCTCCCCACCGTTCGCCAGCTCCTCCTGGCGCTCAACGCCTTCGTCCTGCTGCTGCCGCTGCTCCTGCTGCTCGGGCTGCGCGTCTACGACGCGGCGCTGGTGCAGCAGACCGAGCGGCGCCTGATCGGCGAGTCGGTGCTGATCGCCGAGGCCTGGCGCGACGGCTACACCGCGGCGCTGGGCCTGCCCGTGGCCGCGACCGGGACGGCGCGTCCCCCCCACGCGCGCGATGCCACCTACGCGCCCATCGACCCGACCACCGGCGAGAGCTTCGATGTGCTGCCTCCCCAGCCCGACCCGCTGCGCTCCGTCGCACCGGGCGACGACGCCGCCTGGCGGGCCGGCTCGGCGATCACGCCGCTCCTGCTGCGCGCCAAGGTCTTCAACCTGAGCGGCGCGCGCGTGGTCGACGCGACGGGCTGCGTGGTGGCCACCAGCGGGAGCGATCTCGGCGACTGCCTGGACCCGCTGCCCGAGGTGCGCTCGGCGCTCGCCGGCCGCTACGCGGCGGTGGTGCGGCAGCGCATCAGCGACCAGCCGGAGCCGCCGCTCACGAGCATCCGGCGCCGCGGCGAGCACCGGGTCTTCACCGCGACGCCCGTCTGGCACGAGGGGCGCGTGATCGGCGCCGTGCGCATGTCGCGCACGGCCGTGGCGCCCGGGGAATGGCTCTGGCGCAACCGGGACCGCATGCTGGGGCTCGTGCTCGCCTGCGCCGTGGTGCTGCCGCTCATCAGCTACTCCATCTCCCACGCCATCTCCCGCCCGCTTCGTGACATCACCGCGGCGGCCCAGGCCGTCGCCGGGGGCGAGAGCGGCCGGGAGCTGGCGCCGAAACGGCTCGCGGCCCGCGAGATCTTCTCCCTGGCCGATGCGCTGGAGCGCATGCGCGACGCGCTCGAGAGCCGCGCGCGCTTCATCGAGTCGTTCACGGCCGATCTCGGACACGAGCTCAAGACGCCCGTCACGGCGATCCGGGGCGCCGCGGAGCTTCTCCAGGACGGCTGGGAGACGATGGATGCGGCGCAGCGCGAGCGCTTCCTCGCCAACCTCGAGGGTGACGCGCGCCGCCTCGAGAGTCTCGTACGCGAGCTGCTGACGCTCGCGCGCATCGAGCACGGGGCCGAGGCCGCCGAGCCCATCGCCGTGGTTTCCTTCTTCGAGAGCCTCCTCGAGCGCTACGGCGACGAGGTGTCGCTCGACGCCCGCGCGGCCCCCGACCAGGTGCAGATGAGCCGCGAGCGGCTCTCGAGCGCCGTGCGCAACCTGGTGGAGAACGCGCTGCATCACGGCGGGGGCAAGGGTGTGCAGGTGGAGGTTGCCAACGACGTGGGGCGACTGCGCGTGTGCGTGCGCGACGGTGGGCCAGGCATCCCCGAGGCGCACCGGGACCGCGTCTTCGACCGCTTCTTCACGACCGCGCCAGAGAGCGGCGGCACGGGGCTCGGCCTCTCGATCGTGCGCGCGGTGGTCGAGAGCCGCGGCGGCCGCGTCGCCCTCGACACGGGACCCGACGGCACGACCGTCACGATCTGGCTCTAAGCCAAGCTCTCCGAGCTCCGCTCGGCTTCGCCTCGCTGCGCGCGCTTCGCGCTTGCTACTCGTCGGTCACGCAGCCTTCCGACGCCGACTTCACGTTCTTGATGTACTTGTAGAGCGTGCCGCGCGTGGCCTTGAGGGGCGGCGCCTGCCAGCTCGCGCGGCGCCGGGCCAGCTCGTCGGCCGGCACCTCGAGCTCCACCACGCGCTGCTTGGCGTCGATCGAGATGCGGTCGCCGTCCCGCACGAGCGCGATGGGGCCGCCCTCCTGCGCCTCCGGCGTCACGTGGCCGAGGATGAAGCCGTGGGAGCCCCCCGAGAAGCGGCCGTCGGTGATGAGCGCCACGTCCTCACCGAGCCCCGCACCCATGATCGCCGACGTGGGCGTCAGCATCTCGGGCATGCCGGGCCCGCCCTGCGGACCCTCGTAGCGGATCACGATCACCTGGCCCTTGCCGATCTCGCCGCGCTCGAGCGCCTGGAGCATCGCCTCCTCGCCGTCGAAGGGCTTCGCGACGCCGGTGAAGGAGAG
>JAAUXZ010113664.1_pt1 | contig 13079 bp, 11 predicted proteins | sample 7278131 | NCBI WGS metagenome assembly JAAUXZ01 (sample SAMN14350119, study PRJNA611818) | marine sediment metagenome | isolation source: surface marine sediment (3m) | place: French Polynesia: Moorea | collected 2018-08
AGCAAGCGCTCACGAATCTGTCATTCCGTCACCACGGGAGTATGGTGGCGGTCTCAGCAGCTAAAGACCGATCATGAGTCGGGTTTATTGCAGGGATGTGGAAATTTTTTTCCTGCAACGTCAATCAGCCAGCTTGCGCACGCAGTCAAGGAAGGCCTGCTCATCGGGTGGGCTGCCAGACCGCTGGGCTTCCCAGAGAATCAAACCGAGGCATTCCATCATCCTGTGTTCGGCCTCGTGGGCATCGCCGGTTTTCAGCGTCATCTTCTGGTGCAGGCCGCGAATGCCCTCGGGGCGGTCGCTGCCAAGTTGTTCGGCGAGAGTGATGTGCATACCCATGTGCAAAAAAGGGTTTGTCTGTCCGTCCTCAATATCGAAATCCTTTTGCAGGGCGTCCTGGTCAATGAACAGCTGGTGATATTCGGGATGCTGCTCCATGACCTGGGCGACCAGCTGTTCCAGGCCTTCGAGCGGCATGCCTTCGAGACGTTTCTGCCAAGTCTGCTGATAGAAAAGACGAAGCTGGTCGCGGTTTTGTCCAAACATCTGGTTTTCTCTGGCCCGTTCCTAGCTGGTTTTCTTTTTGTATTCGCAGAGGTCTTCGATCAGGCAGGCGCCACAACGTGGTTTGCGTGCCAGGCAAGTATAGCGCCCAAGCAGAATCAGCCAATGATGAGCGTCCTGCATAAATTCTTTTGGGATCAGTCGCAGCAGTCTTTTCTCAACCTCAAGCACCGTTTTGCCCGGGGCGATGCGGGTTCGATTGGAAACCCGGAAGATATGGGTGTCGACTGCCATGGTGGGGTGGCCGAAAGCGGTATTGAGTACCACGTTGGCGGTTTTGCGTCCCACCCCCGGCAGGGCTTCCAGTGCGGCCCTGTCTTCCGGAACCTCACCGCCATGCAACTGCAACAGGATGTCACAGGTTTTGATGATGTTCTTGGCCTTGCTGTTGAAAAGCCCAATCGTCTTGACGTATCCCTTGAGGCCTTCCTCTCCGAGGTCGAGGATTGCTTGTGGCGTATTGGCAACCGGAAACAGCCTGTCGGTCGCTTTGTTGACCCCCTTGTCGGTAGCCTGAGCTGACAGGATCACTGCGATGAGCAGTTCGAAGGGAGTCGTATAGTTCAGCTCAGTGGTCGGATGTGGATTATCTGCTCGGAGACGTTCGAAGATTTCCTGCCGCTTGTTTTTGTTCATACTCTGAAGCGATAAGCCAGATGGGTTTGGTCCGAAGGCCGCCTATGATAGCTTCGTGAAGCACAAAGCTCATAATGTGCCCCTCAGATAGTGACTGGTTGGGTGCAATGGGTAGCTTGACACAAGGCCTCGGGGTTGCCCGGTTATCGATTATTTTCGTTTGACCGGTGTGGATCCTTTTTCCGACAAGGAATCTCGCGTAGATATGATGGAACGTATTCTGAGCGCAAAACTGCGTCGTTCGCAGGAGTTTCAATCCGGCATGGTGCGCTTGCTGGTGTGGGCGCTTATGCTGGTTATGCTTGGCTTGGCAGGCCTCTACGGTGTGTACGAGTTCGACTGGGGGGTGTTTGCCGGGCTGTTTGCCGCGCATCTGCTCTGGTACCTGACGATTCAGGTGCATGTCATCTATAAACCCGAGTTGATCCGGGGGCGTACCTACCTGGGTGTGGTGGCCGACATGAGCGGGACCAGCCTGAGCATTTACCTGAGCGGCAACCCCATCAGCCCCTTTGCCCTTTTGTACGTGCTGTCGTACCTGTCGCAGGGAACCCGGTTCGGGCGAAACAACCTGATTGTCACCTCGATTGCGAGCGTTGTTGCCTTCTCGGTGGTCAGTGCAGTACTGGACGGCTGGAGTCAAAGTCCGATTGAACTGGTGTTCATGCTCCTGTTCATGGTTACGCTGCCCCTCTACCAATATGCATTGCTGAAAAAATTGCGCGCTGCCAAGCAGGCGGCCGAGGAGGCCAACCGGGCGCGCGGTGATTTTCTGGCCACCATGACACACGAATTGCGCACTCCCTTATCCGGGGTGATTGGTATGGCCGGATTGCTCAGTAGCACCAAGCTGGACGATGAGCAAAGAGAATATCTGGAGTCGGTGAATGCTTCGGCAAACATGCTGCAATCGCTGATCGGGGACATTCTCGACCTGTCCAAGATCGATGCCGGCAAACTTGAGCTGAAACCGGTCTATTTTGATGTGCGTGATGTCGTGGCGGAAGTCTCCAATGCGCTGAGCAACCAGGCGCTGGATAAGAATGTTGAAGTTGTTTGCCGGGTTGCATCGGACGTCCCTGAGCGGATTTACGGAGATGAATTGCGATTCCGCCAGGTCCTGTTCAACCTGATCGGAAACGCCATCAAGTTCACGGAAGAGGGAGAAGTCTGTACGCATGTTTACCTGGGCAGTCCGGACAAACAACTGGAGCTGCGACATCTTGTGGTCTCAGTCAGGGATACCGGCATAGGTATCGACCAGCAAAAGCTGTCCGCCATTTTTGAAAGCTTCTGGCAGGCTGATCCCTCCACAACCCGACGCTACGGCGGTACTGGCCTGGGGACCTCTATCGCACGTGATCTTACCCGCCTCATGGGAGGGGTCATTGGCGTGGAGAGTGAAAAAGGCAAGGGGAGTAACTTCTGGATCAAGGTGCCACTGCTGGACCGTGATGCACTGCAGGCTCCGCAAGTGCCGGCGGTATTGGCCGGGCGCCGGGCCCTGTTACTGGAATCCAACAAGACCGCGGCAACGGCCCTGCAGGAAGCCTGTCTGACGGCACAGATGCAATGTCAGCTGGTCTCGGGTATCGAACATCTGAACCAGCTTGCAGAGCCTGATGACAACGTGGAAGTGGTTTTGGTATCCGACTCACCCAGCGGCATGGACCTGAAAGGCATTGCCACAATCATGCGCAACCTTTTGGGACGCCAGGTTCCGCTGGTTTATCTGCACTATCCGCGACGCAAGGTGCCTGCCTTGGAGACAGGTGAAACAAGTGTGATCAAGCCGTTCAGCGTGCAGGCTCTTTGGCAGGGTCTGGCAGAGGTAATCGAGCCTCAGGCAGCAGGTGCGGTACTTCGGGCGCCTTCTCCAGACATGCGGAACGAGTCTCAGAAGCCGCAGGCGCACGTGCTGGTGGCAGAGGACGATGCGATCAACGGCAAACTGATTCGCAGCCTGCTGGACAAGATGGGCTACCTGGTGACCCTGGTTAGAGATGGGGAGGCTGCTTTGGAGGAGGCGCTGACCGGTGCTTATGACATGGCGCTCATCGATCTGCGAATGCCAAAGATGCATGGTATTGATTTTGCGCGCGCCTACCGCCGGCAGGAGGCACTCGGAGAGCGCCTGCCGATCATCGCCTTGACGGCTAACGCAGCAGAGGACGCAAAAACCGATTGTATTGCGGCGGGAATGGATGAGTTTCTCACCAAACCGGTGGACCCCAATATGCTGGCAGAGCTGCTGAAGAGCTACCGTCTGGGGGCTTGAAACAGTTGTTCCGCCGCGTCAGGCTTCAGCCACTTGTGTGCCAGTAGACGACACCGGCTGGCGCTGGGCAATTTGCCGGTCTATCACGTTTTTCAGCGCGATCATCAGTCCCAGTCCGATAAACGCACCCGGTGGCAGGATGGCAAGCAACAACCCCTGGTAACCCTCTCCAAGCGATAGCTTCCAGCCAGCGGCAGCCTCGCCAAACATCAGGTCGGCTCCGTCAAACAGCGTGCCCTGGCCGATCAACTCACGCATACCGCCAAGCGCTACCAGTGCCAGAGTAAAGCCCAGGCCGATGGCCAGGCCATCCACGGCCGCGGCGCGCATCGGGTTGCGTGAAGCAAAGGCCTCGGCGCGGCCGATAATCGCGCAGTTGGTCACGATCAGTGGAATGAAAATGCCCAGCACCTTGTGCAATTCGTGCAGATAAGCATCCATTAACAGCTCCACTGCGGTTACGAAGGAAGCAATGATCAGGACAAATACTGGCAGGCGTACCTCACTGCGCACCCAATGCCGGATCGCAGAAACAGACAGGTTGGAGAGCAGTAGCACCATCATGGTGGCCAGCCCCAGGCCAAGCCCATTGATCAGCGTATTTGTCACCGCCAGTAATGGGCAAAGGCCAAGCAGGGCCACCAGTGCCTGGTTGTTGTGCCAAAGCCCGTCCCGTGTAATTTGTCTGTAGTTAATTTCAGCCATGTCCAGGTGCTCGCTCTTCCACTCGTCAGGAATCTGCCTGCGCTGCATCGTCGGCAGGCTCGCGTGTTGCCGTTGCGAAGATCTTCTCGCGATTGTCCTGAAAATAATCCAGGGTCCGTTTGACCGCAGCCACGATGGTGCGTGGCGTAATCGTGGCACCGGTGAACTGGTCAAAGTCACCGCCGTCGCGTTTAACACCCCAGCGATCGCTCGAAGGATTGGTGAGGCTCCTGCCTGCAAAGCGAGTGATCCAGGGATGGCGTTTTTCTTCGATCTTGTCACCCAGGCCTGGCGTCTCTTTGTGCGTGATCACGCGCACACCTGAGATTGTGCCGTCGTAGTAGACGCCGACCAACAAAACGATTTTGCCGGAATAGCCGGGCGTGATGACCGGGCTGAACACGGCCGCCACGTCGTTTCCGTTCTTGCGCGCACGGTAGACAGTGGTAGGGGTATCGCTGAGGATTCCGGGTGCGAGCACCTCGATGTGATCATTGAGCATGTCGTTGTCATAACGCTGGTGCGGCAATACGGCCGCCATCTGTCGGAGCAGGGCATCACGCTCGTTCTGCGCGATGCGCTCAACCGTGCCTTCGTAGCTCAGACCAACCAGGGCGCTACCTATCACTGCGAAGACGCCCAGGACTCCCGCGGATATCAGCGCCGGCAACCATTTCCTCACAGCGTCCTCAGTCATCCCGCGCTCCTTGCGCGCCGAATACCGCTGGCTGTGTGTAATGGTCGATCATCGGTGCCGCCATATTCATCAACAGCACGGCGAAGGCCACCGCGTCAGGGTAGCCCCCCCAGGTTCGGATGACAAAGACAAGCAACCCGATCGAGGCGCCGAAAATCAACTGGCCGCGTGGCGTTGTCGAAGCTGAGACCGGATCGGTGGCAATGAAGAAGGCCCCAATGATCGCAGCGCCGCTGAACAGGTGAAACGCCGGGAACGGATGGGTTTCAGGATCGATCATCCAGAAAATGCCTGCGACCAACAGGAGGGAGCCCAGCATGCTGACCGGAATACGCCAGGTGATCACCCGGCGCCATAGCAGGAACAATCCTCCGAGCAGGAACGCATTGCCTGTCCACTCCCAGCCGCGACCGCCAAAGTCACCCCAAAGGGGACTGAGGCGGATCTCGCTGATCATCCGGTTCTGATCCAATTGGTTACGCATCAGGTCAAGCGGTGTGGCGCTGGTGATGGCATCCCAGGTCAGGCCCTCTGGAGGCATTGAGGTGAACACTGCGCGCAGCGAGTCGCCCAGTGTCATGGTGTATTCGGCGAGGATCTCCGGCGGCAGCCAGCGAGTCATGGTTGCCGGGAATGAAACGAGCAGCAGGACATAGCCGGCCATCGCCGGGTTGAAGGGGTTGTAACCGATGCCCCCGAACAGTTGCTTGGCGACAACGATGGCAAAGGCGGTGCCGATAACGGTCTGCCACCAAGGCAGCAGCGGGGGCAGTGCGAGCGCCAGCAGCCAGGCCGTGAGGACAGCCGAGAGATCGCTGACAGCGGGGCGTGGGTCGCGGCCGCGCGCGCGCAGGAACAGCCATTCGCACACCACCGCTGTGACCGTGGCGATCGCGATATTGACGATTACCCCCCAGCCGAAAAGCCACCACATGGCCCCGATACCGGGCAGCAGGGCAAGCAACACCTGTCCCATGACTTTTTGCACGGCATTGTCGTTATGCAGGTGGGGAGAGCTTGGCGTTGCGAACTGCATCAGGCGTCTTCCTTGGTCTGTTCCTGGGTGGGCGCCGCTTCAGCCTCGGCCGCTGCTTTTTTCTTGGCGGCAACCCGCTTCATGGCGGCCTCGATTGCCGCCTTTTTCGGGTCCGCGCCTTCGCCGCCTTTGGCCTTGGCAGGCTTTTTGTCGAGGGCCTCTTTTTTCTTGCGCAGACGCGCCTTTCGTTCGGCCTCCAGCCGCGCCAGGCGGGCTTCCCGGAACTCGTGTCGGCGACGGGCCAGGTCGGATTGCTGGCGTTCGCGCTCGGCGGACCAAACCTCGGTCTTGGCGAAGCGATAGTAGTGGACCAGTGGAATATTCGAAGGGCAGACATGCGCACAGCACCCGCATTCGATGCAATCGAACAGGTGATAGTCCTGCGCCTTGTCGAAATCACGCGCCCGTGCGTACCAGTAGAGTTGCTGTGGCAGCAATTGTGCCGGGCAGACCTTCACGCACTCGCCGCAACGGATGCAGGGTTGCGCCGTGTCTGGTGAGGGCATTTCCACCTCGGTGGTGGCGATGAAACAGTTGCTGCCCTTGGTGATGGGAACCTCGTCGCTGTGCAGGGCAAAGCCCATCATCGGGCCACCCATCAGCAGGCGACTGACGTTGCTGCGGTAGCCACCGGCCTGGGCGATCAATTCACCCGCTTCGGTGCCGATCAGCGCGCGAAAGTTGCCTGGCGTCTCGAGTCCCTGCCCGGTCAGCGTGACAATGCGCGAGATCAGCGGCGTGCCCCGCAGCACTGCATCCGATACGGAAGCACACGTAGCAACGTTCAAGCATACGATGCCGACCTGTGACGGTAGCCCCTGCGAGGGCACCTCGATGCCGGTCAACAAATGGATCAGCTGTTTCTCGCCGCCACTGGGGTACTTGTTGGGGACCACGCGGATTTCGAACTCTGTGAGTTCTTGTTGTTCGATGTGAGCTCGCAGTGCTTCGATGGCCTCAGGTTTATTCTCCTCGATCCCGATCAGCACCTGGCGTGCGCCAACGATACGCTTGAGTATGAGCGCGCCATCGACCACATCACCGGGTTGTTCACGCATCAGGCGATCGTCGCAGGTGATGTAGGGTTCACACTCTGCTGCGTTGACAACCAGGGTGTCGACGTTGCGACCGGTGGTGTTGGTCTTGACACTGGTAGGGAACACGGCGCCACCGAGACCGACGATACCGGCCCAGCGCAGGCGCTCGCGCAGGTCGGCGGGGTCGGTTTCCAGGTAGTCCAGAGGCTCAGGCAATTGCGTCCAGGTATCTTCGCCGTCACTTTCGAGCACCACGCAGGGCGCTTTCAGGCCCGAGGGATGGGCGATCGGCAATTCGGCAATCTCCACTACCGTGCCAGAGGTCGGTGCATGGATGTTGGCGCTGACATAATCGCTGGCGCGCGCGATCAGCTGGCCCTTAAGCACCTTTTCCCCGACCTGCACGGCACACTCCGCGATCTGCCCGATGTGCTGCTGCAGTGGCAGGGTCAGGCGCTTGGGCAGGGCAGCGTTGCGGATGGGTGTGCTGTTGGACTCTGCCTTGTGGTCAGGGACGTGCAGGCCACCATGGAAGTCCCAAACCGGAGGCGCGGTGTCAGGCATGGGTGGTCTCCTGCTGCGTCGGGTAAGGCCAACGCCATGTCTCTGGCGTTTCCTTGACCGGGTCCATCACGATGCACTCCACGGGGCAGGGTGGGATGCACAGCTCGCAGCCGGTGCATTCGCTCTCGATAACCGTGTGCATCTGTTTGGCGGCGCCAAGGATGGCGTCGACGGGACAGGCCTGTATGCAAAGCGTGCAGCCAATGCAGTCTTGTTCGATGATGCGCGCCACCGATTTGGGTTTCTCGGCAGCCTCGGCGTCTTCCAGCGGTACCGGGTCGCGTCCCAGCAGCTCGGCCAGGGCGATCATGGTGGTCTCGCCCCCTGGCGGGCAACGGTTGATCTCCGCTTCGCCGTTGGCGATGGCCTCGGCGTAGGGACGGCAGCCCGCATAGCTACACTGTCCGCACTGGGTTTGTGGCAGCAGGGCGTCGATCTGGTCGGCGATTGGGTCACCTTCGACCTTGAAGCGGATTGCCGAGTATCCGAGCAATAGCCCGAAACACAGCGCCAGGATGGTGATGGTGAGAATGGCGCTCAGCATCAGTTGACCACCAGGCCGGCGAAGCCCATGAAAGCCATTGACATCAGACCTGCGGTGATCAGCGCGATGGCGTTACCCTGGAACGGCTCCGGCACATCAGCCACCGCCACCCGCTCGCGCACGGCGGCGAACAGCACCAGCACCAGGGAGAAGCCCACTGCGGCGCCGAAGCCGTATAAAGCCGATTGCACGAAGTTATGCTGCTCCTGCGTGTTGAGCAAGGCTACGCCCAGAACCGCGCAGTTGGTGGTGATCAGCGGCAGGAAAATCCCCAGGACCTGGTAAAGCATCGGGCTGGTCTTGTGCATCACCGTTTCGGTGAACTGAACCACGACGGCGATTACCAGGATGAAGGCGATGGTTCGGAGGTATTCGAGCCCCAGTGGCTCGAGCAGGTATTCATTGACCAGGTAACTGCTGACTGAGGAAAGCGTCAAAACAAAAGTCGTTGCCAAGCCCATTCCCATGGCGGTTTCCAGCTTGCGCGATACACCCATGAAAGGGCACAGGCCGAGGAACTTCACCAGCACGAAGTTGTTGACCAGCACGGTGCTGATCAGGATGAGGGCGTATTCGGTCATGAAAACAGGCTTGGTTGCGAAGCGATAAGCTTAAGGACAAGCCAGTTATGGCGCAAACCTTTGAAAGTCGGGTAATTCGCTGGCTTGATTTGGCTCAAGCCGGGTGGTCTTGCGGATTGAGAATTATCAACCTGCCTCGGCCATGAGTTCCTCTATCTGGCGTCGTTTCTCGGGTTCAGTGGCGGATTCCATCGCCTGTTCAAGAATGGCAATGGCTGCAGCATTGTCACCTACGACCAAATAGGCCCTTGCGAGGTCCAGTGATTCGTCGATCTTGTCGTACTGCTCGTCTTCCTCGAGATCGAGCGTCGGTAGATCCTCGGCCGGGACTTCCCCGGTGCCAGGTATCGGATTGAGGTTATCGTCGACCAGGTCTTCAGCGATGTTGCCTGGGATCGATTCCGGGTAGTCGCTTTCCAGTTCGCGATTCAATTGTTCGGCGAGTTCCGCCAGTTCGTCGTCGGAGATTGGCTCGTCTTCGACGTCAGTGTCCAGGTCTTTGGTCGCAGAAGGCGATGCCTGGAAATCGTCCAACTCAGGGAAGGCGCTGTTCAGTTCCATGATCGACTCGTCGATCTGGGAAACACCTTCTCTGTCCTTGCGCGCGTCCCCGCCCGCTTCTTCCCGGGGATCCTGTCCCAGCGACGGCTCCTGTTCTGCAGTATCGCTGACCCCACGTTTTTTCTGCACGTGTTCGCTGACCGCTTCCGTATACGGTGCCGGTGGAGCATTGGATATTTCCGGGAGCTCGGCCAACACGGCGTTTTTCTCCTCAGCCTGGTTACGACGCGCCCAAATCAACCATCCCAGGAGCGGAAGCGCGATGATCAGCAGCACGGCAATCCACCAGGGATAGTCAGCTCGGGTTTGCGGCTTGTCCGGTACGCTCATCGGCTCGCTCAGGGCAACCGCGACCTGTGGCGTGACGTCGGGTGTCGGAGCTGCGGGCAGGCTGTCGGTGGCAGCAGGGTCAGGTTCTACAGCAATCGGTTCAGCCAGCTGCAATGCCTTTTGTTGCGATGCCACGACGGCCTGCAGGGCCTCGATCTGCTGGTCTTTCAGCGCCATCAGGCGCTGCAGTTGCGCCAGCTCTTCGCTGAGTTGATCGAGCTGTTTGCGTATCTCCTGCTGCTCCAGGAGATTCTTTTCGAATTCCTCGTGCGTCAGGTAGACCTGTTGCTCGAGGTATTCTGCTGGTGACGTATTCTGCAACGTGTCATTGCCTACCACAGCCATTCGAGGTTGATCAGCCTCAGGTTCGGTAAGCGTGATATCCGAGATGGTCTGCGGCGGGATTTCGTCGGTTCTGGTTTCGCTGACCGGTTTGGCCGCTTCCTGCTGCGTTTCTTCCTGACGGGTGAAGGTTGGGGTGCCGCCCTCCGGACGCTCGTAGGCGCGTACGTCCCCCCAGGCAACGTTTGGGATGCGTAGCACGGACCCGGCGCGAAGGCGGTCGATATCACCGTTGATAAAGGCCTCCGGGTTAGCTGCCAGAATGGCGCGCATCATGCGCGGCGTACTCGTGTTGAGTGGTTTGAATTCCGCGGCAATCGGCCAGAGCGTCTCTCCATCCCCGATCTGGTATGTATACGGTGAGTAAGTGATGTTCTCGGTTGCTGCGCTAGACCTGGCTGGCTCGTCTGGGGAGCTTTTCGCTGATTGCGTCGACGCTGGGTGAAGACTGTAGTTGGGCGGGTCCAGCAGAAGCGTGTAGGCACGCATCAGGCGGTTCTCGCCGGAATCCACGTTCAACGGGAACTGCAGGATAGGCTGTTTGAAGGGTGCATCGCTGCGGATCTCGATGATCCAGTTGCCATCACGTTCGGTTGGTTGGACGTTCAGCGCGTGGACGCTGTGGTCGTATTCGATCGACAGGCGCTCGAAATCCTCCGGCTCGCCGATGCTGGCGCGCAAGGCGCTGGCATCTGCATAGGTTGCACCCGGCAGAGCAATCTGCACCAGCAGGGGCTGACCGAGATAGGAGCGCACCCTGGCATCGCCCAGGCTGATGGCGAGGGTTGGTGCGCTGTTCAAAGCGGCTAGCATGGCGGCAATCAAGGCGCGCTTTTTTACAATCATGACGTCCAAAGGTTTTCTACTACTGGGAGGATAGCGTCCGAAAATGCGGAAATATTAGTAAAAAAGTAGATTTTTCAGTAACAAAGAGCCGTTAGCAAGCGTTTAGTGCATGTCCGATGCGCTGCATCCTTCGTCCCGCTGGATACGCCTTTCGAGCGGTCGGCAGATCGGGTTTGGACTCAGCCGGGGTGTCCGAGAAGGCGGGCGTCACTACTTCACCTTCATCCCTGCTTGTGCGCCGTCATCCGGGTTGAGGATGAACAGGTCCTTTCCCCCGGGGCCAGCCGCGAGCACCATGCCTTCTGAGACACCAAAGCGCATTTTGCGTGGGGCGAGGTTGGCTACCATGACGGTGAGCTTGCCTTCCAGGTCTTCCGGTTGATAAGCGGACTTGATACCCGCAAATACATTTCGGGTTTCACCGTCCAGGTCGAGTGTCAGTTGCAGCAGCTTGTCGGCACCTTCGACATGCTCTGCCTTTGCAATGCGCGCGATGCGCAGATCGACCTTGGCGAAATCCTCGAAAGAGATGGTGTCGGCGACCGGATCTTTTGCGAGGGGTGATTCGGAGGCGGGCTTTGACTGGCCAGCGGAAACGGCCTTCGCTTCCGCAACCAGGTCCTCCTTCGATTCTTCGATCATGGCCTCGATCTTGTCTTTCTCGACGCGGGTCATGAGGGGTTTGAACTTGTTGATCGCGTGGGCGACCAGTGGCTCTGCCTGCGAGTTCCAGGTCATCGCTTCGACATTCAGAAACGCCTCGGCCTGCTCGGCCAGGTGTGGCAGGACCGGCTTCAGATAACCGACCAGGACCCGAAACAGGTTGATGCCGACTGAGCAGATATCGTGCAGTTCCTGCTCCTTGCCTTCCTCTTTGGCAACGACCCAAGGGGCCTTGTCGTCGATATATTGATTGGCTTTGTCGGCCAGGGCCATGATCTCGCGCACCGCACGCCCATATTCGCGCGCCTCGTAATGGTTGGCGATCGAATCGCCTGCCGCCACGAAGTCAGCGTACAGCTCGGGCTCGGCGCAGGTGTCGGCAAGTTCACCTTCGAAGCGTTTTTTAATAAACCCGGCATTACGACTGGCGATATTGACCACCTTGCCGACCAGGTCGGAATTCACGCGCTGCGCGAAGTCCTCTAGATTGAGGTCCAGATCGTCGACCCGAGCGTTCAGCTTGGCCGCGAAGTAGTAGCGCAGATACTCGGGATTGAGGTGTCTCAGGTAGGTACGTGCCTTGATGAAGGTGCCGCGGGACTTGGACATCTTGGCACCGTCGACGGTGAGAAAACCGTGTGCCCAGACGGCGTTGGGCTTGCGGAAACCCGCACCATGCAACATCGCCGGCCAGAACAGGGCATGGAAGTTGATGATGTCTTTGCCGATGAAGTGGTACAGCTCTGCCTGCGAGTCCTGGCCCCAAAAGGTGTCGAAGTCCACCCCGGTGCGATCGCAGTAGTTCTTGAAGCTGGCGATGTAACCAATCGGCGCGTCCAGCCATACATAGAAATACTTGCCGGGTGCGTCCGGGATTTCGAAACCGAAATAGGGGGCGTCGCGCGAGATGTCCCAGTCGGTCAGGCCCGCTTCGAACCACTCGTCCATCTTGTTGGCCATCTCGGCCTGGACATGGCCGGCCTTGTGCCAATCCTTGAGCATCTGTTCAAAATCGGACAGCTTGAAAAACAGGTGCTCGGAATCTTTTTCGATCGGGGTGGCGCCTGACACTGCCGAGACCGGGTTTTTCAGATCGGTTGGTGAGTAGGTGGCGCCGCAGGCTTCGCAATTGTCGCCGTACTGGTCGTCGGCGCCGCACTTCGGACAGGTCCCCTTGATGAAGCGGTCAGGCAGGAACATCTCCGCCTCGGGATCATATGCCTGCTGAATCACGCGTCGGGCGATATGGCCGGCGTCCCGGTTGCGCTCGTAGATCAGGTTGGCGAAATGATGGTTCTCCGGCGAGTGCGTTGAATGGTAATTGTCGAAGCCGATGTGGAAGTCGGAAAAGTCCTCGGTGTGCTCATCCCAGACGCGCGCGATCAGTTCCTCTGGCTCGATCCCTTCGCCGCGTGCGCGCAACATGATCGGGGTGCCATGCGCGTCATCGGCGCAGACGTAGTAGCACTCGTTCCCGCGCAACTTCTGGAACCGACTCCAAATATCGGTCTGGATGTATTCAACCAGGTGGCCGAGGTGGATCGAGCCGTTGGCATACGGGAGGGCGCTGGTGATGAGAATTTTGCGTGCTTGCTCGCTCATGGGGTCGGTAACCGGTCAATGCCGCGTAAAACCGCGGATTATCACACAAATCGCTGCGCTCAAAGGTGTCGTGATGGCTGCCAGGACAGTCAG
>JAAUXZ010056323.1_pt1 | contig 13078 bp, 10 predicted proteins | sample 7278131 | NCBI WGS metagenome assembly JAAUXZ01 (sample SAMN14350119, study PRJNA611818) | marine sediment metagenome | isolation source: surface marine sediment (3m) | place: French Polynesia: Moorea | collected 2018-08
GCGAATCATGTTTACACCGTGTGCCGAAGACATGCGGCAGAAATGTGTGCGGGCACCAGTCTGTTCGACCAGGGCAAGCAGATTACCAAGCGCAGCGGTTTCGGCGGCCTGGGGGATGGTGCGTAATCCAAGCCTTGAGGCGATCGGGCCTTCATGGGCGCAGCCATCCTTCGCCAGCGAGTACTCCTGTGGCTGGAAGAAGACGGTGAGTCCCTGGCTGGAGGCATATTCCATGGCATTGCGTAGTACGCGCAGGTCTTTCATCGGGGCGAGGCACTGGGCAACACCAACGCAGCCAGCCTGTTTCATGGAGGCCATGCCGCTCAGCGCCAGGCCTTCCAGTCCCATGGTCAGGGCGCCTATGACGTGTACCTGGCAGTTGCCGGCCTCTTCAGCCTGCTGAAGGATGAAGTCGACCTCGGCCGGGGCATCAACAACGGGGTCGGTATCGGGCAGGCAGGCGACATGGCAGATACCGGCGGAGGCGGCAGCCCGCGTTTCTGAGGCGATGGTGCCCTTGTGTTCCTGGCCGGGTTCCCGGAGTCGGACACCGATGTCGACCAGTCCGGGGATGACCCATTGTCCGCTGGCATCAATGATCTCATCCGCTTCAAAGTCTGCCGGCGCATCGCCGATACTGAGAATACGGTCATCATCGATGGCGATACTGCCCTGCTGGTCCAGTCCGCCGGCCGGGTCGATGAGGTGTCCGTTCTTGATTAAGGTTCTCACTGCTTGGCTCCCATCACCATGGACATAATGGCCATGCGTACGGCTATGCCGTTGCTGACCTGCTCCAGTATCACGGACCGCTCGCCGTCAGCGACATCAGAGGCAATCTCTACACCGCGGTTGGCAGGACCCGGGTGCATGACAATGGCATCATCTGCCGCAGCCTTCAGGCGTTCGTTGGTTAGTCCGTAGAGCTGGAAGTACTCATGCTCACTGGGAAGCAGGGCGTTTTCCATGCGTTCTTTTTGCAGCCTGAGCATAATCACGACATCTACGTCTCTAAGCCCCTCATCAAGGTCGTGAAAGACATGGACGCCCAGTTGATCGACATTGGCGGGTAACAGGGTGCGCGGGGCGATCACCCTCACTTCGTTAGTATTGAGTGTATTCAGGGCATGGATCTGGGAACGGGCAACGCGCGAATGCAGTACGTCACCAACAATGGCCACCTTTAGCCTGGTGAAGTCGCCCTTGTGTTTACGAATGGTAAACATGTCCAGCATGGCCTGGGTGGGATGTGCATGCTGTCCGTCACCCGCATTAAGCACGCTGACATGTGGAGCAACGTGCCGGGCGATGAAGTGCGCCGCGCCACTATCCGCATGGCGGACGATGAACATATCGCAGAACATGGCCTCGATATTACGCAGGGTATCGAGCAGGCTTTCACCCTTGGTCGTGGCGGAGGTCGCAATATTGATATTCAGGACGTCAGCCGAGAGTCGCTTGGCCGCCAGCTCAAAGGTTGTACGGGTTCGGGTGCTGGGCTCGAAGAACAGGTTGATGACTGTCTTGCCACGTAGCAGGGGGACCTTTTTTACTGATTGTGCGTTGACGCTGTCAAAGGACTCGGCGCGGTCAAGTATCTCCAGTAGTAATTCTCTTTTCAGACCCTCTATCGTGAGGAAGTGCTTAAGGTTGCCATCCGCATCAAACTGCAGGTCAGCGGGCAGGGGGCCTGGTTTGATATGAGGCTGACTCATGGATTCTGCTCCAGCTCGATGATCGAGTAGCTCATGGGTTCAGGTCCCGCAATCTTGACCTGCTGGTTCTTGCTGAGTGGCAGGTGTTTGCCAACAACGCTGGCCTCAAAGGGGAGCTCGCGTCCATCACGTTCAATAAGGACAGCCAGGGTGATACTGGCTGGCCTGCCATAATCAAATATCTCGTTTAAGGCTGCGCGGATGGTGCGGCCGGTATATAGGACATCATCAACCAGAAGGATATGCTGATCCTCGACGTCGAACGGAATCTCTGAAGGTCTGACCTGCGGGTGCAGGCCAATCTGGCTGAAGTCGTCGCGATAGAAACTGATGTTGAGTGCGCCGGCGGGGGTGTCTATGCCGAGTTCCCTGCGCAGGGCCTCGGCAACCCATGCGCCTCCGGTATGAATACCCAGCACCATGGGCTCCTCGATCGATCTTTGCTCGAACAGGCTGCGGCATTGTTCAGCCATGTTCTTGATCAGATCTGAGACTGCTTCAGTCATGCGTTTCTCCTGCGAGCCAGCTTTCCAGCTGAATGGCGGCTGCGAGCCGGTCGATTTCTAGTTTATCAATTTTTTTGCGCCGACCCTGCTGGCGCTGAAGCTTTAGTTTGTGTTCTGCCTCGGCCGAGGAAAGTCGCTCATCTATCTGGGCGACCGGGAGGTGATAACGGCCTTCAAGCTGCCGACAGAATCGGTCTATCTTTTCAGCCATATCGCTGCGGCTTCCGTCCATGTTGAACGGCATGCCGACCACCAGTGTGTCTGGCTGCCATTCCTGGATCAGGGCCTCGATACTGTGCCAGTCAGGCTTGTCATTACTGCTTAGCGTTGTCAGTGGTGTGGCCGTCCCGGTAATTCTCTGGCCTACGGCAACACCAATTCTCTTTTCCCCGAAGTCGAATCCCAGTACGCGGCCGGAGTCAGGCATGGCCGGCATCACCTGAAAGCAGGCTGAGATCGATGCCCATGCGGGTGGCTGCGGTTTGCCAGCGTTGTTCGGCCGGTAGTTCAAACAGGATGTCATCGCTGGCATGGGTTGTTAGCCAGGCATTCTGGGCGAGTTCTTCCTCGAGCTGGCCTGCCCCCCATCCCGCGTAACCCAGGGCGATGAGCATCTTTTCAGGTCCTTCATCATGGGCAATGGCCTCCAGAATGTCGCGAGAGGTGGTCAGGCTCAGGTCATCATTGACCCTGAGGCTGTGCTGCCAGTTGCCCGCAGGTTTATGAAGCACAAAGCCATGTTCAACCTGGACCGGGCCGCCGCTATAGACGGGTATGTCATGGTAGCGGTCTGCGTCCTCGATGAGGTCCAGTTGTTGCAGGAGCTCACCCAGTGTGAAATCAGTAGGGCGGTTGATCACGATGCCCAGTGCACCTTCCTCATTATGTTCGCAGATCAGGGTGATGGAGCTGGCAAAATTCAGATCTTCAAGCTGGGGCATGGCCAGCAGAAAGTGGTTGGTCAGGTTGAGTGGCTCTGTCATATCTATTGCTCGGTCAGGAGCCCTCCCTCGGAGTGGAATACCCAGGTGCGCGTAATGACCAGCTGATCATAATTCCTGCGTAGCTCAGCAGGGAAGCTCGAGTAAGGTGCGGCGAGCTCAACGATTCTTCGCGCTGCGTCGTCGAGCACCTGTTCGCCGGAACTCTCGCCAAGCTCGATGCGCAGTACCTCACCCATCTGGTTGATGGTGACATGCAGGATCAGGCGCCCACTCAGTCTCTTGCGGCTGGCCTCATCTGGATAGTTCAGGTTGCCGACACGTTCGACCTTGCGTACCCAGGCATCCAGGTAGCTTGCTTCCACGACACTCTTGGCATTGACCGCATTCAGATAGCTGATCCTCGGGCGTTGTGCATAGCGTTGTTCCTGCTGGCTGAGTTCAGAAGTCAGCCTGGCAATTTCCATGCTGCGGTCAATCAGCTGCTGTCCGCTGAACGGCTTGTTGATCTTGCGGGCCTCGGTTTTTTCCTGGTTGGCCACCACCTTGTCTGACTGCTGCTGCTTGAGTACCTGGGTCTGATTCTTCTGTTGTTCGCTGGGGGATGCAGATTTCATCCGAACAGGGGCGTGCCCGGTATTTGGGCGTGGATCCATGGAGGTAACTGGACTGCTGGGGCGTGCGGCCTCGTCGCTTTCGCCGCTGGCCAGCTGGTTAGCCTGGGCCAGGACCTCAGCCTCATCTGGTGCCTTCTGGGATTCAGACTGGACCAGGATGATGTTGATAGCGGGTGGCTTTCTGAGTTTGTCCAGGTCCAGATCATCGCTGAAGCCGACGCCCAGGATGACCATGCCATGGATAATCGTGGCGAGGAAAATCGCCATGGTGAGACGGTCATTGTATGTGATCGGTGCTTGCGGCGTGATCGTCGTCGCGTTCATGCGTGCGGCGGGCTTCCTGACTAACGGTTGTGGCTGTGTATTGTACCCGCTGGCATCGTTTATTCCAGCGACGATTATTACCTGAGACGTTGTTCGATGGCATCCATGAGCAATGCGCTGATATTAATGTCAAATTGGTGATCGAGTTCACGTACACAGGTCGGACTGGTGACATTTATTTCGGTCAGATAGTCGCCAATCACATCCAGTCCCACGAAGAGCAGTCCCATCTTTTTCAGGGTGGGGCCAACCTGTTCCGCAATCCACAGGTCCTGCTCACTGAGTTCGATGCCATGCCCGGCGCCACCAGCGGCCAGGTTTGCCCGGCCTTCCCCTTTGGCGGGTATCCGCGCAAGGGCATAGGGCACGGGTTTGCCATCAATGACCAGTATGCGCTTGTCTCCTTCCGTGTATTCGGGCAGGAAGGTCTGGGCGATCACGGTGCGTTGTTCGTATTCGGTTACGCTCTCAATGATTACGGAAGTGTTGGGATCGCCTTTCCTGATGCGGAAGATTGATGCGCCACCCATGCCATCCAGGGGTTTAACAATGATGTCTTCCTGTTTTTCGAGCAATTCCAGTATGCGGGCCTTCTCGCGGGTAATTATCGAGCTGGGACAGCACTGCGGAAAGTGGACGGTAAAGAATTTCTCATTGGCATCGCGCAGGCTGGCCGCTTTATTGACCACGAGGGCGCCCTGTTGCTCTGCCAGCTCGAGTATATAAGTGGAATAGATGTATTCCATGTCAAAAGGTGGATCCTTGCGCATCAGGATCACATCGAGTTCGCCCAGGCTGCGTTCGCTGGTGTCACCCAGTTCGAACCAGTCCTGCAGATCATCTTTAACCCTGAGGCTGCGTGTTCGGGCGCAGGCCTCGCCATCACGTACGAACAGGTCCTGCTGCTCCATGTAATGGAGGTCCCAGTTGCGTGACTGCGCCTCGAGAAGCATGGCCAGACTGGTGTCTTTTGCCGGTTTGATGGACTCGATCGGGTCCATGACGATGCCAAGTTTTATCTTCATACCTGTTATTTTTAGCTGAATTGGGCCGATTTATCGTTCTTTAGGTCATTGTCGGCGATAGCAACACAGAATAATATCCTTTTATAGATAGAGTGAGTCTATAAGAATTAAGAGGGAGTCAGGCGAATAGATCGGGCCCTTCGAAACACCACGTCGTACGTTTCATCAAGTGAAGCGGTGGTATATCAATAATTAATAATTAACTTGATATGATTAAGCTAACTTGCTTGTTTTAATTGACTTGTTTGCTATAACCCACTTCATGGGTTACATTCCTGAGAATTGGCCAGTCCAACAGGATAAGGTGCTCTGTGAGCGAATTACTAAGAGGAATTAACTGTGTCGGGTGATGGTGGTGAGTATAAGGTCATGGTCATTGACGATAGTAAGACCATTCGCAGGACCGCTGAGAACCTATTAAAGAAGCAGGGTTATGACGTCATTACCGCGACGGATGGTTTTGAGGCCCTGGCAAAAATAGCTGAACATAAACCCGATATTATTTTCGTCGATATCATGATGCCCAGGCTGGATGGTTATCAGACCTGTGCACTGATCAAGCACAACAGAAGTTTCAAAGATACGCCGGTTATCATGCTGTCGAGTAAGGACAGTATTTTTGATAAGGCGCGAGGCCGTATCGTCGGTTCTGAGCAGTACCTGACTAAACCCTTTACTAAAGACGACCTGATCGGCGCTATTGAGCAGTACGCCGGTCATTAATTCGTGTATGAAAAATATTATTAAACATAAGTATTCAGGAGCGTTATTGCATGGCTAGCATTCTCGTCGTAGATGATTCGCCAACGGAAATCCACGTATTCAAGACCATGCTGGAAAAGCATGGGCACAGCGTTTCAACCGCGCAGAGCGGTGAGGAAGGCGTTGAGCGGGCTAAAGAGGTCAAGCCTGACCTGATCCTGATGGATGTTGTTATGCCTGGTCTTAATGGTTTCCAGGCCACCCGTCAGCTGGGTAATGATGCGGCAACCTCGCATATCCCGGTGATCGTGGTAACAACCAAGGACCAGGAAACCGATAAAGTCTGGGCCATGCGTCAGGGCGCCAAGGACTACATCGTGAAACCTGCCAAGGAGCAGGACCTGATGGAGCGAATCAATTCGATTCTGGGTTAACAGATAGATGTCGATGACAGCCGCCAGCGATAGCCCCTACCAGTATCTGGTCTCTCTCGACCAGAAATGCCGCAGTAATGCTTCGGGGTTGCCGGTTGTCGAGGAATCCAGAGATGAGTGGGTCGGTGTTCAGTTCGTGCTGAATGGCAATGAACTGCTGGCCTCGATGGATGAAATCTCGGAAATCGTATCTTTGCCGCCGGTTACACGAATTCCAGGGGTTAAGCCCTGGGTAGTCGGTATGGCAAATATGCGCGGCATGTTGCTGCCGGTGATTGACCTGGAGCGTTTTATGTATGGCAGCTCCAGTGGTGTCGTCGATGGCAACAGGCGACTGCTGGTGATCAGGCAGGGCGAGGTGTTCGCGGGTCTTATGATCGAACAGATTATTGGTATGCGTCATTACTGGGCTGATGAGAAGGCAGCTGAACTGCCCGGCTGGATTGATGCACCACTGGCTCCGTTGGTCGAAGTCGCTTTTCAGCGAGCAGGCCATAGTGTGCCGGTATTCAGTATGAAGTCTTTAATTGGCAGCGAGGCATTCATGGATGTCGCGCAGTTATGAGCAGATGAATTAAACCTGAAAACGAAACCATCAGGGGTAAGGGGAGTTAAAAAATGAGTGCGCTTGCTTCAAGCATTAAACACGGAACAAGTAAGACAGTAGTTATACTGAGTGCCTTGCTGGTTCTGTTCATCCTGGTGATGGTCGGTTCCTTCGTATACACGGCGATACAGGATAACTACGATAAGGAATACATCGCGCTATCAGCACAGAAACGACTGCTGTCACAGCGACTGGCAACCTATGCACTTGAGGCCGCAGGCGGTAAGGAACAGGCCTTTATCTTCCTCAAGAAGCTGCGTGATGATTTCGATAACTCTCTGAAGAAGGTTCAGGGCGGCAACCCAGAGACCGGTCTGCCTGCTGCTCCCGAGGCCGTCAGGCCTGAGCTGGACGCCCTGGCTGACGAGTGGGTCAAGTATCGAAGCCAGCTCAATACCATTCTGAACGGACAGGATACGATCTCCGAGGTCTCGGAATACGTAACCTATATCAATGACTTTATTCCCCAGCTTCTGGCCTTCTCAGATGAGGTTGTTGGTCTGTACGTAAAATCCAATGCCGCGCCTGATCAGGTCTATATCGCTTCTCGCCAGCTCATGCTTACCCAGCGAATTGAAAACAACCTGAACCGTGTACTCGCAGGTGGTGAGGGTGCTGCGACGGCAGCGGACCGCTTCGGTCGTGATGCTGCCCTGTTCGGTCGAGTCCTTGAAGGTATGATTCGCGGTTCGGATAGCATGCGCATTGAGAAGGCGAAGAGCCCTGAGGTTATCAACAAGCTGCGTGAAGTATCCATGCTGTTCCGTTCGGTTTCTGACCTTGTTGGTTCGATCCTGGAATCATCACCACAGCTGTTCGAGATCAAGGATGCCGCGAGTAACGCGGAAAGTCTCAGTGCCGGTGTACTTAAGCGCGCGACCGAACTTGAGCAGGCCTTTGTTGATTACAACAAGCGACTCCTGATCTGGCAGATCGTTGGTGCGATTGCAGGTGTCGCCTCTCTGGCCCTCATGCTTGTCCTTGGTTACACCCTGTATAAAGACACCAGGAACAGCCTGGCGGTTACCACGGAACAGAACCGAAGGAACCAGCGAGCGATCCTCAGGCTTCTGGATGAAATGTCCAGTCTTGCGGAAGGTGACCTCACTGCCCACGCAACGGTTACCGAGGATATTACCGGGGCGATTGCGGACTCGGTTAACTACGCGATCGACGCCCTGCGTACCCTGGTACAGACGATCAACCAGACCTCGGTTCGTGTCTCCGATGCGGCGGAAAAAACGCAGTCCACGGCTATGCAGCTTGCTGATGCATCTAATCACCAGGCGCGTGAGATTGCCTCGGCTTCTGCTGCGATCACGGACATGGCTGACTCGATCGAGCAGGTATCCCAGAACGCGGCCTCTTCGGCAGACGTTGCACAGAAATCGGTTGACCTGTCTCGAAAAGGTGCGGAAACGGTACGTCTTACCATCGACGGTATGGACACGATCCGTGAGCAGATCCAGGAGACCTCGAAACGAATCAAGCGTCTGGGTGAATCTTCCCAGGAGATCGGAGATATCGTTGGCCTGATCGATGACATTGCCGACCAGACCAACATCCTCGCACTTAACGCTGCGATCCAGGCATCGGCAGCGGGTGAGGCGGGTCGAGGCTTCGCGGTTGTTGCGGACGAAGTACAGCGACTTGCGGAACGCTCGGTAAACGCAACCAAGCAGATTGAAGCACTGGTTAAAACGATCCAGGCGGATACCAACGAAGCGGTTATCTCGATGGAACAGTCAACCGCAAACGTTGTTGCCGGAGCGAAGCTGGCACTTGATGCGGGTGACGCACTTGATGAAATCGAAGGCGTATCGCACCAGCTTGCGGAACTCATCCAGTCGATCTCGCAGTCTGCACGTCAGCAGACCGCGGTATCGGTCAGCGTTACTAATACGATGAACGTCATCCAGGAAATCACCATGCAGACCTCTGATGGTACCAACGAGGTAGCATCTTCGATCGGTAACATGACCGATCTTGCAAACGAACTGCAGCGTTCTGTATCTGGCTTTAAGCTGCCAGAGTCTGAGGTCATTGAAACCATGATCATGTCTGATGAAGAGCGTGATCAGATGATGGAGACCTTGGATGACCTGGACGCTCCAGAAGACGAGGAACAGGTGCAGGCGCAGGCCTCCTGAACAGGTATCTAGCTAGTGATACTTGCTGCTAACCCAGACCTTCAAGGTGTGTTATGAAGCAGGACGATACAATCGAATATAACGCCCTGGGATGGGTCAAGAAAGAGCTGGATGTTGAGCTAAAGCAGGCGCGTCAGAGCCTCGAGGCCTACATCGAAGATGGCGATGATGGTGCCCGGCTTGAGCAGTGTGGCAGCCATATCCGCCAGGCTCAGGGGACACTGCAGATGGTCGAGCTGTTTGGCGCGGCCATGCTGGCAGAAGAAATGTCCGAACTGCTTCAGGCGGTGATGGATGACAAGGTCAGCAAGAAAGATGATGCTTATGAGGCCCTGATCAGGGCCATCATCCAGTTGCCCGATTACCTCGAACACATTCAGGCGGGCAATCGTGACGTACCCATCGTGCTGTTGCCGCTGATGAATGATCTCAGGGCAGCGCGTGGTGTGCCACTGCTGTCAGAGAATGTGCTGTTCTTCCCCGACCTGGATAAGACGCCCTCAGTTCCTACCGCCGAAGTTGACCGTCCGCCTCAGCCCGTTCAGGACAACAGCAAGTTAAATCGTGCTCTTAGACATGCCTATCAGCTCTCTCTGCTGGGTTGGTTCCGTGATCGTGATGCCGAGAAAAGTCTCAAGAAGATGCACGCGGTGCTCGAGCGTCTGCGACAGACTGCAGGCAGGGATGAAACCAGCCGCCTGTGGTGGATCGCAGGTACACTTGCACAGGCGCTTGCACTTGAAGGTCTGGAGTCCAGCGTTGCAGTGAAGCAATTGCTGGGTAAGGTTGACCGTGAAATCAGGTTGCTGATCGAAAAAGGTGAGGACGAGCTTGCACAAAATATCCCCGAGGATGTCCTCAAGAATCTGCTCTATTACCTGGCCACCTCAGAGACCGTTAGTGAACAGATCAAGGAAGTTAAGCGGGCCTTCAAGCTGAGCACACTCCTGCCTACCGGGCAGGACCTTGAGGTTGCCGAAGGGCAGGTCGGGGGGCTGAACTTCGAGATACTTCAGACGGTTGCGGAAGGTATTCGCGAGGATCTTACTGAAATCAAGGATGGCCTGGAGGTCTTTGTCCATTCTGATGACAAGTCGCCTGACAGCCTGGAGCCGCTCGCAGATCGTCTGCGCAAGGTGGCTGACACCCTGACCATGCTGGGCATGGGACAGGCGAGAGAGCTGGTCCTCAAGGATGAAGAGCGCATACGCGAGATGGTCTCAGGTGCCGTTGCTATTTCTGATGATGCCCTGCTGAATGTTGCCGGCGTTATGCTCTCTGTTGAATCTGCGCTCAATAGCTTTATTGAAAATCGCGCCCTGCCCGAGGACATCGAAGAGATCGAGGCTGCTGCACCGCCCGAAGCTGGTCGTGAGCTGCCTGAGGCAGAGTACCGCGATCTGCTTAAAGCCGTTATTCGCGAGACCCTTGCAGAGATGAGCAAGGCCAAGGAAACCATCCTTGAGTTCATCTCTGATCCTACAAATGTTGATTGCATGCAACCCGTACCCGACCTGCTCGAGTCGATCAAGGGTGCGATGAGCATGCTTCCGATGGAGCGACTGGTACAGGTCATCGAGTCAATTCAGGCCTATGTTGGCAGAGAAGTCCTGGCGCGCAGGGAGATGCCTGCGTCCAGCAAGCTGGAAGCGCTTGCCGATGCCATTACCACCGTTGAAATGTATCTGGAGTCGCTGGAAGAAAATCGTGGCGACCATATCCAGATTATCGAGTTTGGCGAGAAGAGCGTCAGTGACCTGGGTTACCCTGCCGGCGCTATCCCTGAAGCCGAAGAACCGCTAAGCGAAGTTCAGGAGGGCGGTGAGCCCGATGTTGAATTCGTTTCAGAGGAAGAAGAGGCCCTGACGGTCGAGATGGCGATGCCATCAGTGCAGGAAGAAGAGGTTACGGAAGAGATACCTCATATACCGGGTATCGAAGAAGTAGAAGATGAAGATGTCTTCGATATCGGTGATCTGGGCAGCGTAAGTGAAGACAAGGAGGCAACCGTTTCCACCGAGGTGATGGATATCGGGCTTCCAGATGAGACCGGCGAAGACGAGATAGAACCCACCCTCGTTATGAAGTCGCTACAGGCTGAAGACGAGGAAGAAGAGCTGGAGCCGACCCAGGTCATGAAGATGCCCTCGGTTGAAGGTGAGGGCGAGGGTGAAGAAGAGATTGAAGCAACGCTCGTCATGGAGTCGTTGCAGCCTGAGGTCGAGGAGGAGTTTGAGGCGCCCGAGGTCACCGAGTTTGGCCTGCCGGAAGAGGCTGAAATCGAGCCGACCCAGGTGATGGAGTCCCTGGCCCCAGAGGCCATTGAAGCTGAGACGGGTGAAGAAGAGGGTCTGAAACTGGTTGCCAGTGCCGAGCCCGTGAGTTCGGATGACACCCTGGTTACTGAGGTCCTTGACCTGCCATCCGAAGAGGCTTCAGCAGAGCCACTCGAAGAGGCAGAGGCCGCCGAAACCGCAGAAATTGCTCAGCCCGCAGAGCCTGCTGAAAAACCGGCCGTAGCAGCGCAGGCCGCTATCGATGACCTGAATGGTGAAGAGTTCAAAGATCTTAGCCCGATTGTTGGCGAGATGGATGAGGACATACTCGAGATATTCCTGGAAGAGGCCCAGGAGGAGTATGAGCGTATTCAGGAATTCCTTCCGCGCTGGAAAAACAATCTGAATGATGAAGAGGCGCTGACCACCATCAGGCGTTCCTTCCATACCCTTAAGGGTAGTGGTCGCCTGGTTGGAGCCCAGTTGCTGGGTGAATTTGCCTGGGCATTTGAGACCCTGTTAAACCGGATCATAGATCATACGATTCGCGCTGAAGATTTCGTCTTCGAGGCACTGGAAGAGTCAGTCGCGGCCATCAGTGGCCTGGTTGAACAGATTCGTGATGACAAGCCGCTGGAGATAGACGCCTATGCCCTGATGGCTAAAGCCCACGCAATGGCCAAGGGCGGTTACGCAGAGAAATATCTGGGGCAGTCCTCTGAGCAGCAGGAAACCGAGGCAGACCTGCATGCCTTCATTGAGGAAGAGGATACCCCTGCCGGCCTGGTTGATGAGGATCTCTACAGGGAGTCGGAAGCGCTTGCAGAGGTGGAGCCGGAAGAGGATGAAGAAGATGTACCCACCATCGCCGTTCCTGCGCCCTCAGAAGATGAGCTGCGCAGCCTTGATGAATCTGCTGCGGCTGAAGATCTGACACCGCTGTCCGAGACGGAAGAGATCGTCGAGGAAGCGCCAATCGATGAAGAGATTGAGCTGTCGACCGAGACACTGCAGGTGCCTGAATATGGCGAACCTGTAGAGGGGCAGGGCCCGGAGGAGGGTGAAGATCGGGGCCCTTTTGACCAGGCTGAGTCAGAAGGCTTGGCTGAGGCCGAGCCAAGGATCGACCCTGTCCTGTTTGAAATCTACAGCCAGGAATCCGAAGAGCATCTGGAAACCCTGAGGCGTTTACATGATGCTGCTGAGGCCTCGGGTGAAGAAATCACCGAGGATCATGACCTCATCCGTGCATTACATACCCTGAATGGTAGTTCTCGTACTGCAGACGTCCCTGAGATACATGAGGTCTGTGCACCCCTGGAACGTCATGTGAAAAACCTGACGGACCTGGGTGAGCACCTGCCTAATGGCCAGCTGCCGCAGCTCGCAGCAACGATTGAGCATGTCGCAACCATTCTTGCAGGTCTCGCGGATAATGCGCCTGAATTACCCGATCACCAGGAGCTGGCTTCTCAGCTAACAGCACTGGAACAGGATTCTGAGGCAAGGGTTGCCCAGGCGGCCCAGCAGGGTGAAGAAGTCAGTCCCGAGGCCGGTCTTTCCGGAGCCGGGGAAGAGGCTCCGCCTGCTGAAGTAGAGGTTCAGGCTGAGGCAGAGCCCCAGGGTAAACCGGATATCGCAGGTGAACAGGATGCTGACCTCGTAGAGATATTTATCGAAGAGGCCCAGGAGATCCTGGATGCCAGTGATGGCACCCTGCAGCAATGGACAGACGATGTCGGCGACCGCGATGCGGTCAACGAATTGCAGAGACAGTTGCA
>JAAUXZ010162043.1_pt1 | contig 13062 bp, 13 predicted proteins | sample 7278131 | NCBI WGS metagenome assembly JAAUXZ01 (sample SAMN14350119, study PRJNA611818) | marine sediment metagenome | isolation source: surface marine sediment (3m) | place: French Polynesia: Moorea | collected 2018-08
TAAAATAACCAAGTTCCCTCTTAAAGATTTACCTAAAAATGATTATCGCTCGTCTGTTTATACCAAAGAAAAGTTGTCAAAGCAAACCACAAAACAACAAAGCATCCAAACCTGACTCACTTTGCGGATGGCGAGCCTCAATCCAGTCAAGGGTGCGACCGACCTGTTCCGGGAGAATGACCACTAAACTCCCAAGGGGTGCCTCATCCAACGCGAGCTCAATCGCTTTAGTTTCATTGAGGAGCGATTGATAGCGACAATCGGGCTTTTCTCGCTCAATGCCTTCCTTAATCAAGTCGGCAACTTCTCCCCGACGACGACCGCGAGGCTCGTCATCTTCTTTGACCAAGATCCGATCGAACATTTGGGCAGAAAGCCGACCTAGGGCAATAAAATCTTCGTCACGGCGATCGCCCGGTCCACCGACTACACCAATGCGTGTACCTGACCAATGACGGACAAAATTCCCCAGTGCCTGGTAGCTAGACGGATTGTGGGCATAGTCTACTAAGGCGTGATAACTGCCGAGATTAAATAGATTCATGCGCCCTGGTGTCTGACTGACAGAGGCTTTAAAGGTAGTCAGAGCAAGGCGAATATCTCCAAGGGCAACTCCTTGAGTAAATGCTGCCAAACTGGCTGCTAGGGCATTAGCAATCATAAAGGGAGCCCATCCTCCTAGGGTCAAAGGTACGTCGAGGGCCTGCTCTATTCGGAGAGTCCGCTCTGCCTCTAAAATTGACAGATAGCCATTCTCATAGACTGCTGCTAGACCACCCAGGCGGATATGGGACTGCACCAGTTCATTGTGGGGATTCATCGAGAAGTAAGCTACCTGGGCTCTGGTTTGCTTCGCCATCGCGGCAACCAAGGGCTCGTCTGCGTTGAGTACTGCATAGCCATGAGGAAGTGTAGCTTCTGCGACCACACTTTTGAGAGCGGCCATGTCTTCGATGGTGTCAATGCCGTCAATTCCTAGGTGCTCCCCAGTCACATTGAGCACGATGCCTACATCGCAGGCATCAAAGCCCAATCCAGAACGCAGAATCCCACCTCGCGCCGTTTCCAGGACGGCGACCTCTACAGTTGGGTCTTGCAAGATTAACCGAGCACTCTGGGGTCCAGTATTATCTCCCGCCTCTACTAGATAGTCATCAACATAGGTTCCATCTGTGGTGGTGTAGCCTACGGTGCGTTGGGTCTGCTTCAAGATGTGAGCAATCAGACGGGTGGTTGTGGTTTTGCCGTTGGTTCCGGTGACGGCAATAATCGGAATGCGAGGGTTGGTATTAGGGGGAAAGAGCAGATCGAGGACGGGAGCGGCTACATTACGAGGCTGCCCTTGGCTGGGGCAAAGGGCATTAGTTAAATTTTAGTTACGATGGTGCAACTTTGGAGCATAGTTAGCTAATAATTTGGATCATGGTTAGCTAAATAATATTGTGAGAATCATGTTTTCAGTTCAGCAAAAGATGTATCCGTTTGCCACTGAGTTCGCCACTGATTACTTCCGCCAATTGACCGAACTTGGGGAGGAAATTCAAGTGACAAATCGTGAAGCTAGGTCTTTTTCAGTTGCTGAAGGAGTTAATTTAGCTGCCACTTTAGTGCATCGGCAAAATCAGCAGCATCGAAAAGTTATCTTTATTGGTAATGGGGGAAGCGCAACGGTAGCTAGTCATCAAGCGGTTGATTACTGGCGCAATGGTAAGATTCCGGCAGTCGCCTTCAATGATAGTGCTTTATTGACCTGCATCAGTAATGACTTTGGATATGAGCAGGTTTTCAGTAAGCCAATTTCTGCCTTCGCCCAAGCGGGAGATATTTTGTTTTCGATTAGCAGTTCTGGACAATCAAAAAACATTATTGCTGGTGTTCGCCAAGCAATAGAAATGAAGTGTCATATTATTACGCTCTCAGCCCTCCAACCCGATAACCCCTTGCGTCAACTGGGAGATATCAATTTTTACGTTCCGACGATGTCTTATGGTTTTGCAGAAATCATGCATCTATGTATTTGCCACTGCATTATAGATGGCTTGATTAAAGAAGCTTTACCTAGCCCTGAAATTTCATAGATAAGTGGTTAGACAAAATTAATTGCATAATTTTCTCCAACTACTTATCAATATCCATGCCTATCAAGACACCCGATTGGGTCAAACACGCCGTTTTTTACCAAATATTTCCTGATCGCTTTGCTAGGAGTGTCCCGCCACACCAAAGTTGGTTACTTAATGCTCCCTTGGAAGACTGGAATGCTCCTCCTACAGTTCAGGGTTATAAGGGAGGAAATCTATGGGGGGTGCTCGAAAACCTAAATTATTTACAAGATTTAGGTATTAATGCAATTTACTTAAATCCCATCTTTAGCTCTGCGAGTAATCATCGTTATCATACCCTTGATTATTACCAGGTCGATCCCTTATTGGGAGGCGATGAAGCGTTTTCCAGTCTGCTCCAAGAAGCTCATCGCCGTAAGATAAAAATTGTCTTAGATGGGACGTTCAACCATAGCAGCAGAGGCTTTTACTTCTTCAACGATATTTTGGAAAATGGCTCAAATTCCCCTTGGTTAGATTGGTTCAAGATTGAAGATTGGCCTCTTGCTCCCTACGATGGGTCTCGCCCCGCTAATTATGCTTCATGGGATGACCATCGGGCTCTGCCAGAGTTCAACCACGATCATCGAGCAGCACGCGAATATATTATGCGTGTAGGCGAACATTGGATTCGACTGGGTGCAGATGGTTGGCGTTTGGATTCCGCAGATTACATCAAGACTTCTGGATTTTGGCAAGAATTCCGCCAACGGATTAAAGCCATTAATCCTGAAGCTTATCTTGTCGGTGAAATCCCACTAGATGCCAGTCAATGGTTAGATGGTACCCAATTTGATGGAGCGTCAAGTCTTTTATTTCTTAACGCTACCACTGCTTTTGTTGTCAGCGATCGCCAAGTCAAAGGTCACTTGAAAGAATATGCTCCACCTCCTCCTTTGGATGCGGCTGGGTATAGGGATAAGATTAGTGAGTTGCTGCAACTTTATCCTTGGGAAATTCAGTTGACTCAACTCAACGGGTTAAATAATCATGATACAGCTAGGTTAATTGATGTGGCTGGCGGCGATTGGGGGAGTGTATATTTAGCAACCTTGCTACTATTTACTTTTCCGGGCGCACCTTGTATCTATTACGGTGACGAAGTTGGTTTAACTGGTAGTTACGATCCTGAGTGTCGTAAAGGGTTTCCTTCTCCACAGGAGTGGGATCAAGATATTCTAGAGTATCATCGTCAACTGATTAAACTGCGCCAGACTCACCCAGCACTGCGGATTGGTCTTTATCAAACACTTTTTGCTGAAGGGCAAGTTTATGTTTTTGCGCGGTTGTTAGAAGAAGAAAGGTTAGTGATTGCGGTTAATGCTGGAAATGATCTAGCAAAAGTCAGTGTTCAAACATCGTGGCGACTGCAACAAGGCCAAGTATTATTTACCTATGGCTGCGGTAAAACAAATTGGAATTGTGAAGCAGAATCAAGAAGTCTCAACTTCACCCTTGCACCGCGCAGTGGATTAATTTGGGGATAATTTCAATATGAACTCTAATCACTCACTGGTGTTGGCGACTGACTTAGATGGGACGTTTTTAGGTGGCTCTAACCAACAACGATCTGAATTTTATCAATACATTCAAGACCAGCGCGATCACATTCTTTTGATATATGTGACCGGCAGAGAGCTGGACTGGATTAGCAGATTATATGAGGAGCCAAATATTCCTAAGTCTGACTACATCATTGGAGATGTGGGAACTACAATTGTGGATGGCGAAACCTTTGAGCCTATTTCTGTTGTGCAAGACTGGGTGGCACAAACTTGGGGAAATGCCAACGATTACGTCAAGCGTCTACTAGCTAACGAGCCAGGAATAGAATTGCAACCCGTTAACCCCGACCATCGTGTATCCTACTACTATCAACCAGAATCCTTGCAACCTGGCACCATCCAAAAAGTCATCGACGCTGGATTTGACTACATCCTATCAGCAGACATATATTTTGATGTCATGCCAAAAGGAATCTCTAAGGGGCCAACCCTCCTGAGATTTTTGGCAGAAATGCAGTTCAATCCTGATAACACTATTGTTTGTGGAGATAGTCTCAATGATCTTTCATTGTTTGAGACGGGATTAAAAGGAATTGCTATGGGAAATTCTGAGACAAAATTAGTTGAAAAAATTCAAGCAATGGAGAATGTTTACTACAGTTCCTATCCCGGAGTAATGGGCATTTGGGATGGTCTTAAGTTCTATGGTAAGGATTAAGGGATTTGCCTAAAAATACTCTGTTTTCTCGAATGTTAAAAGTAGTGTTAGGGCATGAGAAATAATGACGGTTACAACCCTTAGCTTTCCGATTGATATCGATGCTTACAAACCATTGAAATTAGACCCAGCTAATTCAATACTCACAACTGACCAGCGAGAAGTACTCAAGGCTAACATCCAACTTTGTCGGAACGCTATTATTTTCTTTACTGCCATAGCAGCCGCAAAAGGCCTAGGCGGTCATACTGGAGGAGCCTATGATACCGTTCCTGAGGTCATGATTCTGAATGCTTTCTTTCAAGGAGTCCCAGATAGGCTTGTGCCGATTCTCTTTGATGAAGCAGGACACCGAGTGGCCACACAATATCTTATTGCGACTCTACATGGCGAACTTGACGCTGAAAATCTCCTTCACTACCGAGAACCCTATTCTAAACTGCCTGGCCACCCCGAAGTCGGACGCACTCCTGGAGTGAAATTTAGTGCTGGTAGATTGGGACATATGTGGCCCTATGCCAATGGAGTTGCGATCTCTAATCCTGGTCGAGCAGTGTTTTGTTTGGGATCGGATGGCTCACAGCAAGAGGGAAATGATGCCGAAGCAGCCCGTTTAGCGGTAGCTAAGAGTCTTAACATCAAATTAGTTATTGACGATAATAATTCTACCTGTGGTGGATATCCGTCAGATTATTTACCAGGTTTTAATGTCAGTCAAACCCTAGCTGGCCATGGACTAACTGTACTTACAGGAGAGGGCGAAGATCTCGATGATCTATATCATCGCCTTTGTAAAGCCGTAAACACACAGGGTCCTGTAGTGGTTGTTAATAAACGCCCAATTTGTCCTGGTATCAAAGGGGTAGAAGGCACACCCCTTGGCCATGATGCCCTGGCACCGGATTTAGCGATCGCTTATTTGGAAGCTCAGGGGCAAACTCAAGCCGTTAATTATCTCAAAGGCATTGTTCCACTCAAGCCCACTTATACCTTTGTGGGTTCCAGCAGTAAAACACGTCATGTCTTTGATGCTACTGTCGTTTCAATCCTCAGTCGTATGACGCCATCTGAACGCCGAGAAAAGGTCATGTGCATCGACAGTGATTTGGGGGAATCCTGTGGGATTGACAAAATTCGTCAAGCCTATCCAGAGATTTTCTACCACGGCGGCATCATGGAGCGAGGAAATTTTGCCGCTGCCGCAGGATTTGGTAGGGAAAAGGGAAAACAGGGCATTTTCAGCACCTACAGTGCCTTTCTAGAAATGTGCATTTCTGAAATTACCATGGCGCGGCTGAATAAATCCAACGTGCTTTGTCAATTTTCCCACAGTGGCATCGACGAAATCGGCGATAATACCTGCCATTTTGGCTTGAATAATATGTTTGCAGATAACGGGCTCGATGATGGCGACGAAACCCGGCTCTATTACCCAGCCGATGGTGCTCAAATGAAAGCTTGTGTCGAGGCAGTGTTTCATCAACCGGGTTTACGGTTTATTTTTTCTAGCCGTTCTCCCGTTCCCGATATCCTGAATACTGAGGGCAAAGCTATGTTTGGAGACCCTTATACCTTTGTTCCCGGAAAAGATGACGTAGTACGTGAGGGGACAGCCGGGTACATTGTCAGCTTTGGGGAAGTGCTTTACCGCGCCCTTAATGTTGTAGAAAACCTCAAGCAACAGGGAATTGATGTGGGGCTAATCAACAAATCAACCCTAAATCAGGTCGATGAAGAGACTATAGCCAAGATTGGCTCGACACCCTTCGTCTTGGTTGTTGAATCGTTGAATCGTCGCACCGGTTTGGGAATTCGCTTTGGCTCTTGGTTACTAGAGCGGGGCTTCTCTCCCAAATATGCACACATGGGTACTCATTTAGAGGGTTCTGGTGGAATATGGGAGCAATTACCCCATCAAGGCATCGATACCACTGGGATTGCGAACAAAGTTAAGGAATTGATGACGTGATCAAAGTGGCTTTTCTTGACCGGGATGGCGTGATCAACGTTGATTACGGCTATGTTGCGAGTCGTGAACAGTTTGAGTTTATCGATGGCGTGTTTACCATCTGTCACGTACTGCGGGATTTGGGTTATGCACTGATTGTACTGACCAATCAGTCAGGTATTGCCCGTGGTTATTATGCCGAACAGGACTTTTTAGACCTGAGTCAATGGATGTGTGAGCAGTTTACCAAACAAGGCGTGCCCTTGCTTGATCTCTTTTATTGCCCACATCACCCCCAAGCTGTTATACCTTATTACCACAAAAACTGCCGATGTCGTAAACCGTTCCCAGGAATGATTGAGCAGGCTTGTCATAAATATCCAATAGACCTTCAGAAGTCAATAATGATTGGTGATAAAGTATCAGATATGCAAGCCGCTAAAGCTGCAGGGATCGGTAGGTTTTATTTGTTTAGTCAAGAAGTTGTTGTTCAAGAAGAATTGGAGGTGTCTGCTCGACTGGATAACCTAGAGCAACTCAAGTATTTCATTTAAGGATATTCTCTTATCTCCCAATATTTTTATTTCTTGTAAAAAGTATAGATATTATCTCTTATGCTACTATCATCTCTACTAATGAAGTATATTAAACTGAATTTACTTGATAGAGAAACTTTGATTCGCATTTCTGTTCAACAGCCAAACAATAAATTTTATTCGCTTCAGTACGAAGAATCTATTTATTATGATGACTCTATTTCTTTCGACGAAATTCCACCAATTATTCAAGAAAAAAAAGGATGGTTTTATTTTACTGTTCCCTTTGTATCGGAAATTCAAAATGTCCATTTGATTGGACCTCATGCTGTTGGTGTTAAAGATAAAAAAATTGTTCTAGAGACAGCTTTAGGTAGAGAAGATTGTCTGGAAAAAACTATTAGATCTACTCTCAGTAAAGGATTTACTCTTAACTATTCTAAACCAGCTTTTGATAATATCAATATTGATTTTGCCTGTTCATTAATTAATTGTTGGAGTGATTTATATGCTCATTGGATTACCGAATGTTTAACCAGACTGGAAGGACTTGAGCTTTACTATCAAAAGACTGGTGTAAGACCAAAATTAATTATAGAAAAGGATGCTCCTTTTTGGAAAGTTCAATCATTGGAAATGATGGGGTATCGTCGAGAGGATTGTATTGAGTGGCAAGGTAATAAAGCTAAAGTTAATCGGCTGGTTATTCCTTCTAATCGACGAGAGCAACGTCGTCAATCTATTAAAGCCTGTCGTTGGGTTGCTGAACGAGTACTCAGCCATCTCAATTCTATTGAAACTAGTGATATTCCTCTATCCCCCTATATTATTATCTCTAGAAGAAAAGCTCTTTGTCGCAGAGTAATTAATGAAGATGAATTAAACCAAACTCTGGCAAAAATGGGCTTTATTTCTTATGTTCTGGAAGATTTAGATTTTCCAACTCAGGTCAAGCTGTTTGCTCAAGCAAAAATTATTGTTGGTCCTCATGGAGCCGGATTCGCCAACATGATTTTTTCTAAAAACCCGATAATTCTTGAGGTCTTAGGTCCCATCCCAAACTACTTTTTTTATACCTTGGCTAAAGGTCTAGGATTCCAACATGGTTTTCTTCTGTGTGAACCAAAAGGTGACGACATGATTGTCAATTGTGATAAACTAATTAATCTTCTCAATCCCATGCTTGACAATTTAGATGATCCAATGTAATTCAAAACAATCTAGTGCAGCGCCGAGGAAATAACCGACCAGTGACAAAATCCTCAAAGCCTTACCAATCAATACTTTTGCCTTTTGACTGACGCTTGCGGCACTAGATTCTCTTTTCATCCAACATATTAGGAGTTTATGATGAATTATCAATCTATCTTAATCGTTACCTATGGTCGTAGTGGTTCTACTTTATTGCAAGGAGTGATTAATAGCATAGAAGGTTGCCTAATTAGAGGAGAAAATAACAATTTTTGTTTTCCTCTCTTTAAAGCTTATCAAGCCATCTTAAAAGCCAAAGAAAAAGCAGCTAACGTTGCGGCTGACTATCCAGCTACTGTGGTCAACCATCCTTGGTATGGAGCGCCTTTATTAGATGAAAACTTGTTTCTGATGCGATGCCAACAATTAGTTAAAGATTTGCTCCTGGCTGACCAGAGCCATTCCTCTACCCTTAAGTGTTACGGTTTTAAAGAAAGATATACTTATCCAGAAATTCTAGATGAATTTGAAGATTATCTTAAATTCTTAAGTAATATTTTCCCAAATGTTGGCTTTATTTTTAATACTAGAAATCTTAATATTGTTCTTGAAAGTGGTTGGTGGCGAGAACGAGATCCTGAACAAAGTAAACAAATATTATTAAGGACTGAGAGTCGATTTAATCAATATTCAATTAAATATAAAAACACATTTTATATCCGCTATGAAGATGTTGTTAATAAAACTCAAAATTTGAAATCTATGTTTAATTTTTTAGGTGCGATATATTGCGATTCAGATATTGATTGTGTCCTCAGTCAAAAACATAGTTATGATATCAAGCAAGAGAGAGGAAATTAAGTTGCTAGTTTTGTCTAAAAGATGAAAATGAGTTTTTTCAAACATTGTTTAGTAACTGGTGCTGCTGGTTTTATTGGCAGTCACCTGTGCGATCGCCTCTTAAAATTAGGTCATAGTGTCGTTGGCTTAGATAATTTAGTTACGGGAAGAACAACTAACTTGGAAGTAGCTCAAACTAATGAATCTTTTACCTTTATCGAACAAGATGTAGCTCATATTTCTGCTTCAACCCTAGAAGGTATTGATTGGGTATTTCACTTAGCAGGCTTAGCTGATTTAGTTCCCTCCATCGAAAATCCAGAAAACTACTACCATTCCAACTTACACGGTACTTTTGCTATTTTAGAAGCCTGTCGCCGAGCTAAGAAAATTGAGAAATTTATTTATACAGCTTCTTCAACCTGCTATGGCATTCCCGACCAATATCCTACCCCAGAGACCTATCCCTGTCATCCCAAACACCCCTATGGTTTGACTAAATATCTGGGAGAACAACTGGTCATGCATTGGGCAAAAGTTTATCAATTTCCCGCTCTTTCTTTACGATTATTTAATGTTTATGGACCGCGATCGCGAACAACGGGAGCCTATGGTGCAGTTTTTGGTGTCTTTTTGGCTCAAAAATTAGCAGGTCAACCGTTTACTGTCGTTGGGGATGGAACGCAAACTAGAGATTTTACCTTTGTTAGTGATGTGGTCGAAGCATTTATTAAAGCTGCCCAATCTGATATTACAGGAGAAATTATTAATATTGGTTCTGGTAAATCAGAAAGTGTTCTGACCCTCGTAAAATTATTAGAAGGTTCGATTACTCATATCCCCAAACGTCCAGGCGAACCTGATTGTACTTGGGCAGATATTACTAAAGCCAAAATTCTTTTAAAATGGCACCCTCAAGTACCTTTAAGTCAAGGGGTAGCCGAGATGTTAGCTAATATCGAACTCTGGCGAGATGCTCCAGTATGGACACCAGAAGCAATTGTACGAGAAACCAAATCGTGGTTTGAGCATCTAGGCAAGGAGGCGGTATGAACCATTCAGCCCTAAGTCTTTACCACCAAACAATACAGATACATACCACTGGTAAATCTCTGTGTCCAATTACTCCCCAAGTCCAAGCAGTGGTTACAGAATCAGGAATTCAAACAGGGATTTGTAACCTATTTATACGTCATACCTCAGCCAGTTTACTCATTCAAGAAAATGATGCGAAACCCGATGTAGAAGCCTTTTTTGCCAAACTAGTTCCAGAAACAGATCGATACCTCCTCAAAGGCGAGGGGTTAGACGATATGCCAGCCCATATTAGATCTGCCCTTACTCACACCTCCGAGCAAATTCCTGTTGCCCAAAATCTTTTAGAAATGGGTCGTTTACAAGATATTTATATCTGGGAGCATCGCCAGTCTCCCCACACCCGTGAAGTCATTATCAACGTTTTAGGATATTAAAGTGCAACAACAATTAACAATTAATCAAATTCCCTTCGTCAACCTCAAAAATCAACACGCTTCTCTGAAGTCTGAGTTGTTGAATGCTGTTGGTGAAGTTATAGATAGCGGACACTTTATTTTAGGCGAGCAAGTCGCTGAATTCGAGCGTCAGTTTGCTCGATTGTGCGGTGTTCGATATGCAGTTGGCGTAAATTCTGGAACAGATGCTCTCATTTTGGCACTCAAAGCGATTGGTATTGGTTCTGGGGATGAAGTTATTACAGTTCCTAATTCTTTTGTAGCCTCAACTAGCTGTATTCGCGTCCTTGGTGCTAGACCTGTATTTGTTGACGTGGGCGATGATTACAACATCGATCCGAGTCAAATTGCAGCTGCTATTACTCCTAAAACCAAAGCGATTATCCCAGTACATCTTACAGGGCGACCTTGCAATATGGAGCCAATTTTAGCTATTGCCAAAGAAAAAGGAATAGCTGTAGTGGAAGACGCAGCCCAAGCTGTACTTGCTGAGTATAAAGGTCAACCAGTGGGTTCTTTGGGAACAGTAGGCTGTTTTAGTTTACATCCTCTGAAAAACTTAAATGCTTGTGGAGATGGAGGAGTCATAGTTACAGATGATACTTCTATGTATGAACAGCTAAAAATTATGCGTAATATTGGCTTGCGTACCCGCGATGATTGTGTTTTATGGTCTCACAATTCCCGTTTAGATACCCTACAAGCAGCAATTCTTTTAGTTAAATTGCGTTACCTCCACCAATGGACGCAGCAGCGTCGGGAAAATGCTCGTTACTACCAAACTCAACTCGCTAGCATTCCTCAGATCCAAATACCACTAGAACAAAAATGGGAAAAATGCGTTTATCATACCTTTGTCATTCAAGCCGAACAGCGTGACGAATTGCGTAAATTTTTGAGTTCTCGCGATATCGGAACGGCAATTCATTATCCAGTGCCGATTCATTTATGTACGGTAGGTAGAGAATTAGGCTATACAGAAGGGAGTTTTCCTGTAGCCGAGCAACAGTCACGTCGAATTCTCAGCTTACCTATTTATCAAGGATTAACTACCGAACAACTTCAACTAATTTGCGACAATATTAAATTATTTTATCAGTAACATGAGCAAAACTGCTGAACTACAAATTGAAGATGTTTATTTTACCCTAATAGATGCTTTGTCAAACTCACGAGATTATCTATTTTTTATTCAAGTGGGTTCGAATGATTCTAGGACTGGCGATCCTGCTACCTATGGCGATCCACTTCAAAGTTTTTTAAAAAATGAACACTGGCATGGAATTATGATTGAACCAGTTGGCTATGTGTTTGATCGTTTGTTAGCTAAATATAGTGGAGTAGAGCGCTTGATTTTAGAAAATATAGCGATCGCTGAAACCAACGGTACAAAGGATTTTTACATAACCAACTACTTAATAATGCTGTAAATAAGTATTCATGTAAATGGTAAAGTAAAGCAGTTGTTTTCCTCACACGCTCTTAAAGTTTAAAGATACAGCAAAATTAATTTTGGAAATATGTCAAACTACAACATTAATCTGTCAAACATTGGTTGTGCAGCTTGGGGCTGGAGAGAAGTAGACATCCCAGAATATTTTCAATGGATAAGCCATCAAGGTATTCGTTTAGTAGAAGTCAATGCCCATCCAGGAGCACCCAAACATTTATTAGACAGTGGTAATGAAGAGTCAGTGAGCCAGATAAAAACTTGGTCTCAAAATGCAGGAGTAGATATAATCTGTATCGCCGCACGTAATAATTTTACAATTGCTGACAGGGTTGCCTTAGAAAAAGAGATTCAAAGAGTACGGCGTTTTGTTGATATTGCCAAACAACTTGAGGCAAAATTTGTCAGATTATTGTCTGGCGATCACAGAAACGATTACCTTCTACCAGAAGTGTTCACTAGATTACACTATGCTTTTAATCAAATTGGAAACTATGCTCAAGAATTGGGAATTAAAATAACGATTGAGAACCATGGAGGACCTACCGCAACAGGTCAAAGAGTTGCCCGGATTATGAAAGGCATCACTAGCCCTGCTGTTGGTGTTAACTTCGATCCCGCCAATTTTTTGAACCAAGGCACCGATCCCTTAATGGCATTACGCTATATTCTTCCTTGGGTCAACTACAGCCATTGGAAAGATGTCCGATGGGCTAATGGTGGACCCCAGTTTTGCGCTTTTGGAGAGGGAGAAATAGTCTGGGAGCCAATTATCAAAGAGCTTCTCAACTCAGGTTATCAGGGATATTGGGTAGTTGAATATGAGGAGCCAGCAGATATTCAGTCTGGAACTAAAACGAGTTTAGATAACTTGTCTAAGCTATTGGAGAAATTTTAATTTTTTTCTTTCGTTTTTAATAAAAGGTTACTTGCACAAATGTCATTTTCTCTAGATGGACGCGTCGCTCTAGTTACTGGAAGTACTGCGGGTTTGGGAAAAGCGATCGCTCTTAGGTTGGGTCAAGCAGGGGCTAAGGTAGCACTCAACTACAGCAATAACGAACTGCGAGCCAAACAGGCTTTGGCAGAACTCGAACAGCAAGGTTGCCAAGCCATCCTAGTTCGTGGAAATGTCACTCAGGAAGACGATGTGGCAGCTATGTATGATGCGATCGCTTCTCAACTGGGAACAGTGAACATCTTAGTCGTTAATGCAGCAGGAATTCATCCGCAGATCTCTTTTGAAGACCATACTTGGCAAGATTTTCAGACAGCGATA
>JAAUXZ010087956.1_pt1 | contig 13042 bp, 15 predicted proteins | sample 7278131 | NCBI WGS metagenome assembly JAAUXZ01 (sample SAMN14350119, study PRJNA611818) | marine sediment metagenome | isolation source: surface marine sediment (3m) | place: French Polynesia: Moorea | collected 2018-08
CGAGGTCCGCGTAGCCGACCAAGTGCCGCGAGGTCCTCTTGGTCGACTCGAAAGTGATTACCAGGACAGGGTCTTGACGGACGGGTCGAACAGTAACCCCATGACGAGGTCCGGGTTGCCCATCTTTACGCCCTCAATGAAGTCGGCTGGCGTCAGGCCTGCTGCCTTGGAGCAAGCAGCGCAGGCAATCACGATGCCGCCATCGCTCATGAACGCCTTCAACATATCCTGGATGGATTGATTATCTTCCCGCATCAAGCCGTGAACATGCGAAGGACGTTTTTTGTCTGCCAGGTAGATGCCGCGGACATTGAGCCATACGGCGACCGGCTTGTGGCCTCTTTTCAACACTTTCTGATGAGCAAACAAAATGGCCTTGGCCGCAGCCCAGGTATCATCGGTGGTGAGGTTGATAAACAAACCTCCCTTTTCCTCAGCAGCGTTAGCGATAGAAATGAAACCGCCCAATAGCAGGGTGAACGCAATCGCCAATATGGCACTAGTCTTTTTCATCGCTGAAATCTCCTTTGCTGTTTTTGCAGATAAGACGATAGCGCTTAACGCCGTGCCGGGTGTTGATAGCTATCAACTGCCCCGAGAATAGAGGTTCGTCCGGGATTCCACGGCACATACGCCTTGCCTGGGGCCGACAGTGACTCGATAGCCACTGCATTGCGGAACATGCTCGCTTACTTTCGAGAAGTGAGATTGCCTAGCTTGGAAGCCATGGCTCGACGCAAAGCCCGGATCGGTTATCCATGGAATTCCGCGTCTGGCACTGGGCGATAATCCGAACATGGCGGATATCGCCCAGTCTTTGTCATCTCTCCACTTTCGTCGTCACCGTCCCGGTGTTGTCAAATGGATTCAGATCCGAGCTGGCAGATTCAACCACTGCATCAACCGTGAATTCGCCAGGGCGTTTTGGCGTGGCCTGGAGCGTCGCCTGTACAGTTTCATTGGCGAGCAGCTGATCGGTCAGTTGGCAACTGAGCATGCCTTCGGCAAACAGACCGCAGCTCTGAACACCTTCGACCACTGGCGTGCCACGCACATCGCCGTTGAGCGACAGTTCAAGCTGCACATCACTGGCGGTGCCGGCGCTCCGGTTAGTGACTTCGATGGTATAAGTCACCGTTTCCTTGGGCGCTACAGCATCCGGGTATCCACTGATCGTCAACGACAGGTCGACTGCTTCACCCGGTACACTCGCGATGATCCGCGCGAACGCCGGTTCACTTTCCAGGCTTCCGTCGCTGACCACCAGGTTGACCAGGTAGTCCCCCGGAAGGTCGGCAATGAAGTAGGGCCGTGCGGCAGTCGGGTCCGAGAGGCTTGCGTCGCTCAAGCCGGGTTTTTGGTACAACGTCCACCAGTAGGTCAGCGGGTCACCATAGGGGGCAGTGCTTGCGCTGCCATCGAGCTGCACCGGTGAGCCGGCTGTTACCGTTGTATCCACTACGATCACAGCCAGAGGTGCTGCCGGCGGTGGATTGAGCACCGCTCCACCCACCAGGCTGATTTCAGAGACATTTGCACCGATCACCGGTCCGCTCGCGCCCTGTAAGGGCCCCATCTTGCGGTCGATTGACAACAGGGTGCCACCGATATAGCTGTTGGATGCAGACTGTACCGGCGTCTTACCGGGGCCGACATTGATCAATAACTGGCTCGGTTCAACGCCACGGATGCTCGCATTCGGTCCGAGCACAAACTTGCCGTTTACGTTCAACACAAACCAGTCACTCTCGGCGCCCATCAACTGCAGTGTCAATGGGTTGGTCGAGCTCGAACGGGAGAAATCAAGGCCGTCGATAGCGATGACATTCTCTTCACCTTGACTGTAAATGGTGGTGGAAGTGGTGATACGGTCAAAGGTCTGGGTTGCCGGCCGTTGGGCGTTGCCGTCTGCGGCCAAAAATGCGTCGAGCACTGCACCGGACAGGTCAGCATTTTCATAGCGCTCACCTGTCACAGTGCCTGCATCGGAAATGATATCCTGCGGCAGCAGTGTCTGGTCGATCAGCAAATCTCCATCGATCGTGGACGGGCCCTGGAAATCAAGTGTTCCGTGGGGGCCGACCCCCACGTCGCCGTAGATGGTCGCGGCAGACAAGTCGAGTTTGGACTGGCCATCCGTCTCGGCGGTTGGCTTGCCGAGGCTGAGTACGGCGAACTCTCCTGCCCGATTGAGCCCGAATTCGGGATTGGGCTGCCATCCAGACACGGCTGATGTTGCCATGCTCAAGGCAAGAAATTGGCTGATCACGCCGATCCAGAATATGGATTTCGTGTTCATGACACACCTCCTCAATGATTTGAGGTGATTCGGGGTTGGACGCCCGTTGAACACGAAAAGAATTGCGCACGCGTTCCCGAGGCGCCGATTTCTTCCTGCTTTCAGTTTCCGACCAATGCCTGCACCCTGCATTGACAATTCGCAATCCATTCCTTTGCGCGTCTGCAGACGGCTTGGAATTTTAGTTTCCGCGCATAGAAAAAACTTTTGGGCCTAACCTGCCCAGCATCCACTACGGGAAGGGCTCTGAAAGCCCAAAAGCGTTAACTCGAGGCGCTTGCATCTATACTGAAACTGATATGAACGACATTGTGAAGGTTTGTGTATGCGGGTCGATCGACCTCACTTTTGGTATTCGCAGTGCGGCAAACTCCTTGGACTTTTGTCCTTGTTGTCGGTCCTGCTGGGCGGTCCGGTGTTTGCGGGCAAGGTCTATAAGTGCGTGGCGGAGGATGGCAGCATCGTTTACCAACAAGCCCCATGTTGCGAAGAAGAGCAGGAGGAGGAAATCGCCCTCCCAGATTTCGTCAATGGGCCAGACGGTCGCGAGTCAGTACATGCGGAGTCGATCAGGGAGCTGAAGAAGAAATCCGATATTCAGTATTTCGAAATCAAAATCAAAGAAAGTCAGAGACGCATCGATTCCCTGAAGAGAGCCAAGCAGACCAAAGTTGACTACTGGCGGGGAGTCATGATGTATGCGACCGAACATGTGCAGACGATAAAGCTGGAAGAGATCATCAACAGCGTGACAGATGATTACAACCGTCGAATCGAGAAAGAGCAGGAAAAGAAGCGCGCGCTGGAAAAACGACTGGCAGAGTTGAAGTAGCAGGACGACTTCCGCGCATAGCGGTTCACGCTGAATGCCTCGGGGCATGGAAGCGACGGACCGGATTTTGCAGTTGAGGCAGGATATCGGAGCTGTCCAAGGCTAACAATGTCCTCGGTGGCCATAACGCGTGTGGATGAAGGGCGTCTGTGGTTTGCCGTCGTCAACTACTTCGTAGATTTGAGCTCCTCAACGAACTGATTGGAGCGGGCAATGGAGTTGTTCATACGCTCGATCAGTCGACCAATGTCGGCTTTCAGGCTCGTGAACTCTCCCTTCAGGGCGCCAATGGCCTGGGCATTGAGATTGTGTTTCAGAAACAGCACATTGTCTTGCAGGCTGGCCAGCACAGGACGCATGCTGCTCTCCGCTCGCTTCATTGACCTGAGCATATCCTTGTAGCGCTTTTCGGTTTCACCTAATTTGCGGGCGCTGGCGGCTTTCAGACTCTGATTCTGATACAGGTCCAACTCTTCGCGCCACTCATCGAAAAGGGCGTCCGCTACCGATTCCACTTTGTCGATACGGTCGCTGACTTCCGTGGCTGAGGATTCGCTCTCCTCATATTCTTCGTTGAGTTGTTCAAAAGCCTTTTTCAGGTTGGTCTCCTCGAGCTGGATAACTGAGGCAAATTGATCCAAAGCCGATTTGAACTGTTCCTGAGCATCGACCTGAGCTTCTTGTGCCGACTCAACCCGGTCCACCAGGATATCGCGCTTGTGAATCCCGACCTTTTCCATGGTGTTGTAATAAGCGGACGTGCAGCCTGACAGGCTGACAACGGCGGATAAGACTAGGATGATGAGGGATTTCATGCGCAGTTCTGCCGGACGTGAATGAGATCAGGGTTCGGGATGCGTAGCATTCTGCCATATGCGAAATGGGGAAATCATTCTTTCAGAACCGCTTGCGCCATTGATGAGGCAGAGGCAGGGCCGGTATGTTGACCGCATGCGAGCTTGTCAGGAGTTGAGCGGGGGCTGCAAGCGGCGAATCTTGCGGCTGGCACTGACAGAAATCGTATCGACCGGGTCACGATTGATTGTTTCCAGCCCGATTGCAGTATGTTCTCGGGATCAACCGCTGATTTCTGGTTGGACTGGGAGCCAGTAATTTGGCCGGACCGTTGGAGTAAAACGGTATAGTATTTTCCGGCCCTGGGAGCCTTATTTTGCGAGGCGGGCTTCCTGAGCGTTCGAAATCACTTTGGAGGAATGTATGAAGAAAATTGTTGTAGCAGCCATGCTTTTCAGCCTGCCGTTCATGGCCAACGCGGATATGGATCAGCACAAGGCGGAGGCGAAGAAGATTACCGGTGAATTCTTCAGTGAACTGAAGGGTGAACTGGTCAAGGGTATGAAAGCTGGTGGTCCGGTGACTGCGATTGGGGTGTGTAACAGCCTTGCGCCGGCAATCGCCGATAAACACTCTCAGAAATCTGGCTGGGACGTTGGCCGAACCAGCCTTCGGCTTCGCAATCCAAATAATGCCCCGGATGCCTGGGAGGAAATGGTTTTGCAGCAGTTTGAAGAACGTCGTTCCAAGGGCGAGGGGCCTGACACGTTGGCCTACGCGGAGGTCGTCGAGGAGAATGGTGAGCAGTATTACCGTTTCATGAAAGGTATCGTGATGCCCCCGGTAGAGAAGATGCCCTGCCTGAAGTGCCATGGTGAGAATATCGACCCGACAACCACTGCCAAGCTGGATGCCTTGTATCCACAGGATCAGGCACGTGGTTACAAGGCGGGCCAGGTCCGTGGTGCCTTCACGTTGAAAAAGAAGCTGTAAAAATCAGCCGGGACTTGACCTGGCGTGATGCTGCGCAGAACCGCAGCTGTCAGGTCAGGGCTCGGAGCCGACAAGTCAGCTGTCGTCCTCTTCTTCGTCTTCCATCTCGATCCCTTCCACAACGCGACCGATGAAATCGTACATCACGAGGTTCTTACCGAACTTGCCTTTGTTGAGTTCCATCCCTTCGGCAAGGCTCATCGATTGGTAGGCGTAGTGCAGGGCTTCGTCCTCTTCGATCCGGTCTTCCATGATGTAGATCTCCACCTCATCGTCGAACCAGTCTTCCATGAGGAACTTTTTAGGTTCTTCCAGCTTGGTGAAAATCACCTCCTTGATGCCCATGTCCAGGGTGAATTTTTGACCGGTTTTCAATTCTGAGATGTTGATAACATCATCTTCCATCTGTTCTTCCTCATCGATACAAGACGCTCACCCTAGGCCAGCGCCAGGAAACAAGATTCAATCCCAATAACGCCAAATTGGGACCCACTAAACCTTCTTATCATACGGATGCGGGAGGCCTTTGACGACCCATTCGAGACTCCGGTAAATGAGACAAGGAAGGTCTGTAACGGTCTCGATCGGCCGAGACCGAATCATGGGTTGGTTGTTTGCCAGGGGCAGGCAGCGCAGGCTGGGAAGGGCGTGCGTCCGCTTCGATGATCACGGGTGCCTTAGAACATCCCTCTAAGCAAGCGAGGCGGGAAGAACCATTGAAGGGATGTTTAAAGACCGCTGCCCATGATGCAAACCTTCGGTATTTCAGAAAGGTTGCGGCCATCCAACCCACTATAATGGTGGCGAAAGGCTCAATGGTTGCATTTCATTCGTGGCAAAAATTAACTTCAGGGTCAGCGTGCTGGTCCTTTTCCTCTTAGTCCCCAATATCGCGTCAGCCCAACAGCAGGCCCCAGAGGGCTACGACAGGCCATTTCCTTCTGTTGTCGAACTACCTGTTCGTTTCTCGCTTGGCCGATTGTTCGAGGTGGCAGAGCAGGAAATGCCCCTGCAGGCGGGTAACTGGGGGCACTGGGAGAAGGCGTATGGTGTTTGGACACGCTACCGTGCCTGGCGGGGACCATTGTCAATCGCGATTTACAACAACGAGTTGTTGGTCCAGGCCCATGTTCGTTACTGGATTCAGGCCCGCAAGAAACTTGTAGGTGGGGTGACCCTGAAATCCAGTTGTGGTGTGAACGAGTCTCCACGGCAGGCGGTAATCGGTATGCGTATCCGCTTCGACTGGGGGGCTGACTGGACATTGTACCCGCAATTTCAGGTCATGCCGACTCACTTCATCAACCAATGCGAAATGACGATCGCGAACATTGACGTGACACCGCTGGTCGCCAATGAGTTTCAGAAAGAGTTGCAGATGAAATTGCACCGGGCCCTGACGACATTGGCGCCCAAGCTTGGTGCAACGCGTTACCAGGCCGAACGAATCTGGTACCAGCTGCAACAACCCGTGCCGCTCTGGAAAGATCATTGGTTGTTGCTGAACCCACAGGGACTGGCACTTGCACCCTTGAGCGGACAAGGCCAATGGGTTGATACCAGGCTTGCCCTGTTGATGGTGCCGGAGCTCGTTGCGGGCACAGAGCCTGTGACCCAAAGCCTTCCGCTGCCGCCCCTGATGCATCTGTATCCCCGACCGGCGGGTGTGAATCTACGAGTGGGTTTGGATATGCGCTTAGCGGATATCGGCCGGGTGATGACGGAAGCGCTGGCGGGTGAAACTTTCGATATCAAGGGTCACCGGGGGCGCATCGAGTCAATTGCTGTCAGCGGCCAGGGACAGCGCGTTTCGGCCAAAGTGCGCCTCGGTGGGGAACTGGCGGGAGACGTTGTGATTACGGCTAGCCTTGGCTTCCAGGCGGAGAATCAGACGTTTGCGCTGAGCGACCTTCATTACGATGCCGCCTTCGAGGACATCTGGTTGGAGGCGGATGCAAGGCTCCTCTATAACCGCCTTCGCAGGGGCCTGGAAAGCAGCGCAAATCAGCATATGCAAGGTCAGATTGGTCAATGGCAGGAACGCTTGATGGCTGTCTTCAGACAGGCGTGGTCGGAGGATATGCAGCTCGATGTGACGCCACTGTATTTCAGGGAAGTGGAGTTGAGTCTGTCAGAGAACACGGTTCAATTGAATGGTCTGTTATCGGGCTACATCCTGCTTGAACCCGAGGCGGAATGATGCTCGTGCGGGTGTTCCTCTGCCAGGCGGCCAGTGCGTCCACAACGATTCGGGTGTACGGTATCCATAGTGTTGATGCGAAGGGCAAGGCTTCATGTACCGAGTAATTTATCCACTGCTGATGATGCTGACCCTGACGTTGCTAGCCGGGTGCGCCAGCATGACCCATCAGGAGCCTGTTCGCGTCAGCTTGGCTGGCATAGAGCCGTTGACGAACGAGGGGCTGGAGGCCCGCTTCGCGGTCAAACTGCGCGTGCAGAATCCCAACGACAAAGCCCTCTACTTCGATGGTGTGTTCATTGATATTGAACTCCAGGAAAAGAGTTTTGGCACCGGGGTCAGTGATCAGCGTGGTAACGTGCCTCGGTTTGGCGAAACCCTGGTGGTGGTGCCGGTAACTGTACCGCTGACTTCGGTTGTGCGTCAGTTCCTCGGGGTCGCGAGCAGCAAGGGCAGTTTTGATCGCGTCAGTTACCGGCTGCGCGGTCGCCTGGGCGGGAGTCGGCTTTTCGGCGGCGTTCGCTTCGACAAGCAGGGAGAAGTGGAATTCGGGCAACGCTCGACCCGCTGAAACGCATCGATGTTCTTGGGAAAATTCAGGCCAAGCATATTGCTTTGCGTGGTCGGTTCAAGTTTTCCTGGTGCGATACCCTTCCCAAAAAATCTGAATGCTGGTGACATGTTGCTGTGATCAGCGACGCTTGAGTTACTGGCACAATGTCTCTACACCCCGCCAGTCAGTCTTTGGAGATAGCGGTCCTTACGATGGTCTACTGGCCGTATCGCCTCATTGGTGCCACCTCAGGTTTCGCTGACAAAAAATGGCTTTACCGAGAACTTGCTAGCGACGTCTCTTGCGTGTGCAGATCAAGGCGCTGTTGCTTCAGACATGGAATGGGGTGCTTAATCGAACTCGCTTTCCTGATAGTCGAAGGTGAGCTCCTCGCCCTGCTTGATGGATATGCGGGCATACAAATCGAAACCGTCGAACTCGGTGTTGCCAGGGACCGAATGATTCAGGAAACGCAGCAGGTTTTTTCCATCTCGGCCGATGGCGGAATTCTCGTCATCTTGGTCCTCGTAAACCCAGAGTACATAGACGTCGTTGCTGGAAGCCTGCGGTCCCCAATAGGTGCCGATGTATTCGCCTTTTCGAATCTTGCGATTAGCGAAAAGTCCGGTGCCGTGGATCGTGGATTCTGAGGCGAACACGAATTTTTCGAGTTCTTTGTTTTTGACTCGCTTTGAAGTGGCCAACTGTCTCTCCGGAATAGGCTGATTAGTAAACTATAAACTGTCTCGTGCTCGGCCGAAAAGGGGACGAAAGTGATTGGGTGAGCGCAGAAGAATAAGATCGAATTGCCGTACATGCAGTGCATAACCACAGGGGGCCGCCTTTCCTTGCCTTGCGTCGTTAACAAGCGCGGCTACGAAAGCCCGGGCCTGAGGTTCGTCTTTCTGGCGTCTGTCGACATGCCAACTCTACCCCGATGGATGATTTTTTCCCTCAACGCTTTCGGGAGGGTCGGACACCGTGCTGGCCTCCTGTTGATGTGAGGTCAGGAGGCCACGCTGACTCAGTCTCAACCGGCACCGGTGCCACTGAATGGCACGCCCGACAAACGGGCCATCGACCAGTCAAAAGTGGCAAGGTCCTGACGGTCGAACTGCCTGAGGTGGCTGTGACCGCAGGCACGCGCCATTACTTTCATCAGGTCCACCGAGGCTTGCAGGAAATTGTTGAGGCGCTCGGCTGATCGCTCGACATGCAGGCGTGCACGCAACTCGGGTTTTTGCGTCGCGATACCGGCCGGGCAATTGTTGCTGTTACATATGCGGGCACCAATGCAGCCGATCGCTTGCATGGCGCTGTTTGCCAGAGCAATGCCGTCAGCACCCAATGCCAAGGCCTTGATGAAGTCGCTGGGTACGCGCAGCCCTCCAGTGATGATCAGCGTGACATCGCGTCCAACCCCGCACCGGTCGAGGTGATTTCTTGCCCGTGCGAGGGCGGGAATGGTCGGTACGCTGATATGATCGCGAAACAGCAGCGGTGCAGCTCCGGTGCCTCCGCCGCGGCCATCGAGGATGATGTAATCGGCGCTGGCTTCCAGCGCGAAGTCAATGTCTCTCTCAATATGGTTGGCACTGAGCTTGAAGCCAACAGGAATGCCGTCTGTCAGTTCGCGGACGCGGTCTGCGAAGTGTCTGAAATCCGCGGGAGTGTCCAGGTCGGCAAAGGTTGGCGGCGAGATGGCGGGCTGGCCTTCAGGAATGCCGCGTACTGCAGCGATCTTTCCAATGTTCTTCGATGCTGGCAGGTGCCCGCCGGTGCCGGTCTTCGCCCCCTGGCCACCTTTGAAGTGGAAGGCCTGCACGTTTTTCAGAAGGCTTTCGTCGTAGCCGAACTTTGCGCTTGCCAGTTCGTAGAAATAGCGACTGTTGGCTGCTTGCTCTTCGGGTAGCATGCCGCCTTCGCCCGAACAGATGCCGGTGCCGGCCATTTGTGCCCCTTTGGCGAGCGCGACCTTTGCCTCTTCGGACAGCGCACCGAAGCTCATGTCGGAAACAAACAAGGGCATACCAAGCGTCAGTGGCTTGTTGGCTTTCGGTCCTATGACAAGCTCGGTTTCAATCGCGGCATCTTCCTGCAGCGGCTTACGTGCGAGTTGGGCGACCATGATCTGGATATCGTCCCACTGAGGCAGTTGGTCACGAGGGACGCCCATGGCTGCCATCGGGCCGTGATGACCGACGTTGGCCAACCCATGGCCGGCCAGCTCATGGATGAACTCAACAGTCGGTTCTTCGGCCGTGTTTTTCGCTGTTGGCGCGTGGTCCTGTTCGGAATCCAGCCCCGGACCCTGTAAACCAATCTGGGCATCGGTAAATTGTGCGTGAGTGCCGTCACAGAAGGGCGAGTTGCGTGTGTGTTTGCAGGCGCACAGGTAGGCCTCCTGGTCCTCGTCTGAGACGATCACGCGCGGCGTGAATCCGGTGCCCGCATGCGAGCCATCGCAGAATGGCTGGCTGCTGGAGCGTCCGCAGGTGCAGAAGTGATATTCCTGGCCCTTGGCCAGCTGGACTTTGACCGGCTTGTTGTCTGCAATGATTGGATTGGACATTTGCTTACCTCAGCAGGTCGCGGACGACCGTGGCAACACGCACGCCAAATGCCTTGGCCGTTTCGATGTCGCCGATAGTCGGTGCTTCATCGGTTCCGGCATCGGACGGGGATTGGGCCATGAGTCCGCCAAAAGAGCCGAGGTAGTTGATGTCGTCGCGGCTTGCGGCCTTGGTGTTCGAAGGCATCAGGCCGGTGCCGACCCAAAGCATAGAGTGTTGCATCGCCAGTGTCATGAAGTAGTGCAAGGTGGAATGCTTGTCGCCATTCATGGAAGCCGAATTGGTGAAGCCGGCAGCGATTTTGTCTTTCCAGTCCTGGTTGAACCAGCGTTTGCTGGAGGCGTCGGCAAACTTTTTGAACTGCCAGGATGCCATGCCCATATACGTTGGTGAGCCGAAAATGATTGCATCCGAGGCGTCCAGCGCCTGCCACTCCGGATCAGTGATCTCGCCATCCGGGTCGATGGCGATCAGTCGGCCGCTCACGTCGCCGATGCTGTCGATCCCGCTGACGATGCCTTCGGCTTGATTGGTCGTGTGGCCATAGCCACTGTGGTAAACAATGCTGATCGTTTTCATATTGCGATTTCCTCGATGAATTGGTGGCTTGATGGTTTTTTGCTCATGGAAGGTCGAATAACAGTATTTCGGCGTGCTCTATGCCTATGAGCTCGAGTCTTTCCTGCTTCTGTATGCGGAGACCGTCACCGGGTTTCAAGGTGACCTTGCCGACTTTCAACTGACCCCGTGCCAGGTGCAGATAACCTTCGCGCTCGGCGTTGAACCGGTAGACCAGCGACTCGTCAGGCCCCAACAGGGTACTGAACATGAAGGCGTCCTGGTGCGCAGCGAGGGACCCGTCCCGGCCGTCGGGTGATACCAGCAGCACCCAATGTCCATGCCGGTCCTCGACGGGGAAATGTTTCTGCTCATAGCTCGGTGCAACACCCAATTCGTTCGGTTGCAGCCATATCTGCAGGAAGTGCACAGGCTCGCTTGATGAGTGGTTATATTCGCTGTGGGTGACGCCAGTACCCGCACTCATGCGCTGTACATCGCCTGGCCGAATCACTGAGCCGTTACCCATGCTGTCTTTGTGTTCCAGTGCGCCTTCCAGCACGTAGCTGATGATCTCCATGTCGGTATGGCCGTGGGTAGCAAATCCTCCACCGGGTGCCACGGTGTCGTCGTTGATCACGCGCAGGTTGGACACGCCCATGTGCCTTGGGTCGTAGTAACCGCCAAACGAGAAGGTGTGGTGACTGTCCAGCCAGCCGTGGTCGGCATGACCTCGTTCGTCTGCTTTCCGCAATGCCATCATGTCGCGTTCTCCTGGGTAATTGCTGTTGGTAGGATTACCTTAGCGAAATACTTTGTTATGTAAAACGCCACAAAAAGAAATAAACTGTTACTGAAAATGTAATAAATGTTTTTTCGGTCGTAACACGACAGGAGACACCGACGTGGATGAAAGAGAGGCGTTTTTCCGAGTTGTCGAGGAACGGGGCTTTGGTGCAGCAGCCAGGCGTCTGGATACCACGCCGGCCTCCGTCAGTCGCCGAGTCAAGGCGCTGGAGCAGCGTCTGGGTGTGCGCTTATTGCAGCGCACCACGCGTAAACTCAGTTTGACCGAGGCCGGGGAGCGTTACTTCCAGGAGGCGCGACGCCTGGTGCGTGAGCTCGATGATCTTGAGGAGGCGTTGAGCGCCTCCGCGAATGAACCGGAAGGGGAGTTACGTATCGTCGCACCCATGTCATTTGGGCAAAGAACACTTGCGCCTCTGGTTGCACGTTTTGCCGAGGACCATCGCAAACTGAGGATTTCGCTGATTCTCGAGGATCGCGAGACCGATCTCATCGACGAGGCGGCAGACCTGGCGATCCGAATCGGTTATCCCACCGATTCTTCGCTGGTGGCGAGGGCTATCACGTCAGTCCCGCGCCATGCCTGCGCTTCGCCCGAATATCTGGAGCGGCATGGTTGCCCGGAATCGCCAGAGGATCTGTTGCACCATGATTGCCTGCACTACAACCTGATCTCGGAGCGAGAGGAATGGACTTTTCTCGGTGACGGTGGCGAACAAACCCTGGCAGTCAAAGGGATTTTCTGCAGCAATAATGGCGATGTCCTTGCGGCCGCGGCAATGCGGGGTTTGGGCATCACCCTGTTGCCGAATTTCATCGTTGATGAGGCCCTGGCAGAGGGGCGACTGGTTAAGGTGCTGGAAAACTTCGAACGCGCGCCACTGACGCTGTTTGCCTTGTACCCCTCGCGGCGACATGTTCCAGCGAAGACTCGCCGATTCCTGGACTACTTGCTGACACGACTCGGCGGATCTGCGTGACCAAGTCATTGCGGCTGACCCAGTCTCGAAGGGACTGAGCAATCCAGCTCAGTGCGTGTTTACTTTCTGAATACCGCGTTTTGATAACCAGTGCTCGAAACTGACGTTGGTCGCGGCCACGGAGGCGGGCGAAAAGAAGCGGCTTCGGTAACGGTCGTAAGCGGCACGCAAGTAGGCTTGGTCTGCAGCCGGGATTGCATTCCACTCCCTGGTCATTACGCGTTTTGACATGTTGCTGTTCTGCCATGTGGGCGTTGGTTCCAAGTGACTCTTTAGCCGAGAGAAGTGACAGCTTGATTACAGGCGCCCACTCAAGGCCCATTTCGTTAATAAAGTCCGCAATTACAGGGAGCCAAGCCCGAGGGGCAAAATAACCTGGAATTGAGAAATCTCATGACCACCGCCGCTTCCAAAGAGACGACTAGGCGCAAGAGGATCACAGCCAGGAAGGC
>JAAUXZ010072545.1_pt1 | contig 13039 bp, 13 predicted proteins | sample 7278131 | NCBI WGS metagenome assembly JAAUXZ01 (sample SAMN14350119, study PRJNA611818) | marine sediment metagenome | isolation source: surface marine sediment (3m) | place: French Polynesia: Moorea | collected 2018-08
GTGTCTCGGGTTCGACATTCAGGACTTGAAAGCACTCTGCTGACAATTCAGTAACAATAAGATCCTCTACATATCAAAATTTATACTCAGCTCAACATGTTTTGAGAGGATCAAGGGCACTAACTGAACCCAATAAAGCTTAAAGATTCCTTTCGAAAATGGATCCTTCGCCTAATAAACCCTCTAATTCAAAATATGACCAACATTAATTATCATAAAAACAATGGCTTATGAGTATTATTTTATGTAATTTCTATTTACTTTTTACCTAAAAGCATCTATAAGGGTTTTGTAAGTATCTAATTTAAAGCAGCGTTTTGATGTCTCATCCTTCAAATTTAAACATTAAAAAAAATATATCGTCATGATTCATCAGTTTTGGGGTATTCAGTTATGTTTAAACAATTAAAATCCAGAGCGCAAAGAAAAAAGCACGAAACTCATGAGCTGGAGCTTAAACGCTCTCTTAAGGAAAAGTTAGCCCTTTATGAGCGACGTCAATTGATTCTTGACAGCATGGACACTGGGTTTCCTGAATATACTGAAATTACCGTTGAGGGTAATCAGCTTCGTGTTCAGAAAAATAACGTTACTTTTCATGATGTCGAGACCAATACTTTTTTTATTAAACCCGTTTGGCGCATGATTTAGTGAGCATTTAAACAGAATCACGAAGAACGGTTGCACATTAGAGACGATCCTGTTGTTAGAAATTAGGCCCAATTGCGAGTGTTGTGATAAGGACTTGCCGCCTGATTCAATTGAGGCAATGATTTGCACCTATGAATGCACTTTTTGTCGGGAGTGTGTTGAAGAAATCTTGGAAAATGTTTGTCCCAATTGTGGTGGTGGCTTCTCACAGAGGCCCATCCGGCCAAAAGTGGCGAGAAGGCCAGGTTTAAGTATTGAAGATCAACCGGCATCAAACAGAAGAATTCATACCAAATACAGTCTGGAAGCATTGAAAGCGTTTTCATCCAGCCTCAGTCACATCAAGCCTGAAGACAGGTGATATTTTAAATTCAAGGTTTATTCATTTAGGTTTTTTTTGAAGGTTGATTCAAATCGGTATTGAGACTTCATTTATAATTGATGTTTTTCTTAGATGGAGATCCTTACCATGAGTTATACCCTTGATCGTACCCTGAAAAATACCCAGCTCGATGAAGTTGAATCCCGCGTTCGTGAAGTGTTAGCACAGCATGGATTCGGAGTGCTCACAGAAATTGATGTGCAGGCAACCATGAAAAATAAATTGGATGTTGAAATGCCGGGCTATCGTATTTTAGGAGCCTGTAATCCCGGGATGGCCAATAAAGCCATAGGCCTGGAACCTCGGGTAGGAGCGATGTTGCCCTGCAATGTGATATTGCGCCAGGTGGATAACAACATTGAAATCAGTGCGATAGATCCTCTGGCTTCAATGCAGGCGATTGATAATGATGAATTGAAATCGGTGGCGCGTCAGGTACGCGATATGCTTGGCGACGTGGTGCAAGGCATTTAATCAATAAGTAAAGCTGCCGCCAGTGTTCCCTTTTGTACAGCGTATTCCCGGTTCAATAGAGTCAATCTTCGGCACCAAAAAGTTTACATTGTTTAACACAGATCCCATTGAGTAGACCTATCGAATAGTGCGATATTGCAACTTATCGTTAGGTTATTTCAGAGTGGTCCTTTGCCATGCAGGCAATAAACAATGTTTTCAAATGGTCGTTATATTTAGCAGCGGTCTCTGTTTTCTTGGTCATCAGTGGCGTTTTTGCCATCTGGTTTACTATAGAAGTGCTCACCTTCCTGGTTCATATTTCGGACTAGGTTAAAGTAGGTCTCAAGTTGTCGATAAGCCAGTGAGTTATTCTTGTAACCGTTGAATACCCTAAAAAGGATCTCAATTTACAGGTCGCTTCGTTGACTTAAACCTCTTGGTTAATTCCTCGAGCAGGCCGGAGAATTTCCGGCCAGTCAGTCGACCCAGATAGGGTCGGGTCAGGCCAGCATTTGCTTACGTTCGTTATAGTAGCCAATTACGTCGTCCATTTGTTGTTTATCAAAAGGCCTTAAGCCACTGAGGACCATGCGTTTGCAGCCCTGGCCAACCTTGTGGCCATTATTTATTAAATCGTAATTGAGCGTTACATTGCCTCTTTTGCCATCTGCCTGTAAATCACTGTTGCTCAGGTTTAATTGAATCTGGTCAATATCCAGCGTTTCAAGTTCAAAGCTCATACTCTCATAGATAATCAATGGCCGATCTGGATTGATCATGACATTGTGTTCTGACATCAAAGGTACCAGGATATGAGGAAAAGCCTGGCTGGAAAACTCGACATAATGGGTGGCGAGGGAGTCAATAAGCGGGGCGTTGTCACTCTTGCTGCCACTACATTCTATGGACAGGTATTTTTTGTCGTTTTCATCCGCTATGAGCATATTCTCATCACTGCATTCCGGAAGTAACAAATTAACGTTGTCACTTACCATGCCGGAAAAATTAAAGATCATTTTCTGACGAATGCCGTAGTGATGAATGATGACGGAAAATAATAAGTCACCGGGTACGCAGAATCGTTTGGAATCAGGATCGTGAATCGGGTTAAAATCCCCCGCCACTTTTTTTGCGAAATCACTGGCCTGTTGGCGCGTAAAAGAGAGCCGGGAATTATCTAATTGAAAATAATTTTCAATATTCATTGTTATGCCGGGATTAAAAAACGCGCAATGATAACATGATTTACGCACTAACATAGCGCATACGCTTTACCGGATGAGTACCGGACGCCATGTTGAAATTTGAAAATGTTGCCTTACGCCGCGGCTCACTACTCCTGTTTGACGATGTGAGCTTGACTATCCATGCTGGCCAGAAGGTGGGTTTAACCGGAGCCAATGGCAGCGGTAAATCTTCCCTTTTGGAGCTCATTTTAGGCAATTTACAAACCGACGAAGGTGAGATTATCCTGTCCCGAGATTGGGTGGTGGCCCACGTGGCCCAGGAGATTGAAGCGCTCTCACAATCTGCAGTAGAGTTTGTGATTGATGGCGATGCCGAGTTACGTGAGTTGCAACTCAAGCTGGAGCAGGCCGAAGCAGAAAGCAACGGTCATGTCATATCGGACTGTCACATGCGCTTGGAAGAAATTGAAGGTTATCAAGCCTATAGCCGAGCCGCCAAACTCCTCACCGGATTGAGTTTTTCTGAAGACGATTTGCAAAGACCCATGTCGGATTTTTCCGGTGGGTGGCGTATGCGGTTGAGCCTTGCGCGTGCGTTAATGTGCCGTTCTGATCTGTTACTTCTGGATGAGCCGACCAATCATCTGGATTTAGATGCCGTGATCTGGTTGGAGCAATGGTTAAAACGGTATACAGGAACCTTGGTGATGATATCCCATGATCGAGATTTTCTGGATAGTGTCGTCAACAGAATCGCTCATGTAGAGCAGCAGCATATTCGCCTTTATAAGGGTAATTATTCGGCCTTTGAAAAATTACGTACAGAACGGCTTGCACAACAGCAAAGTAATTATGAAAAGCAGCAAAAATCCATTCAACACATGCAGGCTTTTATAGATCGTTTCAAGGCCAAGGCGACCAAGGCCAAACAGGCTCAAAGTCGGATCAAAGCCCTGGAAAAAATGGCATTGATTACACCGGCCCATGTGGATTCCCCGTTTTCATTTGAATTTGCTGAGCCTGAAGTCTTACCCGGATTTCTCATGCGTATTGATGGTGTGAGTGCAGGCTATGATCAGGTCACCGTCTTGGAGGATATCAATCTGTCGTTATTACCCGGTGAGCGTATCGGTTTGTTGGGATTGAACGGTGCGGGCAAGTCAACACTGATAAAACTGATTGCTGATGAAATTAAACCGAGGGCAGGAAAAATAGAACGCACCAAGGATCTCAAGGTAGGGTATTTCGCGCAGCATCAATTGGAACAGCTGGATAAATCTGCATCCCCCTTATTACATTTACAACGTCTCGATGCGCGGAGTCCTGAAAAAGTTTTAAGAAGTTTTTTAGGAGGGTTTAATTTCAGGGGTGATCGGGTACTCGAACCTGTCGGCCCCTTTTCTGGCGGCGAAAAAGCGCGCCTGGTATTGGCCCTGTTGATCTGGCAAAAGCCTAATCTGTTATTGCTTGATGAACCTACCAATCACCTGGACTTGGAAATGCGCCTGGCTTTAAATAACGCCTTGCAAGCTTTTGCTGGAAGCGTGATTCTAGTCTCGCATGATCGACACCTATTGCGAACGGTCTGTGATGATTTATGGTTGGTGGATCGTGGTAACGTACAGGACTTCAGACTTGATTTAGATGCGTATCCGCGATGGTTAGCGGATCGTAAAAGTACGAAACCTGGGGCAGTTAAGGCAGAAAAAAACAATGAAACCCATTTAAAGGATCGGAAAAAAAAGGAGGCTTCTTTTAGGAAAAGTGTTCAGCCCCAACTCAATCGCCAAAAACGCCTGGAGCGCACCATGGAAAAAGTTCAGCAGCAAATTAAACAGGTGGAATTAGAATTGGCAGATCATTCTGTTTACCAGCAGGATGCAAAAGAGCGTTTACAGACTTTGATTTATGAACAGGCGCGCAATAAACAAACCCTGGAAGAGGCGGAGCTGGAATGGCTGGAAATCAGTGAGGAATTGGAGCAGCTACACACTGAATACATGGCTACGCACTAAAGGAATTGAAGATCGTATTCCAGGGTTAATAATTTACGAAGATGATATTCGGAACCGGGGGTATAATGTCAAAAGCATCGATCAGATATCATCATCAATTTAACGGGATGGGCTTTATGTTTAAATTTCGATTTACTATGGCAAATTCAGCTTGCGTATTACTGGGTTTGCTGTTGATGTCAACAGGCGTGCACGCAGCCAAAAAACCACTCATCTTCGGAGTCCACCCATACCTGCATCCTGCTGCCCTGATTGAACGTTTTATCCCGTTTACAGAATACCTCGAAGAAGGCATGAACACGTCGATTCAAATACGGGTGGGTACCAGTTATGCTGATCATATACAGGCCTTTGAGCGCGGCGAAATCGATTTTGCTTATTTTGGTCCGGCTTCATTTATTAAGTTGACCCAAGATAATGAATCTTTTCGGCCTTTAGGACGATTGAGCTTTTCGGGTAAGGACACTTTTAGAGGTGCCATTGTTATTCGACAGGGCAGTGAGTTGAAGTCATTATCCGATTTAACGGGCAAGCGTTTTGCATTTGGGGATCCGAACTCAACATTAAGCAACCTGGTACCGCAAAAGATGTTAGAGGATGCCGGGGTCAAATTAGAGGATTTGTCCAGTTATTCTAATTTGAAGAATCACCATAATGTGGCCTTGGCGGTTTTACTGGATAAGTATGATGCGGGTGGCGTAAAAAGTGAGGTCTTCCAGGAGTTTGAGCCCAGGGGTTTGAAGGTACTGCAATGGACGCCAGACATTCCCACGCATTTATTTGTGGCTAATTCCAATTTATCTGAAGCTCAATTTATACAACTCAGTCAGTTGATGCAGTCATTGCATGAACATGAAAAAGCGGAAAAGATCCTGTCGAACATAAAAAAAGGGACCACAGCCATTATTCCAGCTTACACCCAAGAATATCAGGCTCTACGTGAGCTCATTACTCCGCGAGTCAATTAATATGCAGCGTCCACTACTCGGTATTTCCATGTTTTTGATTGCGCTATTCTATTGTGCACTTTTGGCAGCAGGTAATTTTTTTATCTATCAGCAGCAAAAGCAAAGTCTGTACCATGATTTTGAAGCGCTACAAACCATAGAGTTAAACTTGTTGGCAGATTTATCTCAAGAAGGATTGTTAACGCAAAATTATGCTTTTATTGACTGGTTTATTAAGCGCTGGGGGCGCGAGCATAACAAGGTCATATCAATCAGTCTTGACGATACCCGTGGGTATGCATTAACACATTATCGTCGAGCGGTTTCTGCTCAGGCTGAAATGCTGGTCAGTACCAAAAAATTAACCATGCATGATGGCACCTATATATTAAAAATTAGTACGGATACCGTCGAGCTGGAAAGGAAGCTGGATGAGCTGCTGCTACAGTTATTTCTGGTTTCGGCGGGAGCAACGATGTTACTGATCATACTACTTTGGTTAGTATTTCATAAATATGCAATTCAGCCCTTGGCAGAGGAAGTGAAACGACGACAGAAAGCCGAAAATAAACTTGAGGCCCTGGAGGCCGGTGAGTAATTTGACTTTCGCATGATCGCTGGTTTTACAGGGCATCAATCAATGTTTTCAATCGATCTTAAGTTTTCAAGGCATTGAAACATGCAATGCCCTTGTCAATCCGGTCTCAGATACGAGGACTGCTGCGGTCGATTTATCAGTGGCCAGGAGTCACCGCAAACTGCCCAGCAACTCATGCGTTCTAGATATAGCGCCTACGCGGTTAAGCAGGCAGAATACCTGAGAGAAACCTGGTATCCGTCCTGCCGCCCCGCTGAATTCAATCTGGATGACTCCATTCACTGGGTCAAGTTGGATATCATTGATGCATTGACTCGTGGGCAAGAAGCTGAAGTCGAGTTCGAGGCGTTATTCCTGGCAAAGGGGCAGATCGACGGCCTGCATGAACGAAGCCGGTTTGTGTATGAAAACTGGCGGTGGTTTTATACTACTGGTACCCTGATGCCGATTCGTTTCAAACCCTGGAAACCGGGACGAAACGAGTCCTGCCCCTGTGGTAGTGGTCACAAGTTCAAGCGATGTTGTGCTGTCTTAAAGCACTGATATCAAGGATTCATTTCGTGAATGATTGTGGCCAACTGTTCCAAAGCCAATTCAGTTTCTTCCGTCCAGGGATAACCACAATTTAGCCGAATGTAATTCTTGAATTTCCGAGTGGCAGAAAACAACATGCCCGGTGTAATGCCGATGTGATGTTCTAGCGCCTGGTTATAAACAGCGAAACAATCATAGCTTCTAGGGAGTTCAATCCAAAGTACAAACCCCCCTTGTGGATCGGAAATGCGAGTACCTTCCGGAAAAAGTCTTGCAACCATAAAACGTGCTTTTTCAATCTGGGCCTTAAACGCTTTACGTAAACGAGAAAGATGGCGGTCATATTGACCACTGCGTAAGAATTCTGCAGTGGCTAATTGTTGTAATGAAGGAGAGGCTGACGAAGTTGCCTGCTTCCATTCCAGTAATCGGTCGTGATAACGCGCGTCGGCAGCCACCCAGCCCATACGAAACCCGGGTGCCAGTGTTTTGGAGAAGGATGAGCAGGATAATACCCGGCCCTCGGTATCGTACGTTTTAAGTATGCGAGGACGTTCTTCACCAAAATAAAGGTCGCCGTAAACATCGTCTTCAATGATCGGAATCTGGCGGGTGCTGAGTAATTCTACCAATTGCTTTTTATGGGTTTCGGGCATCAGTGAGCCTGAAGGGTTGTTAAAGTTGGGCACAATCAACATGGCGGTGATGTCCATGGTGTCGAGGGCAAACTCCAATGAGTCTAAATTGATACCCGTGATGGGGTCACTATCGATTTCCAGGGCAAGCATCCCCATTTTTTCAATCAAGCGTAAAACAGAGAAATACGTGGGTGATTCCACGGCGATGACATCCCCGCGCTTGGCAACCGTTTGCAGGCTCAAGGACAGGGCTTCCGTGGCGCCTGAGGTGATAATGATATCTTCACTTGATACCGATACCCCCAGGTCTGAATAACGCAACGCAATTTGTTGGCGCAGGTTCTCATGCCCGGGAGGGAAGCAATAGTCCATGCAATTGGCAGGGTTGCGACTGAGTATGCTTTTGGTTTCGCGCATCAAGGCTTTATCCGGCATAAGTTCCATGGAGGGTTTCGCTGCAGCGAAAGGGGCAATTCTGGGATTGTTGGAGATGGTAAATATTTCTTCAAACAATTGACCGAATCGAACCTTTCTCGGTTGACAGTTAGCGGTAATGATTGGTTTGGGGGTCGCAATGGACTGGTTTAGTTCGGCATTGATGTAAAAACCGGACTGAGGTCGGGCACTGATTACTCCCTTGTCTTCCAGGGATAAGTAGGCCTGGTTGATGGTAGAAATGCTTACCTTGAGGGTTTTGCTTAGTTTCCGCAAAGAGGGTACTCGATCACCGGGTTTTAAGGTGCCTTTATCAATTAAGTCCATGATATATCCAGAAACCTGGTCGTATTTGAAGCGTTCAGTTTCACCCTGTGTAATTGTCATGACAATTCCTTAACTGTACTGGTAGTATTAATTATTAATTGTAACTGTAACTATGACAGATTGGCTACTATTATTTCACCATCGAAATTACCTTTGCTTGGCCCACACACATAGGAGACGGAAATGAGCGCATTAATTTTAAGACAACAATTGGTTAGAAAGTCACTGATTCATAAATTGCATATGAGCCTGGAATTGACTCAAAGCTGGATTGATCGATATCACCAGCGCAAACAGTTAGCACAGCTGGATGCAGAACAACTCAAAGATTTGGGTATTTCTGCAGAGCAACAGAGAAGTGAAGTTGCCAAACCATTTTGGCGTTAACAGTTTCAAACCTGATATCTTTACCGGATATCGAGGTACAGGACTGATCCCCTCAGTTGGTGCATTGACCCTCTATCCCCATAGAGGGTTTTTTTTGCCTGGAATATGGAGTCAAGCTGGCCCGCTAGTCAGACTAGGATTGCTTATTTTATCGGACTCATTTGCGGGGTAAAGGATCTCTGTCAGTGGCCTCGGTTTTTCGATACCGTAACCTTGTGCGTAATCAATATTAATGCGCGCTAGATGTTTTTCAATTTGCTCGTTTTCTACAAATTCGGCAATGGTTTTGATATTCATTACATGACCAATTTGGTTAATGGATTGAACCATCGCCGCGTCAATCGGATCCTCGAGAATATCCTTAACAAATGCACCATCTATTTTCAAATAATCTACGGGTAAGTTCTTGAGATATGCAAATGAAGACAAGCCACTGCCAAAGTCATCCAAGGCAAATTTGCAACCCTGCGTTTTAAGCTGGGAAATAAATTTAATGGCTGCAGACAGGTTGGAAATAGCGCAAGTTTCTGTAATTTCGAAAGTTATCGTACTGGCATCAATATCATGCTGTTTCAGCATATCGGGGATATAATCCAAGAAATGTTCATTACCAAGGCTGTGGCCTGACAAGTTGATTGAAATATGAATAGGCTGGCTTACGTTGAGCCGGTTGAATTTTTGCATTTGCGCAAAAGCACTACTGATCACCCACATGTCCAGGGAATGCATCAAGCCATAGCGTTCAGCGGCGGGTATAAAGGCGCCAGGAGGAATGATGTCGCCATTTTCGTTTTGTAGGCGCATCAATAGTTCATAATGGGCCGGGTTATTGCCTGACTTATTGAGGGGTTTAATTAATTGTGCATAGAGTAGAAATCGATTTTCAGCCAGTGCTTTCGGAATCATCGTTACCCAATGCATTTCATCCTGTCGCTGTTCTATCGCTTTATCTTGCTGATAAATCTGGAGACGATTACGCCCACTATCTTTGGCTGCGTAACAGGCGATGTCTGCCTTGCCCATCAGGCTGACGACACTGTCACAATCAGTTTGAATGGCAACTAAGCCTATACTGGCTCCAATCTCAAATGATTTATCGTCCCATAAAAAACGAAAATCATTAATTATCTGTAGAATTTTTTGTGCGAATTGTTCACCATGCTTAACATCACAATTGTGCAGGATGATGCCGAATTCGTCACCTCCCAGTCGCGCCAGTACATCGCTATCCCGCATATTGTCATCGAAGGTATTACTGATTTGGCGCAGTAACTCGTCACCCGCCACATGACCGCAAGTATCATTGACTATTTTGAACTGATCGAGGTCTACATAGAGCAGGATGCTATTGATATTTTTGTTCTGAGCTAATTCAACGCTGGTTTGCAAATGGGATTCAAAGGCAAATCTGTTTAATAGCTGGGTTAGAGGATCATGAGTGGCCTGGTAATTCAGATCTTCCTCCGCCTGCTTTATCTGGGTGATATCTCGTGCGTAAAGATTGACATAGTTTTCACTGTTAATAGGCGTAAACAAAAGAGAATAATGCCTGTGATCAATGGTGAGTTCATAGGTTTCATGAAGTTGTTCAGCGAGTACTCGATTACAGACTAACATCCAGGAATCCGGGACATGGTCTCCTGGTTGTACCTGCCAGTGATCACAGATTGGTGTACTTGAAGGATTTGCGTAGAGCAGGGTGCCTTGAGCATCCAGACGCATAACCGGTTCCGGGTTTTCTGCCGGGAAACGTGCGAGCAGACTGGCGTGATTCTCGGCTTCTTTTTGCGCAGTAATATCCGTACGTATACCAATATATTGGTAGGGGTCACCCTGGCTGTCTAAACGTGGAAGAATGGTGGAGTCTACCCAGTAAATGCTGCCATCCTTGGCACGATTGGCAATGACGCCATGCCATTTTTGGCCGCGTGCAATGGTTTTCCATAAATTTTGGAAAAAGGCCTGATCATGAATGCCTGAATTTATAATACGATGATTTTGACCCAGTAATTCTTCACGACTGTATTGGCTGACCTGACAGAATCTATCATTGGCATAGATGATACGGCCTTCAATATCAGTAATCGAAACAATGGAGTGTTGGTCGATGGCAAATTTCTGAAATTCAAGGTCTATGAGTGAATTTTCTAATTTTTGTGACGTTTGCTTGAGCTTAAAGAACATCATGGCCACGATGACCAGCATCATAAAGGCAATCATGAACATTAAAAAAACATCAAAATTATCTGTTGATGTTCCAGACTTTATGGGCGATTGATTATGATAGGCATCTTCCGGTTGGGCCCATGCCGTGGTGTTCGTCAAAACACTGAAGCCCAGAAAGATGCAGAAATTGATACTTCTCACAACAGCAAAATTCAATATAGATATATCTATAAATAGTGTAGACGGAAATCCATAAAAAGCTGTGAAAACTGGATATTTTCAAAAATGCAAAAAACCGTGAAAAAAGATGAGATGGGTTATGCGTGATCATGAGTTGAAAATGGGCGCCATCCTAAAAGTGAAATGTCAGTTTATCTGCTAGGAAAGCGATGCATTTTGCTTAGATCAGGTTAAAAGAGGTTTTTTGAAAGGGGTTATGTTGAATTATTGGTCAGATCTAAAGAGTGGGTGGTTTTAGCCATTCATGCATCTGTAAGAAAGCGATTAAATATTCAAAAATGAGGCGTAAGAAAATTTCTGCAAGGCCTACCATTGCGATATAGAGACCGAGAAATTTTAGCTTTTGTGAGATGGTCAATGATTGCCAGGTGATTTTTTCATCAATCTTGTTTTTAAAGAATTTGATCTTGCGGACCACCCACATGATAAGCGAATAAAAGAGGGAGTATTGAGTGTCTTTATAAAACTTGATGACCAAAGCATAACGACGGATGATCCAGAATAAAAAATACCAGGCTGCCAAAGGGATGAGTAAGCTGCATAAAATGTAAAAAATGGTCAGTACATTTTCAGCAATGAGCAGTTTGAACTGAAAAAAATCGATGATCGTCTGAAAAAATTCAGATTCCAAATTAGATTCCCGGTTATGTAATTATTGGAATCTTTTTTACCACAATTTCAGAAGGGGAGGAACAGGTCAGATGAATAGATTAAACGGCAGCACATAAATTGAGCTAGGGGTTGACACAAAAAAGATAAAAATAGGTGTGTAAAAATAATGGGAAAAGCGTATAAAAAAATGGCGCGCTCGGCGGGAGTCGAACCCACGACCTTTGGCTTCGGAGGCCAACACTCTATCCAACTGAGCTACGAGCGCAGAAATGAGGCGTATTCTAAAAGATGATCTTGGCGACGTCTATCAGACTGTTAAGTGAACAGGGGTAGTTAGGGGCAATAGCACAGCAATGTTGGCATCAATACTATTGGTGATAATGGCTAGTGCTGGGCATGCAGGATTTTTATTTGGGAAAATAAATCGAGCATGACCGGGTTTTTGATAAAGGAGAGGTTGTAGGGATGTTCACTGATTATTTTTGGATAATCGTCAGCAGCTGCAAGGGTGTCAATCTGGCTGGCGATTTTCCCCCATAATATCAGGCTGGGTAACTTATTCTTGATTTGTTTGATTTCAGACAATAGACAATTTACGAAAGGCTTCCAGTAATCGGCCTCGATTTTAGGAGAGCGATCTGCATGCAGTACTGGGGTGACATTAAACATCAGGAATCCACTTTGATGTAAATGCTCAAAGAGTTCCGTTATGGTTTGAATAAAAGCCGATTTGTCCAGTCGGGCAATCATTTGTTGAGTAATTCTGCCATCTGCATCTGTTTGTAACCAGCCCTCGGCTAACAAAGCCGTTTTAATAATATTACGCAAAGAAGTGGCGCGATTCACTTGCTTGGATAAGCCAGTAGTTGACCATAGCTGATTTACAGCCGCGTCTTGAAAAGCAATACCATTGGCAGATTCAGGTCTGGGATAAGGTGATTCGCCGAAAAGTACAAAATGACAACCTTGAAGGTCCCGTCGAAAAGCGGCCAACAATTTATCTTTTCCAGGTAGCCAGTTAGTGTCAATGATGAGTGTCTCTAAATAAAAGGGGTCAAGCTTGCGAAGACAGTGAGATAAAATGGGTCGCCATTCAGGATGTATCGAGGAGTCTGTCAATAAAGTGTTAATCGTGTCCTGAGTTTGTGGCATTGAATTAGGGTATCCCGATAATCTTGTGCGTTTGTAGACTTAGTTTCCATTGTGGATGCTGCAGGCAATAATTGATACAGGCCTGTGTATTGTAGGATAAACGTTCATCATCCATGGGTTGCAAAAAAAAATGATCAAAATGTAACGATGAGAATTTCTCAGGTGTATTGTTTTCTTGCGGATAAACCAGTTTGAGTTCGTTACCTTTTAAAATAATTATTTTTGAATTTGCTTTGGGGCTGACACATACCCAGTCAATATTAGCAGGTAATGGTAGCGTACCATTGGTTTCTACGGCTATTTCAAAATCCA
>JAAUXZ010062454.1_pt1 | contig 13038 bp, 13 predicted proteins | sample 7278131 | NCBI WGS metagenome assembly JAAUXZ01 (sample SAMN14350119, study PRJNA611818) | marine sediment metagenome | isolation source: surface marine sediment (3m) | place: French Polynesia: Moorea | collected 2018-08
ATCTTGAGCAGGCAAGGGCACTGGGTGATCGCCTGATCGTTGCGGTTAATGATGATGCCTCTGTTTCGCGCCTAAAAGGTGAATCACGACCGATCAATCCGCTTGATCGGCGCATGGCCGTCCTGGCCGGGTTAGCTTCTGTCGACTGGGTTGTGCCCTTTTCCGAAGACACCCCTGAGCGCGTGATCTGTAAGGTAAGGCCGGACCTCCTGGTCAAGGGCGGGGATTATCGCCCCGAAGAGATCGCCGGTTATGAATGTGTCAGGGAGCATGGCGGCTCCGTGAAGATCCTGGATTTTCTGGATGGATGTTCAACAACGAGTATTGTTGAACGCATCCGTACTGCAGAATAAAGAGGAAGCGATATGATTATTGTCACCGGTGGCGCCGGATTTATCGGTAGCAACATCGTCAAGGAACTCAACGATCGTGGTGAAAAAGACATCATCATTGTCGATGATCTCGAGGACGGTAAGAAGTTTCTGAATATCGTTGACCTGGAGATTGCAGATTACCTGGATAAGGATGACTTCCTTGCGCGAATCCAGTCTGGCCTGGATCTTGGGTGGGGAGAGATCAGGGCGGTATTCCATGAAGGCGCCTGCTCTGCGACGACTGAGTGGAATGGCAAGTACGTCATGCAGAACAACTACGAGTATTCGAAGGTGTTATTGCATTACTGTCTTGATCGCCACATCCCGTATCTCTATGCATCGTCTGCGGCGACCTATGGTATGGGGCCGGAGTATCGCGAGGAAAGAGCCTTCGAGAAGCCGTTAAACGTCTACGGCTACTCCAAGCTTCAGTTTGACCAGTATGTTCGCAGGATACTGCCCAGGGCCCAGTCACAGATCGTGGGATTCAGGTACTTCAATGTCTATGGCCCACGCGAACAGCACAAGGGCAGCATGTCCAGCGTTGCCTTTCACTTCAATAACCAGATTATGGACTCAGGCGAGTGTCGTCTTTTCGAGGGGACGGAAGGCTACGCCAATGGTGAACAGCAGCGAGACTTTGTTTATGTCGGTGATTGCGTCGCCGTGAACCTGTGGTTTATGGAGAATCCTGAAGTATCAGGTATCTTCAATCTCGGCACCGGCCGGGCACAGGCCTTTAACGATGTGGCTGATGCCGTGATCAACTGGCATGGAAAAGGCACTAAACAATATATTCCTTTCCCAGATCACCTGAAGGGTGCCTACCAGAGCTTCACCCAGGCCGACCTGACCAATCTGCGAGCTGCAGGTTATGACGCCCCTTTTAAATCGGTAGAAGAAGGCGTCAAACTCTACATGGACTGGCTGAACGCCTGACCACAGGTATGGAGAAGCTAAACCAGTTCGCAGAAAACATCACCTCCCAGCATGGTGAGGATGGCATCATCAGCTATCTTGCCGGGGTACTTGGAGACAGGCTGGACCAGTCAGCCCTTGAGGTCGGGGCCTGGGATGGTATCGATGGATCGAATACCTGGAGCCTGTGGCATGAAAAAGGCTGGAAGACCTTTCTGATCGAGGGTGACCCGGACAAGTTCAGGGACCTGAAGGGCAATGTTGAGGGCTTCGATAATGTTGCCATATGCGAGGCCTTTATCGAGCCTGAAGGAGAGCATTCCCTGGCAGCCCTGAGCCAGAGGTTCTCGGTTGCGCCCAGGATCGGTGTACTTTCGATTGATATCGATTCCTATGATTACTGGATCTGGAAGTACCTTGATTATCTGGTCGCAGATATTGTGATCATCGAGCATAACTTTCAGATACCACCACATATTGAATACTTTGATCCTGAGGGTCATGTCTATTTCCGTTGTTCAGCCAAGGCGCTCGAGCAGCTGGGAAAAAGCAAGGGCTATAAACTTGTCGCCTGTACCCTGACTAATAGTATCTTTGTACGCGATGAGCTCTTCGATGCAGCGCACATGCCAGGTTTGCCTGTCGAGGCGCTGTTCGATTATTCCGGTCTTTCAGCGCAGATCATGTTCTCGGTGCTTGAAGATAATAAGTATCCGATATTCACCCGGGAAAAGAAGAACAGTTCCCTCTCAAGCCTGATCCGGTTTTATTTCTGGTTAGGCAGCCTGTTTAAGAAGACCCGTCGCTATACAAAGCCACCTACGGCAGTCCGGGAGCAGATGAAAAAGATGGGGCTGGATCCCTGAGATGCGCTGGGTCTACAGCTTCCTGCTGTACCTGTTAACACCCCTGGTCTTTGTCCGCCTGTGGTATCGAGGCATCAGGGCCCCAGCCTACCGTTTACGCTGGGGGGAGCGCTTTGGTCATGTGCCGAGGCTGGCTGACAGGCCACGTATCTGGGTTCATGCGGTGTCAGTGGGTGAAACCATTGCCGCGGCACCTATGATCAGGGCCCTGCAGTCTGAATATCCCGAGCATGCGATTCTTGTCACGACCACAACGCCCACCGGCTCTCAGCAGGTCAGTCGACTTTTTTCTGATTCCGTTGAGCATTGTTATCTTCCCTATGACCTGCCACATGTGATGCGCCGGTTCCTGGGCAGGATTCATGCGGACTGCCTGGTAGTGATGGAGACGGAGTTATGGCCTAACCTGTTTTATCAGTGTCGCAAGCACCACATCCCTGTCACGGTCGTTAATGCCCGCTTATCTCCGGGGAGCTTCAGGGGCTACCAGCGCCTGAGCGGGCTGGTTCGCGAGACCTTGCAGGGCGTTAAGGTGCTGGCCCAGACCGTTGATGATGCTGAGCGCTTTCAGTTGCTGGGTGCCAGGGATGTGCATGTGGCTGGCAACCTGAAGTTTGATCTGGACATTGATGATGGTGTCCTTGAGCGTGGCAGTTTGCTGAGGGAGCAGCTGGGGAGTCATCGACCAGTGTGGATAGCGGCCAGTACCCACCAGGGTGAAGATGAGCTGATGATCAGGGCTCATCAGGCCATACTCCAGAGGTTCCCGGATGCCCTTCTGATTCTTGTTCCCAGGCATCCTGAGCGTTTTGATTCAGTGACTGGCCTGGTTAGTGAAACAGGTCTCCCATTCCACAGGCGTAGTGCCGGGCAGCCAGTCGGACATGATCTTTCAGTCTACATCGGCGACACCCTGGGCGAGTTGCTGGTGATGCTGGCAGCGGCTGATGTTGCCTTTGTTGGCGGAAGCCTGGTCAATACCGGTGGTCATAACCCACTGGAGCCTGCGGTCCTGGGCGTGCCTGTTATCACCGGTCCACACTGGTTTAATTTTAAGGGTGTTTACCCTGGCCTGATCGATGCGGGGGCAGCCGTAGAGGTCAACGATGTTGAAGGGCTTGCCAGCAGGGTGGATGAGTGGTTTTCATTCCCACAGCAAATGGCCCATGCAGGCAATGAAGGAAGGGGGGTTGTAGGCTCAAACCAGGGAGCGCTTTTGCGAATCCTTGAGGCGCTCAGAGCTGTTTTAAGAGATTAGACACCTGCCTGAACTCGGTATGCGCGGCATCGCGCAGCCATTCAAAAATCACTGATTCTGAATTGCTGATGATGACCCCCGAGGACTGCATCCGGCGTAGTGCATTCTCATGATAGGTCCTGCCTCTCGAGCAGACACCATCTTCGGCGATGTAAACCTCAAGTCCATCTCGGTCCAGCTCCAGAGCGGTCTGTAGCACGCAGACATGGGTCTCCATGCCCGTGATGATGACCTGACGTTTATGGGATTTATGCAGGGCCTGCAGGAAGTCATTGTTCCCACAGCAGGAGAAGCTTGTCTTTTCGAAAGTCTGGCATTGTTCGCCTGAGGAATCACTGATCTGTGCCAGCGTATTACCGAGGCCACGAGGATATTGCTCAGTACGCAGGACCGGGATCTCGAGTATCGCGGCAACCTGCTGAAGCAATGCACTTCTGGCTACGACCTGCTCAAGTACCTGTTCAGGCATGGCGCTTGCCAGGCGCTCCTGAATGTCGATGACAATCAGAAGGCTGTCTTCACTTCGACAAAGTGGGGTCACGGTCTTTGAATCAGTAACGAGTTTACGATATCGACTTCATTCTCGGTAAGGGTACCTGCGGCCTGCCTGAGTCTCAGGTAGTTGAGGATGTAATCATAGCGGGCACGCGAATAGTTACGGTCTGCATCAAAGGTAGTACGCAGGGTCAGCAGTACATCGACGGCTGTACGTGTGCCAACCTGAAAACCAGCCTGTGTTGCCTCAGCCGAGGTACGCGTAGACTCGAGAGCCTGCCTGAAGGCCTGTACCTGGCTTATGCCAGATTTCACACTCAGGAAAGAGGAGCGTGTCTGCTGTATGGTTTGCCGACGTGAGAACTCCATGTTCTGCAGGGACTGGTTATATTGCGCTGCAGCCTGCTCGGTCTGTGAGTTGACCCTGAGGCCCTGGAAGATGGGAACGGTCAACTGCAGACCAATGTTGCCATCGGTACTGTCACGGTCACCAGCTGTAAAGGTGCCGCTGTCCTGATAATTCAGCTCAGACTGTTCATAGTTAGCAACCAGGTCCAGATAGGGATAGTGGCCGGCACGGGCAGACTTGACCCCATAGTCAGAGGCCTTGGCAGCCATCTGGGCAGCAAGGAAAGTCAGGTTCTGCTCAAGAGCCTGATCCACCCATGCCTGGATGTCGTCAGGCTCTGGTGTGACCAGGGGCAGGTCATCAGAGAGGATAGCCAGGTTATCAATATATTGTCCGGTCAGAACCGCCAGGGCCTCGCGGGCGATGTCCAGCTGGTTCAGGGCATTGATCTCTTCAGCTAAAGCCGAGTCAAAGCTGGCCTGGGATTCCTTGACGTCGGTGATTGCAATCAGGCCGACCTCAAAACGCTTCTGGGACTGCTCCAGCTGCCGACCAATGGCCTCTTTCTCTGCAGTTGCAAATTCAAGATTGTCCTCCGCGCCGAGTACGTTGAAATAGGCTTCAGAAGTACGCACGATCAGGTCCTGCAGGGCGGCCTTGTATTCAGCTTCAGCCTGGGCGACGCTGGCCTGGGCCTGCCTGAGGTTCATCCAGTTATCATGTCGGTAGATCGACTGAGTCAGGTTAAGTCCCCAGCCACTGTTTCTGAACTCGTCGGTACCGTCAAACAATGGGTTTTCCGCATCGGTCTCATTGCGGAATTCAAACACCTGGGCCGAGGCATTGAGTTGGGGCAAGAGATTACTTCTTGCCAGCGGCTCAGTCGCCTGTACTGACTCATAGGCATACTTGGCTGCCTGGTACTGCGCATCATTTGCCAGTGCCAGCTGGTAAACCTCCGTCAGGTTCTCTGCCTGGGCTGCCGGGAGCAGGGTGCAGAAACAGGTGGCGGTAGCTATCAAAGATCTTGAGAACAGGTTCATGCGCCGATTCCTTATACTGGGGCTGTCATGATAGATCAGGCAATTCTATTAAATCACTTGCCGGGGGTCGATAATCCCCAGCATAAATAGTGCTGTTGAATTGAGATCTGTTAAATCAGAAGGCAAATTTCTGCCTGGGTAACAGGCCATCCAGTGGCTCTACACAGGTCTCAAACAGTTCGGTCCTGGAAAAATCGCTTTCATTGAGACGGGTAATCAGCATGGCCTTCATGACTGGTGCCTCGCCCACGATGATAAACAAACGCCCGCCAACTCGAAGAGATTGTTCGAAAACAGGATCATATTCAGGCATGGACGCGGTGACCGCGACGGCATCATATCGATCAGGCTTGCCCCAGCCATGGGCAGCATCATCGGTATAGAGTACAGCGTTATTGATACCGATCTGATCGAGATTGGTGCGGGCCGTTTCAGTGAAGTCACTATGAATATCTACCGAGTGTACCTGGCGGGCCATCTGAGCAAGACAGGCAGTCAGGTAACCACTGCCGGTGCCGATCTCAAGAACGGTCTCCTGTGGCTGGCTGGCCAGGGCCTGCAGGGCATGGGCCTCAATCTTGGGTGACATCATGTGATGGCTGTGGCCAATGGGGATTTCGGTATCCGCATAGGCCAGGGATTTGTAGGCCTCTGGTACGAAGGCCTCTCTGGGCATTTCGCCCATGACATCCAGTACGCGCTGGTCGAGAATATTCCAGGGCCTGATCTGCTGTTCGATCATGTTAAAGCGGGCGTGTTCCTGGTCAAGTGCGTGCATACGGGTGTCTCGAATATCCGTTGAAAACACGCTAAAACTACGCTGAAAGTAGGGTTTGGGCAAGTTTCTTCGCCTTGCAAACCCGAGTGCTTTTCTATAGTTTTGATCGTCTAGAAGCCAGGGGTGTCGCATGCGACTGAGAGAGTCCCTTGGAACCTGATCCAGATCATGCTGGCGAAGGGAGGCTTGCACCAGCAATGTGTCTGTCTGTCTTTGCCATGACGAGGTATTAAGTCATGAGCGCCATCCCAGAAGAGTTTGCCAAGAAAACCGCCCGCCTCTCAGAAGAGGTGACCCGACCATTCCCAAATTCTAAGAAGGTCTATATAGAAGGCTCCCGTCCTGATATTCGCGTTGGTATGCGCGAGGTGTATCAGGCGGAGACCTCGTCCAGCTTCGGGGCCGAGATCAACCCACCCATTCCGGTTTACGACACCTCGGGGCCCTTTACCGATCCTGACATCGAGATTGACCTGATGAAGGGCATGCCTGACCTGCGCTCTGCCTGGATTGAAGAACGCGATGATACCGTACTCATGGATGGTCCCAGTTCTGAATTCGGTAAGGGGCGTCTTGAAGATCCCGAGCTCGCCAGTCTGCGTTTTGAACATATCCGCAAGCCACGTAAGGCTAAGACCGGCCGGAATGTGACCCAGATGCATTATGCCCGTCAGGGCATCATTACTCCGGAGATGGAGTATGTGGCGATCCGCGAAACCATGCGTCTCAATGAGCTGCGTGCCGATCCTGCCTACCAGAAATTACTGCGTCAGCATAAGGGTGAATCATTTGGGGCCAACCTGCCTGAAGAAATCACTCCGGAGTTTGTTCGCGATGAGGTGGCCAGGGGACGTGCGATCATTCCGTCGAATATCAATCATCCGGAACTGGAGCCGATGATCATCGGCCGTAATTTCCTGGTCAAGATTAATACCAATATTGGCAACTCAGCCGTGACCTCGTCGATCGAGGAAGAAGTTGAGAAGATGGCCTGGTCAGCACGCTGGGGTGGTGACACCCTGATGGATCTGTCGACCGGTAAAAATATCCACGAGACCCGAGAGTGGATCCTGCGTAATGCACCTATGCCCATCGGTACCGTGCCCATTTATCAGGCCCTGGAAAAGGTCAATGGTAAGGCCGAGGATCTGACCTGGGAACTGTTTCGGGATACCCTGATAGAACAGGCCGAGCAGGGTGTGGATTACTTCACTATCCATGCCGGTGTTTTACTGCGCTATGTTCCACTGACGGCGGATCGCGTGACTGGCATCGTGTCGCGTGGTGGTTCGATTATGGCCAAGTGGTGTCTGGCTCACCATAAAGAAAACTTCCTTTACACCCACTTCGAAGAAATCTGCGAGATCATGAAGGCCTATGATGTGGCCTTTTCACTAGGTGATGGTCTTCGTCCAGGTTCGCTGGCCGATGCCAACGACGCTGCACAGTTTGGTGAGCTGGAAACACTGGGTGAACTGACAAAGATTGCCTGGGAGCATGATGTGCAGGTCATGATTGAAGGCCCTGGCCATGTACCCCTGCAGATGGTCAAGGAAAATGTCGACAAGGAACTTCGTGATTGTTACGAGGCACCCTTCTATACACTGGGTCCACTGGTGACCGATATCGCCCCCGGTTATGACCATATTACCTCGGGCATAGGTGCCGCCAATATCGGCTGGTATGGGACAGCAATGCTCTGCTATGTCACACCCAAGGAGCACCTGGGTCTGCCAGATAAGGCCGATGTCCGTGAAGGGATCATTACTTACAAGATCTCGGCGCATGCTGCAGACCTGGCCAAGGGTCATCCTGGCGCACAGATCCGTGATAATGCGCTTTCCAAGGCGCGTTTTGAGTTCCGCTGGGAGGACCAGTTTAATCTCGGTCTCGACCCGGAACGGGCGCGTGAATACCATGATGAGACCCTGCCCAAGGATTCAGCCAAGGTGGCGCATTTCTGCTCCATGTGTGGTCCACACTTCTGTTCCATGAAGATCACCCAGGACGTAAGAGAATATGCTGCCAGCAAGGGGATTGGCGATATCGGCGTGGCCGTTGAGACGGGCATGAAGGAGATGGCTGATGAGTTTCGCGATCAGGGCGCGGAGATATACCATAAGTCCTGAAATCATAATAAAAGGGGAGTGAAACATGCTGGCTAACAGCGAGAATAATTATGGCCTGGTGTCACGTGGGATACATGGTGTGATGATGCTACTCATCATTGGCATGATCGGGGTTGGCATCTACATGACCGGACTCGATAAGTCCGATGAGATGCGCAGGACCCTGTATGGTCTCCACAAGTCGACAGGTGTCATCGTTCTTGTTCTTGCGTTTGTCCGTCTCGCCTGGCTCAGGATCAGTACAGCGCCGAAGCTGCCCATCGGCCTGGAACTGTGGGAAAAGTGGCTTGCCACCATTATCAAGTCGCTGATGTATCTGCTGATGTTGCTCATCCCCCTGAGTGGCATACTCATGAGTAATGCAAAGGGCTATCCGGTGAGTGTGTATGGTCTGTTCGATCTGCCAATGCTTGTGCAGAAGAATGAAGGACTTGGAGAGTTCATGCATGGTATGCATGGCCCGATGGCCCTTACCCTCGCGATACTGATCATTCTGCATGTTGTCGGTGCCCTGAAACACCGTTACTTCGATACCGGTCCGGATATCGATGTCATGAAAAGGATGTTTGGTCGTTCCCAGTAACAGAAAAAGCCCCGCTCAGCGGGGCTTTTTTTTAATGCTGTGTTATAGGATTACTCTGATTCGAAGTGGATCAGGTTCTCAGTGTTTTCATCCGTAGAAAATCCCAGGCTGATCACGCCGGAGCCGTGAATCAATACACTGCCCTGATGGATGTATTCCTGATCGCCATTCTGATGGCGAATATATGTGCCATTTGTGCTCTTGTCTTCGAGGTGAATGTGGCCATCCCGGATCTCGATGATGCAGTGCTCGCGAGATACCGGCCCCTGCAGTACCTGTAAGTCACACAGGTGTGTGCGGCCAAGCACGAGTTTTGGTTTGTCTGCACTGAGTTGCTGGCGGGCACCGTGGAAGCGTAACGTCATCCTGTGCATGTGACGGGCTTCATCCAGATCATCCTCGGAGATTTTTGCCAGTCTTCGGTCAATAATCCGCCGGCGATTTGCCTTGACCAGATTGCCGTCGCTATCGACCAATGGAAAGGTCGGTCTTGAGCGGTACTTTCGACGGTCGCTTTTACGTCGATTATCAGTCACTGTTGATATCCCTGGCATAGTCGTCAATCTTGCTTATGTTCTTAGCTATATTCTAGGCCTTTTCAGTAGAAATTCATTAGCCCTTACAGGTCAATTATGACCTTGGTTTTTTAAGTTGGTCAATGGAAAATGTCTGCACATCCGGCGCGTTGTCAGGCAATTGGCTGCGATCAATCTGGAACAGTCGGTAGCCATTCACGATGCCGGATAAATCGCTGGTTTTGCCCTTAAGATCGTGAAAGATAACGGCAATTAGGTGCAATATTGCGAACCAGGCAATCAGTCCAGCCCAAAAGCTATGTATGCCAGGCAGGTACATGCCCGCAATAATTGGGGTCTCCCGCATCAGTCCGCCGCTGACGATCTGTATGACAAGGGCCATTAATAAGAGCAGGTAGATCAGCTTCCAGAGCGGATTATGAGCATACCAGCGAGGCATAGGCATCTTCCCCAGGCTCAGGTAAAAGATCGCCATTTCTTTGATGGCGACAAGCTCGCGTGACAGCGGAATCAGGGCCGCGAATCGCTCATGTTCCCTGCCAGCAAACAGGAGTAGCACCCGAATCGCCAGCCCAAATAGCAGGACGCTGGCCGAGAGATAGTGAATATCGAGGGCCTCTGTAGCCAGCACGCTGTCATTTACCATGATCCAGCCTGTACCCAGAAGTGCGATAGAGGCAAGGCCAATACAGGCATGGCTAAATCGATACCATCCACCCCATACCAGGGTGCGTTTCAGGTCAGCTTGTTGCATCTGGCGGTCCGTTATTAATCCGAGGGCTCAGGGTATGCAATCATGAGGGTGATTGGTATGCTTTTTCTCAAATTACGCGACAAGTCATGGAATTGCTGACAATACAAGAGAATCAGCAGGGAAGACGTTACAGCCTGCAGGGTGTATGGACCATTCAGCATGCCGATCAGGTTGATGCGGCCCTTGATCTGATAAAGGGGCAGGCCGGTGAGGCACTGCAGATCGATGGGGCTGCGATCGAGCAAATGGATGTTACTGCAGCCTGGCTACTTCACCGGCATCTGCAGTCACTCGAGGAAACCGGGGTCAACTTCCGTTTTGTCGACTTCTCGGTGCGCCACTTCGAATTGTTTCGAGATATTCCTGAAACCCCGCCGGTTGAGACAAAACATAGCGGACTCAGGTTATGGCTCGCGGATATCGGGCGATTACCCTCTGGTGCAATTCGTGGCTTAAGGAATGGTCTTGCCTTTTCCGGGCATTGTTTCTCGGCATTAATCATCGGGCTGTTCCGACCAGCACATATGCGCTGGCGATCCATCGCTCACCATGTATACGCAACGGGTGTTCAGGCCATCCCTATTGTTGCCCTGATCGCCCTGCTAATCAGTATCGTGCTGGCCTATCAGGGCGCTACCCAGCTCAGGAATTTTGGCGCTGAAATCTTCACGATAGATCTCGTGGCCATCTCGGTACTGCGCGAGATGGGGGTGCTGCTGACTGCGATCATGGTCGCTGGCCGTTCGGGCAGCGCCTTTGCAGCGCAGATCGGTGTGATGAAAAGCAATGAAGAGATCGATGCCCTCAGAACCATGGGGCTGGATCCTTTCGAGGTCCTGATCGTGCCACGGATTATGGCGCTGGTGATTGCCCTGCCGCTACTCACGCTACTGGCTAATATTACCGGGCTGGCCGGGGCGGCGCTGCTTTCCTACCTGACGCTTGACGTAGGGCTCATCCAGTTTCTGGATCGCATTCAGAATGTGGTGGGTATGAATACCTTCTGGGTCGGCATCATCAAGGCTCCTGTGTTTGCGATGATTATCGCCATGATCGGCGCCTATCGCGGTATGCAGGTGACGGGTTCTGCCGAGAGCGTTGGCCGTCTAACGACCGATGCCGTGGTCCAGTCTATCTTCCTCGTCATCGCTGCTGATGCCATCTTCTCCATCGTGTTTGCCAAGCTGGGCTTCTGATCATGGAACCCATCATCGAGATACGTGGACTAGTGAATCGATTTGGCCAACAGGTCGTGCACGATGGACTGGATATGAAGGTGATGCCAGGGCAGGTGATGGGGATTGTCGGCGGATCCGGTACCGGGAAGTCTGTCCTGCTACGTACGATACTGGGCCTGAATCGCCAGGCGGAAGGCCAGATCCTGTTTCAGGGCCGTGACGTCGATTCACTCGACCAGCAGGAGCAAAAACGGCTTCGCCAGCACTGGGGGGTCCTGTTTCAGAACTCTGCCCTGTTCTCTTCGCTTTCTGTTGGTGACAATGTGGCTTTCCCCATGCGGGAGTTCACCAGTCTCTCGGACTCAGAATGCGCGGATCTGGTGCGTATCAAGTTGCATCTGGTCGGTTTGCCGCCAGAGGCAGCCAGCAAGCTGCCTGCCGAGTTGTCCGGTGGCATGAAGAAACGCGCCGCCCTGGCTCGAGCCCTGGCCCTTGATCCCCCTATCATTTTTCTTGATGAGCCAACCTCGGGTCTTGATCCGATTTCTGCAGACGCATTCGATCAGCTCATTCTCTATCTGCGAGAGACGCTTGGCCTGACGGTCATCATCATTACGCATGACCTCGACAGCCTTTATGCCATCTGTGATCATGTGGCCGTGCTGGTTGATAAGAAGATCATTGTCGATACCTTGCAGGGGCACCTGAACAATCCACATCCATGGATTCAGGAGTATTTTCATGGGGCGCGGGCCAGGGCCGCATTCAGCGGGGAGGAATAGTGGAAAAAGAAGGACATTATGTCGTTGTTGGTGTGTTTCTGCTGTTGACGATGCTGATCGGCATCGTCTTTGTCTTCTGGCTTGCTGAGTCAAAGAAGATCACGGACGTATCTTATTACGAGATTCATTTCGAGGGTTCGGTTTCAGGTCTGGATCGTGGCGGAGAAGTGCGCTACCTGGGCGTAAAGGTCGGACAGATTCGAGCGATCAGCCTTATGCCCGACCAGCCAAGCATGGTGCGGGTTACTGTTGAAATCGTTGATGAGACGCCGATTTATGAAAATACTGTGGCCCAGCCAAAACTCAAAGGTATTACCGGTGTTGCCTTCATCGAGCTGACCCAGGGTGAAGGCGCTGAAGTGCGTCTACATGGGAGTGATGAACCTCCCTACCCGGTTATTCAGTCACGCAAGTCCGAGATTGATCAGTTGCTTAATGCAATGCCAGGTATAGCTGCAGAAATGGACGAGACCCTGTCCCGTCTTAATGGCATGCTTAACGATGAGAATATTGAAAATATTACGGCGATTATTGGCAATCTGAAAGATACTACTGAACAGTTACCCGAGCTCTCAGCCGAGGTGTATAGAACGCTGCGGGATACGCGTAGGGCAGTGAATGAAGTGCAGCGACTGACGGCGCAGTCAGGGCCAGTTGCCAAAGATACCCTGGAAAATCTTGAACGGGCTACCAGTGACATGGCCAGGCTTATGGAGCAGTTTGGATTGCTTTATGCGCAGAACGATGAACGCATCAATGAGTTATTTGTGAATGGCGTGGATGACCTGGAGGCGATTCTGCTGGAGACCAAAAAAACCGTCAGGTTTATTCGTGATCTTTCAGCGGAGCTCGAAGAGCGGCCATCGAGTCTACTCTATGAACCGAATAGCTTTGGCGTGGAGGTTGCGCAATGAAGCGTTTGATGGTGATTCTCCTTTTCACCTGGATGCTGTCAGCCTGTTCCCTGTCTCTTGAGTCGAAGGAGCCTGCATCCA
>JAAUXZ010047951.1_pt1 | contig 13006 bp, 12 predicted proteins | sample 7278131 | NCBI WGS metagenome assembly JAAUXZ01 (sample SAMN14350119, study PRJNA611818) | marine sediment metagenome | isolation source: surface marine sediment (3m) | place: French Polynesia: Moorea | collected 2018-08
GAGATATTCAAGCTGAGTGGTCTGTTGGCAACTGAAGGGGATCGCATATCGGCGCCTCTCAAGCTGAGCAGTTCGAGATGGAAGATACTCGGAGCTCTGGCCCGTTCGGGTCAGGATCTGACCGTGTCACAAATAGCCCGCAATATGGGACAGTCCCGGCAAGCCGTGCAGAGCCTGGTGAATGTTCTGAGTGAGCAGGGACTCGTTGAGTTTATAGATAACCCGCACCACAAACGTGCCAGGCTCGTGTCCTTGTCTAACGAGGGTAAGGGCATTTACGCTCAAATGGAGGACATTCAGGTTCCCTGGGCCAATCAACTTGCCGACGGACTCGCGATTGAAGACCTCAAAACCACACTGGATACCCTGAAAAACCTGTCTAATTTGTTCATCACCTGATCGAGCTGGTGCGGGACCTGCGAGGGTTTTAATAGTCAGGGTTGACATGCATACCGGTCGGTATTATCGTACCTACCAGTTGGTATGTTGGGTTACATATGGCTATAACTGCTGAAAAAATAAACGAACAGATTGCTGATAACGTCTACTGGTGGCGACCACTCGAAGACAACGGCGGTGATACGCGCTCAGTTCTATTGGCGGCTGCGTACAGGGAGATTCACCAGCAGGGTTTCCAGTCCGCCAGCCTGAGTCGTATTCTGGCGCACACCGGGGTGACCAAAGGCGCACTCTATCATCACTTTCCGAATAAACTCGAACTGGGTTATGCCGTTGTCGAAGAGGTAATCGCTCGGCGTATTCAATTGAGTTTCATTGAGCCGCTTTATCATTTTGATCATCCGATCGACGGCATGATCAAGTTGATCGAGCAGGCCGGCGAAGCCTTTTCGCTGACAGATATCGAGCTCGGTTGTCCATTGACCGTGCTGGCGCAGGAAATGGCGCCTATTGACGAGGGATTCAGACAACGTCTGACCCGAATCTATGACGAGTGGCATCAGTCCCTGGCTGAAGTCATGCGCAATGCCAGCGAGCAGGGATTAATCAAGGCGGATATCGATCCCGAAGTACTGGCGGCCACCATTGCCGCAGCAATGGAAGGCAGTTTGAATGCCGCCAAAGTGTCACAGGATTTGAATAAACTGCAGCAGGTCGGTTGTGGCTTGATTCACTTCCTGCAATTAATCAAGAAATAGAAAGGGAACAGGGAAAATCATGGCTAAACGTTACGCAGAGTTCATTCTCAGACATCGCTGGCTCACTATTCTGCTCAGTGTGATCTGGATCTTTATCATGGCCGCAGGGGCCAAGAATCTGACCTTCACCAATGACTACCGCGTTTTTTTCGGTGAAGACAATCCACAGCTGGTAGCTTTCGAAAACCTGCAGGACACCTACGCCAAATCGGATAACGTGATGTTTATCCTGGCGCCAAAAAGTGGCGAGGTGTTTAATCGGGAAGTGATGTCGGCAGTAGCCTGGCTAACCGACAAGGCCTGGGAGACACCCTATTCAACACGGGTTGAATCGCTCGCCAATTACCAGCATACCTCGGCTGAAGGCGATGACTTGCTGGTGGAGGATCTGGCTTTTGATCTGGAAACCTACGAAACCTCTGACTTTGAACGCATCGGTCAAATTGCACTCGCCGAGCCGGTATTGATCCATCGACTGATTTCCCAGGACGCCCACGTCACAGGGGTGAACATTACCGTTGAATTGCCCGGCGTCGATCCGATAGCCGAAAATCCGGAAGTCGTTAATTTCATTCGCGACCTGAAAGCCCAGTTCCTTGAAAGGTACCCCGACATCGACGTGAAACTGACTGGCATCATCATGATGAACCAGGCGTTTCCAGAAGCCAGTCAATACGATATGTCGACCTTGTTCCCGATCATGTTGTTGATCTTCCTGATCGTGTTGTTCCTGTGGATCAAAGGTTTGGCCGGCGCGCTAAGCGCCTTTGTCGTCATCATATTTTCCATTCTTGGTGCCATGGGAATGGCCGGCTGGCTGGGGATCGCATTGACGCCACCTTCCTTCTCAGCAGTCATGATTATTCCAACCATGGCAATAGCCCACAGCGTGCACGTGCTGATGAACTATGTATTGTTGCGACGCAGGGGAGAGGGCAAACACGAGGCCATGGTTGATAGTATCCGGATCAATCTGCAGCCGGTATTCCTGACCAGTATAACCACGGCTATTGGCTTCCTGACCATGAATTTCTCCGACGTGCCGCCGTTTCATGATCTCGGCAATATTGTTGCCATGGGTGTGATGATCGCCTTCGCACTCAGCGTTACCTTTTTGCCGGCCACCGTCATGCTGTTACCGAGCCGTGAGCTGAAAGGGGATACTATGTCTACTCGTGCGATGGCCCGTTTTGCGGAATTCGTGGTGGCTAAACGCGGCAAACTGCTGGTAATTATGAGCCTGTTGTTTGTTGGTATCATTTCTTTCATACCGTCCAATGAGTTGAACGATAACTTCGTACAGTATTTCAGTGAGGAAATTGAGTTTCGTCGTGACGCTGATTTTGCCTCGGATAACCTGAGTGGACTGTATCTGGTTGATTACTCGCTCAATTCCGGTAGTGAGGGTGGTGTCAGTGATCCGGAATTCCTGCGAAACATTGACGCCTTCGCCAACTGGTTTCGCGAGCAGCCCGAAGTCATCCACGTTAACGTCATCTCCGATACTTTCAAGCGCCTGAACAAGAGCATGCACGGCGATGACGAGAGTTACTATCGTTTGCCGGAGCAGCGTGATCTCGCCGCGCAATATTTGTTGCTGTATGAAATGTCGCTGCCTTACGGCCTCGATCTGTCCAATCAGATCGATATCGATAAGACCTCAACCCGCATGACGGTCATGCTGTACAACATGACCACCAATACCGTGCTCGATCTCGAGAGACGCGCACAGGAATGGCTCAAGGAAAACGCGCCGGAAGCCATGCAAACCGCGGGTTCCAGCCCGACCATCATGTTCAGCGAGATCGGTGCACGCAATATTAAAAGCATGTTGACCGGAACGCTGTTAGCACTGGTGCTGATCTCGGGTATCCTGGTGTTTGCATTGCGCTCACTGAAGATTGGTCTACTGAGCCTGATTCCCAACCTGGTGCCGGCTGCACTGGCTTTCGGTGTCTGGGGTATGTTTGTTGGGCAGGTCGGTTTGGCGCTATCGGTGGTTGCCAGTATGACGCTGGGCATCGTGGTCGATGATACCGTGCATTTCATGAGCAAGTACCTGCGTGCACGCCGTGAAAAAGGACTCAACGCCGAAGATGCAGTGCGATATGCCTTCGATACCGTTGGCCTGGCGCTGATCGCTACCTCGATTGTACTAGCGGCCGGGTTTGCGGTATTGACCTTTTCCGCCTTCGTGCTGAATTCCGACATGGCATTTATGACCGCGGTGACCATTTTGTTTGCCATTGTTGCCGACTTTTTATTATTACCACCCCTACTGATGGCGCTCGACAAGGACAAGCGCCAGGATACCAACATCGATGCTTTGGAGACCTCACATGCATAAGTTGAAATCACTAATTGTTTTGCTGTCACTGTTGCTGCCGGTTTCAGCGCTCGCACAAAGCCCCGAGGAAAAGGGTCTGGAAATTGCCAAGGCTGCAAAGGCCGCAGACAAAGGCTTTGGTGACTTTGTCGCCGATATGCGTATGACGCTGAAAAATAAAACCGGGCAAACTTCGACGCGGGTTATTCGTATCAAGACCCTCGAAGTGGAAGGCGATGGCGACAAGAGTCTGTCACTGTTTGATGAACCCGCCGACGTCAAAGGTACTGCGATGTTAACCTGGACTCACGGACTGGAGCCTGATGACCAGTGGCTTTATTTGCCCGCGTTGAAACGTGTTAAACGCATTAGCTCTCGCAATAAGTCTGGCCCTTTTATGGGTGGTGCCTTTGCCTTTGAGGACCTCGGTTCGCAGGAAGTCGAAAAGTACACCTATAACTATCTGCGCGATGAAGCCTGTGGCGAGCTGCAGTGTTACGTGATGGAGCGCTTCCCTGCCTACAAGCATTCCGGTTATACCCGTCAGGTAGTGTGGATCGATCAGGAAGCTTATCGCGTGAAAAAGGTCGAATTCTATGATCGCAAAAAGGCATTGTTAAAAACGCTTGAGTCTTCAGGTTACCAGCAATACCTGGGCCAGTACTGGCGTCCCGATTCGATGAACATGGTGAACCATCAGACCGGCAAAAGCACTCTGTTAGAGTGGGAAAACTATCAGTTTCAGACCGGATTGACCGAAGGTGATTTCCGCTCTCAAACCCTGAAGCGTGCCCGTTAGTTTATGAAGTCACGATTGCTGCCACTGCTGCTGGTCTTGCCATTTGCTGCTAGTGCCGAAATATCCGGCAATATCGCGGTGGAATGGCAGAGTTTTCCCAATGAGGCTGTCAATGCGGGCCAGCTCGACGACGATGTTTCACTGTCCCTGAAGCCACGATGGACGGGTGAGGCGGGTGATGCCCTGTTAAGTGCGGAGTTTTTTGTTCGTGCCGGCTCGACGGACGAGGAACGTAATCACTCCGATCTCCGTGAATTGCTGTGGTTATACGTTGATGGTGACAATGAGTGGCGCGTTGGTATTAACACCATGTTCTGGGGTGTTACCGAATCGCAACATCTCGTCGACATTGTTAACCAGATTGATCTCTACGAAGGCATCGACGGCGAGGAAAAACTCGGCCAGCCGATGATTCATTACAAACGTTATGAAGACTGGGGCGTGATTGATGCGCTGGTTTTGCCCGGTTTTCGCGAACGTCAATTTCCTGGTGAAGACGGACGTTTGAGAACGCCGTTGCTGGTTGATACAGATCAAACAGAGTACGAGTCTTCCGACGAAGAAAATCATGTCGACCTGGCCTTCCGCTACTCGCATTTCATCGGCGATCTGGATTTTGGTCTGACTCTGTTTTCTGGTACCAGCCGGGATCCAGTTCTGGAAGTTGGTCTCGATGAAGACTTTAACCCCGTATTGACACCGTTTTATCCGTTGATTACGCAGGTGGGACTGGACGCCCAGTGGATTGTTGAAGACTGGTTATGGAAACTCGAGTGGATTCAGCGCGATTCGGACGATTTCAATTATTCCGCCTACACAGCGGGTTTTGAATACACCTTTTACGGTATTTTGGAATCGGATACCGACCTCGGAGCAATCGCTGAGTATTCCTATGACGATCGTGACGAAGGGGAGCGCGGGATTTTTGATCGGGAATTATTCCTGGGCGCTCGATTCGCCTTCAACGATGAGCAGTCCAGTGAAATTTTGGCCGGTTTGATTGTTGATACAGAAGTCGATAGCCAGAGTTTCCGGGTCGAGGGAAATCGACGTATTGGCGATAGCTGGAAGGCGACCATCGAACTGCAGGTTTTCGACAATGTAGACGAAGATGATCCGTTGTTGGCCTTCGAGGAAGACGACTATCTGCAGGTTGAAATGGCGTATTTCTTCTAGTTCATAAAACCCTGTCTTTCGGGTTTATTTGACTAGAGCCGCGCAGGTTCTTCTGCCTGAAACTGCGGTTACTTACGCCTTTTATGTTGCTCCGTGGGTCTCTCTAGCTAACGGGAAGATATCCCTTCCCGATTTTTACAGTCTATGCCCGGCAGTAATTCTGGCTATGGACTCAACTTGATCTTGGTCTGTGACGGCGCGATTTGTATACCCGCAGGGGCGCTGGACTGGTGATTCTTTGTGGTCATGTCCAGTGACCTGACGACGTTAGTGCCTTCCACTTTGACATCCATGGAAAACGTTTTTGGGATGGTTTTACCCTTGTTGATGTCGGTTACAAGGCCCTTTTGAATTCCCGCTTCGTTACCAATTGATGATTTAAAGCTGGAATTTTTAAGTGCAAGGTCCTTGGAGTTTATCTTGACCTGTTTGCTACCTTTCGACGTGTCCGTACCCATGCCAATGTTTGGGTAAGGTATTGGCACAGGCCCTGCTGGGGTAGGGGTTTTTGCGACGTCAGGATACACGCCGACTGCCTTGCCGTCGGAACCTTTGTGGACCGCAGTATTCATGATGCCCAGGCTCGAGACAAACTTCTTTTCAATGGTTCTCGGTAGCTCAGCAATGTTCTCGGGTTTTTTAACCTCGCCAGGCATCCCCGTAACCCGACCGACCTGGTGTTTACCAATCGTCAGTTTGCCTTGTGAAGACTCGACAGTTGCATCACCCATGTAAACCTTGCTGAAGGTACCCGCGGGCAGTGCCTTGGCACCGGTATCGGATTTGATATGAATAATTTCCCGATCACCTTTGCCGACACCAACGGTGGCCAGCGGTGTTTCGACGAAATGGTTACCTGTCTTGCCCTTGTCAGCCGGTCCCGAAAAAGAGCGAATCGCACCTTGCTGCAACGAGATAACCGCTTTTGTCGCCCCGGGTTTTGCAGGATCGAATTTAAATTCCTTGACCTTGAGTTCGGTATCCGTGCGCACCACCAGGCGGTTTTGATCTTGCATGATTACCTGCGCAGAGCCGCCTTCAGCACTTTTGATGATTTCTCCGATATGGATTGAATCGCCTTTTTTCAGCAGTCTGGTGCTGCCATCGGCTGCAATGGCTTTTACCTCGCCGACAACGAATTGCAGCTTGCCAACAACCTCGCTGGCCAGCGTTGTATTAGCAAAAAGCAGTAAAAAAGCGAGTGTAACGGGTCGAGCCAAAGGCCGAATAGTCGCGGCGGCGTGTCTTTTCATACTGATTCCCTCCGGGCAGTTCGTCGGGTGCCCCGTATGTGTTTTGTTAGCAGGTTAAAATTGAGTGTAGTCCAACCCTGACGGATCAGCCATTAAACAACTTCACATTTGTGTCTGATGCGAGGAGGCTGAACGAGAGCGCGTAGGCTCGAGGATCGAGGATTTCGCTGATGATTCGAGGATACGGTCCGGTCTAACCCAGGATGATGTCGCGAATTTCCTGATACTTCGCCAGCGTATTATCGAGGATGTCCTGAGGCAGAATCGGCGCCGGCGGTGTTTTATCCCATTCCAGGGTTTCCAGGTAGTCGCGCAGGTATTGCTTGTCATAGCTCGGTGGACTGGTACCTTCCCGATATTCATTGGCCGGCCAGTAGCGTGACGAATCCGGCGTGAGGATTTCATCGATTAACACCAGTTCGTCATTTTTATCGATGCCGAATTCGAACTTGGTGTCGGCAATAATGATGCCCCGCGGATTAACGTAATCAGCCGCCGCTTCGTAGAGTTTGATCGCGGTCTCACGAATTTGAATTGCCTTGGCTTCGCCAATCTTGTCGACCACATCATCAAAGCTGACGTTAATATCGTGATCACCGACTTCCGCCTTCGTTGACGGAGTGAATACGGTTTCGGGTAGCTTTGCCGCTTGTTGCAAACCTCCGGGTAATTCGAGCCCGCAGAGTTCGCCGGTAGCCTGGTAATCCTTCCAGCCTGAACCAATAAGGTAACCGCGCACGATCGCCTCCACCGGTAAAGGTTTTAGCCGCTCGACAATAATCGAACGATTTTTCAACAACTCGTAATCGTCCGCGTTGACGTAGTCAGACAAATCAAGATTACTGAGGTGGTTGCGAATAATGCCCCCGGTGCGTGCAAACCAGAAGTTCGAAACTTCGGTTAACAGTTCACCCTTGCCCGGCACCGGCTGGCTGAATACCACGTCAAATGCCGACAACCGATCGGTAGTGACGATCAGCATATGGTCTTCATCCAGTGCATAAATGTCGCGCACCTTGCCACGAGCGAGCAGTTCGAGGTTATCAAGGTGGGTTTCAAAAACAGCGCTTGAGGTCATTGATTGGCAGTCCGCAAAAAAGCAGACGCATGGTATCACAGCGGGTGCAGGGCCCAAATGTTTCGGGTTATAATCGCCCGCTTTTCCAAATCGGAGCGGAGTGTCTGATGTCTAAGCCGGTGGTGGCCGTGGTCATGGGAAGCGATAGTGACTGGCCGGTAATGAAAGCAGCCGTGGATTGCCTTGAAGAGTTTGGTGTCGAGTACCAGGCCCGGGTTGTGTCGGCGCACCGAACCCCAGATCTACTTTCCGAGTTCGCCAAAACGGCGCGGGACAATGGCATCGCCTGTATCATCGCCGGTGCCGGTGGTGCCGCGCACTTGCCAGGCATGTTGGCAGCTTTTACCACAGTACCCGTGCTAGGCGTGCCCGTGCCATCCAAGCATCTGCAGGGGCAGGATTCATTGCTGTCAATCGTGCAAATGCCGAAGGGTATTCCGGTCGCTACATTTGCGATTGGTAAACCAGGCGCCGCCAATGCAGGGCTTTATGCAGTCGCCATGCTGGCGATGACCGACACAGGGCTCGCCGCTAAACTGCAACAGTTTCGCGACGATCAGGAGCAAGCTGTGTTGGCCAAAACCTTGCCCCCAAAGGATTAAAATCCATGCCAGTGTTGCCCCCAGCTTGTCTCGGTATGCTCGGTGGTGGTCAGCTCGGTCGCATGTTTGTCACCGCAGCTCGAACCATGGGTTATCGCGTAATCGTGCTGGATCCGGATCCTAATAGCCCGGCCGGCAGCCTGGCTAACGAACATGTCAACAAAGCTTATGATGATACTGAAGCACTCGATTATCTAGCCCAGCATTGCTCGGTAATCAGCACCGAATTCGAAAATATCCCGGCAACGACGCTCGAATATCTGGCGAAAAAAGTGCCGGTACATCCATCCGCCAGTGCACTGCGCGTTGCACAAGATCGTCGCCTCGAAAAAACATTCTTTCGCGATTGCGGACTTGGCACTGCGGACTTCCTTGAAATTGCAGCCAGCAGTGATATCGAAAAAGCAGTCCAATTCAGTTTTCCGGCTATTTTAAAAACCGCCACCCTGGGATATGACGGTAAAGGTCAGATTCTTTGTGACACGGTTGACGATGTGGTAGCGGCTTTTGACGCGGTCAATCAGGTGCCTTGTGTACTTGAGCAACGCGTCAATCTTGCCAGTGAAGTGTCTGTGGTGTTGGCGCGTTCGCAAAGTGGTGAGAGCAGCTGTTTTCCTCTGGCACAAAACACCCACGCGAATGGTATTCTCGATGTCAGTGTGGCACCCGCAGAGGTCAGCGACGAATTGAGCGCACAGGCCATTGATGCGGCCACCACCATTGCCGACCGCCTCGATTATATCGGCGTGCTGGCGGTGGAGTTCTTTATCACAGCGGAGGGCAAATTGCTGGTCAATGAAATGGCGCCGCGCCCGCACAATTCAGGACATTACACCCTTGACGCTTGCGACAGCTCACAGTTTGAACAGCAGGTCAGAATGATTTGTGGATTGGCAGCAGGCTCCTGCGAGCAGCATACTCCTGTGGTGATGTGGAACCTGCTTGGCGATAGCTGGCCCGCGCAGGGTGAACCCGCCTGGGATAGATTGCTTACACTGCCGCAAGCCAAGTTGCATCTTTACGGAAAACTGCAAGCCAGGCCCGGTCGAAAAATGGGCCATGTGAATTGCCTGGGTGAGAGCCCCGAAGACGCCTTTGCGCTGATGGAGCAGGTGCGTAACAGTCTCTGATCCTTGCGCTGTGCCTTTACTCTTTAATGGCGCGTGCAACCGTGTAGGTTTTACCCTGTTTGACCTTGTCGTAGTTGCCGAAAACCTCGGTGAACCCGCGTTTGAAAAACTGCCGTAAGCCGGTAATGGTGACTATATAAAAGGCACCGCCAGGTTTCAGGTACTCAAGCGCGTCAAACATATAAATGTAGAGCATCTCCTTGCCGACCTTGGCCGGGATATTGGAAACAATGAGGTCAAACTGCTGTTTTGGAATCTGGTTGAAACCATTACTGAGCAGGCAGCTGGCATTACCTATGCCATTCAGCTCGAGGTTCTTCTCGGCGTAGTCAACAGCAACGAAATCCTTGTCCACCATTAACGTATGTCCCCGGGGTGCTGACTTCGCCATGTTTATACCAAGCACTCCGTAGCCACAGCCAAGATCGAGGCAGTCATCCTCGGGATTAATATCGAGAAAGTCGAGCAGCATTTGCGAACCCTTGTCGACTTCACGCGGCGAAAACAATCCCCAGGTGGTCCTGAATTGCAGCGCGCCATGTTGGATTGTGAGGTCGCTTCGAATTTTGCGATTGTAGTCAGAGAGGTCGGTCATTGTTCCTATAACTTCCGGGGTATTCAGCACCGATTCAGCGGTAGTGCCTAGTCTTTACTTAACCTATAGCCTTTGCCAAAATGATGCGAGTCTAGTATTACTTGGCAACCATCATTATCCGGTGGTGCCTTTTTTTTTGCCAGTTGGAAAGGAGTTGACCATGAAATCAGTTGCCGCAGTCGCATCTGTTTTGCTTGTTGCCACCAGTCAAATCGCCGCCGCGGATGTTGCCGCCGGTAAAGCCGCTTATGCCTCCAAAGGTTGCATAGGTTGCCATGGCGCAAATGGCATTAGCACGGTAGCTGCAAATCCGTCGCTGGTTGGCAAAGATGCTGCTTTCGTCAGGCAGAACCTGACTGATTTCCGGGCAGGCTCACGCCAGAGCCCGGTGATGAATGCGATGGCTTCCGGATTGACCGACGACGATATTAATAACCTGGCGGAGTACATCGCCACCTTGAAATGAATCAGTAAACCATGGACTTCCAAATCGCACCTTCTATTCTGTCTGCCGACTTTGCCCGCCTTGGCGAAGAAGTCGATAACGTACTGGCTTCGGGTGCTGACATTGTTCATTTCGATGTCATGGATAATCATTATGTTCCCAATCTGACGATAGGCCCACTGGTCTGCGATGCACTCCGTAAACATGGTGTGACCGCACCCATCGATGTGCATTTAATGGTCAGCCCGGTGGATCGCATTATTCCGGATTTCGCCAAAGCGGGTGCCACCTATATAACCTTTCATCCGGAAGCCTCTGATCATATCGACCGCAGCCTGAGTCTGATTCGCGATAGCGGTTGCAAGTCCGGCCTGGTGTTTAATCCGGCGACGCCTCTGTCTTATCTCGATTATGTATTGGACAAGGTCGACATGGTGTTGCTGATGTCGGTTAATCCCGGTTTTGGTGGGCAGAGCTTTATACCGGCAACGCTCGACAAACTCAGGCAGGCTCGCAAGATTATCGATGATTCCGGTTTCGACATTCGTCTCGAGATCGATGGCGGTGTGAAGGTCGACAATATTGCCGAAATAGCCGCGGCCGGCGCAGATACATTTGTCGCGGGCTCCGGTATTTTTGGTTTCAACAACAGTGACGATCCGAATCGTTACGACAGCATCGTCAACAAAATGCGGGATGAACTGGCAACAGCACGTGGCAATGACCATTAAGCTGTGTTAGATTCCGCCGAAATCACTCCAATAATTCAAAAATGACTCTTAGCAGTATTCAGGTAACAGGTGGCAAGCGCTGGCGATGGTAAAGCCCGTCCGTTGTTTGTATTACCCCTGTTTAACTGAATACCCAAGAGTCACCCATGAACCCCCAACAATTTGAACAACTGAAAGGCGAATACAACCGCATCCCACTGGTGCGTGAAATTTTTGCCGACCTCGACACTCCCCTCAGTACTTATCTCAAACTCGCTGACGAACCCTATAGCTACCTGTTCGAATCGGTGCAGGGTGGTGAGAAATGGGGGCGTTATTCCATTATTGGTCTTGCCAGTACTACCGTACTGAAAGTATTTGGTCATCAGGCCAGCATCGAGGTCAACGGTGAGCAGGTGGATCAGGAAACCGTTGAAGACCCGCTCGAATACATCGAGGATTTTCTGGGATCTTTCAAGGTAGCCGAGGCTGATTGTTTACCCAAGTTCCACGGCGGTTTGGTAGGTTACTTCGGATACGACACAGTTCGATACGTCGAACCCAAATTGTCGCAGTGCCCGAATCCTGACGAGCACAACACCCCAGATATCCTGTTGATGTTGAGCGATGAACTGGTGGTGTTTGATAACCTGTCTTCGCGTATGTTTCTGGTGGTTCACGTCGATCCTGCACGTGATCAAGCCTACGAAACCGGGCAACAAAGATTACTCGACATCGAAACGCGCCTGCGCTCCACCACGCTGGATGGTCGATCAGAATCTACCGGCCGTGAAATCGACGAGTCCGACTTCAAGTCCGGGTTTAGTCAGCAGGGTTTTGAGACCGCGGTAGAAAAAGCGCGCCAATACATAATCGATGGCGATGCGATGCAAATCGTACTGTCGCAGCGCTTGTCGATCCCGTTTCATGCGGCGCCGGTTGATTTGTATCGAGCGCTGCGCAGTTTGAATCCCTCTCCTTACATGTACTTTCTGAACCTCGGTGACCACCATGTGGTCGGTTCGTCGCCGGAGATACTGGTGCGCATGGAAGACCAGACGGTGACCGTACGCCCAATAGCCGGCACGCGAGCGCGCGGCAAAGATGCCGAGGCCGACCGATTATTGAAGGAAGACTTGCTCAACGACCCGAAGGAACTCGCGGAACATCTTATGTTGATTGACCTGGGGCGTAACGATGCAGGACGGGTTAGTGAAGTAGGCAGTGTTGAGTTAACCGAGCAAATGGTGGTGGAGTATTACTCGCATGTCATGCACATCGTTTCCAATGTTGAAGGCAAAGTCAGGGATGAGCTTAATGCGTTTGACGTATTACGAGCTACCTTTCCAGCCGGAACAGTATCCGGGGCGCCAAAAATTCGGGCCATGGAAATCATCGATGAACTGGAACCGGTGAAACGCGGAATTTATTCCGGCGCAGTCGGTTATCTGTCCTGGAGCGGAAACATGGATACCGCAATCGCCATCCGCACTGCTGTGATCAAGGATGAAGAACTCAGCATTCAGGCAGGTGCCGGTATTGTTTATGACTCTGTCCCTGAAAAAGAATGGGAGGAGACCATGAACAAGGGAAGAGCTGTTTTCCGAGCGGTGGCGATGGCCGAGGCAGGTTTGCCGTCACGCGATCCTTGTGCCGAAGCAGGGGAGGGTTAATTCGATGAAAGTATTGATGATCGATAATTATGACTCCTTTACCTATAACCTGGTGCAGTACC
>JAAUXZ010041581.1_pt1 | contig 13002 bp, 13 predicted proteins | sample 7278131 | NCBI WGS metagenome assembly JAAUXZ01 (sample SAMN14350119, study PRJNA611818) | marine sediment metagenome | isolation source: surface marine sediment (3m) | place: French Polynesia: Moorea | collected 2018-08
AAATGGTGGCCGATGTTATCAAGCATTTTGGAAGGATAGATGTTTTGATAAACAATGCTGGAATAACAGACGATGGGCTTTTATTAAGAATGAGTGAAGAAAGTTGGGATAAAGTTATTGGAATTAATCTGAAATCCTGCTTTAATACCACAAAAGCGGTACTTCCTCATATGTTAAGGCAGCGAAGCGGCTCTATTATCAATATAAGCTCCATTGTAGGAATTAGAGGAAATGCCGGCCAGTCAAACTACGCCGCATCTAAAGCTGGTGTTATTGGTTTCACGAAGTCTGTAGCCTTGGAATACGGTGCTCGTGGCGTAAGATGCAATGCCATTGCTCCAGGGTATATCGAAACAGAAATGACAGCAAAACTCGATCCCCAAGTTGTAAAACAGTGGGCAGATCAAATACCGTTAAAACGGGTTGGCAATACCGACGATGTTGCTGAAGCGGCAATGTATTTGGGGTCTGACCTATCTGGTTACGTGACCGGACAGGTTCTCCAGGTAGACGGCGGGATGCATACCTAGATACCAACTTTGTACTTAAAGTATTTAATTAAACCTGAGGATTTATGATTAAATACCCGGTTCACCTTTGCTGTCATCATCGGTGGGGCTGATAAGACAATCAAATGCAGGTACAGACACTTTTACTCATTATTCTGGCGGCCATAATTTCCATTGGGATAGTCCTCTATCAATACTTTAAACAGGCCAAGAAAAACAGGAAATTATATCTTGTCTTGATGGCAATACGTTTCTTGGCGATTTTCGGAATTCTGCTGCTGCTGATCAATCCCAAGTTCTTGCGTGAAGAATTTACAATCCAGAAAAGCAATCTATTGCTCTTAATTGATAATTCATCCTCCATACAGAAATCAGGAATCTCCCAAGAGGTAGGTCAAATAGTGGACCAAATCAGTACAAACGGATCGATTACAAATAAGTATGATATCAGATTTTTCACATTTGATAGGGATTTGAGTACTTCAGATAGTATTAGCTTCAATCGTTCGACTACCGATATAAACAACAGCCTTCGAACTTTGAGGCAGATATATAATAATCAGAATTCAGCAGTTGTATTGATGTCAGATGGGAATCAGACCATTGGGACTGATTATGAGTATTTTAATGCTGGTCCAAGGCAAAGTATTTTCCCTGTGGTTCTCGGAGACACAACCAAGTACGAGGATGTGGTTATAGAGCGTGTGAACGTAAACAAATTTGCCTTTTTGGATAATCAGTATCCAGTTGAGATCTTGATCCGGTATCAGGGAGAATCTGAAATTACTACTCCCTTAAACGTTTCAGTTGATGGCACAATAAGATATAGAGAATCGGTGCGCTTGAACAGGCAGGATAATTCCAAGAACATTACTGTTTTGTTAAAGGCCAACTCGGTTGGTGTGAAGTTGATTAATGTAGAACTGGGGTCACTGGTAAACGAGAAGAATACCTCGAACAATGTCGAGAAAGTGGCATTGGAAGTAGTGGATGAAAGGACTAATGTTGCTATTATTTCTTCCATAAATCATCCTGATCTAGGCACCTTAAAGAAATCTATTGAAACCAATAATCAACGATCGGTACAATTGTTCAAACCATCGGTAGATCTAGAAGCATTGGAGGAAATGGATATATTGGTCTTGTATCAGCCTACAAGAGTTTTTGAGAGGATATATCAGTTTACTCAGACCAGGAAGTTCAATACTTTTACGATAACAGGGCCCAGTACTGATTGGAATTACCTGAACCGCATACAAAATAGCTTTCAGAAAAACAGCTATGACCAGACGGAAGAGGTTGCCCCGGTACTCAATGCAGGGTTTTCCACTTTTGATATTTCAGATTTTAATGTAAATGATTTCCCTCCGTTGACTTCAAACCTGGGAGATTTACTCGTTACCAAAGCCTCAGATGTAATAATGGAACAACGAATAAGAGGGGTAGACCTGGGTGATCCGCTGTTTCTGCTAATCAGGGATAATGAAGAGAAACATGCTGCACTTTTTGGTGAAAACATTTGGAAATGGCGTGTTCAAACATATCGGAACGATGAAGAGTTCACAAAGTTTGACGAGTTTATGGCTAAGATCATTCTCTTCCTGTCCTCCGATCAAAACAGACAGAGACTTAGTCTGGAATACGATAATATCTACCGTGATGCCAATTTGGCCAAAATTAGAGCGTCTTATTTTGATGAAACCTTCGAATTTGATACGAATGCGAACATAACGCTTTATATCTCAGGGTTGGAGAACAATATTAGAAGGGAGATACCAATGCTTCTTAAGGGTAGTTACTACGAAGCAGATCTTAGCGGCTTAGCTGCGGGGACATTTAATTTTACCGTGAAGGTCGAAGGTGATAACTTAATGCGATCAGGTCAGTTTACAATCCTTGATTTCGATGTGGAAGGGCAGTTTATGACGGCAGATTATGAGAAACTCAACAGGCTCGCTGAAAGGTCGGGAGGCAGAAGTTATTTTCCGGATCAGAGCGAAGAACTGATTAATAATTTAATAGGAGATGAGCGGTTCAAACCTACACAGAAAAGCGAACAAAATATCGTATCTTTGATCGATTTTAAAATACTTCTCGCTCTTGTAGTAGGTGCTTTTACAGCAGAATGGTTTATCAGAAAATACAACGGATTAATTTAAAAGAAATAATATGGACAGACTTCCTAAAATAGCACTACCTGTAGTGTTTATTATCATATTGATTGTGATTCTCATTTCTAAATCGGCAATAACCATCGGATCTGGTGAAGCTGGTGTATTGTACAGGACATTTGGCGGTGGGGTGGTAACAGACAAACCACCACTGGATGAAGGATTTCATATTGTTGCACCCTGGAACAGAGTTTATATTTATGAGGTAAGACAGCAGGAAGTGTTTGAACAAATGAAAGTTCTTTCCAGCAATGGACTGGAAATACAAATTGATGCTTCGGCCTGGTTTCAACCCAAATACAATGAATTAGGGAAACTTCACCAGGAGAAAAGTGAACAGTATATCAACAGGATATTGCTACCGGCCATCCGGTCTGCAGCACGGAGTGTTGTAGGGCGGTACACACCTGAACAGCTTTATTCCAGCAAGCGCGATGCTATCCAGGATGAAATATATCAGGAAACAAAGGAAATAGTTGATGGACAGTATATCCAATTGAATGAAGTACTGGTGAGAGACGTAACACTACCCCCAACTATTAAGGACGCAATTGAAAGGAAACTGAAGCAGGAACAAGAATCCCTCGAATATGAATTTCGCTTGGTGACCGCGGAGAAAGAAGCCGAGCGCCAGAGGATTGAAGCACAAGGGAAGGCTGATGCCAACCGAATCCTTAGTGCCTCATTAACAGACAAGATCCTACAGGACAAAGGTATTGAAGCGACGCTCAAATTATCCGAATCACCCAACTCTAAAGTGGTGGTTGTTGGTTCGGGAAATGACGGTCTGCCATTGATTCTGGGTAACAATTAGGCGATATAAATTTTTGTGAGTTAAAAATTAATTCTATTTTTACCGCGAAATGAGAAATCTTAATACACATCATCACAGCTTTCCCTGCGCTCAGGCGAGGTAGTTGTGTATTGTTGTATTATAATCATATACCTAACCCGTTTGAGCAATCAAGCGGGTTTTTTATTTTGGTTAGTGTTTGAATTAGATTCAATATAATAGAATGGAAAAAATAAGAATTGCGATACAGAAATCAGGAAGATTGCATGACGATTCCTTAAAAATCTTAAAGGATTGTGGGATCTCTGTCGATAATGGTAAAGATCAGCTAAAAGCCAATGCACGTAATTTTCCTTTGGAAATTTTCTATTTACGCAATAGTGATATACCTCAGTACCTGCGTGATGGGGTAGTGGATACCGCAATAATTGGCGAGAATATCCTGATCGAGAAAGGGCAAGACATCACAATCCTTGAAAAGCTTGGCTTCTCTAAATGCAGGGTCTCAATAGCAATTCCAAATACAGTTACATATGGCGGAGTCAAGGATCTTGCTGGAAAGCGAATTGCAACGTCTTATCCCAATACCGTAAAGAATTATCTCAAGGAACAAGGTATATCTGCAGAACTTCACATAATTAATGGTTCTGTAGAGATTGCACCCAATATTGGACTCGCAGATGCCATCTGCGATATAGTTTCCAGTGGTAGCACACTGTTTAAAAACAATTTACAAGAGGTTGAAATACTGCTCCAGAGTGAAGCGGTCCTGGCCGTATCTCCGAAGATTAGTTCAGAGGCTAAGGAAGTACTGGAGAAACTCAGCTTTAGGATAAAATCAGTACTGGCGGCCAGGCAATTCAGGTATGTACTCTTAAACGCACCAAACAACAAATTAGATCAGATTCTTAATATCCTACCCGGAATGCGTAGCCCTACTGTATTGCCATTGGCAGAAAAGGGATGGAGTTCTGTTCATACTGTGATCAACAAGGATAAATTCTGGGAAGTGATTCACGAGTTAAAAGTAGCTGGTGCAGAAGGAATATTAGTATGCCCAATTGAGAAAATGGTGTTATGAAAAAATTGCTTAATCCTTCTCGGTTAGATTGGTCTGAAGTATGCCGCAGGCCTGGCCAGGATATGGCTAAGTTAGAACGGCTAGTCCTGGAAGTATTTGAGGCTGTCGCAAAAAACGGTGATGAGGCCTTAGTTCAATACACGACACAGTTTGACGGTGTTGATATCACAGATTTTCGTATTTCAGGATCTTCTGTCGAAGAAGCAGAAAGACTTGTAAATGACGAATTGAAAAATGCGATTAAGACAGCTTATTCCAATATTTATAAGTTTCACGAAGCGCAACAAACAGAACCTGTTGTAGTAGATACTATGGACGGAGTACGCTGCTGGCAGGATAAAAGGCCAATAGAAAAAGTGGGTCTCTATATTCCAGGTGGTACAGCTCCTCTTTTTTCTACCATTTTAATGCTTGCAATACCTGCTAAACTAGCAGGCTGTAAGGAGGTTATTCTCTGTACCCCTCCAGACAGTAATGGTCTGGTTAATCCGGCTATTCTTTATACAGCTGCTCTATGCGGAGTGGAAAACATTTACAGGGTAGGGGGAATACAAGCTATAGCTGCAATGACCTATGGAACAGAGACCATACCCAAAGTTTATAAGATTTTCGGACCTGGTAATCAATATGTTACAGCAGCAAAACAAGTTTCTACGCGATATAATGTGGCAATTGACATGCCGGCAGGTCCGAGTGAGTTGCTTGTGCTGGCAGACCAGTCGGCTAATCCGTCATATGTGGCTTCAGATCTTCTTAGCCAGGCGGAACACGGTGCCGACAGCCAGGTGGTATTAGTCACTACCAATGAAGAATTTTTGCAGCAGGTAGAGTATCAGTTGGAGAAACAAATTCGAAAATTACCGCGAAAGGACATAGCGCAAAAATCGATTGATAACAGCAGATTGATTTGGTTTCCCAACAAGGAATTAGCCCTGGAATTCATCAATGAATACGGTCCGGAACATTTTATACTCAGTAGTGACGATGAGAAATTCTACCTTCAGGGCATTGTAAATGCGGGTTCTGTGTTTATTGGAAATTATACGCCGGAAAGTGCCGGGGATTATGCCTCTGGTACAAACCACACTTTACCTACACAAGGTTATTCCAAGCAATACAGTGGGGTGAACCTGGATAGTTTTTTAAAGAGTATAACCTTCCAGAAGATTTCTCCAGAGGGACTTCAAAAAATTGGGAAGGCTATTGAAATAATGGCCGCAGCAGAAGGATTAGACGGACATAAAAATGCCGTGAGCTTGCGACTTAAAGATATTGAAGAAAATCAATGAGGACAATGAAGTTTGATATCCGAGATTTAGTCAGGAAGAATGTCCGGGAGCTAAAGCCGTATTCGTCCGCCAGAGATGAATATGTATCTGATGGTTCACAAAAGATATTTATGGACGCCAACGAAAATCCTTTTGAGAGTGGTGTAAATCGCTACCCGGATCCTCAGCAGAGGAAATTAAAGGTTGCATTGTCTGAACTTAAAGAAATTCCGGCTGATAGGATTTTATTGGGCAACGGCAGCGATGAAGTTCTGGATTTAGTTTTCAGGGCCTTTTGTGAACCCAATTTGGATAACATTATAACTGTGCCACCAACCTATGGTATGTACAAAGTACTGGCAGATGTGAATGGCATTGAGAACCGCGAGGTAGTGCTAAAAGAAGGATTCCAATTAGATGTTGAGGGCATTTTAGGTGTGGCCGATAAAAATACCAAGCTGCTTTTCATCTGTTCCCCAAATAACCCGACAGGAAATAGATTCCAGCTAACTGATATTCAACGATTACTAGAGTCTTTTAATGGTCTTTTGGTTCTGGATGAAGCATATATAGACTTTTCAACAGAGCCGGGCTGGTTATCAAAGTTGGGCGTTAATCCAAACCTTATAATTACACAAACACTATCAAAGGCATACGGAATGGCAGGGATTCGACTTGGGACCTGTTATGCCTCAGCTGACATTATTGGTATCCTCAACAGGATTAAACCACCTTATAACGTCAATGAACTCAGTCAGAAGGCTGCGCTGGACAAGTTAGATGATAGAGAGTCGGTTAAGCAGCAAATTCAGCAAATAATTGAGGAAAGGAATTGGTTAATTGGTCAACTAGGGCATGTAGATTTCATCACAGAAGTATTCCCTACTGATGCTAATTTCATTTTAGCCAGGGTAGATAATGCCAACAAGCGGTATCAACAAATACTAGACCGTGGTATAGTGGTACGGAATCGATCGAATCTTCCTCTTTGTGAGGAAACCTTGCGTTTTACCGTTGGCACAAGTGATGAAAACAAAGAATTGGTAAAAGTTTTAAAGACAATTTGATGGGAAACACAGTACAAAAAAAGAAAGTGCTTTTCATAGACCGTGATGGTACCCTGATTGAGGAACCTGCGGATGAGCAGATTGATAGCTTTGAAAAGCTCAGCTTTTATCCGGATGTATTTTCTTGTCTGGGAAGAATCGCCGCTCAGTTAAATTTTGAATTGGTGATGGTGACCAATCAAGATGGATTAGGGACAGAAGCCTATCCGGAAGACACCTTTTGGCCTATACAGAATTTTTTGCTTTCAAGTCTGGCGAATGAAGGGATTGTGTTTAGTGATATTATAATAGACAGAACATTTCCTGCAGATGAGGCCCCTACTCGAAAACCGGGAACAGCCCTACTTCAAAAGTATCTGTCAGGGGATTATGATCTCGAAAACTCCTATGTAATCGGGGATCGCTTAACTGACATTGAGCTGGCCAAAAACCTTGGCTGCAAAGGTATATTTATAAATGGCCAAACCAACTTGGGTGCTGATGAGATCAACGTTGCGGCGGAAGAGTTACAATCTTTTATTAGCCTTGAAACAAGTCAATGGCAGGATATCTATAAATTTCTTTTATCACAGGAAAGGACCTGTCAGATCATACGAGAGACAAAGGAAACACGGATTGAGATCAACTTGAACATCGATGGCGACGGCCAGAGTAAAATAGACACAGGGATAGCTTTCTTCGATCATATGTTAGACCAGTTGTCACGTCATGGACAGTTAGATCTTGAAATAAAAGCCGATGGCGATCTGGAGGTAGATGAGCACCATACCATTGAAGATACCGGGATAGCCCTTGGGGAGGCCTTCAATCAAGCTCTTGGTGACAAGCTAGGCATGGAGCGATATGGATTTTGTCTTCCTATGGATGACGCCCTGGCTCAGGTTGCTATTGACTTTGGAGGCAGGAACTGGCTGGAATGGGAAGCAGAATTCAAACGTGAAATGATTGGTAAAATGCCTACAGAAATGTTCTCGCACTTTTTTAAATCATTTACGGATGGTGCAAAGGCTAATCTCCACATAAAGGCAGTGGGACAAAATGAACATCACAAAATCGAAGCTATTTTTAAGGCCTTCGCCAAGGCGATCAAAATGGCTGTAAAGAGAGATCTTGACAAAATGGTACTACCTTCTACCAAAGGGACCATCTAGTCATCAAATAAAAATGAAATTAAAATGAAACTTGTCATAATTAATTACGGGGCAGGAAATATTCAAAGTATCAGATTTGCTTTGGAACGACTAGGTGTCCACCCTGTTTTAAGTGACAGTCCGGATGAGATTATCAGGGCAGACCGGGTTATTTTTCCAGGTGTTGGGGAAGCGAGTAGTGCCATGACCAAATTAAAGGCAACTGGTCTTGACAAGGTTATACCTGATCTCAAACAACCTGTGCTTGGTATATGTCTGGGGATGCAACTCATGTGTAATTATTCTGAAGAAGGTAATACACAGGGATTAGGGATATTTAATGTTGATGTGGTTCGCTTCAATCACGGAGTTAAAGTCCCACAGATAGGATGGAATACGATTAGTGAACTTAAAACTTCCCTTTTTTCCAAGGTGGCCGAAAAAGACTATATCTACCTGGTGCACAGCTACTATGCACCTGTCTGTAAAGAAACAATAGCTATTTCTGACTACGGATTGACTTATAGCTCTGCCTTGGGAAAAGAGAATTTCTACGGGGTACAGTTTCACCCTGAAAAGAGCAGTGAAGTAGGAGCGCGAATACTGGCTAACTTTTTAAGTATATGATTCTTTGATGGAGGCAAAGTATTACATAAGTACAGATGAAGCAGAATTGGATCTGGATTTCGTTCACAGCTACCTTTCAGAACAGTCATATTGGGCTAAAGGCCGTAGTATGGATCTGGTAAAAAGATCAATTGACCATTCACTGTGTTTTGGTCTTTATGAGAATGGGAAACAAATTGGATTTGGAAGAGTGGCAACAGACCATGTTGTATTTGCATGGTTGATGGATCTGTTTATTGATCCGGCTTATAGAGGCCAGGGCCTGGGTGCAATGTTGGTAGAACATATTGTGAATCATCCAACAATAAGGGAGGTAAACGGTATCGGGCTTAGGACAGACGATGCACATGAATTGTATGCCAGATTTGGATTTGGTCCAATTCAAAACACAGACACCTGGATGTTCAGAAAAAGAATTTGATGAGAATTATACCCGCAATTGATATCATTGAAGGTAAGTGTGTTAGGCTCTCAAAAGGGGATTATGCCACTAAAAAGGTCTATAGCGAAGATCCCCTGGAAATAGCTAAAGCCTTTGAGAATCATGGAATTAAGTACTTGCATTTGGTCGATTTGGACGGCGCTAAGGCAAAACGTGTTATAAATTATAGAATATTGGAACGAATTGCTGCTAAAACATCATTACAAATTGATTTTGGAGGGGGACTCAACTCTGACGAAGATCTTGGAATTGCTTTTGACAGTGGCGCTTCTCAGGTAACCGGTGGAAGTATTGCAGTAAAGCGTAAAGAGGTCTTTTTGGACTGGTTAAAACAATACGGCCCTGAAAGGATAATACTCGGAGCCGATGCGAAGGATGAAAGAATTGCAATTTCAGGTTGGGAAGAGGAAACCGGTGAAAAGCTGATCCCTTTTATCAATAACTATAGGAAAAAAGGTGTGCGATATGTTATATGTACTGATATCGATAAAGATGGTATGTTAGAGGGCCCTTCGTTCGATCTTTATCGCAGGATCCTGAAAAAGACCAAAAGAGTAGAAACGACTGTGAGCATGAGTGGTGTGGAAGATAAGGAGGTGCCTGGTATTAGTCTCATAGCTAGTGGTGGTATCTCACATATTGATGAATTACCAAAATTGAAATCTATTGGTTGTGAAGGTGCAATTTTAGGTAAGGCTATCTACGAAAACAAAATTGATCTTAAGTCGCTCGAACAATTTATTTTAGGATGAAAAAGAATAAGCAATGGCTGGTCGAATTTAAAGAGAGTTCAATCTTCCGGATGGAGGAGAGTATGAGAATGATCCGGTTAAGTTTGGAACAATTGGATGAGCAGGATATTTGGAAAAGACCAAACACATCCTCGAACTCAGTTGGTAACCTGATGCTTCACCTTTGCGGCAATATTTCACAGTACGCGATATCATCCCTGGGAAACAATCCCGATGTCAGGGTAAGAGATAAAGAATTCAATGCTGACGGAGGCTATGATAAAGCAAACCTCATTTATCGCCTGGATCAGGTAGTAAACAAGGCAAAGGAAATTATAAGCGCTACTGCGGAAGAAGAATATTTAAGATCGCGGGAAGTACAGGGATTTACCATGAGTGGTATAGGTGTGGTGATTCATGTTGTGGAGCATTTGTCTTATCATACAGGGCAAATTGCATTTTGGACCAAGCTGTTGAAAGAGCGCGACCTTGGTTTCTACCGGGATATTGATCTGAACATTAAGAATGAAGAGTAATATATGCTGACGAAAAGAATCATTCCCTGCCTGGATATCAAGGACGGACGGACGGTAAAAGGAGTAAACTTCGTTGACCTTCGGGATGCAGGAGATCCGGTTGAACTGGCCGCATTGTATGCTGACGCCGGAGCCGATGAACTGGTTTTCCTCGATATTTCTGCCACTGAGGAAAAACGCAAGACTTTGGCCCAACTAGTGCGAAGAGTGGCAGAAAAAGTGAATATTCCATTTACCGTCGGAGGTGGGATTTCCTCTATAGAGGATGTTGATATGTTGCTGCACAATGGAGCAGACAAAGTGTCCATCAATTCTTCAGCGGTAAAAAACCCTAAATTGATCAATGATCTTGTGGCAAAATTTGGTTCGCAGTGTATTGTTGTTGCAATAGATGCTAAACAGATAGAGGGGGAGTGGAAAGTTCATTTAGTAGGAGGTAAGGTACCTACTGAGGTCGAGCTGTTTCAATGGGCCGCAGAAGTAGAGAGACGAGGTGCCGGCGAGATCCTGTTTACATCGATGGATCACGATGGTACAAAGAACGGGTTTGCCAATGAGGCACTAGCGAAATTATCGAGTGAGAGAAATATCCCGATCATAGCGTCTGGCGGTGCAGGCACTATGCAACACTTCGTGGATACTTTTAAACAAGGCAAGGCCGATGCAGCTTTGGCAGCCAGTGTATTTCATTTTGGTGAAATGGAAATAATAGATCTAAAAAAAGAATTGAGACGTCATCAAATTCCGGTAAGGCTAAGTGTTTGAAGCCTGAGGAGCAACTCAGTATTATGGAAGTAGATTTTAAAAAGAATTCGGACGGATTGGTACCCGCAATCATCCAGGACCCGGATACGGCTAAGGTCCTGATGTTAGGATATATGAATAAAGAAGCTTTGGATAAAACATTGGAAACCAAACTGGTTACCTTTTACAGCCGGAGTAAAAAGCGTTTGTGGACCAAGGGTGAGGAGAGTGGCCATTTCCTAAAAGTTTCCGATATACAGGTTGACTGTGATAATGATACCTTGCTCGTCAGGGCAAGGCCGGAAGGCCCTACCTGTCACTTAGGCACTGATACCTGTTGGAAAGAGGATAATAGATCTGAATATGGTTTTGTCTCGAAGTTAGAATCGATTATTCACAGTAGAAAACAAAACCCAGACCAGGAGTCGAGTTATATAGCTTCATTATTCAGGGCTGGTATTAACAAAATCGCACAGAAAGTAGGCGAGGAAGCTGTAGAAACCGTAATAGAGGCTAAGGACAAGGACGATGATTTATTCCTAAATGAAAGTGCCGACCTGTTTTTTCATTTACTGATATTACTTCAGGCCAAAGACCAGCGGTTTGAGGATGTGGTTAGAATTCTTGAAAACCGCCATAGGCCTTAAATCCTTTAAGTTTTCTTAAAAATGATTTCCGTAAAAGGAAATACATTATTTTTATGAAATGGCTATGAATACAAGGAAAGGATTTCTTTTCACTAAATACGAGGCTCCAGATTTATCCCCATTCGATAAACTTTTTGAGATCTTTCAAGAGTTGATCACACATACCTCCGGTGATGTGGATGAGGCATTAGACTGGCTGCGTGAATTGGATAAGGAGTACGAACTCACAGACGATGAGTATACAATAGATGATTTCATAGAGGACCTGAAGGCCAAGGGTTATATTCGCGAAGAGTTCAGTGACGAAGGTCAAGAGGGAGAAGGGCAACCAGGCGAAGGTACCCGGTCTATCACGGCAAAAATGGAACGCATTATACGTCAGCGTGCTTTGGATCAGATTTTTGGTAAACTGAAAAGAAGTGGCCGTGGCAACCACCGAACTAAAAAGGCTGGCAGTGGTGATGAACATACAGGCGATTTCCGTGAGTACCGCTACGGGGATCCTCTGGAACATATTTCAATGACCGAGAGTTTAAAGAATGCTCAGATCAATCATGGATTGGACGGGTTTTCCCTCACCGAAGATGATCTTGTCGTAGAGGATACCCATTACAAGGCACAAATGAGCACGGTCTTGATGATCGATATTAGTCACAGTATGATCTTATACGGGGAGGACAGGATTACTCCCGCAAAAAAAGTGGCTATGGCTCTTGCTGAACTTATTACAACCCGTTATCCCAAGGATACGCTGGATATTCTTGTGTTTGGGAATGATGCATGGCCTATTCCTCTTAAGGAGTTACCTTACCTGAAAGTTGGACCATATCACACCAATACGGTTGCAGGCTTACAATTGGCCATGGATATGTTACGCAGGAAGCGAAATACGAACAAACAAATATTTATGATCACTGACGGGAAACCCAGTTGTCTGCGGCTTCCGGATGGCACCTATTATAAAAACAGTGTTGGGCTCGACGATCATATAGTGGAGCAGTGCTATAATATGGCAAGACAGGCGAGAAAACTCCATATTCCCATAACTACATTCATGATTGCCCAAGACCCATATCTCATGCAGTTTGTAAGGCATTTTACAGAAGCTAATAAGGGGAAGGCCTTTTTTACGGGCCTTAAGGATTTGGGAGAAATGATCTTTGAGGATTATGAAACCAACAGAAGAAAAAGATTGAAATAAGCACATTAAAGGAGAAATAATACCAGGAGAAAGAAGATGAATCTAAATCACAATA
>JAAUXZ010147510.1_pt1 | contig 12998 bp, 10 predicted proteins | sample 7278131 | NCBI WGS metagenome assembly JAAUXZ01 (sample SAMN14350119, study PRJNA611818) | marine sediment metagenome | isolation source: surface marine sediment (3m) | place: French Polynesia: Moorea | collected 2018-08
CCATCGATCCACACGGTCATCATTGAAACCGTATGCAACCAAGGATTCAACGTCTATCTTGATATCTCAATGGATGAAGATGAGCATCGCTGGCCATATAGATTGTTTTCTCCCGACATTTTGTATTGGAGGTGAGAAGGCATAACCAATACCGAGTTATTTTGTGAAAAAATTCCCAAATAACTGAAACTGCCGGAAGATGCACTTGAGAGTTGTATAGGGAAACACGATAATCCCACGCTTTCCGGGCCCTCGTGGCCTCAAACAGGTCTGCCAGGACACAATATGAAGATTGGTGTAGCGAAAGAATCAGCAACGGGAGAGAAGCGGGTCGCCCTGACGCCCGATGCCGTGAAGAAACTGTCGGGCAAGGGTTTTGAAATTCAGATCGAGGAAGGCGCTGGGCTTGCCGCACATTTTACCGATGAGAACTATCACGCGGCAGGGGCGGTTATCGTCGAACACAAGACGGCACTCTCCGCAGGGATCGTGGTGCGGGTTCGTAAACCCGACCTCGAAGAAGTCAAGGCGCTCGCGAACGACTCCATTCATATAAGTCTTACCGAGACCTGTGGCGATGACGAGGTACTGAGTGCGATGCGCAAGAAGAACGTCACCATCCTCTCCATGGAACGGATCCCGCGCATCTCCCGCGCCCAGTCGATGGATGCGCTCTCTTCCCAGAGCAATATCGCCGGCTATCGGGCAGTGATCGACGCGGCTGCCCATTATGGCCGCTTCCTGCCCCTGATGATGACCTCTGCAGGCTCCGCCAAGCCGGCGCGGGTGGTTATCCTGGGGGTCGGTGTGGCTGGTCTGCAGGCGATCGCCACGGCACGGCGATTGGGCGCCGATGTCTATGCCTACGACATCCGCCCCGAGACCAAGGAGCAGATCGAATCCCTGGGCGCCAAGGCTATCGTGCTGGATGTGGGTGAGAGTGGTTCCGGCGAGGGGGGCTATGCCAAGGAACTCTCCGACGAGGCCAAGGCCCGCCAGCAGGCGGCTTTAGCGGACGAGCTGAGCAAGGCCCATGTGATCATCACTACGGCGATGATTCCCTGTCGTCCGGCGCCAACCCTGATCACCGAAGCGGTGGTCGAGCGCATGCGCGAGGGTTCGGTGATCGTCGATCTGGCGGCCGCCACCGGCGGCAACTGTCCACTGACCGAGGCCGACAAAGTGGTGACCAAGCATGGGGTGATCCTCATCGGTCACACCAACTATCCGTCGATGATGCCCTCCGACTCCAGCGCTTTCTATGCCGGCAACATCACCAATCTGCTGAACATCATGGTGGATACAACGGATGGTGAACTGGTTCTGAAGAACCTCGACGAGGATGAGATCACCGAGGCGATGCAAGTCAGGGCCGAGTCCTGAGTTGATACCCAATAACGCTTTTCCGGCGTCGCATGCGTCGCCAACAAGGGAGCATTCCAATGCCTGATACACTGGTTGCACTTTATGTTTTTGTACTCTCCTGTTTCATCGGTTACTGGGTGATCTGGGGGGTCACACCTTCCCTGCACACCCCGCTGGTGGCCCTGACCAATGCCATCTCCGGTATCATCATCGTCGGTGCCTTGCTGGTCACCGGACTCGACTCGGTGGGCACGGTGGCGGAGATCTTTGGTTTCATCGCGGTGCTGCTGGCATCCATCAACGTATTTGGCGGCTTTTTGGTGACCAACCGGATGCTCGCCATGTTCAAGAAGAAAGATAAGTGAGGCACTGATTGATGGAGATTTCAGCAAACACCCAGGCCATCGCCTATCTGATCTCGGCGATCCTCTTCATCCTCGCCTTGAAGGGTCTGACCCATCCCGCATCCGCCCGGCGCGGCAACTTCCTCGCCATGATCGGCATGGCTCTCGCCATCGCCGCCACTCTGATGGGCGGTGAGGTCAACTCCTACGGATTCATCATCGCCGGTGTGGCCATCGGTGCGGTGATCGGTTCGGTGGTGGCCGCCCGGGTGCAGATGACCGCCATGCCACAACTGGTGGCGGCCCTGCACAGCTTCGTTGGTATGGCGGCGGTGCTGGTGGCCATCGGTACCTATCTGAATCGTGAGGCAGCGGGTACCCTGAACCCGCTCCTGATGGGCGAGCTGTCGGCCGGTATCATCATCGGTGCGATCACCTTCTCCGGCTCGGTGGTGGCCTTCGCCAAGCTGCAGGGGTTGGTGAGCGGCGCGCCGGTTGTCTTCAAGGGCCAGCATGCCCTGAACGCCGGACTGGCCATCGTAGCCATCGGTTTCGGGGTGCATTTCGGCATGACAGAGAGCATGACCTCGCTGATTCTGATGACCCTGATCGCCTTTGTCCTCGGCTTCACCCTGATCATACCCATCGGCGGGGCCGACATGCCAGTGATCATCTCCATGCTCAACAGCTACTCCGGGTGGGCCGCGGCCGCCACCGGTTTTACCCTGCAGAACAACCTGCTGATTATCGTCGGTGCGCTGGTGGGCTTTTCTGGCGCCATCCTCTCCTACATCATGTGCCGGGCCATGAACCGCTCCATCATCAACGTGGTGTTCGGCGGCTTCGGCTCGGATACCGGGGCAGGGGAGTCCGCCGGCGCCCAGGCCGCACAGAAGGGGGTCAAGTCCGCTTCGGTGGAAGACGCCATTTATTGGATGGAGGATGCCAACAAGGTCATCATTATCCCCGGCTACGGCATGGCGGTGGCCCAGGCCCAGCATGCACTTAAGGAAATGATGGAGCTGCTGGAGGCCCGTGACGTGGAGGTCAAGTTCGCCATCCATCCGGTTGCGGGGCGTATGCCGGGGCACATGAACGTGCTGCTGGCAGAGGCGGACATCCCCTATGAGAATGTGCTGGAGATGGACGAGATCAATCCGGAATTCCCCAGCTGTGACGTGGCCCTGGTGGTGGGCGCCAACGACGTGGTCAACCCGGCGGCCAAGTCGGACAGTTCCAGCCCGATCTACGGCATGCCGATCATCGAGGCGGCCAAGGCGCGGCAGGTCTATTTTCTCAAACGCTCCATGCGTCCGGGTTACTCAGGCGTAGACAATCTGCTGTTCTATCAGGACAACACCTCATTGGTGTTCGGCGACGCCAAGGACACCATCGAGGGAATGGTCAGCGCATTGAAGGGTGGAGGGCACTAGACGTCGATCAAGTCAAAGTCTCTGATGAAAAAACGGGCTGCGGCCCGTTTTTTTTGATTGGTGCACCGATCTTAAGAGCTCGAGATGAATTGGCGATGGCTCAGCGAAAGAAAGTCATTGTTCAAGTACAACTATATTGTATTTCTTTACTTGAGGTGACTACTCTCTTTTATCATGGTGATTGGCTACTTGCCCATGATAGGGAATTATTTATGTCATATGATGCTTTTTCATGGTTTTAAGGCCAGGTCATTAAATCGATAATTAACCTGGCAGAGCAATCACCCGATCATTGTTATTGGCCTGATCTTGACGTTGATTTAACAGTGGAAATACTTGAACATCCAGAACCTTTCCCACTTTATGCAAGAAGCTCTTAATCATGCAATTTTACTCGCCTCACTACCGCGCGCACGCGTTGAATGTGGGTTAAATACCAAAAATCGCGAAATCCACAGCATCCATCAATTGCTCTTGTGAATGTGAAACTGAACCAATTGGACCTTGTAGCCGTTTTTTTGATACAGAGGAAATTTGTGGTGTAAGCAAAACAAACTTTTCATCCTGTATTGAAATTACCGGGGTTAGTCTCTTCATTGTCATATCATTAAACAATGACGCCCTCCCGAGAGGAATTACTATGCGTGTAGCCAAATCCTCGATATGCGGACTTTGAATTTCAACAAGGTATGGGTAATGCTTTCCACTTGCTGGGCTCGGATTCTTGTATACTTCAAACAGAGTCATCAAAATTCCCATACAGTGGCGCAGCTTCAGGTTTGGTCATCTTGGTTCGTGGTTGATGCTTCGGTCACCTGTGTCACAATCTCGGAGGTTGCCCGGATACTACAACGTTGAATCATTCCTTTGAAGGCAAGATATGGAAATTGAAATTCGTCATATAGAAAAATCGGACGTTGAAGCAGTAAAAGATATCTATGATCAGCCGCATGTAGAGGAAGGTACGCTTCAATTACCTTACCAATCCACTGACATGTGGATGTCGCGTTTAGATGCCTTAACAAACTTTATTGGCTTAGTAGCTGTCGTCGATGAAAAAGTGGTAGGTCATTTAGGAGTCCATACAACGGATCGCCATCGACGCAAGCATGTAGCCTCTTTAGTCATTGCTGTCTGTGCTTCAGTACAGGGAAAAGGTATTGCAAAAAAGCTTATGAGCGCTGCTATAGATCTTTGCGATAATTGGTTAAATATTAGAAAAATTGAACTCCAGGTGTACGTAGACAATGAAAGGGCTATTGCGCTTTATAAGAAATTTGGCTTTGAAATAGAAGGGGAACTCAAAGAATATGGGTTCAAGGCCGGTAAATACGTCAGTGCCTATGCAATGGGTAGAGTAAAGGAAATATAACAAGCAAAGTATATCGCGAATTCCACTCCTTCGAACGCTTCACCTGTGGCTTATTGACGCATAAATGGATTGTCATGAGGAAATAATATGAAAACAGAATTTACTAAATTCCGAGTTAAGAAAGGAAAGGAGGAACGAGCTGAAGAATGGATGAGTCAATTGAGTGTCAGGCAGGATGAATGTGTCCAGACCCTTTCACGGGAAAAAATGCTGTTTGAATCTGTATTTAAATTCTATAAGGATGGATACCTGTTTCTTTCGTGGTTTTCGGTTCAAAAAGATAACCATGAAAGAGTTGAGAGTTCTGATTTTGATATCGACAAACTTTATCTGAAATATTGGAAGGAATGCATCGATACGTCATACGCTGCAGATGACCATGACCATGACCATGACCATGACCATGACCATGACCATGACCATGAGCATGTGGTGTCATTCGTCCCGAATGAAATAAACAACCAGTTACAGCGTTTATACAGTTCATAAGGGGTTTTTTCGGCGTTATTTTTTTGGGTTTGGTTGATTTTTACGTCACAGAAGTCATTTAAAATACAAGATGAATACTGTGAGATTATGATATGGAAAAAAATAAAAATACTTTGCTTGCTGAAATAGGTAGAGTGAAAAGATGGTCGAAGTAACAACAAGATAATGAGACAATCCTGAAGTATTGTCAGAGTAAATTTGAATTTGGCATTAAATAGTCAGAAAAAGAAATCAACCATATTTTGAAAGCGTGGCATCTTTTTTACGCTCATGCCTTATTGAGAAGAGAAATGTATAACCAGTATCTTTTGAACAGGACGAATGATTGTAAAGACTACTGGTTAGAAGAGAAAAACTAAAATATCGAATATCACTGCTGTCCCATTAAGGGTCGACACACAAGGCTTGGAAACCTGCTTGTTTTGATACAATGAAATCGCCAACAGTCATTGAAAAACAAGAAGGAATGCAGGCCTTGTTTTATCTTCACCAGGTTGGGAATGGGCTACTATATTTAGCCCGAAAAAACCAGTGCGCTGGGCAAAGGCGCACTGATAGTTCCGGGTTAGCCATCAGTCAGTACGACCCGGAGGTGAATTACGGAAGACGTATTGTCCAAGATTCTCGGTGTAGTAGTCACCTGTGTAATAGATGTCTCCGCCTACGTAAAGCGTTCTCCTGTTCGAATTAATGTAAAGTGTGAAGCCCTCTGCGCCTAGCCCTTCATCCATTCTGTTCCATTTGCCCTGCCAGTAAGCGATATTGTCTGCGGGCGACTCTTTCTCCCCGACAACATGAAAATCACCGGTGACGATCAGTTTGTCATTGTAGAATAAGATGTCTTTAACCTTTGCGGTATAGGTACCTTCTCTACCAATTCCACCTTCGAATTCAATCCAATCACCGGAATGGTAATACCATAGATTCCCTTCAACAGTGTCTGGAGAAGGGAAGCTTTGACCACCGGCAATGAGGATGTCATCTTCCCCTTCGTATTCCATTGTCGTGAGGGAACGAACCAGACCGACAAACCCTATATTCCGCCAAGAACTATCCTCTTCAAGATATGCAATCGAGCTGGTTGGATAGGCGGCACTGAACGCGCCCCCTGCAACCAGCTTATCATCCCATTCAGTCAGGCAATGAACGGGATTAGGTCTGCCAGCACCAACGGCTGACCAGCTAGCGCCATCCCACTTGGCGATATTGTCTGTGACGACAGTTCCTGCATCAGTGAAACTCCCGCCCACATAGAGTTCACCATCGAAAACAAAAAGTGCATACACGGCTGGATCATAATCCGCTCTGATACCTGTACCCAGAGGTTCCCAGCCCGCTGTCCAGCTATTCCATTTGGCAATGTTGTTGGCCTCTACGGAGCCTGCGAAACTAAAACTGCCGGCAACGATCAAGTCTCCGTCGTATTCAACCATTGCATTGATCATCGCTTCGGTCCCAGTGATGCCTGTATCGATCGAGTGCCAGGCTGACCCATCGAATGCTGCGATGTTGTTGGCAGAGATGGTGCCGCCAAGTGATCCACCCACTGAATCAAATTCACCGGCTACGATAACGGCATTGTTGTATTCAGTGATGGCATTGACCTCGCCATTGGGTCCGCCATACTGCGTGTCGGAGAAGATATCCGTCCAGCCCTTGGGGCTCGGAGCAGAGATAGATGCGTCGATAGTGATTAAAAAGGTGAGGGCTATGATTGAGAAAAATAAAGACAATTTTGAAATATTCAGTCGTCCGTAATCCTTCAACATGAGTTACAACCTCCTTGCGTCGATACAGTCCTTCTGTATTGGCGCGTAAGCTCGCTACAGTCTTAAAAAAGCTCCTCCTGTCCTCAGTTGCATAAGAATGGATTCCATTGGCTTCGCTACACACAGCTTTCCAAGTTGATTCGAAACCTTCGGAAGTGTCATTTTCAAGTATGGGAAATAATATCGCATTATGTGTTTCAAATTGTTTCGTGGCTGCATGGGGGGTGTATCGATTGCCTTTACGAGTCGGATCGCGAACCACTGTGTCGGTCTGCGTCGTTTGCAGCTTGGACTGGCTGGACAAAGCCGTCAGCCAGACCAATTGGGCGACAGACCAGAAGTAAAGTGTCCAGTTGACGCATGCCCTGGTCTGTCAGCCTTTCAACAACGAATCAAAATGCTCTAGATGAAGACTGATCGATACGCATGTGAGGCCCTAAACGGGATCTTATGCGTTGGTTGCATGATCTCGGTCAACGTATGCCCGATACGGCTCCATGCGACGTGGCGTTCTCCACACTGGGATAGTCTTCCACCCGCCAGCGTTGCGGCTGGTCCTGAGTTTCATCCAGAAACCGCAGCTTCGACCATGAGGCGATGATCAGGATGAGTGTAAGGATCGACAGCACGATGAGCCTGGCCGGGGTGAACACAGTTTTTGCTCCCGCATTTGGAGACACTGAAGTCAACATAGCACAGCGAACTCCTGGTGACAGGCCCAGTGTACCATGGAGCCAATCTGGCCGATGTTGTGCTTCCCTACAATACCTAGGGAACAATCCATCCCATGGCAGTGCCCACGCCCATCAAGATCAGCAGGCCGACACTGGTGTTTTCCAGGGCAATGCGCCACTCGCTAAGGTGTTGTCGGATCTGCGTGCCGAAATGGGCGATACCAAATGCGAATACCAATGTGGGGATGAACACCGCTCCCAGACCGAAACCGATGCCCAATGACATTCCGGCAAGGATGCTGGCGGTAGTCGCCGCTGCCAAGATCACCGTGGTCAGCGGAGCGCAGGGATTCAAGGCCATGCCCATGCCCATCAGAAACAGCCCGCCTGGAAGCAGGGCGGGAGTATCAACGGTTTCTTCGAGCCGTACCTCTACCACTTGTTGGCGGCTGGTCTTATGACAGCTCGGATTACCTCGATAGCGCCGCCAGAGCAGGGAGATGGCCACTAGGATGGTCGCTCCCCCCAGTAGCCAGCGTACCCAGGGGCTGGCGATCCAGTCTTCGACCAGCAGGCCAACTCCCCCGGCCGCCCCGGCGAGCAGGGCGTAACCGATCATGCGGCCCAGGGAAAAGGGTAAGATGGTGCGCCAGACCTGGCGTCCTCGATGGTTGGTGCTGAGGAAGACGGGGCCCAGATAAGGCAGACAGGCGATGTTGCAGGGGCCCGAGCCGAAGCTCAGACCCAACAGCAATGCGGCCCCAAAGCTGAGGCTGACTGGTGTGATAGGAATCATCCCGCCTTACCTTCAGCCGGTTTGCGGCCATTACCGAGCAGATTTTTCATGTTGGATTGCTCCCAGTCTTTTTGGGCCTGCTTGCGTGCCTTGAAGTACTGGGGATCGGCGCTGAAAACCGGGAATTTAGTGTATTTCAGCTGCAGCACGTCCTTGTCCGGACAGAATTCGACACAACGGCCGCACAGGGTGCAGTCCTCGAAGGTGACATTGTGCCGTTGCATGTCGGTATGGATCTCCTTGATATCCATCGGGCAGGCATCGGCGCAAATCCCGCACTTCTCGCAGCGGGGCGTGGCGTTCTTCACCAGCCGCAGTAGACCGAGCTTGCGGAAGACCGCATGCAGGGCGAGCATTGGACAGACGCGGCAGAAGGGCTGACGCAGGGTCAGGGCCAGGGCGGTCATCAGACCGAATAAAAAGACAGCCAGCAGGGACAGCACGATGGTCGTGGTGCTGGCGGTATCCACATGCAGCTGGGTGGTATCACCCACTGCCAGTGTGGTGAGGATGCGGCTCGGACAGATGTTACAGAAGGGGTTGCCCAGATCGTGGTTGACCATGCCCATCCCGGCGAGCACGGGGAAACCGAAGACCAGCAGCACCAGCACGAACCATTTGACCGGCCGGACCTTCTTCACCGTCGTATGCTCCAGGGACTCCCGCCGTTGCAGCCCCAGCTTCTGCCCGAGCATATGCATGAATTCCTGAAAGGTGCCGAGTGGACAGATCCAGCCGCAGAAGGCCTTACTCAGGAGCATGAACAGGACCAGAAAGATCCCCAGGGTGATCAGAGTGGGCATGACGCCCATCAACAAGTTGCCCCCATCGGCAAGCGCGGTGCCGAGCCGATGGTGCATCTGATGCTGGATGGGGATCAGGGTACAGTAGTCCGAGCCTTGGTGGTCGTAGGCACAACTCAGGGCGGGTAATGAACGACTGATCTTGTCCTCGAGGTAGTAGCCGGTGACCAGGCCGCCGTAGACAAAAAAACTGAAGGTGGCGATCTGCACCAGCTTGCGGATGACGGAGAGATTTTTCAGCGCATTCATTGGTAATTCTCCTGCTTATTCTGATTTTTCACCCGCCCGATGAAGCCGCCCACCAGGAACCCGAGGCCGGCAACAGCGATCCCCCAGCCGAATGACTGCCAATGGGCCGGGTTGATCCGATAGTCCGCGCTCAGGACGGTCCGGTAGTGGATGTTGTCGACCTGGGTCTCCGCGCTGACCCGAAGGTCTGCGGAACGTTTGTCCCGTTCACCGGGTTGTATGTCGGGGAAGTCATCGGGTATGTGCAGACTCACCCGGCCGGCTTGATCGGTAACACCTTCGGTTTGGCTGCCGTGATCAGTCTGAAGGAGAACCTTAGCGTCCGCCAGGGGTTGTCCGTCAAACAGCAGGATAAATCCCCAGGTCTGATCGGAGTGGTAGTGGTAGTGCTCCCGCGGGATGGGATCGGGCACGATCTCGAAGCGGGTCTTGGCTGCCGCCGCCAGTTTTGCGGGGCTGTCATCAGCGGGCCGGCCGCGCAGATATTCGTAGCGGATCAGGGTTTCAACCTTGTCGCCTATGACGCTCTCGGCCACCACGGCGTGATAGCTGTTGATGCCGGTGTTCGGTACGGTAATGATCCCATTTTCGGCCTGTAGTGAGCGGGTGGAGAGATCAGGGTTCCATAGGGTGATGACGGCATTCTCGGCATTCTCCAGATGAATGGTCTTCGGTCCTCGCCGATGCTGATGATGTCCCCCATGATGCGCTTGCTGTTGGGTTTCGGTTGCGCCATGATCGTCTTCCGCCGCAGTAACGATTCCCGGCATGACTGCGGCTAGCAGAACCAACAGTACCGCTAGGCAGTCGCGTATGATTGATCGAAACATGACTGACACTCCTTAGAAGTTGTAGGTGTAAGAGAGCATGGCGCTGCGTGGTGCACCGGCGTAATAGGTCTTGTCCCCGCTGGTGCTCTTCTTGACCTCGGTGGCGTACTGCTTGTCGGTGAGGTTTTCCACATTGAGGGAGAGAGAGTGGGGACCGGTTTCATACCCCAGCATCAAGCTGGTGAGAAATTTATAGCCCTCGTACTTTTCGGTATTCGCGCTGTCCATGTAGTAACTGCCCCAGGTATCCGTTTGCAGCCGCAGCTTGAAGCCTGCGGGATGGCGGTAGCCGGTGGAGAGGCTGTACTGGTGTCTTGGGATATAAGGGATTCGGTTGCCTGAACGATCATGCTCTTCCAGAAATCTTCCGTTTCGAACCAGTTCGATGAAATCCTCATACTCGTAGTCGCTGTAGGCGTAATTGGCGCCCAGCCAGAAGTTGTCGTTGAAATCGTAACGGCCGCTGAATTCAAAACCTCGCTTACGGGTCTCACCGGCATTCTGGAATTCCGTGATGTTGTTTTCCTGTAGCACAGAGACGATCTCATCCTTCACCTGGGTGTAGTACAAGGAGGTATCGAAGCTCCATGCCAGGGCACGCCCTTTGAGTCCAACCTCGTAATTGCGCGCAGTAGCCGCATCTAGATCCTTGTTGCTCTGAATCTCCGATTCCGAGGGTACCTGACCGGATTGGGCGACCATACCGAAGATGTTGATTTGCTCATTTAGGGCATAGGTGATGCCCAGTTTGGGTGAGAACAGCTTGAAGGTCTTGTCGGTCTTGGTGATCTGCGGCTCATCAAAGAATTCATAGTCCTTGCTGCCCCAGCTGTATTCACCGTAGGTGGTGTTGTCAATATCGAAATGGTTGCGGTCGTAGCGAAAGCCGAGATCAATGATGGTGCGTTCATTGGGCCGCAGGGTCTCCTGCATGTAAACACCATACAGGCTATTGGTGACGTCCTCGGTTTCCAGCAGTTCACCAGGACGATCTGAGAGGGTCCGCACAATTTGTGGGGTGAACGGCCAGCTGGTGCTGGGTTCATACGCCAGGTCCGCATAGGTGAACTTCTTGGTATCTTCGGTTTTGTCCAGACGGGCGGTTACGCCGGCCACCAAGGTGCTGTCGCCCCACAATGCATGGTCAAGGACAAACTCCAGATCGGTACCCAAGACATCGGTGCCGGGGTTGTCGTTGATCCCGCCGGTGACCGGATGGTAATGATCCCAGTGATTGTAGTAAATGCGGGGCTTGAAGGTCAGGTCTCCCATCTGCTGTGTGTACCGGGAGTTGAAGAACCAGATGGTGGAGTAGCGACCATTGTGTTGCCAGATGCTGCTGGTGTCGTGCTGTTCACCGCTGTCCAGATACTCCTCGAAATCCTCCTCACTCATGGAGGCAGGCAGTTGCAGGTCGGCCTTGTGATAACTGAGCTCGCTCTCCAGGGTTCCCTCATCGCCGATTTTGAGGCCATGTTTCAGACTGTACTGTTGAGATTCATACTCGTTATGGTCACGCCAATCGTTTTCCGCCTCGCGATGTGAAGCGGTAAAGGAGACTGCGTTGTGCTCGTTGATATCTCCGGCAAAGCGGGCATGCAGGTTCTTCTGTCCCTGTTCGCCCAAACCGAGCTTGATCCGATTGCTATCGATGTCGAAGACCGATTTGGAGATGATGTGAATAGTACCGCCGGCGGCTCCACTGCCGTAGAGTGAGCCTGGACCCTTGGTGATCTCGATACGTTCGATGTCCTGGGTGTCGATATAGTCGAAGCGGGAGAAACTGTCCGGATCGGTCATCGGTACGCCGTCACGGATCACCATGATCTCCCGCACGCCATAGTTGGCCTTCTGGCCTGCGCCACGGATGATCAGGCGGGTCGAGTAACCGCCGCTTTTGGAGTCGATCAACACGCCGGGAGTGCCGTGGATGGCATCCTTGATGTTGAACATCTTTTCCGCATCGATGCGTTCGGCGTCGATGACGTCAATGGCAGCGGGGACCTCTTTGGTGGCCCGCTCGATGCGGGAGGCGGTGACGCTGATGGTATCCAGCGTATCGATTTGCTGTTGTGCGAGTAGCGGAGATTCTTCCGCCAGTAGCGTACTGGAGATAAATGTAAGGCATACCATGCCTGAAGCTGTATAAATGCCAAATGGCATGCGTGGGATGATACTGCTCATAGAAACTACCTTCTCTAATGACGTTGTTATTGTGTGATTGGCGCTAAGGATTCAATCTGGGCTGACTGACATCACAGGTGCCATCAGCTAAGGTACAGGGCAATAGATATGCCAAAAATAATCTATTGAAAAATAAGTAGAAAATTTCCGATTGTGCTGGCGGGTGTGTGATCTGCCCAGAAAGATCGGCAAATGACCTACACAAAGTAGGGAAAATTCCGGAGCAATCACTGGAGCAGACTGCATCGACGGTCGAATGGACAGCTGCGAAATGCAGACAGACCTCGTTATAATCCAGGTTATTTCACACGACGAGCAGCATGCTTGAGGATGGTTTGGAAGCTTACGAGTCCCTGCTGAAACAACTGGATCTGAATCAAGGAATCCCCTATACACGGAACTGGAGCGCAGGCCCAGATTTTCTGCAGGTCATCGTTGACGCCTGCCTGCGGAACCGACCCTCGCTGATCCTGGAATGCAGTAGTGGACTGACCAGTCTGATGTTGGCGCGATCTTGCCAAATGGTCGGTCATGGACGTCTCGTGAGTCTCGAAGATGGAGAAGAGTTTGCCAGCTCGACACGCCGCTACATCGATCGTTACCGGTTGCAGGCGGTTGCGTCCATACTCCACGCACCTCTCCGTAAGACCGAGCTCGACGGTCGCGAATATCAATGGTACTCGACACGAG
>JAAUXZ010108005.1_pt1 | contig 12992 bp, 9 predicted proteins | sample 7278131 | NCBI WGS metagenome assembly JAAUXZ01 (sample SAMN14350119, study PRJNA611818) | marine sediment metagenome | isolation source: surface marine sediment (3m) | place: French Polynesia: Moorea | collected 2018-08
ATCTCTGCGATGTAGAAAGTCGCGGCAGCCGTTACGTCGGCGACTTCGTAGTCGATCAGCGCCTCGAACGACGCCATCGCCTCATCCATGCGCTGCTGTTTGCCGGCGAGACTCTGCTCGAACGGTTGAACCAGCTTGAGTTCTGCGAAACGGCCGTAACGCTGCTCCGCGAGCACCAGCGCCGCCTGCGCGGCAAGGTAACGGCTGCGATCCGTGCGATCCGCCCCCGCGTCGCGATCGACGGCGATGATCTCGTTCAACTGCGCGTAATAGCGATCGTAGTCACTTTCCGCCTTGAAGATCTCGGCGAGCCGCGAGCGCGTTTCCATGGCGATATCGAGAGGCTGCGGATACTCGACGACGTACTGCTGGTACACGCGTATCGCGTCGACGATGACGTTGACCTCGTCATACAGCTCTGCCGCCGTCAGCAATGCCGCGCGCGCGAGTTCCGGATCGCTTGCTTCTGCGGAAATGCGTTCGTGTTCGGCTGCGGCGCGCTCCGTCTGGCCCGCCTCGCGATAGACATACGCGAGCTGCTTGGTAGCTTCGGGATTGAGCTCGTGCTCGGTATGCGTCGACCTGAATTCCTCGAGCACTTCGGAAGCCTGGCCCCAGTCCTCAAGTTTCATCAGCGCCGCCGCAGCATCATACTCAGCGACGCTACGGATGTCGGATGTCGGCGCGACCTCTTTGATGCGCAGGAAGTGGTTGGCCGCCGCCCGGTAGTCTTCGAGCAGGTTGGCCTGCTCGGCCTGTTTGTAGATGGCCGCCGCCAGCCCGTCGATGACGGCCGGTCGGTTCTCGTCGTCTTCAGCCGTGAGGTCGAGGACGTTCGTGTACGCGTGCTCCGCATCCTCGTACTCGGCGAGGTCGATCGACGAATGAGCGATGACTGCCCAGGCAGAACGGCGCAGCGCTTCGTCCGCCGTCGGGTAGCGATCGATCAGCGCCTGTGCGGCCGCGATCGCCCCCGGGAAGTCCTCCAGCTCGTACAGGTCGTCCGCAGCACCGCCGAGCACGACAGGCGCCTCTTCATGCTCGGGGAACGTGTCTGCAAAACGCAGGGAACTTACGATGGTCGCCTGCTTGACCTCACGCTGGCGTGCGCCGGTGGCGATCTTGAGATCCTCGCGATAGGCGTAGATCGCGGCATAACCTGCTGCGGACGCCTGCTCGTGGGGCTCGTAGTCGTAAGCAGTGCGCTCATACTCGGTCGCGGCGGCCGCGAAATCCTCGTTCTCGAGCAGCAGATTGGCGAGTTGATAGTTGATCTGCGGCGACTCCGCGTCGCTCGGAAACGAGCCGAGGAACTGTCGATACCAACGCTGTGCTTCCGCGAAGCTCGCCGGCTTTTCATCGACCAGCGTCTCTTCCTGGTACAGCGCGTGGTAGTGACTCGCCAGGTCCGTCAGGTTGGTCTTCAGGAATCCACGAACCTCGGACGCCTGCTCGATATCGTTATACAGCCAGTACTCGGCATCCAGCGCATATCGTGTCGCAAACTCTTTCTTCGATTCCACCACGAGCTTCGGGAAGCCCGCCTCGCCGAAGATCTCGACGACCCGCATACTGAAATGTGGCGATACCTTGTGGTGCGGATTCAGGCTGATGAAGGACTTGTAGACCGAAGCTGCATCATCGTAGCGGAGTTTCGCGAAGTAGAACTCGCCGAGGTTGCCGTAGATCTTGTCCGCGTAGCTGCGGTGGCCATTCTTTCGGAAATAGTCGTCGACGACTTCCGGCCCCCCGAGGTTCGAGAAGCTCAGGGAGATGACCCGGAACGTATCTGCAACACGATGCTCTTCGTCTTCCACATCGACCTGGTCGAAGTCGTAGCCGATCGACTTGCGGTCATCGAGAAGCGCCATGTAGTTGTGCAGCGCTTCTTCGTACATGAACTGCTTGTAGAAGGCCCATCCCTGCTTGTACAGCGCCAGCTCGTAGTACGAGGAGCTCTCGCCCATGCGGATGATCGCGCCGTACGCGTTCTCGGCATCGATGAATTTCTTGCGGACGAAGTAGTACTCACCGCGGCGAAAATACACTTCGTCGATGAATTTGGAATACGGATATTTCGATACGAGCTGATCCATGACGACCATCGCGTCATCGGGCTGCCCGATCTCGTCGTAAGCGCGTGACATCTGGTACAGCACCTGGTCGTTGCGCTCGTAGTTCGGGTAATTCTCGAGGATCTTCTTGTAGGTCTCGATCGCCTGCCGCGGGCCGGCCGGTATCGGCTCTCCTGTGCCGACCAGTGCCGTATCCAGCGCGGGCGCATCGGCCAGCAAGTCCTCTCTCTGCGTTGCCCGCCGCTCGAACTCCTGGTCCGACTCGGACGGCGTCACAGGTCCCGCTGAAGCGCGCGGAGTCCCGATCTGCGCTACCGGGCTCGTGGCATCCGGGGCCGCCATCTCGACGATCTCGCTGTGACCGATAACGCCGTATTCCTGTTCGATCTGAAGATCGGCGAGGCGACGCATGGCCTCGGGTGTCAGCGCACTTTCGGACGTTTCTTCGAGGTAACGACGGTAGCTCTGCGCGGCGAGCTCGAGACTATCCTCGAGATAGACTTCGTCGATATCCGCCGGCACCTGCTCGAGCTCGGCAAGCGTACCGTGCTCGCTGGTGGTCGCACAGGCCGCAAGCGCGGCCGCCGTCAACGCCGGGAATGCTGTACGCCAGCGCATCACTCGCCCTCGGTCCTGGCTTGCGCCTGGGTTGCGCGATCGTAGCTGTCCGCCAGCGCATAGCGCGCCTTGTTGCGGTAATTCTCAAGGCGACCGCGTCGTGCCGTGAGTTCCTCGATCGCGACCGATTCCAGCATGTGGCCCTGGCGCGCCATCAACAGACGAACCTTGTCGATGGCGCCGGCAACCTGTGCCCGGAGTTTGTTGATCGGCCGGTCATAACCGACGTAGCTGTGTGTCGCCGCCTGCCTGGAGCGGACGAAACGATCATATTGCTCCTGGGCCACGGCCATCGCCTCGTCGAGTCCACGCAGGTTGCGATCGAACTCGGCGAAGCGCTCGTGGTACTCCGTCTCCAGGGTAAACACGAGCAGTCCCTTGAGTCGCCTCATGCGGGCCTGCAGCGAGGCCTCGAAGGGCGTTTGCGCCCCCTCCAGCAGCGCTTCGATGTGCTCTATACGGCCAAGGATCGTCCGCTCCTCGGGCGTCGCGAGGAACTCGGGTCGCGGCGTCGTCAGCAGGTCGTCACGCCGACGTACGAGCATCTTGTGCTGCTCGATGCGTAGCCGCATACGCGAGTCCAGCTGTCGGAACTCCTCGTCGATCACCGGCAACAGCGGGCCGTAATGATTGCCGCGAATCCCGACCATGTCGTCGAAAGCATCGAACTCGCGTTGCCAGGCGAGCAGCTTGCGCTCGAGGTCCGCGAGATCCAGGTAGTTCTGCAGACCGGTCTGGAAATCGTGCGAAGCCAGCAGCTCCATCAGGTAATAGGTTTCTGGCGTCTCGGGCAGCGAGCGCAGCCGGATTACCCAGTCCTTGTCCTTGCGAATCTCCTCCCGCGTCAGCGCCTTCAGGAAGAGCCCTTCGCGAATGCTCTCGATCGATGCGTTCAGCTTCTCGACCTCGACGCCGAACAGGTCGAGCGCGCGCCCGTAGCTCACCGCCGCGCGCCCATGGACCTCGAGCTTTCCGTAGGCATATGGCAGTGCCAGCAAGGCCTCCTGGGTCGCGCTATCCGTGACCTCCCGATCGGCGAGAATGCGCCACGGAACGACGGCTCTGTCGAAATCCTCGTTGGATAGACTTGCCCAACCCGAGCTCAGCAGGGCCTGGTTGGAGAAGGGTCCGTCGAGACGTACGCGGTTGAGGTATGCGCGCGCCTCCCCGTACCGGCCATCTTCGAGCAGCATCGTCCCGAGGACCAGGTTCGATTTGTCGCGGATCGCGAGCTCGGCGGGATCCGCCGTTGTGGTCAGGCCGGCTCGTGCCAGCTGCTCGACCGCCTGCTCTTTCTGCCCGGACTGCAGGTACGCAATCCCTAAGTTATAGGACGCAAATCCGCCGAAACTCTCCGAGTCCTGCAGCCGCTTGAGCACGTCGATCGACTCGGCGGGGCGGCCCTCGGCCAGGTAGACGTTGGCACGCAGGAACTCGATATCGTCGCGGATCGACTCCGGTACCTTGCCATCGATGCGCTCGAGCGCCCGAATGGCGTCGGCCATCTGGTTCTTCTGGAAATGGATACGCGCGAGGCGGAATGCCGCATCGTTGCGGACCTGTTCGTCGACCGCCCCTTCCAGGACCGCCCTGATGGCGCGGCCGGCCCGGTGGTGCATCCGGTAGCGCAGCTCGAAGTCGCCCAGCGAGAACTCCGCATCGTCGATGTGATGATAGAGCGTATCGAGTTCGGGTTCATCGACACCATCGTGTTGCGCGACTTCCGCGTCCAAGCGCTCCAGCGCTTCGAAGTAATACCCCTGCTGCGCGTAATAGAGCGCCTCGCCGAAGTACAGGTCCTTCAGCTCCTCGCCGAATGATGGACTCGCTACCAGGCTCGTGAGGATGAGGAGTCCGGCGACCGAATGCGGTGCCCGGGGCATGGTTTACCAGTCTCCAACCTGGATTCCGCTGCCGGTGCCCGGCCGGCCCAGCGTGATCCCCAGGGCCTTCGGCTCGACGCCCTTGGCGAATACGAAGCTGTCCGACTGCTCGAGGTCGTTGCCGTTCTTGAGCTTGCCCAGCATCGTCACGGTGAGTTGGTGATCACCGGTCGGTACGTTACCGGTGTAGATGCGCTGCACGCCGCCCTTCTGCAGAGCTTCGAGTTCCTTGTAGCTGTAGATGTGGTGGGTTGCGAGTTCGCCGTCGATTTCGACCTGCAACGCGTCGAGACGAAATGACTCGCCTTCGGCAATGGCCACGAACAGCGCGATCTGCGTATTCGACGGGTACAGCAACCGTTCTTCGAGGTTGCCCAGTTCGGACGCGATGCTGAGCACGTCCGACTTGATCTCCTGGACCTGTCCGTCCAGGCTCCGCATGTCGTCGCCCGATATGTCCTGCGACATCGCCAACATCGGAACGGCAAAGACCAGGACAAACACGGCAGAGCGAATGAGTCTCGACATCGTTCAAGTCCTTTTTGATTTAACAGAATCCCTTTAAAAGCGCTGCCAACGCACCGGCCGCGCGCAAGCACGCAGCTAATCGTTAGTGTTTAGGAATTCAGTTGCTCAAACTGTGAACTGGGCCGCAATTCGATAGGGCGGAAATCTGTGATTCCTGTCACGGTTCTTGGGGGCGATGCCGCAGCATAGTTCGAGATCACGATTATGAACTTCGAATGGCTGACAAACCTGTGGACGCTGGGCACGTCGATGCACGAGACGATTGCCGCGGCGCCGCCGCTACTCCTCTACTTCACGGCGCTGTCGTTGCCTATTCTTGCGTGGTTCATCGTCCGGGTCTACCGCAACATCGCTCGTAACGTCGAAGCGATATTCCGGATCGCTGCCTACTGGATGTCCCACACGCTGGCGAGCGTCAAGACTCGTATCATTTGCAAATTGCGGGAAGTCATGCCGCGACGACGGACATCCGACATCGAGTCGACGGCCGGTGTCGAATTTGACGACGTAGACCTCGCGGTACTGCGGGCCGCGGCGGCCATGGGACCGGGCATCGCCATCAATGCTGCCGAGCTGGCGAAGAAGTTCCGGCTTAAGCCGGCGCAAGTGCAGAGAAGTCTCAATAAGCTCATAAGAAACAAGATGCTGGATTTCGTCATCGGCTCCAGTGAAGGCATCGACAACTACCGACTGACGCAGATGGGCACGGCCTTCATGTCCACCTGGAATAGACAGGCCGGCCAGCAGGCCTGACCCTCGTCACCCGGAGACTCTCACTCCCGGGCCCCCATAGTGGTGCAGGCCGCTAATTTGCTAGGATTGCAGGTCCGCTCGAAGAACAGCAAGGACAAGGCATGGCGGATCCCTCGGAGAGAATCAGCCAGCTGAAGATCGACCGTAGCGCGGCGACGCCGGTCGAGCGTAACTGGCTGGTGCCCGGAGCAATCGTCGCAGTACTCGTGCTGGCTCTCGGCTGGTGGGCGTTCCTGCGACCGGGGTCGGCCGCGGTGCTGGTCGAGACGGACGTGGCGCGCAGACCCCCGAGCGTAGCGGCCGCCAGCAGCGTGCTCGACGCCTCGGGTTACGTTGTCGCCCGGCGCCAGGCGACCGTCTCATCAAAAGTCACCGGCAAGGTCATCGAGGTCCTCATTGAAGAAGGCATGCGCGTCGAGGAAGACCAGGTCGTCGCGAGGCTGGACGATACGACGCAGCAAGCGCAGCTGGCGCTGGCGCAGGCGCAGGCGGATTCGGCGCGTGCCGCCCTCGACGAGATCGGCGCGCAGCTCCGCATCGCCCGGCTCGAGCGCGACCGCCTGCGCGATCTCGCGGAGCGCAATCTCACGAGTGAGTCCAGCGTCGACTCCGCGGAAGCCACTTATGATGAACTGGCGGCGCGACTCGAAACCGGCCGCGAAAACGTCACGGTCGCCGAGCGCAATGTCGCGCTGGCCGAGGACGCACTCTCGAACATGACGATCCGCGCGCCGTTTTCGGGAATGGTCGTCACGAAGAATGCGCAGCCCGGCGAGATGATCTCACCGGTATCTGCAGGCGGCGGCTTCACGCGCACGGGTATCTGCACGATCATCGATACCGACTCGCTCGAGATCGAAGTCGACGTCAACGAGGCCTACATCCAGAGGGTCAATGCCGGGCAGCCGGTTTCCGCAACGCTCGATGCCTATTCGGACTGGCGCATTCCCGCCGAGGTCATCGCCATCATCCCGACAGCGGATCGCCAGAAGGCGACGGTCAAGGTCCGGATCGGTTTCCTCGAGCGCGACGAACGCATCCTCCGGGATATGGGCGTCAAGGTGGCGTTTCTGGGTACCGAACGTCCAGCGCAATCCGCACAGGAGATTCCTGGCGTCCTCATCGCGGGCGAGGCTTTGCGATCCGATGCCGGCGGTGATTTCGTCTGGCTCGTGCGTGGCGATACCGTGGAGCGACAGCCCGTCAGGCTCGGTGGACCCAGCGACAGGCCACAGGTCCTCGTCAGCGCAGGCCTCGACCTGGGCGATACGATCGTGCGATCGGCGGAGTCGCCGCTCGTTGACGGACAGAGAATCAAAACCAACTAGGGGAACAATGACAATGGCGCAGAACCTCGTGGACCTGAAAGGCGTAAGCCGCACCTACCAGAAAGGGAAGGAAAGAGTCGAAGTGCTGCACCAGCTCGATCTCGAAATCCCCGAGGGCGACTTCGTTGCCGTGATGGGTCCTTCGGGTTCCGGCAAGACGACACTGCTGAACCTGATCGGCGGGCTCGACAGGCCTACGGGCGGCACCGTCACTGTCGGCGGCGAAGAGATCTCGTCGATGTCGAACAACCAGCTGTCGCGGTGGCGCTCGAATCACGTCGGCTTCATCTTCCAGTTCTACAACCTGCTGCCCGTGCTCACTGCCCACCGAAACGTCGAGCTGCCACTCCTCCTGACCAACTTCAGCGGCAAGGAGCGGGCCAAACGCGCGTCGATCGCGCTCGACATCGTCGGCCTCGCCGACCGCGAGAAACACTACCCGCGAGAGCTTTCCGGCGGTCAGGAGCAACGGGTAGCGATCGCACGCGCGATCGTATCGGATCCGCCGCTGCTGCTCTGCGACGAGCCGACGGGTGATCTGGACCGCGAGACCGCTGACGAGATACTGAAGCTGTTGCAGCTGCTGAACAGCGAGCACGGCAAGACCATCGTCATGGTGACGCATGATGCACAGGCAGCGGAATATGCCAAGCGCACGCTGCACTGTGACAAGGGCACGCTCGAAGCGATGGAGGCAGCATGAAATATTTCCGCCTCATCTGGAAGAACGTCTGGCGCAAGAAGATTCGCACGTCATTGACGATCCTGTCGGTATTTGTCGCCTTCCTGTTGTTCGCACTGCTTTCCGCGCTGGGCTTCGCGTTTCGTGGAGGGGTCGACGTTACGGACGCGGAGCGCCTGGTCGTCATCCACAAGGTTTCGCTCATCAATCCGCTGCCAATGAGCTACCTGAACCGTATTGCCGCGACCGACGGCGTCGGCTCAGTCACGCACGCGACCTGGTTCGGTGGTTATTACCAGGACCAGCGTAACCAGTTCGCGCAGTTCGTAGTGGACCCACAAGCCTACTTCGACATGTACCCGGAGCTGATCATCCCGCCCGAACAGCTCGACGCCTTCAAACGCAACAGGACCGGCGCCGTCGTCGGGCAGGAACTGGCGAAGCAGTTCGGCTGGGAGGTCGGCGATCGCATTCCGATCCAGGCGACGATCTGGAGCAGGACGGATGGCGAACGCACCTGGGAGTTCGATCTCGAAGGTATCTTCTCTACCGACGATCCTCGCGGCGCTACGGCCTACATGCTGTTCCAGTACGATTTTCTGGAGGAAGCGCGAGCATTCGGCAAGGGGACTACCGGTTGGTACATATTGCGCGTGGACAACGGCGCTGATCCCGTGCAGGTAGCCAAGTCGATCGACCTGCTGTTCGCCAACTCGCCGAGCGAAACCAGGACCAGCACCGAGGCAGCATTTGCCCAATCGTTCACCAAGCAATTCGGCAATATCGCGCTAATTGTCATGCTGATACTCGGCGCCGTGTTCTTCACGCTGCTGCTGGTGTCCGGCAACACGATGTCGCAGTCCGTGCGCGAGAGAATCTCGGAGCTGGCGGTCCTGAAGACGCTGGGCTTCGGCGATCGCAGCGTGATGGCCATCGTGCTCGCCGAATCGATAGTGATCATGCTGATCGGAGGCTTGCTCGGCCTGGGGCTCGGCTGGATCATCGTGCAGGGACTCGCGAAGGAGCTGGGTGCCTTCCTGCCGGGTATCTTCCTGTCGCCGGGCGCACTTGCGACCGCCGTGGGCCTGATGGTCGGGTCCGGAATCCTCGCCGGCATCTTCCCGGCCGTCAAAGCAATGCGCCTGTCCATCATCGACGCGCTCGCGAGAGCCTAGGAGACACGCATGCGCATTCTGCACCAGATCTTTGCCGTCACGTGGCTCAACCTGCGCAACCTGCCGCAGCGCGTCGGTTCGTCGGTCGTTGCCGTGATCGGTGTGGCCGCGGTCGTACTCGTATTCGCCGCCGTGCTCTCGATGGCAAAGGGCTTCGAGCGCACTATGGTGGCGGCCGGTTCGAACGATACGGCCATCATCGTTCGCGACGGCGCGACGTCGGAGCTGACCAGCGGGCTTTCGAACGAGCAGGTGTTAATCATTGCGGACGCGCCCGGGGTCCTCAAGGACGGCGACGACAGCGTCATGTCAGCGGAGCTCTACGTCGTCGTGGACGTCCGCAAGAAGTCCAACAACACCGAGGCCAATGTGCCCTTCCGCGGCATCCAACCCAGCGCTTTCGATGTGCGCAAGAATGTGCGGATGGCTGACGGTCGCATGTTCGAGCCCGGCAAGAACGAGATCGTCGTCGGCCGGGCGGCACAGCGGGAATTCATCGGCCTCGACACAGGTTCGACCATCCGTTTCGGCCAGTCCGAGTGGCAGATCGTCGGTAGCTTCGAGGCGGGCGGCAGCGTATTCGAGTCGGAGCTCTGGACCGACGTGCGCGTATTGCAGAGCGCCTACCGTCGCGGCAATTCCTTCCAGTCCGTGCGCGTCAAGCTGCAGGACGAGGCGAGCCTCGAGACGCTAGAGGCCGCGCTGGAGGCCGATCCGCGCATCAACCCGGACGTAATGACCGAGCGGGACTATTACTCCGGCCAGGCCGAGGGCCTGACGCAGTTCATCAAGATCATCGGTTATCCGCTGACGATCCTGATGTCGATCGGCGCCCTGTTCGGCGCACTGAACTCGATGTACACGTCGGTATCCGTTCGTGGCAAGGAGATCGCGACGCTCCGGGCCCTCGGTTTCGGACCGTTCTCGATAATCGTCTCGACGATCGTCGAGTCGACCCTGCTCGCACTGGCCGGCGGCATCATCGGCGGCGCCGCGGCGTTCCTGGTGTTCAACGGTTTCCAGGTATCGACGTTGAACGGGCCGAGCTTCAGCCAGGTCGTGTTCGACTTCGCCGTGACGCCGGAGCTGCTCGTCGACGGCCTGAAGGCGGCACTGGTCATCGGCGCCTTCGGCGGCCTGTTCCCCGCGATTCGAGCCGCACGACTCCCGGTCGCGCAGGCGCTGCGCGAGCTGTAGTCAGAGCTTCGACAGTTCGTCCGCGGATCGGTGCGCGATGCCGAGCGTCTCCGGCGTGCGTAGCGCTTCGCTGCGATAGTCCCGCGCCATCACGATAGAGGCGACATCGATGACAGCGTTCATGCCGGGCGTTTCGACGCCAACCTGTTCACCGAGCTTCGACATGAAAACGAGACCGTAGCCGACGTCCTCGTTGACGTAGCGGTGGTCGAGCTGCGGCTGTGCCCCGATCCCGAGGAATCCTGGTGCCTTTCGATAGCCGGAGCCGTAGTTGGCCTCCAGCATGTAGCCCTGGCGCATGCCCATCTCGGGGTCGGACAATACCGTGATGCCGAGCTTCTCACCGATCGCTATCCGTTCACGGTCGAGCGCTTCGATCAGGCGACCAACGGAGTCGCTGACGCCTTCTTCGTAGAACAGGAAGTCACCGCCCGTCATCTCGATACGCGCTGCGTTCGAGAGCGTCACCGCCGGATGGATAATTGGATTGGCGTTCTGCAGGCTGGTCTGCAGAACGCTGTCCGCTGCTTCCATGCTCGGGTATACGTCGGAAATGAGATCGAGTATGTCTTGCGTGTGCGCTCGCGGCAGTGCCGCCAGCAGGTTGCCGGCCTTCAGCTTCAGGAACACGCGGATCCTGCCCGGCTCGGTGAGGCGCACGGCATAGTGCAGCGTCGACGTCTCTGCGACGCGAATGCTGTCGTCGTCCACGGCGAGACCTGCAGCACGCTTGAAAGCAAGCGCGCCGCCGCAGGAGCCCGGCGTGACAACAACCGTCTGTCCGGCCTGCAGCTTGCCGGCAACGGCCTCACCGAATGGCTCGGTGCTGTACGCCGGCCCGACGACGTAGATGAGCTCGGCGCCTTCCAGCGCCGCGTCGACGTCGTGGCCCGAATACGCGATCTTGCCGAAACCCGATATGTCGCCGTCGGCGTGGATACCGCCGGTTTCCGCTATCGTGGCGATGTTGTCCGGGAACTGCGCGAAATCGAACAGCCGGACTTCGTGACCGTGTGATGCGCAATCGAATGCCATGGCGGTGCCACCCGCGCCGGCGCCGAGGACGGTAATTTTCATAAGGTGTCCCTGCTTCTATGCCAAGTGACCGACTTTAACGTAGACGAGAGCGCCCGAAGAATCCGTATATGGCGCATGTTGGCTGCCCGGCGGCGTGCGCACCCAGCTGCCAGCCGGGTATTCACCATTCTCGTCGAAATAACTGCCTTCGATAACGAAAACCTCTTCGCCGCCGCCATGCGTATGCGCCTCGAGCCGCGTATGCGGGGCCAGGCGGACGAACGCCACGCGCTCCGTTCCGAATTCGTGCAGCTTGAGAGCTTCAACCCCGGGCGTGTCGCCGGGCGACCACTCCCCGGTCCGTGTGTTGATCGCGAACTGGGCCTGGTCCTCGCTCTCGAACTGCTGCAGCTTGACGAAGATCAGGCAACCTTGCTCGCCGATGCTCGGCGTATGCGCCGTACCGATCGGGTTACGGACATAGGTGCCGGCAGGGTAACTGCCATGTTCATCCGCGAATTCGCCCTCGAGCACAAAGTACTCTTCTCCGCCCGTGTGCACATGTCTCGAAAATGAGCTGTTTGGCGCATAGCGGACCAGCGACGTTGCACGCGCGACTTCGTCGCCGATGCGATCGAGCATCATACGCTCGACGCCCGGCATCGGCGAATCCACCCAATCGTAGTCGTCGGGCCGGACAACCACCCGTTCGGAGAAATCGGCATTCAGGCGCATCGTTCGCTCCTCGCTCGGTTGCTGAAAGTCAGGGCACCATCCTCGAGATCGCCGGCCCGGAACATCTTCTTGTCGCGCTTGTAGTCCTGCGGGTTGATCCAGGGCTCGCGGTCGCCCTGCTTCGGCAGGCGCTTGACGGAGCGCTCGATGTAGCCTGGCATGAACTCGACGAACCATGGCCGCGTGCTCATGCCCTTGTCTTCCTCGCGCAGCAGTGGCGTGCACTGGCGGCACCCCGTGTCATCCATGTGATTGATGACGCGGCATGCGTATTCCGCAGTCAGGTCGGCACGCAAAGTCCAGGACGCATTGATGTAGCCGAAGGTCGAGATCATGTTCGGTACGCCCGAGCTCATGATGCCTTTGTACGTCAGCGTGTCTGCGAAGTTGATCGGCTCGCCGTCCACGCCGAAGCGGACGCCGCCGAGCACCAGCAGGTCGAGCCCGGTTGCGGTGACGATGATGTCCGCTTCGAGTTCCGCGCCCGATTGCAGGAGTAAGCCTCTCTCCGTAAAGGTTTCGATGCGGTCCGTGACCACCGACGCCTTGCCCGAGCGAATCGCCGCAAACAGATCCCCGTTTGGCACAAGGCAGAGGCGCTCATCCCAGGGGTTGTACGCCGGCGTGAAGTGCGTCTCGACATCGTAGTCCTCGCCGAGTTCCTCGCGCACCCACTGCAGCAGCTTGCGCTTCACCGTCTCTGGACGTTTCCGGGTCTGACGATAGATCCATTGCTGGATGACGATATTCTTCCAGCGCGTGATCCCGTACGCCCATCTCGCCGGCAGGATCTTCTCGAGAAAGTTCGCGACAACGTCCGTATCGGGCCAGGAAATAACGTAGGTCGGTGAACGCTGCAGCATGACGATGTGGCGGGCTTTCTTCGCCATCTCCGGCAGCAGCGTCACCGCCGTCGCGCCGGATCCAATGACGACGACGCGCTTGTCGCGGTAGTCGAGTTCCTCGGGCCAGTGCTGCGGATGAACGATGACGCCCGCAAA
>JAAUXZ010024855.1_pt1 | contig 12986 bp, 16 predicted proteins | sample 7278131 | NCBI WGS metagenome assembly JAAUXZ01 (sample SAMN14350119, study PRJNA611818) | marine sediment metagenome | isolation source: surface marine sediment (3m) | place: French Polynesia: Moorea | collected 2018-08
CGATGGCGGTACGTCATGGAGAATGGCGAGCGGGTGCCTGGTACACCGAGCGCCCTTCTCGGAGTGACGCTCGGCGCAGACTACAACTGCGGGCCGACCTGCCCTTGTCCCGAGTGTTGCGACGTCGAAGCAACCCCGTGGACAAACCGAGGGTGGGGCGACTGCGACGACGTCGCGACTTTGATAGCCGCCGGAGCGTTGTCGTTGGGCATGACGCCGATGTGGCGCGTGATACCTGGCCATGTGTCGGTGCTGGTGCAGACGCCCACCGGTGAGCAAGTGAACCTAGACCCGGTTGGACACCCGACCAAACCGTTTGGATGGGCCGCGCCATCCGACCGAGTGAAGATCGTACCGCTAGACCACGAGGGAACCATGTACCCAATGCAACCGATGGGCGCCTACGCAACGCTGGCACCTGGATACCCACAAGCGAACATCCCTCATTTCGTGGCCGTGCACCCGCAGGACATGCGAGGGCCAAGGGTCTTGGCAATGCCGGGGTGGTGCCATCGCAAGTTCATGGCCGGCTTCGTGGTGCCGAACACGCCAGCGGTAGACCAGTTCGGCAACGGGTGGAGGTACGACGTCGGATCGGACACCTGGGTACCGGCGGGCATGGTCGCACCAGCGATGCCGATACCGATGGGACGTCGCCGCCGGCGACGTCGTCGCGGGAAACGGCTCGGCGCGAGGCTCCGCAAACGCAAGATCGTCAGGCGAGTCATCAAGGCAACAAGGCCAGCACGTCAGGCCGTCCGCCGCGTCGGCCGAGCAGCAGCGAACGTGGGCGGAGCGTTTGCCCGCAGCAAAGCCTTTAGGGAACTCGCGGCCAGAGCGGCTCAGGTGGTCGGAGTCCCGCCACAAGCGACGAGAGCCGCCCTGGCGACCGCCGGCGAACTCAACCGCCAGACCGGCGGCCGTCTGCTGCAGCTGGCCCGCAAAGACCCCAAGGCGGCGTTGCGGATGGCGGCTCGAGCCGGTGCCGTCGGAGTGAAATCGGCGTTCACCCCGTTCGGCCACATCGAAGCACCGATGGGCCAAGTAGACTTCGAACAGAACGGACACCACTGGACCGGTTCACCCGTGCTCGGCTTCGTGGGTGTTGATGGCATCGAAGCATTCGGCCAACTCGAAGTGTCGGAGCAGCCGGAGCCCGGTCGATGGTATCGCATCAAGTATGGCGACAGCCTCGCCAAGATTGCCGGCCGAGCCTATGACCTCGGCGCCGGCGGGGAACGACTGCGCCGCCAGAAGTGGATAAACGCCGTCGTTGCCAACCAGGTCTATTGGGTGACGCCGAAGAGCGACTACTATAAGAAGCATTTTCCCGACGGCGTGATCAGCATGAAGCCGAAGTGGTCCTCAGACCCCGAAGAGGCAATCCAGGGCGTCGGCGGGAACTCCTTCGCGCTGATCTACATCCCGGTCGCTAAAGGGGACGAGCCACCGGTGGAGCCAGAAGAGCCGGTGGAGCCGGTGGAGCCGCTGCCCAGTGTAGAAGACGACCCCACCGAGCCAGTGCTGCCGCCTCCGGTGATACCACCTACCGACGAGCCCGACGAGCCGGAGGAACCCGACGGCCCACCACCACCAATCATCATTGATGACGGTCCGCTCATCATCGAGGATGACGAGCCGATCGTGGAGCCGCCACCTGTTTTGCCTCCCACGGAGCCGACGGAACCCGAGGTGGTTGACGACCCCGAAGAAGTCGACGAGGAGCCACCGCCGGAGGTGGACGACTACCAGGTACCCGTGTGCCCTCCGGGATACGCGTACGACTACAACGCGCGGGCGTGCGTGCCAGTCCAGCCGGACCCGTCCGACTACGAAGTACCGACGTGCCCGCCCGGCATGGCGTTTGACTTCAATATGAACCAGTGCATGCCGGTTCAGCCGGTGCAGCCACCGCCGCCACCGGTGCAGCCACCGCCGCCACCGGTGCAGCCACCGCCGCCACCGGTGCAGCCACCACCGCCAGTCCAACCGCCGGCGAGCGGTGCGACATCGCCCATGCTGCCGCTCATCGCGTTGCTCTATTTCCTGGCGTGACGATGGCGAGCGACTGCAATCACGTACTCGCGCGCGGCGGCCGTACATGGGCCCAGCCGTGTGGCGAGAGTGGTGTGTGCAGTCCGGATGATGTGTCCGCGTGGAACGAAGCGGCGGCGTCGTGGGCCGCGGCGGCCGAGGCTGAATCTCTGACGCCCGAGCAGCACGCGTGGGCGGCGGACATGCGACGGCGGTACACCGAGCTGAACACGGACATACCCGCGCCCTGGTCGCTGGCCGACCGCGTGAATGACTACGTGTTGCTGTGCCAACAATACTCGTGCGCTCTTGTGCCCTTGTGGGAGGAGCGGCGCCGCGTGGCAGAGGAAACCGGCGGGGATTGGGGCAACGGTGGAGGCACCGGAGGCGGCGGAGGCACGGGAAACGGAGGCACGGGGACGGGCGGAACACCGGAGGATGATGGTTGGTCGTTTCCGGAGTTGCCGGGTTGGCCAGGTTGGCCAAGCCTACCGGGCTGGCCTTCGTTCTCTTGGCCGAGCATTCCCGACTGGGCGTGGTGGGTCGCCGGCGGAATCGTCGTGCTGTACCTTTGGCCGAAGGGGGACCGATGAGCCCGCCGATCGCTTGGCCGCCAGATCCACCAGCTCGCGCCGCAGGCGAGCTGGTGTGGCCGTTGGAACGCGAACCGAGGTGGAGGCCCCAAAGCTTCGGCGAGGGTCGCCCCGCAGGGTCGAAGTCACCAACCCGCCATCACGCCGCGATCGACCTGCGAGCGTCGTACGGCGAGACGGTCTATGCGCTTCACGGAGGGCGGTTGTTGGGGCACTTCGGGTGGCCACGCAAGCACTCACCGGCGGCGGCTCTGCTCGTGACGGACGACAAGAGCACCACGCTCTACGGGACAGTTCAGCGGGACTCGTGGGAGCGGCACGGGCTGCAGATTGGCGATGAGGTCATCGCCGGCCAGCCCATCGCGGACATTGGACGGTACCCGAGCGGGCGGAGCATGCTTCACATTTCCATTCATGCGGCAAACACGCGCGCGCCGAGCTCGTGGTACCACCTGAGGCCGCCTCCCGAAGATCTTCGAGACCCTCGCCCGTATCTGACGGCGGCCGAAGAGAACGAAGCCGCACCGCCAGAGCCAGCAGAGCCAACGCTGCCGGCCGTTCGCCGACCACCGGTCGTTCCACCACCACCGGTCGTTCCACCACCACCACCGGTCGTGCACCCACCAGGCGGGGCGGGGGCGTTGCCCATCCTCCTTGCGGTTGCCGTCATCCTCGAGGAGCTATGAAACTGCACGGCCACGCAACCAACGTGCGACCGCAACCCCGCGGACCGCTGGCGCAGATCGGGCAGCTGCTCGACGTTGTTGTCCGCGAGCAAGGCCCAGACGGCCAGGTCGACGTGCGAGTGAGACCGCGCCGCAAGACACACTTGCTCTGGTTGCCGCGGCGGTCGTCCGTAAAGAACGGCGGGTGGTTGGTGTGGACGATGGGAGGCTCGTACAAGCTTCAATCGGCAGCACCTACGGGCGCGGCAGCCCGCGCGTTCGAACGCTGGTCAGTGTGGGAAGCGGACACGGCAGGGAAAGCTCGCATCCGGGTGGCAAACAGTTACCGGCGGCATCCCATCGCGACGATCGGCTACCGGTCCGACAAATTCGGCAAAAAAGAAGACTACGAGCACGCCTTTGGCCAAGGCGTGCACCTGTACCGACCGACCGACAATCGCTCGGTGTGGGTGGTCAAAGGTGGCCGTCTCAGACTCACGGCTCGGGGAATCGAGGGATGACCGATGGCCGAGCAGTACGAAGTAAGCATCGTCAACCCTAGGAGGAAATCAACCATGGCAAAGCCAGCGCGAGACCCGAAGACGGGCAAATTCAAAAAGAAGGGCAGCACGCGGAAGCGCAATCCGTCGCGGCGCAAGAGCACCAGCTCGAGCAGCGGCGGCAGTCGACGCCGGCGTCGCAGGCGTAACCCGTCCGGTGGTGGCGGAGGGTCGACGGCCATCACCATCGCCAGCGGTACGCAAGACCTCGGGCCTGTCATCTTGTCGCGTCTGCTCATGGCCTGGGCGATCCGAACGTTCGGGTCGACGTGGGGGATGAGTGCCGTGACCGGTGCGGCGATCGGACCATCACCGTACGCCGGCGCCGCATGGCCGCTCAAGAACTACGCCGGCGCGCTGGCGATCGGTTTCGCCTTCGCCAAGATGCTGGGCAAGACCCGAGGCGGCAAGTTCGCCCGCATCTTTTGGCAAACGACCGTGCGAGACGTCGTGACCCGTTTTCTGTGGACCGAGGGGATTCAGCGCATCCCGGGCGGGCCGGGGTACCTCGGCGCTGTGGTGCCGCCTGGCATGCTCTGGCGCGACGGCAGCGGAAACACGTTCGAACTCGACCAGTGGCGACGATGGCAAGCGATGCAAGGGGTACCGGTGCAGGCTCGCGCGCTGGACGGCACTCTCGAGACCGCCAGGCCGCTTGATGGGCTGGCCACGGCTCGAAGCATCGACAGGGCGAACGGTGGCTACGGGCCGCGGGTGCGGATGATGAGCGGCCCACGACGCGGGCGCCTGCGGCGAGCGGTCCGCCAGGGAATCAAGTACGGACGCCGGCATGGGCGAGCAGCAAGACGGCTCATTCGAGGAGCCCGCTCGATGTTCGGACATTACATGCCCGTCGAAGTCGACGAGGCTGCAGCGCTGCGCGGGAGCTACACGGGCAGCGGATACTCGGACCCATACAACGCCGTCTACGGCGCACGATAGGAGCACAGCACGATGGATTTCGGACAACTCACCGAAGCGGAAATTGAAGAACTTGAGGCCGCCGCGTCTGACGCGGCGTCCGGCGACAAGCCCATTCGGGGCGTGGAGGCCGAGTGGATTCGGCAGACGCGTTCGCGCGAGCAGTGGGAGCGATACGACAGCATCGTGATTGCTCGCCAGGCACGGGAGCGAGACCCAGGGTGGTTCAACAACTGGAAGGAGTTCGCGGACGCTTCGAACATCGAGTGGTTTAAGGGTCGTTCTACGAGCGTCGGCAACTCCTACACCAACCAGGCACGCGAGCGCACCGACTACGGGCAAGACTTCTACCAGCTCGCGATCGAGTTCATCGCACCGGTGGGCATGGCAGACCTCGAAAGCGAGGCTCTCGATGCGTCGTTTTTCCCGGTGTGGTTCACCACGCAGCTGCCGCACCGAATGGTTTTCACCATCAAGCTCGCGCAGAGCGACACCATTCTCGAGATACCTGGTTCGCACGCACCTGGCGGCACCGGTGCGTCGGGCCTGGTCCTGGACCAGAACGCAGGGCCGACCACGTTCGCCGGCACCAATGGCGAGGCGTCATTAAAGAACACGTGGATCTGGCCCGAGCCGATACTCATTCCGGCCAAGGCTTCGGTCTCCGTGTTCGCTCGGGTAGACAACCCGGCGAAGTCGTTCTTGGCCAACTACGAAGGGTGTCCTGGCGTGAAGAACGTTCCGACGTGCCCGCCCAGCGACCAGACCAACGAGCTGCCCAACGAGTACATCATCCGCGTCACCCACCGCGGTCCCCGCTACCTGCAGCTGCGCGGCGCGAGGAGCAGCTAGCAAGTGGCCGCACCAAGGAAGTGGCTGCCGACCGAAGCCCCGCTCTACTACACGCAGGTCGCCCAATTTCTGGTCGACACCACACCGAGCGGGGCGGTCGGTGCAGAGGCCAAGGTTGACTTTCCACTCAACAACCGGCCAGAGCACGCGTATGGGCTGCGGTTCGCGGTCTTCTACACGTTGCCCGAAGAGTTCGAGCGAGAGAACTACGACTTTCGCGAGAAGATGCGCACCGGTGGCACCGACCAGGGTTTCACCGTGACCATCGAGCCGACGCAAACCGACCTGACGGCAGACCCTACGCCGATCGAGTCCATACGCGGGCACAACGGCATCAACAACCATCCATTTCCCGCTCCGATGCTCTTTCGAGGCGGGAACGATATCAAGGTGACGTGCAGAAGGACGATCGCCTACCCGGTGCTGGAGTTCGGCGACCCGCTGCAGGAGTTCAGGATCACACCAACGATTCACATGACGCTTGTGAGCGGCCAGCTCATCTCTGACCTTTTCCCGCAAGGTCCACCAGGGTCGACCGGAATACCGGAGTGAGGAACCCGCAAACAGACGAGCTGGCCTTCTGGTACCTCCGGGGGGGACTGTTTCGGCGGCCGTATGTGATTCCGCTTCAGCATGATTTTCGCGTGCTGTCGCGGCTGGCCGCCGTGTTCCAAGTCCCCTCCGCTCCTCATTCGCTCGATAGAAGCGAAGGGTTCATCCGTCACTGGGGCGTGCTCCCGATCGACGAGGTCGGCTCATGGCCACAGGTCCGGGAGACCGAAGGAATAAGCAAGCTGCAGGGAGACCCCGAACGCGTACGATGGTGCGACAGCACGCAATGCTATCGGGGCGTCGACCTGCAGGCGGGCGAAGTGTGGGAGGTGGCGCGGTGCGAAGTGCCGCGATACGCGGTGGGCACGTTGGAGCGCGTCGCGACGTTCCTGCAGGCTCAGCCACTGGACGATGGTGGAGCACCCGACGGGCCGCCCTTCGTTACGAGCATGGACACGCCGCTGTGCGCTGTGCCATCGCATCCGACTCTCAATGAAGACCTCGATGTGCGTTGGCACCTGCGCCAGCACAACGGGCGTTTACCGTCACCGTTGATAGCAGCGCCATCGCAACACCTGCCGATCTGCGATGGGGCAGACGGATTGCCGGCGCAATGGAGCGATTGGCGGTACACATGGCAAGGCCGCTACACCGAGCACCATAAGTCGGTCTTGCGGTCGAATGTCCTTCGGCTGTTTGCTCAAGTGTCAGCGCCCACGCCGGCGAGGTGGCGCGTCAACGTGGGAGGCCTCTTGACGGTCTGGAACCAGACGGTCAATCCTTACGACAACGCGATCGCGCGTCGGGGAGTGACGACGCGATGAGCGACCCGAGCCAGCCGCCGGTCGATGCCCAGACCATGGGCGAGTTGATGGTGTGGCAGCTGGGGCTCCCTACGCCCGAGCTGGTGCTGTACCTGCAGCAGGTGCACGTCGGTCTCGTGCAGCGAGCCAAGGACGCGATGACATTCGATGACGCCCGGCCGTACTACGCCGCGGCGAGGCAAGTCGCCCATCAGGTCGACATCATCAAGGCGATGAACGAACCCGAGCCGGCGCTGCACTGAACCAAAAAAACAGGCCGGGGAAGTTCCCCGGCCCGTGAACGACGACCCCCGCAAAAAGCCTCCCGGTCTAGACCCCCGGGAGCACGGAAGTAGCCATGGAACATAACACGGGCGAAGATCGCTCGCCACAAAAGGCGAGCGTCGAAGGAGTGCGGCTCGGCGCTGCTTGGCGTCGAAGGGACACGGGCGAGTTTCAACCGTGGGCGCTCCTGCAAGCCCGCATGGGCGGCTTCGAGAAGCGGCGCGGCAGAGCCTGGACCGAGAACGATGACGAGTTATGGGCGCACGTTCGCGCGCAGACCTGGGGCCCGGTGGAGGTTGGCGATCGACAGGTCCGGCTTCCTCAGTGGCTCGTCGACCAGGTCGCCGGCCAGCAGCTTGCGAAGATCGGACGAGAGCGCATTCTGCTGGCCGTTGTGTGGGCCGCCTTCATTGCCGGCGCCGGCGGCGTTCGCCTCACGCGCGGAGAATGGACCGAGGTTCTGCTCTGCTCGGTGCGAAGCGTGAGCAACTACCTACGCCGCCTTGAGGATCGCGGGCTCATCGTGCGGGTGAGGACCTGGCAACGATCACCGGATCGGCCGAAGGGCTCGGCGGCGCACACGATCATCGTCAGACCGGGCCCGGCGCTGCTCGAGCTGGCCGAGCAAACCGTCTGGGAGCACAAGCGGCCGCCTCGGCGCAGCGGGCACTCGAAGCGCGCCGGCAAGGCGGCGGCGCGGAAGCTCCGAGCAGCTGCTCGGGCTCGCCGGCGAGAGTTGAGCGCAGCGGCGTACCGCACACGAGAGAGCCGGCGGAGCCGGCCGAGGGGGGAGAGCCGGAGGCTCTGCCGTAGCCCGGGGTCCGGGGCTGGCCCCGGTGTGGCCCCTCAACACGGGGCAAAATTTGCCAACCACCCCACTCCCCCCCCTGGGGGCTCGTTACCTCCGGCCCCCTCCAGGGGCCTCACCGGGGCCAGCCCCGGACCCCGGGCTACGGCAGAGCCTCCGGCTCTCCCCCCTCGGCCGGCTCCGCCGGCTTCTCCCGCCCAAGTACACCGCCAACCGAGCCCGACCAAACAACCAGCTCGCCCTGGGGGGCCGCCCGGAGGGCGGTCGATTCGGCCTGGCGATCGACCATGCCGCGCTCCTGACACTCCGCCGCGCTCGACCGCTCCACCACGACCGATTCGCCATGAGCGAGACGCGCCGGCTGACGCCGATCGAGTCGCTCGCTTTGCTCATCCACCATCGCCGCAGACGCCGCCCGATGTCAGGAGCCAACCCGACGGAACCGTGGACGGGCTCCGCAAAAAGCGGGCGGCGATGCTCGAGCGGCGGATGCGGACCGCGTTCGAACGGGCCGCAGAGGCCTACGGCTTCGACCCACCGTGACCAGGGTTGCCGGGCGCCTGGGCGCCCAGGTATCCTGGCGCCATGCCAAATCACTCACTAGCCCGCGAGCTGGTTTCTACCGCTCGCTCGTACCGCGGAAACCCACCCCAAAGCGCCCGAGCTCTTGCTCGGGTCTTCCCCCGATTCGTACGGGTGACCGACAACATGCGCTGCTGGGATCCCGAAGCGCTCTACCTGGAGGCGCGGCGCTGCACTGAAGCCGAGCGACACGCTGCCCGCTTCGTGCTTGGTGTTTGGAACACCGACGTCATTCCCTACCTAGACGACTCGAAAATCGGCTACGAGCTGGGCCAGCTCAACATCATCAACGCGATGGCCCAGTGGGACGACTACCACCGCGCCGCTTTCCTGGCCTGGGCAAATGAACCATGGTTCCTCTAATGCCCGCGCGACGTAAGCACAACATCAGCATCAACGTCGGCGACTGGCTCGTACTCGAGCGCGAAGCGAATCGACGCTCTGCCGTAGCAATCAGACGACACGAGCCGAAGGTGACGCCCGGCGATCTCGTCCGCGAGGCGATAGCCGCCTACATCAAAAGCCTTGGGAAGAAAAAATCATGAAGGTACACCTACGAATCGGCCGAGAGCAGATGCTGCTACGGCCACGCAGAACCGAGCCCGTGTCAATGACGCGCACGGCTTGTGGCCTCTGCACCGGCAAGGATGAGAAGAGCCGTCGCACGACGGTGCTTGCTCGCGTCACGTGCAGGTTGTGCCTGCGGTGGATGGCAAAGCGAGGCAAGGCACGATGACACACGGCGTAACGGAGCCTTGCTCTCTATGCTGGGGGTTCGGAACCAGCGAGGGGTGCGAGGAGTGCTGTGGCACTGGTCGTGTGCCGTTGGTCGGCTTCTATCAAGCGCACGACGACGAGCGCCGAGACGATGACCTCGAGGACCAAATGGTCGACCTGGTCGAGTCGATCGATCGGCAGGATGAGGAGCGCCGCGAAGCTCACCTGCAGCAGCTGCGCGAGGTGCTCGGGACACAGGTGCTGCTGGAAGGACTCGACTACGTCGCGGTGTGGGGCAAGGATGAGCACACCCGGGAGCTTGGTTTCGACAACTACGACGATGCCCACTATTTCGTGATGGCCGCGAAGCGCAACGGGGCCGCGGTGGCCTACGTGGACGAGCGGGCCGTCTCGTCGATCGACGAGTAGAAAGAAGGGGCGGGCGGGGGTATGCCAGTCCCCCGCCCGCCCCTCGTGGTCGGCCCGACCTTACGGCCCTGGGGGGGGCTGGTCCTGCCCAAGCATGCGGCCATCTTCGTGGGCGAAGCCCACGAACTCGGCCGCCTCGAGGAACGTCAGCCGCGCGATGTTCCCCTGAATCACCCACCGCCCTTGCGGCAGGTCAGGAATAAAGCGCCACACCGGGAACGGGTCAGCGTGAGCACGTGACAGCGCGTCCGCGGCGAACACCGCGTTCCACACGGCCAACGGTGTCCGTAGATCGGAACCCTCCGGGTGCTGCACCCACACATCGGCCAGCCGCTTGTCGACGAACAGGCGCCACCGAGAGAACGCCGGCCGATCGCGGGTGATGATGAGCCGCGCCGCGCTCTGCGGCGTGTTCACGGGGTTGTCGCTGGCGCTGGTGGGCGATCGGACGCCGCGTACTGTCGAAGTCCGCCGCAGGAAGATCGACGGGAAGGCGCGCAGCCGCGAAGCCGACTGCAGGCCCACGTCGGGCGGTAGCTGGTTCTCGCCAATGCCCAGGTCCCCCGGGCCGAGCCACACTCGGCCCCACGGGTCCGAGAAGGTCGCCGCGCACGACTGCACCAGCCGCGTCGTGCTCGAGCTGGTGCTCACGTTGACCGACGAGCCCGCATACCGGAGCTGGTTCAACACGCGGCGGGTATGAGCGTCGAGATCGTCCGGCGGCGGGTTCATGTCCGCGTCGTTGGCATAGTCCCCGACGAGCAGCTGCCCGCTGGTGCTTGGCGAGAACAACCGGCGGAACTCCACCGACCCACGGAACGAAGCGGGGGCGCCGGCCTGCGCAAGCGCGTTGCCATCGATCTGCAGCGCGGGCTCGATGCGAGCAAAGCCGCCGCCGATGCCGTAGGCGGCGACCAACGCGTTCCGACCGTTGGCGAAGTAGTCCGGGAGCATGCCGCCCTGGCCCTCCACCCACCACCGGGTCTCGCCTTCGACCGCTCGCCCGCTCAGCCAGCTGTTGGTGCTCGGCTCCACCTGGATCGTCGCCGTTATGGGTTCCCAGCCGACCCACCCGGGAAGCGGCCCAAGAAGTCCGCCACCGCCGTCCGGGTGAGCCAGTAGGGGGCCGGCGACGGGGACGGTGCTGGTGGCCTGCACGCCGGAGGCGCCAGCGCTTTCCGCCGTCTCCCGCCCGAAGTCAACCTCGAGGATGGTCCGTAGATCTGCCATGTCCGTGGTCCTTTCCGCCCGTCGCCGGCGGCCCAAAGCCGCCCCACGGGCGCGAATGTGGCGAAATCATTGCTTGAATTGCCGCTGGCGGTCAACGCTACCGGCTAGATACCATCAAATATGGCAGGAAAACGGCCTAGCAGGACCGTCGCGTCGGCCGATCACGGCCGGGACACCGGGAAAACGCCGGAGGATGATGGCGAACCCGGGAACGATCTGGTCGCGTTGCTGGGCTCACTGGGCGAGAGCAACCGGCTAGGAGTCTGGCGCACCGATGCACGCCATGGGGGCATGGGCTACTTGCAGACCGTGACGGTGCCCAAAGGCCAGGATGCGGACTGGCTCATGGACTACCTGCGATCGCAATTCGGCCCCGGTTCGTACTCGCTCCGACCCAAGGGGCCGCGAGGTCGCTACCTGAAAGGGGCTGCGCACGTGGAACTCGCGGAAATCAACCCACCGCCGGCGCCGATGAACGCTATGCCGCGCGCGACGGGAGCGGGCCAGGGCTCAGAGGCCACCATCGCGATCGTGCTGCAGTTGCTCGACCGCATGAAGGGCTCAGACGGCAAGGTGGAAACCGAGCTGGTGCGAGCGCTCCTGCAGCGAGAGGAAGGGGAACGCTCCGTGCTGGCGCAGGTCATTGGCCAACGGACCGACACGTTTGGCGACATGGAGCGGGCGATCAAGATGATCGGCATGTTGCAGAACGTCGCAAACGGGCAGGGCCACACGCCAACGGAGCCTGAGCCGCAATCGTCCGATGGCATGTCGGATATGCAGATGCTCTTCGGTCTGCTGCAGGGCGGTTCGCCGTTCGGGGCGATGGGCAATCCGTTTCAGTCGCAAAGACAGCCGCAGGGGTACCCGCCGCCCGGGTACCCGCCGCAGGGGTACCCGCCGCAGGGGTACCCGCCGCCCGGGTACCCGCCGCCCGGGTACCCGCCGCCCGGGTACCCGCCGCCCGGGTACCCACCGCCAAGCCAGCCCCAACCATCGACGGCTCGACGGCCCGAGCCTGTCGCAGAAGTCGACGACCAGGTCGACGACCAGGTCGATGAGGAGCAACCCGTGGAAGCCGAAGTGGTGCCGATGCGAAAGGGCCAGGATCTTAGCGGGTTGCTCTCGGTCTTGCCACCAGGCCTCGCCACAGCGTTTGCCGCCAGCATGAAGGAGCAGCCGGAATGAAAACGAACCTACTAGGCTCAAACCAACCATCGCCTGCGGTCGCAGGCGGTCCACCCTTGGCCCCGTGGACTGACAACGCGGTGGCGACACTCGTTCGCATCGGCGCAACCAGGGTGGAATCGGTCGCTGTCATGCGGGACATGGCGGAGGCCGGCAAGATACCGCCCAGCGAGCAAGACCTGCGAGACGGACTCTCGACGCTTCGGCAGGTGGTCGATTCATACCTGAAGAGCGGACAAACGAGCCATCCCGCCGCCGGAGCGCTTGCCGCCGAGCGGAAGGCCGCCAACGAAGAGCAGCGAGCAGCGAAGCAACGCGAAGCGCTCCTCGAGGAAGAACAGCGGCGCAGGTCAGAGGCCGAACGCAGGGAAGCCGAGACCATCGCCGCGGCGCGAGCTCACGAACGGGATCGCGCGCTGGTCAAGGCGGCCACGACACGAGAAGACGACACCAAGCCAGACTAGCCAGTGTCTCGCTCGATCTCACGCGTCCCGACCAACGACCCCAACGGGGTTGCACTGCGGGCCATGTCGAAGGCGGCCAAGGACGCCGCAAAGACGTGGACCATGCAGGAGTGGGCGGGCCGGTTGGCCACACAAGCCGGGCCACGGGACTACGTGGGGCAGCTTGCGGCGCTGTACTTCGGCGTGCTCGATCGATGGCGGTACGTCATGGAGAATGGCGAGCGGGTGCCTGGTACACCGAGCGCCCTTCTCGGAGTGACGCTCGGCGCAGACTACAACTGCGGGCCGACCTGCCCTTGTCCC
>JAAUXZ010092805.1_pt1 | contig 12985 bp, 17 predicted proteins | sample 7278131 | NCBI WGS metagenome assembly JAAUXZ01 (sample SAMN14350119, study PRJNA611818) | marine sediment metagenome | isolation source: surface marine sediment (3m) | place: French Polynesia: Moorea | collected 2018-08
ATCTACTGGAAGTTCGCCGGCAGCAGCCCGCTTTTCACCCTGACGCTGCCCAGGAAATACTGGCCCTGGGCGATGCCCTGTTCGGATTCATCCGAACCTCCATAGATGGGCAACAGACTGTACTCTGCCTGTATAACTTTACCCGTTATGCCAAGTCAGTCAGCCTCAAGGAAGCCCCGCTGGATAATCATGAAAAATGGACAGACCTGGTCTCAGGCACCGAGGCTAGAATCGACCATGACCATGAAGAACTGGTACTGCCCCCCTATGCCCATCTCTGGCTGGTCAGAAATTAGATAGAAGCGACCAGGACTACTTACGGTTATCCGATTCAACCGCGTTAAGAATGTCCTGCGGCGCCTCGGGCACAGCGCTAAATACACGGCGCCAGTTCGGAATAAATGCCGCGTTCATGGGATTGGCAAGGAAGCTCTCCCCAGCCTTGATAATACTCTGCGTATAGACCTCTATCGCCTCTTCTTCGCGATGATAATCAAGTTGCAGTGCATTGATGCGAGCATCGGCATAATACATCTCAAGCATATCCAGGGCGGTCCTCAGATAAGCCGCCTTAAGCGTTCGGAAAAACTCGGTCGACATCTCAACGCCTTCGGTGGCCAGCTTACCATAGATTGAGCGGGCAATTTCCATACTCATCCGCGACAGGCCCTTGCCGGTGTCTTCAGGCGACAGATCCTGGTGTTTATGATCATAGACATCGGCAATATCCACCTGGCAGATATCGCGCATCTTGATATTACGATAGGCCTCTGAAAGCACGCCGATCTCAAGCCCCCAGTCCCCGGGAATACGCAATGTCTTGACGACATCGGCCTTGAACGCGAACTCCCCCGAAAGCGGATATCTGAACGAATCCATGTAATCGAGATAGGACATAGGACCAACAACGGTTTTCAGGGCGCGAACCAGCGGCATCACGAACAGACGCGTCACGCGTCCACTGAAGCGATTGTCATGGATACGCGAGTAATACCCCTTGGCAAAGCTATAGCCCAGATCAGGGTTGGCCAGGGGATAGAAAAGTCGTGCCGGCAGCTCGCGAGAATAGGTCAGGATGTCGCAGTCATGCAGGGCGATGACATCCGCCTCATCCTGGGCGAGCAGGAATCCAAAACAATACCAGACGTTGCGGCCTTTGCCAGGTTGCGCCGGGGAAAGCTCGAACTGAGCGAGCTTTTCGTCTACCGCCCGCAGGCCGGGACCATCCTGCCAGAGGATATCAAGGCGCTGAGGCAAGGGTTCAAAGAACTTCTTGGCCTTTTCAAACTGAGCCTCATCGGCCTGATCAAGGCCAACAACAATATGATCGATGTATGTTGCCTTGCTCAATTGCTCAACGATATTGCCCATCGCCGGCCCTTCAAGCTCCGAGTACAGGGAAGGCAGGATTAACGCCATGTTTTGATGCGTAGCAAGCTGATGGAGCTTTTCCTCCAGTGATTCCAGCGATCGTGTACGCAGGTTGTGCAGGGTTGCAATAACACCATTCTGGATAAAATCACTCATTCACTCTGTACTCCTGATTTAATTCATCTAGGACTGCATTAAGCCCTTCGTTCCATCCGGCAGGGCCCTGCTGGCTGCTGTAGTACACATGCTCATCCCGCTCCAGGATCATCATAACCCCCGCCCCAGGAATAACCACAGCGTAAGCGGCTGATTCGAGCATGCCACGATCATTGCCACTATCCCCCAGTGCAATACTCATGACCTGCAGGCCTGAATATTCCTCATATCGCCTGACCAGTTCCTGCATGGCAAGTGACTTATCGGTCTCGCCCTGCAGATGGATAAAGCGCCCGCCCTGACGCAGGACTAGTCCAGCCTTGTTCGCCATCTCTTCAAACTGATTTAGCTGTTCCTGCGTATCTTCCCAGACCAGCGGCAGGGTAAACTCTCTCTGGCCGGCCAGAACAGCCTGCTCAGGGGCCAGACTGGTATAGGCCACAATCTCATCCACATCCATTTCGGTCAGTGCCTGAAATTTCATCCCGTACTTTGCCCTGGCCTCATCGAGCAGGGGGGCAAACTCATCGATCCCGGGCGCCAGGGCGATTATCTCAAGCGAACTACTAATCGAACCTGATTCAAAATACCCGGTGGGTATACACACTGCACCTCCATTTTCTATGACAAAAGGATATGAAAGCCCCATGTCATGGACATGCTCGATGACTTCTGCCCGAGTCTTACTTGTTGTTAGCACCAGGGGGATATTCGCCTTTTCAAGCCTTTGCATACCCGGCATTGCAGGGCTGTAATCATAACTGTGATGATCAAGAAGACTACCATCCAGATCACTGAAAACGACGGGGAAAACTAAACGCTGTTGATTACTCATGGCATGACAAATGCAAGATTGGGGCCTGTTTCACGAACCATTGAATTATTTATTAGTAACATGATCTGATGTAACTGCAGTGACCTGGATCAGAACATGATCAGTTCGCCTAAAACAATACCGTAAACATGGAGTTTAAACATGCCTACAGCCCTGAAACCGCTTTTCATCGTTGTCCCGATGCTCACCATGCTTGGTTGCGCGACGGATGATCCCAATCAACGAGCAAAGACAGGGGCAGCCGTTGGAGCCATAGCAGGCGCAGTAATTGGTCACCAGATTGACCATGATGCGGGTCGATTTGTCGGTGCTGCAGTCGGCGCGGTTGCCGGTGGACTGGTCGGTAATTACATGGATGAACAGGAGCGTGAATTCGAACGTCAGCTCGAAGAAGAACAGCGCCGCAATGAGATTGAGATTGAGCGGCTTAAGGATGACACCCTGAAGCTTAACCTCAACAGTGAGGTGTCTTTCGATTATGACAGCGATCGTATCAAGCCTGCTTTCAGAGCAACACTCGACAAACTCAGCGAGATCATTAAGAAATACGATCGCACTGTCGTGCATATAGTTGGTCATACTGACAGTACAGGCTCTCGTGCCTATAACCAGGATCTCTCAGAGAGACGCGCCTATTCCGTGGTTGATTATCTGACCGATGATGGCGTAGATGCAGGACGCCTGAGATCCGAAGGTCGCGGTGAAGATGAGCCTCGTGCTACCAATAGCACTGCATCCGGCCGCCAGTTAAACCGACGCGTCGAGATCTATATCAAACCCGTTGTGGAAGGTAAGGAGCAGGAGGCCTACGAGTCTCCACGTTACTAACCGTTCGATTATTGCCTTCTATACTTGCCGGGGAAACCACCCCGGCTGGACAGGAACATGAGCAAAAAAACAGACCAGGAACTACGTGAGACACTGACCGAAGAACAGTACTGGGTGACCCAGCAGGCAGGTACCGAGCGCCCGTTCACCGGCTGTTTTCACGACCACAAGGCTAAGGGCATGTACCAGTGTATCTGCTGCCATGCCCCGCTTTTCAGCTCATCAGAAAAGTTTGACTCAGGCTCTGGCTGGCCAAGCTACTGGCAACCCGTCAGCCAGAATGCTGTGAAGGAATATAAAGATCAGAGTCATGGGATGACCCGAGTTGAGGTGAGATGCGGGGCATGTGATGCGCACCTTGGGCATGTGTTCCCCGATGGGCCGCCGCCTACCGGGCTTCGTTACTGTATCAACTCTGCCTCCCTGAAATTTATTCCTGCCGAAGCGGAGTAGCGCCGATAAACCCTTGGCCTTGTTTTCGAGGCTATGGTAGCTTGGGCCCATACTCTTCTAGGTATCGGCAATGATCTCCGACGAGCAAAAATCCCTGGAGCTCAGACTGGAAGCACTGGTTACTGAGCACAGGGATCTGGACACGATAATCAGGAAAATGGTTGAGGACCCCATGTCTGACCAGCTACAGCTCGTCCGCCTGAAGAAACGCAAACTCATGTTCAAAGATGAGATTGCGCGCATCAGGAGTAAGCTAATACCCGACCTGAACGCCTGATCCTGTTCTCCGCGATGTCATTGTGGCTTAATAAATCCAAACTAAATTATTGGCCTCCTGAAACGACCGAGTTGAGGTCTTACTATGCAACAGGAAGGCATCGTCAAGTGGTTCAACAATGCAAAGGGTTACGGCTTTATTGCACCCAAAGATGGTGGGAAGGACCTCTTCGTCCATTTCTCAGCAATCGAGGCAGAAGGCTATCGTTCTCTGAACGAGGGCCAGGTCGTCAACTTCCAGATACAGGATGGCCCCAAAGGCCCACAGGCAAGCAACGTCATTCCTGCCTGAACATCGCAGTCTCTGCCTCGATATGAGAGGCAGCCAAGAAACACCCGTTCCTGAATATAAGCTTCGCCGCTCACGGCGAGCACGTTATCTACGCCTGCAGGTTTCCGTGGAAGAGGGCTTGCGCGTGGTCGCCCCAATGCGTTGTCCAGACAGCCAGATTATTGATTTCATTCAGAGTAAGCAAAGCTGGATCGAGAAACAGTTAGAAAGGATTCGCCCCATCCAGGAGGCCATCTCCAGCGAACAGCAACGCATACCTCAGTCGCTGCACCTGAGAGCTATCGACCAGCATTATGATATTGAAGTCATCGACAAAGTAGATGGTCAGGGCCGGGACACATGGTCCATCCGCGGGGACAAACTCGTTCTCGCTGCCAGCACAAGGAATCCTGCGCAGATCCAGACAATGATCAGAGCATTTGTCCGTCAGCAGGCCAGGCGATATCTGACCGAGGAACTGGCTAGCATTAGTCAGCGTCATGGGCTGATCTATCAGGCCTGTACGATCCGGAGACAGAAGACACGCTGGGGTAGCTGCTCATCACGCGGCAACATCAGCCTGAATGAGCAACTGATGTTTTTCCCCCGGCCGCTGATGTCGCATGTACTGATGCATGAGCTCGCACATATCGTGCATCGCAATCATGGACCTGGTTTTTACAGCCTGTTATCTAATCTGGATCCTGACATGGAGTGCAACAGAAGACAGCTGCGTCATGCTGCTCAGTATATCCCCCTGTGGTATCAGGCAGGACCGTGACATTCAGGATTAATCCCTGCGTTTTCTACGCTTCCTGATTTCAAAGGCGGATATACCCGTCATTATCTGGCTGAATGGCAGTGACTCCAGGGATTCGTAGCGTTCTTCGGCAGAGGAAATCAGTGCATAAATATCTCTGACACTACTTAGCTCTTTGGCAGATTCATCCATGATCGCCTGCAGGGCCAGCATACCGCCTGTCTGCACCTTCATTTCCTTGTTAAACGGCAGGCTCTCTTCTTCACCGCTTAGCTTCAGGGCAAATCTTGCCCGTTCACGAAGCAACTCCAGGAGCCAGAGACATCGCTCGCGGGCAGCGGGAGAGGTACAGGCCGCACCTTCCCGATCCGCCAGCCTGAAACGCTTGCAGCGGCTGCAGGCGCTTCGTCTCGAAAGTATGCTTTTTTCAAATGCACAGCGGTTCTGGTTTACCGCGTTGTACGTTGATCTGAAAAGCCCTTCATCAACCATGAAAGATTACTTTTCCCACTCCTGGAGTATCGGGGCATCACGTTGTTCAAGCAGGCGTTCCTCTGCCTCAAGCTCTGAGTCGGCGAAGATGACCTTGTAACTGACATCGCCATCTGGAATCGCCTCCGCCCTTAAGTCGCGCGCCCTGTTCTTGGCTTCCTTGAAGTTTTCCAGGGCATCGATCATCTCCAGGTTCTTGACCAGAGCAGTTGGCCCTTCTGCAATCTTGTACAGGTAATACGGCATTTCACACCTCAATGAGTTCTTTAAAAATCGACCCGCATAATAACATAGTATTTTACTAAACTATTAGCCCTCTAACTCGGCCGTCATACGCTCCAGCTCCTCGCTGGCTTCCAGCCATTCCATCTCGAGGGCTTCCTGCCTACCCTTAAGAGCACCCTGCTCCTGAAGACAGGCCTGCAACCTGTCCCTGCTATCTTCATTGTAGATCGACTGATCGCCCAACTGAGACTCAATATGAGTTAACTGAGACCTGACCTTATCCAGCTCATTATCGATCCGGGTAATTGTCTTGCGTAAAGGCTGAGTCTGCTTTCGAAGATCAGCGGCCCTGCGGCGTTTATCCTTACGTGCCTCTGCACCATGCTGTTTCTGTTCGCCATGTTCTGGCCCATCTTCTTCACTGACCAGGTTTGCCGTGTATTCCTGCAACCCACCCTTAAGCGGCACGACCTGTCCATTGCCAACCTGCCAGTAGGTCTCGCCAACACTGCTGATCAGGTGGCGGTCATGCGATACCAGCACAATGGCCCCTTCGAATCCCTGCAGAGCTACAGTCAGGGCCTGACGCATATCCAGGTCCAGGTGGTTGGTCGGTTCATCTAGCAATAGCAGATTTGGCCGCTCAAGAACCATCAGGGCAAGGATCACACGCGCACGCTCACCCCCTGAAAAGCGCCCCACGGGGGCCAGCACCTGGTCACCATGAAATCCAAATCCACCCAGAAAATCCCTGATTTCCTGCTCACGCATAGCCGGCCAACGTCTTTGCACGAGATCCAGAGGCGAATCAGCAGGATTCAACTGCTCCGCATGGTGTTGGGAGAAATAACCAATGCTCAGATCCTGATGGCGCTCTGACTCCCCGCCCATTGCACCACCTGAATCCAGTAGATAACGCATAAAGGTGGATTTACCGGCACCATTTTTACCAAGCAGGACAAGGCGGTCCCCCGCCTCTATGCTCATCGTGAGGTCACTCAGCAAAGGGCTTGCATCGTAACCAAGCGAGACGCCCTCCATCCTGATCAGGGTATGCGGCTGTCGCTCTGGCACCTCGAACTGAAAGTGAAACGGAGATTCCGCATAAGCTGGTGCCACCAGTTCCATCTTCTCAAGGAGCTTAAGCCGGCTCTGGGCCTGTCTTGCCTTGGTTGCCTTGGCACGGAAACGGTCCACAAATGACTGGATACGCTGACGCTCTGCCTGCTGACGTTCAAAGGCTATCTGTTGCTGAGAAAGACGCTCCGCCCTGGCCTTCTCAAAATCAGAATACCCCCCTTTATAGCTATGCAGTTGCTGGTGATCGAAATGAATCACTTCGTTTGCAACGGCATCGATAAAATCCCGGTCATGGGAGATCAGCAATAGTGTACCCTGATAGCTCCGCAACCAGCCTTCCAGCCAGATCACAGCCTCAAGATCGAGGTGGTTCGTGGGTTCATCGAGCAGAAGAATATCGGAGCGGCAGATCAGTGCCCGGGCCAGATTCAGCCGCACGCGCCAGCCACCCGAAAATGCATTCAACGGTCGAGTTTCATCTTCAGGCTGGAAACCAAGACCATGCATAAGCCTTGATGCCCGTGAGCGGGCGGTGTAACCATCAATACGATCCATCTGCTCATGCAGGCGTGACAGGGCATCGCCATCATGTTGAGCCTCTGCATGTGCAATGGCGTTGTTTACCTCAGTCCACTCCTCATCCCCGGATAACACGTAGGTGATCGCCATGCGCTCATCATCCGGCAATTCCTGGGCAACATGCGAGAGTACCCAGTTGGGAGGCATGGAAAAACTGCCATCATCGGGCATCATCTCACCGAGGAACATGGCAAACAGACTGGATTTACCACAGCCATTAGCACCAATGATTGCCACTCTGTTGCCCGGATTGATACGCAGACTGGCATCCGAAAACAGTTCGCGCTCACCGCGTCTCAGGGAAAGTTGTTCAAACTGAATCATGTATTAATCTGAATAACTGGAATATTTGTGGGGGACCATGCAGGTACCAGGTTCTGGCGTATAATAGCGCCTCTTTACTCAGGAATCGCACCATGGACCAAGATCATCTCTCCAAGGACCAGCAGATCCTTGTCGTCATGCGTAAGGTACTTAGCGCCATCGTCAGGGAAACCACTCCTCAGCCTGGCATGCGCCACCCCCTATCAGAAGGGACGATTGAAGATATTCGCCAGTGCTTTGGACTGATATCAGCCCGTGAGAAAGAGCTTGCCGACGAAGCTGGCATCGAGAACAAGATGCGCCCCCGTTATGTCGATGAGCCTGAAACCAACAAGGTCGTTTCAATCAGCAAGATTGGAAAAATGAACAAACAGGAAGACGAGTAAGTACTCGTCTTCCTGTTTCAAGATTCGACGACAGTACAGGCAATACGTGCCTGTCGGTACATACAGACAATCAGGATTTAGCTGGTTGCTGCTTTAAGGCCACGAAACTCTGCCAGGCCCTGGTCATATCCAGGCCTTCTGCACTTCGTTCTTCCAGTAATTGCTCAGCCTCTGTAGTCAGCAGTGCCAGCTGATCTTCATCAAACAGGCGAGTGGCCAGATCGACCACATGTGGCTCCTCAGAGAGAAGATTAGGCACCAGCTCGTCTGCGGCAATCAGGTCGTCCTGTCTGAGCATATCGGCAATAAAGGGGTATTCAAGAAGGCTAAAGTGCATAAACCGTGCATCATCCTCCATAGCCAGCTTTTCCTCGGCGACTGGATCATCTCCGGCTGATTTTCTAACCGCCGCCATCATGACCTCTATAAGCTTCTGCAGGGCCATGCGTATCTGATCCAGATCACCCCCCAGCCCCGCGCAACGCTCATAGGCCTGATCAACCTGCTCCTTGAGTTTGAGGATGACGTCACTCTCAGCATTAGGCTCGAGCTCCGCGGCCTGTTCAACCAGGGACTGAAAATCGGCAAGAAAGGCCTGCAGTTCCTCGTAGTCAGCATGCTGTGCCTCAATCAGCTCACTTTCCTTAACCTTACGCAAATCCTCCGGGAACAGATTGTTACCCATGCGGCGTTTGAGTTTGCGTTCATGTGCGCCGGGCTTAGGAGAAAACGGTAACATCAGACGTGCTCCTGGAGATCTGCCAGGGACTGGGCCAGCAGATCCTCATCAATTGGAAAAGAAAGCGAGGCATGAACTGGAAAACGAGAAGTCACACGTTCATATGCGGCTGCCTGCTCCTGCTCATAAAAAACAATCACACGAGTGTCAGGCATTCGCTGCACAACCGCCATCAGCGTTTCCAGACTACTGGTACGATCACGAAAATCTGACTGGTAATTAAATTCAGCAACGATAACCTGGGGTTTCTTTTTTTTAATCACCCCAAGCGCCTTTCGCATGTTGCGTTCCAGCAAGGGTTCAAATCCGGCAGCTCGATAGATTCCGGAAAAATCCGGATAGCCACCCAGCTCCATAATAGTGAGCAGATAAGGCTTGTCACTCATGACGATTATTCAGGCAGCTTTTCTCTCAGGGCATCGCGGTCGTACCACCACTGACCGTCTACAACGACATCCAGTATCTGGCCCATACGCTTGAGGATAAGATCTATGTCATCAAGTTGCAGACGCTTAATCCAGATTTCCAGCTCCTGCTGAGACTTCACCTTGCCATGACGCTGGGCAACCTGGCCGATCAGATTGCCGGTAAGGAAGGTAATATTGTTTCTTTCCTTGTCGTTCTCAGATCGAATCTCTGCCAGGTAGTGCGCCAGCATTGCGGCCACTGCGGCACCATCCGAATCGGCAGGGGTTTCATCGATGAAATGACTGAGCAGTACGTAGCTGGCCTGGGGATCGACAGGATAGGTAATCGACAACCATAACCCGTTGCCCAGGGCCGCGATAGAAGCTGCCTGCTCTGAACGATAAAGCAGATCACAGGCTTCTACAGCCTGTTGCCATTCTTCAGCAGCCAGGGCCAGGTCAAAAGCTGCACGAGCATGATTCCAGGCAGACTCGTTCTGAGTCAGCTCGATTTCTGCTTCAGCGATATCCATCAGTAACTTGCTGCGCTCACGTGGGGGGGTATCTTCTGGCAGACTTTCCAGCCTGGGTAGCAGTTTTTCAAGCTCAGCCGCAATTTCCAAACGTGCTTCTCTGGCATCTGTGCCATCAAGAAACTCACTCGCCGGGCCGCCCTGATTAGAATCTGACATGGTCATACTCCTGGTCATACTGTTTCACCACTGCCAATCGGTGTTTACACAGTGGATTGATCGATATAATCAACTCTGCCTATATGGGGCAGCGTTACTCATAATTCAATTATTAAGGTATCCCCGATGCAAAATTTTTTGCCCGTAGCCACTCTGGACGAACTAGGTCCAGGCAACACTAAGCGTATCAGGATCGAAGATCATCCAATCCTATTGGCCAATGTCGATGGGAATATCTATGCATGCGATGACAACTGCACGCATGAGGACTCATCACTTTACCTGGGCTGCCTTAAAGGGGAACTCATCTCTTGTACGCTGCATGGTAGCCGATTCAGTGTCATAACCGGAAAACCGCAGGATCCGCCAGCGACGATTGCGCTGAATACCTATGAGGTCAGGATTGAAGATGGGGACGTACTCATCAACCCCCAGCCACGATAAGCTAACCGCGTGTAGACCCTGTCTGGTCCCACATATAGGTGCAATCCAGCTCCGCACGTACCATCGACAGGCCTTCACGCCCCTTTTCCAGGATTAACTGTCTGGGGGTGCGACCGCGGAAGCGGCGCTGGGGTTTACCAATCCAGAGCTTACGCATGGGGGCATTCCGCGGGTAAGCCGTCACAAGCGCCTCCGCTATGTGCAGAATATGGCTGACTCGTGCCATGACCTCGGGCTCATCAGGGAACGCCGTATCATCACGAAATTTTGCCAGATGGCGTACTCTGACCTTGTCGGTAAGGCCAAGCACGCTAAGAATTTGCTCACCATCAAGCTTCCAGCCATCAACAATAGCCATGGTAGCCCGGGTAAGCTCTACACGTTCTTCGGGGGTCAGTGACTCGAGGTCCGACATATGTTTCTCCGATTTTGGCCCTGTGGACCCTAATTCCTGACTAGATTACTGAACTATACAACAGGATAAGTGTATTGTCGCCTTTTCCCCATTGGCTATGCGCTTATTACTTTCCCTCGCGGAGCTGGCATAATCTGCAGATTATCACTCAAAGGCCCAAGCAATGCTGCCGGCGCTAGAACAGCTCATACCGATTGTAAAACAGATAGCCCGCAAGGAATTATCACCCAGGTTCAGGAGCGTAACCTGTAACTATAAAGAAGACGGTAGCGCGGTCACCGAGGCAGATACTGCCTGCAACGATGCCCTTCAGGATGAACTTTCCCGCCACTGGCCAGAAATTCCATTTCTGAGTGAAGAACTACCCGAGACGCATAAAACCGGGCTTAATGGCCCGGATACCGTGTGGGTTGCCGATCCGCTGGATGGGACCAATAACTTTGCCTATGGCATCCCCTACTTCTGTCTATCCCTGGCACTGGTAGGCCCCGACGGCCCTTTACTTGGTGTCGTTTATGATCCAATCAGAGACGAGTGCTTCAGTGCTAAAAAAGGGGAAGGTAGCGAACTCAATGGTAAACACCTGTGTCCGCCGGAACCCGCGCCAGATCCTGGTAAGGGAATTTTACTTGCGAACCTGAACCGCCTGCCTGGTAGTCTGAGAGATGCCGTGTACACACAACCCTGTTGCTCTACGGTTCGGAGCTTTGGCGCATCGGCCCTGGACTGGTGCTGGCTGGCAGCCGGCCGCGGCCATATGAGCCTCCATGCAGGACAGAATTTCTGGGATTATGCCGCGGGCCTACTTATTTTTACTGAAACAGGCGGCCACTCTGTCAGCTTTGACCAAAAACCTGTTTTCAAATACAGCATGGAAAAACGATCAGTCATAGCGGCACTCGACATTAAGCACTTTCAGGGATTGAAGTCCATCTGCTGCTAAATAATCTTGCCCGCGCGAACAGCGGCAATTCCGCAGATTCACACTAAACTAATCATAAGAAAAGCCGATAAAGAATTACCAAAGTGCCCAGGGGAGCCAGCATGCCTAGCCTAAAAATCATCCACAAAACCATCATCATGGCTTTGAGCGTTATTATTGGATTCGTTGCCATGGGCGCAATGAACCATTACAGCTCCAATAAAATCCGCTCAATGGGGAACATTCAACTGGAAGCCAGCCAGGCCGAGAGTGGCATGCTTACCCTGCGAAGCAATGAGAAGGATTTCCTCGCACGTAAAGACCCAAAATACCTGAAGGAATTTTCCGCTAATTACCAGGCCCTACAGGACAAAGTCTCCCAGCTTTCAGGAGCAATGACTGCCAACGGTATGGACAACTCTGATGCTCTGAGTCTCGCCGGGGTACTCAGTGAATACAATAAACGCTTCCAGTCTATCGCCGCCATCCAGGAAAAGATTGACATGGATCATAATAGCGGTCTGCACGGCGCGCTACGCGAGACCATTCACCAGAGCGAGGAGATACTCAGTCGCCTTCTGGAAAATACCAGCGCAGCAAATGAGTACGCAGCTGACCAGGCCAACCTGTTGGCAGCTATCTTCGCCCTTGTTATTGGAATTGTAATCCTGAGCGGCATGGCTGTGATTGGCATGGGCATTAGCCGCAACCTCCGTCACCTGCATGACACAATGATGGAGGCCTGCGAGGACCAGAATCTCTCCATTCGCGCCACGCTTAAAGGCAATGATGAAATCACCGACATGGGACGCTCATTCAACACCATGATGGAGAGCTTCGCTAAATTACTGGGCGAAATGCAGGTCTCATCTGAACAGTTAAGCGCCGCGGCAGAAGAGCTGAACATGATCACCCAGGATACAACCGACGGCATCCTGCGACAGAACACCGAGACCGATCAGGTAGCAACCGCCATGAACGAGATGAATATGACGGTTCAGGAAGTTGCCAGGAATGCCGGTGATGCCGCTGTAGCCTCGCAGCAGGCCCAGGATGTCGCCAATGCCGGCAAGGATGTTGTTGCCAAGAACATGTCCAGCATCCAGGGGCTGGCCAATGAGATCAACAGCACCGCTGAACTCATGAGCGAACTCAACCAGGAAAGCGAAAACATCGGCACGGTACTCAACGTCATTCGAGGCATAGCCGAGCAGACCAACCTCCTCGCCCTCAATGCTGCTATCGAGGCCGCCCGGGCTGGTGAACAGGGTCGTGGATTTGCGCTGGGCCAGGGCGCGGACTTCATCCGCTACCACCGCAAATCCACGAC
>JAAUXZ010000957.1_pt1 | contig 12979 bp, 14 predicted proteins | sample 7278131 | NCBI WGS metagenome assembly JAAUXZ01 (sample SAMN14350119, study PRJNA611818) | marine sediment metagenome | isolation source: surface marine sediment (3m) | place: French Polynesia: Moorea | collected 2018-08
GGCAGGTCACCGCAGGGGGAACCGGACATTTGGAGGCCGTACAAGTCACCTATGACCCATCCGTCATCAGTTATGCTGAAATTCTCGACCATTATTGGCGGCATATCGACCCGACCCGCGACGATGGTCAGTTTTGCGACCGGGGGCCGGAATACCGTCCCGCCATCTTTTATCAGGGTGCAAGACAAAAGACGATGGCGGAACACTCAAGAGTGACCCTCGAGCGGACCAAGCCCTTTCCGGATGCCATCAAGGTCGAACTGATCCCAGCTTCCACCTTTTATCCGGCGGAGGACTATCATCAGGATTTCTATGACAACAATCCCCTCAGGTACTGGTTCTATCGTTTTGGCTGCGGGCGGGACAGGCGCATCGCAGAACTCTGGGGGGATGCCTGATCAACCTGGGGATGCGCAGAGGGACTAGACAGACGCCAATCCTCTCGATCCGTGTAGTCGATCCCATCGACCTGTTTGTAAAAAACCGCAGACCCCGCATGAAATTATCGAGTTGACCTTGGCAAGGATACTGCCAGCTCTTAGCGTTGCGCAGTGTGGTTGCGCATAGTCAGCTGTGCAGTCGTTATGGCCACGGGGCTCTGGCCGGAAGGGTAACATCGCCCGCTTGGCGAGGGGTAACGGGGCCACCGGGTCATGGAAGCCTAGGGTGTTGGTCGATGCGTCACCAGCCATGGATTGTGGCCGGACACTCTCTTGGCTCATCAGCCAGAGCAATCCAGCACAGTTATGCAATGCCTGTGCGAGCTGCACCTTTCCCCTTCTCCATGCATCTCCCTGTTGTTGTGATGCGTCCTTCGAACAAAAGTCACTGACACGCCAAGTCTTGTCTTGTCGGCTGTTCATTCTTGGCTTATCTGTCATATCATGAAGTGATCGATTGGCTTCATCGAACTTTGAATGAGTTTTGCTATGAGTACCTGCCCGGTTAACGGTTTGTCATTTCGCGAAAACGTCGATCACATGGTGGAAAGCGCGATGCGCATCCTGGGTGTTTCCGAGACCCTGGGGGAGGCGATCAAGGCCTGTCGTTCCGTGCTGCAGGTCAAGTTCCCGGTCAAACTTCGCGGGCAGGTGAAGGTCTTCACCGGTTGGCGGGCGATCCACAGCGAACACCTGTTGCCCACCAAAGGCGGTCTGCGCTTCGCCCCGATCGTTTCCCAGGACGAGGTCGAGGCCCTGGCGGCCCTGATGACCTACAAATGTGCCCTGGCGGATGTGCCTTTCGGCGGCTCCAAGGGAGGCCTGCTGATCGATCCCCGGGAGTATGATGATGACGAGATACGTACCATCGTCGCGCGCTTTACCCTCAATCTGGCGAAAAAAGGCTTCTTGGATCCCGCCACCAGTGTGCCGGCGCCTGACATGGGGACCGGTGAGCGGGAGATGGCCTGGATTGCCGAGACCTACAAACAGCTCTATCCCCAGGACATCAACAGCAATGCCTGTGTGACCGGCAAACCCCTCGATCATGGGGGCATTGCCGGGCGCACGGAGGCCACCGGACGGGGTATCCAATACGCCATTCAAGAGTTCTTCCGGCATCCCGATGATGTCGCTGAAGCTGGATTGAGCGACGGGCTATCCTCGCAAAGGGTCGTCATCCAGGGGTTGGGCAATGTGGGTTATCATGCCGCCAAGTTTCTGTCCGAGATCGACAATGCGATGGTTATCGGTGTCATCGTCTCCAGCGGCGCCGTCGTCAACCTGGATGGGCTGGACATCGAGGCATTACATCAGTATCACCGGGAACATCGCAGCCTCAGGGGCTTTCCGGGTGGCACTTTCGTCGATGACAGTGAGCAGGTGTTGGAAATGGAGTGCGATATCCTGATTCTGGCCGCACTCGAGGCACAGATCCATGGCGGTAACGCCGTTCGCATTCGCGCCAAGCTGATCGTAGAAGGTGCCAATGGACCGGTGACCTGCCAGGGCGAGAAGATCCTGATGGACAAGGGTTCGGTAATTCTGCCGGACATCTATGTCAACTCGGGTGGTGTGGTGGTTTCCTATTTCGAGTGGACCAAGAATCTCTCCCACATGCGCTACGGGCGTCTGCAAAGGCGCTACGAGGCGACCCGGGCGATGCATCAGTTGACTGCACTGGAGTCACTGACCGGTCAGCAGGTCCCGGAGTGGATGCGCAGCGAGATCGTGCAGGGCGCCAGTGAGCTGGATCTGGTGCGTTCCGGTCTGGATGACACCATGCGTGAGGCCTACCGCCAGATCCGGGAAGTGATGGTCGAGAGTGAGGAGATCGATGACATGCGCACGGCCGCCTATGTCATCGCCATCGATAAGATCGCCCGCTGGTACCGGATCCAGGGCATCAGTTAACAGGACCTAACCCAGTTCTTTTGTGAAACGGTGACAGAGCGCTTTGAAATTCGTGTATTGCTCCCCCGTTAAGGGTCCTGGGGTCACGGAGCGGTTGTCCGCATAGAACAGACCGACGGGCTTGTTCTTGATGAATATCGACATGACCAGGAAGCCATCAGCATTGAGCCGTTGTAACAGGGCCTGGGGGATCATCCGCTGGTACTTCTCCAGGTTCCCAGCGTTGAGCCAGATGGCCTGGGGTTTTTTCATCAACAGAGAAAACAGGCTGGGCTGCTGTAGATTGACCTGAAACCCCTTGAGTCTGGTCTGTGCCTGATCGCCGGATACGAAACGGGCGGTGAGCTTTGACTTGTCGCTCGAGAGCATGGCGAACATCACGTTCTGGAGGCCATGCTGAGCCTGCATTGCATCGACGGTACGGGTCAGACTTTCATGCAGTGGATTACTGCTGGGCGCCGGTTTGCTCGCCACGGCCGTCTTTGGCGGAGTGGCGGGCTGGGCGGTTCGTTCGATTTTCTTTACAGATGGAGCTGGTCGAGGTTCTGCTTTGGCATCGGTTTTGGCTGCCTGCTTGATTCGACGGCTGCTCGTTTCGATGGCATACGCCAGACGAAAGGCCGGCAGGGGAAGGGGCAACCCGTGAAGTTTGCGTGCTGCGACAGCCGAGGTCTGGTGCAACTGAGCCTGAGCCTGTTCCAGACTGATTTCCAAAAATTCTGCCAATAGCTCCAGATGCACGAGGGTCTCGTTGCTGGTCCAGCTCTGGGTGCTGTCTCTCGCGACCGCACAGGCTAGCATGACGGTCAGGGGTTGTGGCTGAAAGCTATTGTGGATTTCGTGGGATGCCTGAACCAGTTCCGGTAACTGCCACCGCTTGCCCAGTTGTTGATTGAGTATGTCCAGACTGAAGCCCAATACCTGCAGGGCGGCATCCTCCCGGCCATCTCCCTTTAGCATGAGTCTGTGGATCTGTTGCATGACCTCCGGTGCGGCGTTCCATAGGGCCATTTCACCGATGTCCTGCAAGATAGCGGCTGAGGCTAGGGCGTCTTGATCACGAAACCCCAGCCGTCGGGACAATTCCGTAGTGTAGATTGAGGCATGAGCGGCCCGGCTGTAACAATCGTATAGATTACGACGCGGCGGACCTTTTAGCCGGTCTTCCAGGGCGGGCAGTGTATGAACGGCCTGTTCGATCGGTTGCATGCCGAGCAGGGGCAAGGCATTACTGAGTTTGTTGACCGGTTCTTTGGGCTGATTCGCAAGGCCTCTGAGCAGGCGAAAGATGTGTAAGGTGAATCCGGGGTCGAACTCGATCACTTCCCGCAATGAGCGATGACTGGTGCTGGATGCTTGCAGAAGGTCCTTCACCCGAGTCAAGGTACGGCGCATGATCGGCAGGGGTTCACTGGAGAGACGGGCGACCCAGGAATTGATGGACTCGGTCATGTGCGGAACAGATCTTGAGCTTTTTTCAGGTTGCTGTGGCTACCCGATTAGAGCGGCTCTGCTTACGGTATCTTTAACGGATGGGCCGGGGCCGGCATGGGGTGGATCAGACGGTTTCTGACTGGCGTTTGGAATGATAATATTACCCGTTTTGAGTTTCCACGTTGCGAGGTCACCATGGCTGGACACAGTAAATGGGCCAATATCAAACACAAAAAGGCCGCGAACGATAAAAAACGCGGCAAGATCTGGACTAAGCTGATTCGCGAGATCACCGTAGCCGCCCGTATGGGCGGTGGCGAGGTGGACGCCAATCCCCGCCTGCGCCTGGCGGTGGACAAGGGACTGTCCGCCAATATGCCGAAAGATACCATCGAGCGCGCCATCAAGCGCGGTGCCGGCGGTACCGAAGGCGAGAACTACGAAGAGTTGCGTTACGAGGGCTACGGCCCCGGCGGTACCGCAGTGATCGTCGACTGCATGACCGATAACCGCAACCGTACCGCCTCCGAGGTGCGCCATGCCTTTACCAAGCTGGGCGGAAATCTGGGTACCGACGGTTCAGTGGCCTATCTATTCAGCAAACAGGGGGTGATCAGTTATGCGGAAGGTAAGGATGAGGACGCCATCATGGAAGCTGCCCTGGAGGCCGGAGCGGAGGATGTCGTCACCAACGATGACGGCTCTATCGACGTGATGACCGCACCGGACGATTTTTCGGACGTCAAGGACGCCATGATTGCTGCCGGCCATGCGCCGGACAACGCGGAGATCACCTTCAGCGCTTCCACCAATGCGGAGCTCGACGAGAAGGATGCGGATAAACTGTTGCGCATGGTGGATATGCTGGAGGATCTGGACGATGTGCAGAACGTTTATACCAACGCCGAGATCTCCGACGAGATTCTGGAGTCTCTGGACTGAATGCTGCGCATTCTTGGCATCGACCCCGGTTCCCGGGTGACGGGTTACGGAGTGATCGAGAGCGATGGCGTAAGTTCCCGGCACCTGGTTCACGGCGTGCTAAAGTTGAACGGGGCTGAACTGCCGCCGCGTCTGGGGCAGATCTTCGAGGGTATCTGTCGGGTGATCGATGATTACCGCCCCGAGGTGATGGCGATCGAACAAGTGTTCGTGGCCAAGAATCCCGGAGCGGCCTTGAAGCTCGGTCAGGCCCGTGGCGCGGCAATCTGCGCCGGGGTGAGCCGCTGCCTCGAGGTATTCGAATATACTCCCACCCGCATCAAGCAGTCCGTGGTAGGGACCGGTCGGGCAGAGAAAACACAGGTCCAGCATATGGTGCAACTGATCCTCAACTTGCATGGTCATCCCACCGCCGATGCAGCGGATGCCCTGGCGGTGGCCCTGAGCCATGCCCATGCCGGGGCGACACTGAGCCGCTTCGGCAAGCTGCGGGATGGGGGCCGCCGGCCATGATCGGCCGTCTGCGGGGCGAGATCGCCGCTAAACAGGCACCTCATCTGCTGCTCGACGTGCAGGGGGTCGGATACGAGCTTGAGGCGCCCATGTCGACCTTTTTCAATCTGCCCGAGATTGGTCAACAAGCGACCCTCTACACACATTTGGCGGTGCGTGAGGATGCCCATGTGTTGTATGCCTTCAGTACCGAAGGGGAGCGTAGCCTGTTCCGCAGTCTGTTGAAGGTCAATGGGGTGGGGGCCAAGATGGCTCTGGGCATCCTCTCCGGGATGAGTGCCGAAGACTTTTCCCTCTCTGTCCAACATGAAGACGTGGCCTCTCTGGTGCGCCTGCCGGGCATCGGCAAGAAGACCGCACAGCGTCTGATCGTGGAGATGCGTGATCGCCTCGGCAAGTTGGAGACCGGGTCGAGTGCCGGCCTGGTCACTCTGGGTCAGACGCCAAGTCGGCCGGAAACGCCGCTGGCCGATGCGGTGGCGGCATTGACAGCCCTGGGTTACAAACCCCAGGATGCCAACCAGATGGTAAAGGCGGTGGAGACCGAGGGCCAAAGCAGCGAAGCGCTGATCCGGGCGGCCCTCCAGGCAGCGGCGAAAAAGGCATAACAGTTGGACCAAGAACCCAGAATCATCGAGGGGGTGGCGAGTGGCGAGGATGAGGCATTCGATCGTGCCATCCGCCCCAAACGGCTGGCGGACTATGTGGGACAGCCCGCGGTGCGCGAGCAGATGGAGATCTTCATCCCCGCCGCCAAGGGGCGTAACGAGGCTTTGGATCATGTCTTGATCTTCGGTCCTCCGGGTTTGGGCAAGACGACCCTGGCGCACATCATCGCCAACGAGATGGCCGTCAATCTGCGCCAGACCTCCGGACCGGTCTTGGAGAAACCCGGTGACCTGGCGGCCCTGCTGACCAATTTAGAGCCGCATGACGTGCTCTTCGTCGATGAGATTCATCGCCTCAGCCCTGTGGTGGAAGAGGTGCTCTACCCGGCGATGGAGGATTTCCAGCTCGATATCATGATCGGTGAGGGCCCCGCGGCGCGCTCCATCAAGCTTGATCTGCCCCCCTTCACCCTGGTCGGGGCCACGACCCGGGCGGGGCTGCTGACTTCGCCGTTGCGCGACCGTTTCGGCATCGTGCAACGCCTGGAGTTTTACACAGCCAAGGATCTGGCACATATCGTCGGGCGTTCCGCGGGCATTCTGAACATCGGGATCGACCACAGCGGCGCCATGGAGATCGCCCGCCGCTCACGGGGTACGCCGCGCATCGCCAACCGCCTGCTGCGTCGGGTCAGAGACTATGCCCAAGTCAAGGGTGACGGCCATGTCTCCGCCGCGCTGGCGGACCGCGCCCTGCAGATGCTCAAGGTGGATGGGAATGGCTTCGATTCCATGGACCGGCGTCTTTTGAAGGCGGTGATCGAGAAGTTTGATGGCGGTCCGGTAGGGGTGGACAATCTGGCCGCCGCGATCGGCGAGGAGCGGGGCACCATCGAAGACGTGCTGGAACCCTATCTAATCCAGCAGGGCTTCATGATGCGCACCCCAAGAGGCCGGGTGGCGACTCAGGCGGCCTATCTGCATTTTGGGCTGGCGCCCAAACGGGCGGCCCATCTGCCGGTGGATGATGACCTGTTCGGCGGGACGGGGAACTGAATGCTAAATTCACACTCATACTCCGGGGAATATCAACAAGGACCGGGAGGGCCCTGCAAATAACAGTGAACGCATTTGTCTGGCCGGTCAGGGTCTACTACGAGGATACCGACGCGGGTGGTGTGGTGTATTACGCCAATTACCTGAAATTTATGGAGCGGGCGCGCACCGAGTGGCTGCGCAGCCTGGGCTTTGAACAGGACAGACTGAAACAAGAACACGGGACGATCTTCGCAGTCCGGCAGGTCGAGGTGGGGTATCATCGTCCCGCACGTTTTAACGAGGCACTCGAGGTCAACGCCAAGGTGGTTGCCAAGGGGCGGGCCAGTCTGACCTTTCAGCAGGAGGTCATCAGGGCATCTGATCGGGCTCTGTTGTGCAGCGGCATGGTCAAGATCGCCTGCCTGGATCAACAGTCCTTGCGCCCGACCCCGATACCCGCCCAACTCTTGGAGGAGATTCCGGATGTCGAATGAGCTCTCCATCGCTCATCTGATCTTGAACGCAAGCCCGGTGGTACAGCTGGTGATCGGCCTGCTGGTCTTCGCTTCACTCAGTTCCTGGACCATGATCTTCGATCGCATGCGGGTGCTGCGGCGTGCCAAACGGGACGCGGACGAGTTTGAAAGCCGTTTTTGGTCCGGTGGAGACCTGGCCGAACTCTATCGCCAGGTCGAACGGGACGGGGACGATGATTCCGGCATGGGCGCGATCTTCCGCGCCGGTTTTCGTGAGTTTGCCCGCTTGCGGGGCAAGGGGCAGATTGAACCCATGGACGTGGTGCACGGGGCGCAGCGTTCCATGCGGGTGGCCTTGAGCCGGGAGATGGATAAACTGGAAACTCATCTCTCGATGTTGGCAACGGTCGGTTCGACCAGTCCCTATGTGGGTCTGTTCGGCACCGTATGGGGCATCATGAACTCTTTCACCGCCTTGGGTAATGTCAAGCAGGCGACCATCGCCCTGGTGGCACCCGGCATTGCCGAGGCCTTGATCGCTACCGCGATCGGGCTGTTTGCCGCAATCCCCGCAGTGGTGGCCTACAATCGCTACTCCAACGATGTGGAACGACTCAACAACCGCTATGATGATTTCCTCGAGGAGTTCGCTACCATTCTGCAACGCCAGGTCCATGGCTGATCCGGGGTTATTCTGAAGCGTTATGGCCCGTCAAGATAACCGCCGTCGTCCCATGTCAGAGATTAACGTGGTGCCATACATCGACGTCATGCTGGTACTGCTGGTGATCTTCATGATCACCGCGCCACTGTTGACCCAAGGGGTGAATGTGGAGCTGCCACAGGCGGATGCCGAGCCCTTGCCCGATCAGGCGGAGGAACCGGTAGTGGTATCCGTGGACAAGGCGGGGGATCTGTACATCGACATCGGCGAGGACAAAGACCAGCCAGTGGATCCGGAAACCCTGGTGACCCGTATCCGGGCGGTCCTGAAGTACAAGCCGAAGACGCCGATCCTGGTGCGGGGTGACGCGGGTGTGGAGTATGGCCGGGTGGTCGAGGCGATGGTGCTGGTGCAGGCAGGCGGCGCTCCCAGTGTTGGTTTGATCACGGAACCCCCGGAAGAGCGTTAGACATGTTAAGCCTGTTGAAGCGCAGTCCGGTCGCGGTGATGATGGCGGTTTTGTTACACATTTTGCTCGTGCTGTTCCTCTGGTTCGGGGTGGATTGGCTGAACAAACCGCAACCGGTCGCTCCGAAGGCAAAGGTGGTCCAGGCTCATGCGGTGGATGCCAAACAGCTCGAGGCTGAATTGAATAAACTCAAGGAGTCCGAGGAGCAGCAGAAAGCGGCCAAGGCAGCCGCTTTGGAGCAGGAAAAACAGCGACTCGAGGCGCTGAAACGCCAACAGGCGGATGAGAAGCTGCGTCTGGCCGAGCTGGAAAAACAACGCAAGGCCAGCGAACAGGAAGCTCAGAGGCGCAAGGCCGAGGCAGAGGCGAAGCGTAAAGCGGAGGCCAAGAAACAAGCCGAGGTAGAGGCAAAACGCAAGGCGGAGGCCAAGAAACAAGCCGAGTTAGAGGCCAAGAGGAAGGCGGAGGCCAAGCGCAAGGCCGAAGCGGCGAAGAAGCAGGCGGAAGCGGAGGCCCGGCGCAAGGCAGAAGCCAAAAAGAAGGCCGAAGCTGAGGCCAGGCGCAAGGCCGAAGCGGCGAAGAAGCAGGCGGAAGCGGAGGCCCGGCGCAAGGCAGAGGCGGCCGCCCAGGCCGCCCGGGAACAAGCCTTGCGTGACCAGTTGGCAGCGGAGCAGAATGCGCGGGAGATAGACCGCTATGTGGCGGTCGTGAAACAACAGATCGAGCGTAGATGGCTACGGCCGCCGAATGCGGGGCAGGGGCTCTCATGTGTGGTGCAGGTACGGCTCATCCCGGGTGGGGATGTAGTCCCCGGTGGGGTGAGTATCCTCAAGAGCAGCGGCAATGCGGCATTCGATCGATCGGTGGAGACCGCGATTTACAAGGCCGCCCCATTGCCAGTACCGAGTGGTGCCCTGTTCGAGTCATTCCGAACCTTACGGCTCAATTTCAAACCGAGTGGGAAGTAAACGATCCATGCAGCAACAGATATTCTTTTTCCTCATCTTTCTGGCCTTACTGCCCCCCGTTCAGGCTGACCTCACCATTGAGATTACCGAAGGTGTGGAGGGTGCGTTTCCGATCGCGGTGGTCCCTTTCGGTTGGCAGGGTAAAACGCAACCCAGCGAGGACGTTGCGGCAATCATCAATGCTGACCTGCATCGCAGCGGGCGCTTCAAGACCCTCCCTCAGGTGGACATGCTGTCCCGACCCACCAGCGGCGATCAGGTCGAGTTCAAAGACTGGCGTGCCCTGGATACCGAGTATCTGGTGGTAGGGCAGGTACAACAGAGTGGTGTGAAGGGCTATACGGTGCGTTTTCAGTTATTCGATGTGTATCGGGGAGAACAGTTGACCGGTTACAGTATCCCGACCACCGAATCCAACCTGCGAAGTACGGCCCACCGCATAGCCGACCTGATCTACGAAAAGCTGATGGGGGTGCCTGGGGCCTTTGCGACCCGGGTTGCCTATATCACCTCGGTGCAGGTGACGGGGGTGCAGGGTCAACCGAAGTCCCGCATCGATCTGCGTGTTGCGGATGCCGATGGCCACAATCCCCAGACCATCGTCAGTTCCAGCGAACCGTTGATGTCCCCCGCCTGGTCGCCGGACGGGCGCAAGATCGCCTATGTGTCCTTCGAGGAGGGGAGGTCAGCCATCTATATCCAGGAGGTCTTTACCGGGCAGCGCCAGAAGGTCACGGCGTACAAGGGCATCAACGGCGCGCCGGCCTGGTCACCCGACGGCCGCAAGCTGGCGATGGCTCTGTCGAAGGGGGGCAATCTGGATATCTATGTGTTCGACCTGGCCCGCAAGACGCTGAAACAGCTCACACGTCACTATGCGATCGACACCGAACCGGCTTGGTCGCCGGATGGCCGCAAGATCGCCTTCACTTCGGATCGCGGCGGCAAACCGCAGATCTATGAAGTCCCTTCTTATGGGGGTACAGCCAAGCGTCTGACCTTCCAGAATGCCTACAATGCCCGGGCCTCTTACTCGACGGACGGCAAACTGCTGGCCCTGGTGACCCGAGAAGACGGCAATTACCGGATCGGCACACTGGATCTGGAATCCGGACTCTTGCAGGTGTTGAGTCGTGGAAATCTTGATGAGTCTCCCAGTTTCGCCCCCAACGGCAGCATGATAATTTATGCCTCAAAGGCCGGACACCGGGGGGTGCTGGCGGCCGTCTCCGTGGATGGCCGGGTACGGCAACGACTTGCCCTGCAGGAGGGCGATGTGCGCGAACCGGTCTGGTCTCCGTTTGAAAAATAATCACTCAGTCGTAATGAGGAGAGTGTTTCATGTACAAAACAGTAATAACTTGGGTGTTCATCACCCTGTCCGTGATCCTGTTTGCGGGCTGTACTTCGACGCCTGACAAGGGGCCGGCGGATGTGACTGAACGTTCCACCGGTGCGGTTGGTGAAGGTACGGACATGCAAAGTGGTGCCATGACTTCAGCGGCCAGTCAGGGTGCCGAGTGGTATGGTGATCCGCTGGAGGACCCCAACAGCCTGTTGGCAACCCGGGTGATCTATTTCGAATTCGATCAGAGCTCCATCGGCATGGAGTATCGTGATATCGTCAGGGCGCATGCCGAGTATCTCGCCACCCATCCGCAGGTCTTGGTGCGCCTCGAGGGCCATGCGGATGAGCGCGGTACCCGCGAGTACAATCTCGGTCTGGGGGAGAGTCGTGCCAATGCCGTGCGCAGCATCATGATGGCGGAAGGTGTGTCGGACGAGCAGATCGTAGTGGTCAGTTATGGCGAGGAACGCGCCGCCTCGTTTGAACACAACGAAGAGGCCTGGGCCCTCAACCGACGTGTCGAGCTGATCTACTGATTGAGTGGGAGTAAGACTATGAAGATCGCTAACTCCCTGGTCTGGTCGATTCTGTTGATGCTCGGTCTATTACAGGGTCCTGCGGTCCTGTCCGCTGCGGAGAAGACCTCAGGCAAACTGACGGTGGAGCAGCGGCTGCAGCGACTGGAACGCATCCTGCGTAATCAAAGCCTGGCGGATATCGTGCTGCAGTTGCAGCAGCTGCAACAGGAGGTGCAACAACTGCGCGGCGAAGTGGAGCTGCAAAACCATACGATGGATGCACTCAACAAGCGCCAGCGGGATCTCTATCTGGACATTGATCAGCGTCTCTCCAATCTGCGGTCCGTGCCCGCAACACCGGCTCAGATCACTGAGCCACCAGCAGTACCGACCCCAGAGCCGTCAGGCGCACCGGCCGGCCCGATCCCGGCACCGATTCAAACCCCGACCGGGGAGCGGCCAGCAGTCGTGTCACCGCCGGACCCCAAACAGGAGGCGGATGCCTATCAGTTCGCTTTCAATCTGCTCAAGCAGGGGCGTTACCCGGAGTCGATCGGCTCTTTCCGCGATTTTCTCGCCAAGTATCCGGGGGGCAGCTATGAGGATAATGCCCAATACTGGCTCGGAGAGGCGAGCTATGTGAGCCGGGATTTCGATACCGCGCTGGTGGAATTCAACAAGGTCCTGGAGCACTATCCAACCAGCCCAAAGGTGCCGGGTGCCTTATTGAAGAGTGGTTATATTCACTACGAAAAACGCAACTGGTCGGAGGCCCGGGAGCTGTTCAATCGGCTAAAGCAGGAGTTTGCTGGCAGCACCGAGGCACGTCTGGCAGGCAAGCGCCTGCAGCGGATGGACAAAGAGGGGCATTAGCCTCTCGTTGTCGGTCTCTCTGATTGCTGTATGTCTCGGCTGCGGATCAGTGAGATCTTCTTTTCTCTGCAAGGGGAGGGCAGGAGCGCTGGCTGGCCAACGGTTTTTGTGCGCCTGACCGGTTGCCCCTTGCGCTGTGGCTACTGTGATACGGAATACGCCTTCAGCGGTGGGGAGTGGCTGGCCCTGAGCGAGATCTTGAGAATGGTCGCTGCTTACCAGGCCAAACATGTCTGTGTCACCGGAGGTGAGCCACTGGCGCAAAGGGCCTGTTGCGAACTGCTGACCGGACTTTGTGATGCAGGTTACGAGGTCTCGCTGGAAACCAGTGGTGCACTGGATATCTCTGTCGTAGACCCCCGGGTCTCACGGGTCATGGATATCAAGACTCCGGGTTCCGGTGAGTCGCAGCGTAACCTGCCAAGCAACATCGATTGTCTGACCGAACGGGACCAGGTGAAGTTCGTCATCCTCGACGAGGCGGATTACACCTGGAGCCGAGAGCGGCTGGCCAGTCAGGGACTGGCGACGAAGTGCGAGATCCTCTTCTCTCCGGTGCACGGCAATATGGAGGCTGTCCAACTTGCCGACTGGATCCTCAGGGACAAGTTGCCGGTGCGTTTTCAGTTGCAACTGCACAAGCTGTTGTGGGGCGACCGACCGGGTAAATGATAATCAGACGTCACCGGATAAAGAATCGAGAAATGATAACCACAGAGGCTAGTATTTTTTGTCTCCGATTATGCCCAGCGAGGTACGGGGCTTGTTAGATAC
>JAAUXZ010166045.1_pt1 | contig 12978 bp, 10 predicted proteins | sample 7278131 | NCBI WGS metagenome assembly JAAUXZ01 (sample SAMN14350119, study PRJNA611818) | marine sediment metagenome | isolation source: surface marine sediment (3m) | place: French Polynesia: Moorea | collected 2018-08
GTCCGGCCACTGCAGCGATGAGCACACCGACCCCGATCAGCGCGGTCGACAGCAGCGCCGGATGGGGCTCGCCGCGCACCGCAACGATGGCCAGCGCGGCAATCGGGAGTCCGAGCTTCATGAACAGGTTCCAGATGCCGCTGAGGGCAGCTGCAAGACCGATCTGGGCGGCGGAGTACCCGTACGACGAGAACATCGCGTAGGTGACGCCGACGCCGACTGCGCTCCCGGCGGGGACCGTGTTCGAGACTGCCGTCGAGATCTGGCCGACCATGAACGCCCGTCCGAGCGACAACCCCGGCAGTGCCGCCATGGTCACGAACTGGTAGGTCATGAGATTCCACCCGGCGAGGGCGAAGAGCACCCCGACCTCGCCGAACGTGAGGTCCCCGATTGCCGATCGCACCTGGGAGAAGTCGGCCAACGTCGGCAAGATGCCGACGAGCAGTGCCACCGCGATGACCACCGAGCCGACGGCACCGAGGATGCGACGCCGCCGTGGCACGACGGCGTCGTGGTGCGACGTGGTCGACTGCTCGTCTTCGCTTGCCATGGAACCTCTGCTGCCGGAGCGGTAGTCCGCGCAGCGTAGCCCGACGCTCCGTCGGTGGATCAGGTCACGGCGCGTTCGGCAGCGGCGACGAGCGCGGAGCGGCGTTGCGCAGCTTCCGGTGTATCGCCGTCGAAGGTACTGGCCAGCGTGTACAGCACGCGATGTTCGCCGGAACCTTCGAGGTCGGTGAGCAGCAACGTACCGTCGATGTCGAGCAGCAGCGCAAGGGGTTCGGTAGCCACCAGGACACGGCAGGGGAGCACCGTCCCGGCGACGGTGACCGTTGTTGATGCTGGATCGCCGGCATCGAGGCCGAGTTCCCGGTGCAAGCGTTCCCAGACGTCGGATGCGTTCCGGGTGACCGATGGTGTACTCAGCGTCGTCACTCTGCCCGCACGGTCCGTCGACTCGACGTAATGAACCAACGTTGCGAGGAACAGTGACCAGCCACGTTCGATGTCGCCGTAGTAGCCCTCCCAGTCGTCGACTCCCGGATCTGGCAAGGAATGCACGAGGCGAACGGTCGTGACACCGTCCTCGTGGCTGAGCAGCCACTCCTCGCTCCCTCCTTCCGTGTCGCCGACCTCCATGCCGCCCTGCGGCACGTAGGCATACCGCACACGCTCGTTCGGTTCCCAGACGTCGATCGATGAGACCCCCTCGGGGCCCTCACCCCAGGAGATGGCAACCCGACCCCCGAGCCCGGGTCGCACGTCGGCCTTCGCCACGTACCAGGCTTCGAGCCCGCGTCCGGTGGTGATGGCGTCCCAGAGATGCTCGACGGGGGCGTTGATCGTGACGGTCAGTTCGAGCCGTTTGAAGGGACGTTCAGCCATTTGCAGTCTCCTGTCGGGATGGGTGCGACATCGCAACGAAACGATGTCGTCGGCCACCCGCGGCAGTCGGGCGGTCGTACTTGGCGATCAGTTCGGTGAGTTCGGCGACGAATGCGCGCAGATCACCTGGTGCGGCGAACGTCATCTCGGATTCGACCGTGAACGTCGCAAGGCGTTCGCCTGCTGCCGCCGCCTCGCGCATGAGTGCTCCCACGTCGTGAACGGCGCGCGCCGCGGTCGCAGCAAGACGGTCCGCAGCGTGTTCGTCGAACGACGGCGAAGCGACGGGTGAGAGAAGCTCTGGATCGACGAGCAAGTGCCCTCCGGAGATGCGGTAGAACCGCTCGGTCAACCCCCGGCGCTGGCGCTCTTCGACGAGTCCGACCAGTCCGTGGCGCTCCAACTCCCGCAGGTGGTAGTTCACCTTCTGGCGGGGGAGATCGAGGGCGCGAGCCAGGCTCGACGCCGACTGCGGCTCGACGAGCAGCTCGAGCATCTGGCCCCGGAGCGGCGAAAGCGCAGCCGCAACGACCTCGGAGCGATCGAGCACGGTGATGGCTGTGGTCATGCCGGCAGTCTCGTATTGACAAATCAGTTTGTCAAATGCGGTACTCGAGGAGAGACACTTCGGTCCTGTGGGTACACTCCGCTCGAGGCAGTCGGGATAGGAGGACACGTGGCCGAAACCGCCACCAAGGAAGCTCCGGAATCCGCTTCTGAGCGGCGCCGCATCACCGCCAGCGGAGTCTTGCTGGTTGTCGCCGCACTCAGCGTGGTGGGCACGCTCGCCCTGTGGTGGCTCGCCTCCTTATCCGACAAGCCCGACTTCGAGATCGGACGCCAGGTATTCGGCAACATCCCGAGCGTCCTCAAAGCGATCTTCTACATGACCACGGCCGTCTTCCTCGGTCTGTCGGCCTACCTCTTTGCCCAGCGGGCGAAGAACTGGGAGCGAGGGTCGAGTGACGATCGCCGGCGTCTGCTCAAGCAGCGGCTCCACGCCGCTCGTGAGGGCCTCCAGATGCGCACGCTGCTGCGTGATCCCGCCGCCGGTCTCATGCACTCGGCGATCTACTATGGCTTCATCGTGCTCTTCCTCGGCACGGTCACGCTCGAGATCGACAACCTGCTGCCCAACAACCTGAAGTTCCTCCAAGGTGGCGTGTACCAGGTCTACTCCCTGATCCTGGACGTGTTCGCCGTTGTATTCATCGCGGGCCTCGTGTGGGCGGCGGTGCGCCGCTACGGCCAACGCCCGTGGCGGCTCCGTTCGAAGACCAAGGCCGAAGACGGCTGGATCCTGCTCACGCTCGGAGCCATCGGCGTGACCGGGATCGCAGTCGAGGCGGCACGCATTGCCGTCGATGGCCGTCCCGACTTCGAGACTTGGTCGTTCGTCGGATACCCGCTGAGCTTTCTGGTGCCCGAGGCCAGCGCGTCGGGCATTCACCAGGGTCTCTGGATCGCTCACTTCGTCGCCTTCCTCGGATTCCTCGTGGTCCTGCCGTCGACCAAGCTGCGCCACATGTTCACGAGCCCCGTGAACATGTACCTCTCGCCACGTGAACGTCACAAGGGCGCCATGCGCGAGATGCCCAACCTCATGGAGGCCACCGACATCGAGACGGTCGGAGCCTCGGTGGTTGGCGAGTTCACCTGGAAGCAGCTACTCGACACGGATGCCTGCACCGTCTGCGGGCGGTGCACGTCGGTGTGTCCGGCGAATACGACGGGGAAGCCGCTCGACCCACGTGAGATCGTGCTGAAGCTCGGTGAAGTTGCCGCCCGGACGGGAACGCCCCCGGTGTCGCCACCGGTCGGAGTCGACGCCGAGATCACCATCTCGTCCGACTCGGTGTTCGAGCGGATCTCCTCCGAAGAGCTCTGGGCATGTACGACATGCCGCGCCTGTGACGAGGTCTGTCCGGTCAACATCGAGATCGTCGACAAGATCCTCGACATGCGTCGCTACCTGTCGCTGATGGAGTCCGACTTCCCCAGCGAGCTGGGCAAGGCCTACGTGTCGATGGAGAACTCATCGAACGTGTACGGCATGGACCAGTCGAAGCGTGGCGACTGGACCGATGAGCTCGACTTCCCGGTGAAGGTCCTGGGTGATCCCGACGTGGAGGCCGAGTACCTCTACTGGGTCGGGTGTGCCGGATCGTTCGACGACCGCAATCGCAAGGTCACGATCTCGACTGCACAGCTGCTGAACCGAGCCGGGGTGGATTTCGCCATCCTCGGGCCCCGCGAGCTCTGCACCGGCGATCCGGCGCGACGAACCGGCAACGAGTACGTGTTCCAGGGCCTGGCGCTGCAGAACATCGAGACGCTCAACGACCTCGGTGTCACCAAGATCATCACGCAGTGCCCGCACTGCTTCAACACCTTGGGTAACGAGTACCCGCAGTTCGGTGGTCACTACGAGGTGATTCACCACAGCGATCTGCTCATGCACCTGGTCGACGAAGGCAAGCTCACCCCGCGGGCCAACGGGCAATCGATCACCTTCCACGACCCGTGCTACCTGGGCCGCCACAACGACGTGTTCGTCGCCCCACGGTCCGTCCTCAACGCCGTCGGCGAGAACATCGAGATGCCTCGCAACGGCACCAACTCATTCTGTTGTGGTGCCGGGGGCGGGCGAATGTGGCTCGAGGAGCAAACCGGTCAGAAGGTCAACATCGAGCGCACCCGTGAAGCGGTGGCGACCGGTGCCGACGTCGTCGCAACCGGGTGCCCGTTCTGTTACGTGATGATGGACGACGGGGTCAAAGAGCTGGGCGTCGACGAGTCAGTCGAGGTCAAAGACTTGGCGATGTTGTTGGCCGAACGTTCGCTCGATCTGTAGCGAGCGGGCTTCGCCCGCAGTACTGAGTACCGAGTACTGAGTACAGAGACCGGAAGGCGGCATAGAGGTGTCGGGGCCGGTTGAGGTCATTGGGGTCGTTGCGTCCGTTGCGTTCGTCTTGATTGCCGCTGGGCTTTCGTTGTGGCGCGGGGTCGGTGTCGAGCGGTCCGTCGTGTGGGCGGCCATCCGCGCCGCTGCCCAGCTGATGGCGGTCGGTCTCCTCCTCGCAGCGGTGTTCACCGCGGAGTTGGCGATCTGGTGGGCGTGGCTGTGGGTCGTCGCCATGGTGGTCATCGCCGCCGCTACCGCACGACGTCGGGCACCGGACGTGCCGAGCCTTGCAGTTGCCGTGGCCCTTGGCATCGGAGTATCGACGGCCATCACCGTTGCGATTGCGTTCGGACTGCAGATCTTCGAACTCGAAGCCGTGACGCTCGTGGTGATCGCCGGTATCACGATCGGAAACAAGATGCCGACGACCGTGCTGGCAGCAGATCAGACGCGTCGCAAACTCGCTACGCGTCACGGTGAGCTGGAAGCGAAGCTGGCGCTCGGGCTCGACGGCGTAGCGGTCACCGGCGACGTGACTCGCTACGCGGCGCGCAGCTCTCTCATCCCGCAGATCGAGCGAACCAAGGTGGTCGGCTTGATCGCACTACCCGGCGCGATGACCGGGCTGCTGCTCGCCGGGGTCGACCCGATCGACGCGGTGCTCGTACAGCTGGTCGTCATGTACGTCGTGCTGGGTTCCGTTGTCGTGGCAGCGACGACGGTCATTCTCGTGATGTCCCGTCGAGCGCTCACGGCCGATCTCCGAGTTGCCGACTGGGTGCGTTCGGCCGCGTCCGGCGACGAATGAGCGCTACTCGTCGTTATCGGGCTCCGGCTGGGTGATGCCGAGGATCGTTCGGATCAGGGTCGCCGCATCGCGTAGGGCCGTCTCCGGGTCGGCTCCCTCATCCCGGATCGCCGTGAGGGCTGAGCCCCAGGCGGTCCAAACGTCGTCGGACATCGCTGCGAGGTTCGGGGTTGGCACTGCCCGGCGCATCGCCTCGAGGAACGGGATTCGCAACGGTCCGGTCACCCTCCCCGCCGGTTGCTCGTGCGTCGGGAACAGCGGGGGAGCTGGGGTGAGGCTCAGCATCGCCTCACCGGTGGCGATCCAGTCGGTCATGAAGATCTTGGCGGACGTCGAGGCGTTCGCTCCGAGGAACACCCCGATGGCGTCGATGAAAGGGCGTGCTGCTACCCCGTTGATCGGCGGCACCGGTGTCACCCTCACCGAGAATCCGCGAGATTCGGCGGCCGTTTCGATCTCATCTGCCTCCCAGAAGCCGGTCAGCCAGTAAGCCACCTCACCCTCGAGAAACCGCTGCTTGGCAGTCACGTAGTCGAGCGGGGGGAGGTAATCACCCCGATCCAAGGCGGCGAGGTAGATCGACGCATCGATCGCCTCGGGTTCGTCGATCCCGGCTCGATCCGCGAGGTATCCGACGCCCGGCTCGTAACGCAGTATCGAACCGCCGAACGCTGACAGGAACGGGTACTGGTAGTACGCCTCCGGGATGCCCGCCCCGCCGGCGACGGCGAGGCACACGGTCTCGACGCTCAACCCATCGCAACCATCGAGTAGCTGTTCGAACGTCTCGGGCGGGTTCGGACCGACCAACTCGACGTTCACCCACAGGGCGATGGATTCGGCACCGTACGGGACCCCGTAGAGCGTGCCGTCGAGGCGGAATGCCTCGAGTGCCGGTTGGATGAACTCGGCCTGGCGGGTCTGCGGGATCCCGCGCACCGGAACGATGGCGCGGGCGGCGAGGAGCTCGCCCGTCCACGCATGGGCACCGACGAACAGATCGGGTCCGGCGTCTCCGGTCACTGCGCCGAGCACGTCACTGCGAATGGCCGGGAAGGGCTTGGTGACGACTTCGACGGCAATCCCACGTCGGGTCGTGAAGTCGGTGCCGAGCGCCTCGAGAGCTCCAGCGGTCGCCTCATCGGCCCAGACGGTGACCACTTCCGGTGCCTGCGTGGTGGTCGTCGTCGCAGGAGGGGAGGTCGGCAACGGCGCAAGCGTCGTTGCGATTGAGATCGTCGTCGTGGTCGATGCCGTTGTCGTGGGCGCGGCCGTGGTTGTCGACGAGGTGCCGGCGCACGCCGCCAACACCAGCGCAATGGCAGCGATCGCCGTGAGCCCTCTGTGAAGCGCGCCGATGGCCCGGCCTCCTCGTCCGTCTGCGCCACCGGAGCAGCTCGCTCCGGTTGGCGTCAGTCAACCAGGCGGGGGTGAACGAACCAAGCCTCACCTTCGATAACGGTTGCGACCGTTGACGCCCGTAGACTCGCCCAATGCGACGGATCACCTTGCTCCTTCTCCTGCTCGCCCTCATCGCGGCCGCATGCTCGAGCGACGAGCCGGCGGCGACCACTGCGGTGACGACGACCCCGCCTGCCCCGGCAACGACCGTGGCGCCGACCACGACACTGCCTCCGGAGCCGCCTGCGCCATGGTGGGAGGGGCGGGTCTTCTATGAGGTCTTCGTACGCAGCTTCCAAGACAGCGATGGTGACGGAATCGGCGACCTGCGAGGTCTCATCGATCGACTCGACTACCTCAACGACGGTGACCCGACGACCACCGACGATCTCGGTGTCACCGGGATCTGGCTGATGCCGATCATGTCGAGTCCCAGCTACCACGGCTACGACGTGACGGACTACCGGAAGGTCAACTTCCAGTACGGCACCAACGAGGACTTCCTCGAGCTGATGGACGCCGCACAGGAGCGGGGGATCGCCGTGATCGTCGATCTGGTGCTGAACCACACGTCCAGGCAGCACAAGTGGTTCGCCAGGTCGTTCCTCGAACAGGACGGCTACGACGACTGGTACGTGTGGGACGATCGGGAGCCCGGGGCCGGGTGGCACGCGGCCGGCGACCGGACGTACTTCGGGCTCTTCTGGGAGGGTATGCCGGATCTCAATCTCGAGAACCCGGACGTCACCGCCGAGCTGTACGACATCGCCGACTTCTGGCTCAACGAGATGGGAGTCGACGGGTTCCGACTGGACGCCGTCAAACACTTCATCGAGGACGAGCCGCAGATCGAGAACACACCGGCGACGTTGGCCTGGGCGCAAGCGTTCAACGAGTTCACCGAGGAGGCGAAGACCGGGGCGCTCACCGTTGGTGAGGTGTGGAACGACTCACGGATCGTGTCCACCTACATCCCCGACGCCCTCGACCTCGCATTCGAGTTCACGCTGGCGAGCGAGATCATCGATGCCGCCCAGTCCGGTCGCAGCGACACGTTGCCGATCGTGATGCAAACCGTGCTCGACGAGTATCCGCTGGGGCAGTACTCCCCGTTCCTCACCAACCACGACCAGGATCGTGTCGCAAGCGTGCTTGTCGGCGATGCCAGCAAGGGCAAGCTCGCCGCCTCGCTGCTGCTCACGATTCCCGGGGTGCCGTTCATGTACTACGGCGAGGAGATCGGAATGCGAGGGCGCAAACCCGATGAGCTCATCCGGACACCGATGCCGTGGGATGCGACCGAAACCGGCGGCTTCACCACGGTTGAACCTTGGCAACCCTTCGATCCGAACAAGGACGAGGTCAATGTCGCCGCGCAGATTGACGATCCCGACTCCCTGCTCAGCCACTACCGGTCGCTGATACAGCTCCGGAGCGCCTCCTCGGCGCTACGGATCGGCGAGATGACGCTGGTCGACACCGGGAACAACTCGGTGTTCGCTTTCACCCGTGAGTCCGCTGATCAACGTCTCCTGGTCGTCATCAACCTGAACAAACAACCCCAGTCGGAGTACGGGCTCCCGGGAATCACGGCGATCGGTGAGCAGTTGTACGGCGCCGATTGGACGCTCGGTGCCGAGCTGCCAGGTAGGTCGACGACGATCGTGGAGCTCGGCGCCTCGTAGCGCCGCCGAGGCGGCCCTCGGCCGCCCGTACTTTGTACTTGGACAGGTTGGTCTCGCCTCAACGCGTAGTTGGCGCGTTCCAGGTTCGGGTTGGGCCCACACGATTCCGGTCGACCGTGAACCACCTTTTGCGACCCTCCGCGAGGATCTCGGTACTCAGTACTCGGTACTCAGTACTCCGGGCCCGGAGGGCCCAGCGGCCTCAGCCTTTCACACTGCCCGCTGTCAGGCCACCGACGATGTTCTTCTGGGCGGCGAGCATCACGACCAGAATCGGGAACCCGCCGAGCACACCGGCTGCGGCCATCTGGCCCCACTTGGCCGAGTACTGGCCGGTGCTGAAGAGTTGGAGGCCGACGGCAAACGTCGTCTGGTCGGCATCCGTCAGCAGAAGCGACGCCAGGATGTACTCGTTGTAGAGCGCCACGAACGTGATCACGAAGATCACGGCGAGCACCGGGCGTGACAGCGGCAGGATGATGCGTGAGAACGTATCCCACTGCGACGCCCCATCGACCCGAGCCGACTCATCGAGCGAGAACGGGATCGAGTCCATGAAGCCCTTGATGAGCCACGTGTTCACCCCGATGGCGCCACCCAGGTACACGAGGATGATGCCCGTGTGGGTGTTCAGCCCGACGCCGGGGATGAAGACGGTCGACTTCGACGGGTCCATCAAGGCCAAGACGAAGAGCAGGAGTCCGAGTGTGATCATCCCGTAACCCGAGATCCGGGCCATTCCCCCGCGCAGCGTGCGACGCACGATGAACCAGCCGGCCACGGCGAGCACAATGCCGAACCCGATCCACACGAGACCGCGCGGGCCTTTCACCCCGCCGCCGGTGATCTCATCGAGCTGATCGAGGAACAAGAACAGTGCGATGAACGCCAAGAACTGCGGGAACATCTGCAACAACAAGATGACGAGCAACCCGGTCCGGCGACCCTTCCAGCGCAGGCGTGAGAACGAGAATGCCGCCATCGCCGACATGAAGAGCTGCAACGTTGCAGCAATCAGTGCGATCTTCACCGAGTTCCAGATCCACGTCGAGAACTTCAGTGTCTCGTCGTCGAAGAGCTCCCGGTAGCTCTCGAGGGTTGCGCCCTCGGGGATGATGCTGCTGTTCGCCGACAACGAGTCGAGCGGGTTGATCGAAGCGGAGATGATCCAGATGATCGGGAACATCGCGAATACCGCTCCGAGAACACCGACGACGTGACGCCAACCGAGGTCGCGAGCCCACACGGCGAAGGGACGTCGATTCAAGCGGCGCGTCGTCCGAGCATCCTCGGTGAGCTTCTGCGGAGTGGTCCTACTCGCCGCCATAGATCTGCTCCAATCGACGCGTGAACCGGAAGCTGAATGCCGAGATCGCGACCACGATCAAGAAGATGAAGAACGTGAACGCAGATGCCAGGCCGAAGTTCTGGCCGCGACCGGTCGAGATCGCCAGGTTGTACGTGAACGAGATCAGGATGTCGGTCTCGCCGACCGGCAAGTCGTAGCCCACAAGGGGCGGGCCTCCTCTCGTCAACAAGAAGATGTTGATGAAGTTGTTGAAGTTGAACGCAAAGGACGCAATCAACAGCGGGGCCGTCGAAATGAAGAGCAGCGGCATGGTGACCTTGCGGAAGATCTGCGGACCCGACGCTCCGTCGGTCCTGGCGGCCTCCTGCACGTCGGACGGGATGGCCTGGAGCGCACCGGAGATCACGAGGAACATGTAGGGGAAGCCGAGCCACAAGTTCACCAGGATGATCGAGACGCGCGCCCAGAACGGGTCGTTGAGCCACGATATGGCTTCGAATCCGAAGAGGCCGATTAACTGGTTGGCCGGGCCGAAGTCGGTGCCCTGGAGAAGGCCACGCCAGATGATGATCGAGATGAACCCGGGCATGGCCCACGGGATGATGAGCAGCGTCCGGTAGAGGGCCTTGCCACGCAGCTTCTCCTTCTGGAACGACAGGGCAAGGAGCAACCCGAGGCCGAACTGAGTTCCCACCGACAAGACTGCGTAGATGATGTTCCACGAAATGACCCGGGTGAATGGGCCGCGTACCCGCTCGTCGGTGGCGATGCTCGTGAAGTTCTCGAAACCGATGACGACTCGCCAACCGATTCCGGCGAGCTCTCCCGTCTCGGGATCGCCGCAGACGAAGTTGCCGATGGTCCCGTCTGCGGGACATTCGAGCTGCAGCTGGTTGTCGATGAGGACGTCACGGGCCTCGTCGTATGAGTAGCGGAACTCCTTGAGCGACGCCCGGTTGGCTTCGAGGATGGCCTGGCCGACGGGGGTGTCGAAAGCGAGATCGTCGATGTTCGGGATCTGAAGGATCGCCGCCAGGTTCAGTCGGTCGAAGCCGTCGATCGTCTCAGGCGTGCCGTCGCCGTCGCTGTCGACGGTCTCGAGATCGGCGGGATCCTGTGACGCGTCGTCCACGACCGGCTCGCTCTCCAAGCGTGGTTCGCCGAAGTACTGGTTGCCCGACTCGTCCACGAGCAGCACCCGCAGTTCGCCGGCGTCGTCGCCGTAGTACGCGAGGGTGAATCGTTGCGGCTCCTCTGGGAGGAAGGTCTCCCTGAGCGTTTGCTCGATTGCCTGGGGCTTGGTCAGTACGTGCCCGGTCGACCAGTTCGTGAGCGACACGTAGATCGTATAGAAGAGCGGATACACCAGCATCAACGCGAGGAAGATGACGCCCGGTACCAGCCACCGCAGCGGCATCGCGGCTTCGATGAGGAAGACGATGTTGATGCCGATCGCTCCGACGACGAGCGCCGCCAAGAGCAGCCACTGTGAGTCGCCCCACAGGAACGGAATGGCGACAACGACGAAGCCATTCATGATGGCGAGGGCTAAGAGCTTGACGAGATAGCCGGTGCCCCACTGCCGCAGGTTGCGGAACGTTCGACGTTGCGGTTCCTGGTCCTGATCAGGACGGATCTCGGTCGCCATGACGAGACATTACCTCTCCACTCGGCTGCCCTGCCATTCGGAAAGGGCAGCCCGCGCACTCGGAAGAACTACCGGAAATGCAAAAGGGGAGGGCAGTGAAACTGCCCTCCCCAATGCTTCGAATGCGTGCTGGATCAGCCGCCGGCGATTGCGTCGCGGACGACCTTCGCAGCGTTGGCCATGACGGCGGCGGGGTCGACGACCTCGTCCGTGTAGGCCTGGTTGTAGATGATGGCGAAGGCATCACCCATGGCGCCCCACACTGCAGACATCTCGGGGATGTTCGGCATGAGGAGACCCGGGAACGCGTCGACCGGCGAGAAGGCCGCAACCTCAGCGTCCAACTCGAGCGCCGCGTCGTAGCTGGCCTTGTGGGCCGGGCCACGCTGGCCAACCTCGAAGAGGTCGACCATCGTGTCGACGGTGGCGACGTAGTCGGTCAGGAACAGCTGAGCGGCAACCTGCTGCTCGCTGAACGAGTTGATCATGAAGCCCTGGACGCCCACGAAGGGGATCGGGCTGTTGCCATCGACCGGCGGGAACGTCGAGACGGCATAGCTGACGCCGGAGTCGCGAACACCCTGCAGGTGCCACGGGCCGTTCCACAGGAACGGGGCCTCGCCGTTACCGAAGAGGTCATTCATGTTGCCCCACTCGATGTCGGCGGACAGATAGCCATCCTTGATGGCGCCGTCGAGCCAGGTGGCGCCGGCAACGGCACCATCGTTGTCGAGGCCCACATTCGCGGCGTCGAAGCCGGTGTCGGTGTAGTCGAAGATGTATCCGCCGAAGCCCTGGATGAACGCCTGGTTGGCGTAGGCATCGCGCGCCGGAGCGGCAAGGCAGATCGTGATGTCGGTCAGGCCGTCACACGCTGCGGTGAGCTCTGCCCACGTCGCCGGCGCCTCGGGCACCAGGTCGGTGTTGCGGTAGAGGCCCATACCCTCGACGGCGTACGGAAGGCCGTACAGCTTGCCGCCCAGAGAGAACGCACCGATAGCAACGTCGTAGAACTCGCCCTCACGGCCGCCGAGGTCGATCTCGGCGAGGATGCCGTTCTCGGCGAGCTCGCCGATCCAGTCGTGGGCGCCAATGAAGATGTCGGCGCCTTCGCCGGCCGGCGCAGCGGTCAGCATGTTCTGGCGAATGTCGCTGGCGAGCTGCACCTCGACCGGGATACCGGTGTCTGCGGTGAACTGCTCAGTCAGCGGCTCGAGCACCGGGGCGCGTGTGTCGTCCGCCCAGATGACGAGCGGGGTGACTTCGGCCGGGGGCTCGGTGGCAGGCGGCGCGGTCGTGGCGGGTGCCTCAGTCGCGGCGGGTGCCTGGGTGGTGGCGGGTGCCTCCGTGTCGGATGGTGCGGCAGTCGTGTCGCTTCCGCCGTCGTCGCCGCATGCGGCCACGATCATTGCGAAGGCGAGAAGAACGCCGACCAGTACCTGGTAACGACTCCTCATTCGGGAGCTCCTCCTGTGTTCCGTCGTAGTCGGAGACACAGCCCTCCTCGGTCATGCCTCCTCAGCTGGAGTGAACCAGCTCTCCGCAGTAAACCAGAATCCGCGACAGATTTCCACAAGTTTTCTGAAAGTCTTGCAAGTTCTTGCAAAGAGCGTCATAGTGTCGGCATGCGTCCCAAGCTCCAGGAGGTCGCCCGGCTCGCCGGGGTCAGCGAGGCAACCGTCAGCCGGGTCATCAACGCGAAGCCCGGTGTGGCCGAGTCGACCCGGCGCGCCGTGCTCGATGTCCTCAGCGATCTCGGGTATCGGGAGGTGCCGACGCGGTCGAGCGACACGGGGCTGGTCGGCATCGTGACCCCTGAGTTGGAGAACCCGA
>JAAUXZ010101321.1_pt1 | contig 12971 bp, 3 predicted proteins | sample 7278131 | NCBI WGS metagenome assembly JAAUXZ01 (sample SAMN14350119, study PRJNA611818) | marine sediment metagenome | isolation source: surface marine sediment (3m) | place: French Polynesia: Moorea | collected 2018-08
ACTCCAAAAATTATAAATTTTACATGAATTTAGATTGGTGTGGACAATGCGCTTATCGCAGAGTTCACCGTCATTATAATTATTTACATGAAAAGGTTTTTGAAATACTTTCTTATAAGCTCTTATTGTTTTTCTCTAAAAATTATATGAAAACAAGTATCATTCCTTCATTGAGTATTAAGCAAATGCGTTATATTTTAGCTTTTGGAAAATTAAGATTTGAAAATGATAATGAATTTGAACAGTTTTTTTCCATTAAACAATGATTTATCACTTATTTGGTATCCTAATTCCTATTTAGTTCCTATTCCAGGTTTTATTTGAGTTTTTATAATTTATTTTCAAAAGTCATTTTGGCAAAATTCAGCATTGTTGTTTTGTATAAAATATGTTATCTATATGTAATTCTTCTTTTATTTTCAATTAGAATAATTGAAAATTACTTTCTATCAAGGACCAACTGTTTCTTACATTCTAAGATTTTACTGTTATACCAAGATTGCTATTAATTGTAATATTCTTCAGGTTAACTTATGGGTACTTGAGCAAATACTTATATTCATTAAGCCTGTCTCAATTAATTTCATGTTATACTATAATGTATTTCTTGGTATACATCTTAATAAGTTAAGTGAATATTAGTAATTTTACATAAATTTATTTAGATTAAAATTTTGTATTATTCTCCAAATTTTGTCAAATAATGCATAAAATTTTAATTTTTTTCGTGCGGCATATCACATAGTATTCACTTCCCTTATTAATGTTATTCAGTATCACCCATCAGTTCTTGGAAATGTAGAATGTTTATTCCCGAATAAAGCTCGTCTGTGACTCCTGAGTGATGCTCTACGTCACTATGATAGAGTGAGTATATATTCATATGTTAGAGAGACTAGGGTCTCTTTCACTCACGTCTATCATTGGAGTCTGGTGGAGTATCTATCAGGAGTTTAGACATTGTTGGTCAATCGTAGAACATATCTGAATTATTTGTGTATATAGACTTGCCAGGGTATGGATTATTCCATAACCTGGCTTCCCCAGCGGACCGAGACAGGATAATCGGATATGGTGGAGATTGAAGGGTTGTTTTTTAAAGGTTTTTAAACAAAAAACTAGGATCCTGGAATCTATCATACCTCCTGTGGATACTTGTATATTTCTATATGTATATTACTGGTATACTGAGTCTAGAAGGATGTTGATATACAGTGGGATAGTTTATTACTGATCAGAGCACCAGACTCAACAACACTAAACAGTAGTTTATTGCTGCTTGGTGCAACTCATTATGTGCCAGATGAATCTTATAAGTCATCTTCTGACTGTTAGTTATATCTGAAGAGGCCCTTATATTTATAATATCAACAATAGTGTGTGAAAACTCCAAAGCTAAAGCAAGCATAGATAGAAACAACAACTGAAAAAGATTCTTTATTGATTTTGCTTATGGATTGTTTATGCATTCTAAAACAGTTTAAGAAGGATTAAGTGTTGCTTGTGATTGCTTGAATTTTCTTTCTAAAACCTATCAAAACAAACACTGTGGACTTGTTCTCACTTAGGTTTATTCCATATTGGTCTGGCAACATGATCATAGAACAAATGCCAGGAGGCATGGAGAAAATAACCGATAGCAGTGAACAACTTATAATTAGAACTGATAACTTATAATTGCTTTTTGTACCTTTGCTATAAAGGAAGAACTAACATATGCTTATATTAAGTATATTTATCAAATGTTGACCTAAAAGGGACTATTGCTGACATTGTCAACTTCTTTGGATTTCAATGACATTGACATTTAATGACAGATGATGACAGCTGTTCTGGATGCAGTCAGTTACTTTTTTAAATTGATAATTCTGATACCATTGATGGAGCTGTAAGGTATATGGAGAACTCTCTACCAAATGCCACACTGCCATGTCAAATGAATACACTGACTAAACACAAGGAGCAGATTATGGATACCTTGAGGATGCCATGATGACACCTTACTGATACAAAGGATGACACAAAGGATGATGATACCATGATGATGACCATAGGATGACACAAAGGATGAGGATACCATGATGATACCTAACTAATGCATAGGAGAAAAAGACTCAAATAAACATACACATGGACTGATGCCAATACCAGAGTTCAAGGCTATTTACCAACTTCAACCTAAACTTAAAGTATATTAAGAACTGCAGAACATTGACATTTTTAGATTGTTATAATACACAATGAATCCAGGTTTCAATTTATTGTAAGTATATTTAAATTTATTTTTTAAAAAACAACAAAAATGCCAGCAGAACATGTGGAGGTGCAGGTGCCAGTCTATGGCCTTGCTGATATGATACCTGAGACTTTTTCTGGTGAAAATGATAGCCAGGACACTGATACATTTGTACAAAGGTGGATTGACTGGGCTAAACTTCATACTAAGCGATTTCCTAATGATATTGATAAGGTCCAATCAATTAGATTAGTATTAAGTGGAACTGCTTTACACTGGTATAATAACTTAGTTCAGAGAGAAGGCTTAAGGGCTGAGGCAGATCCACACATATTACCTCAAACTATGGATGCAATGAAAGATTTGTTTACTACAAAATTCAGAATTAATAAGACTCACTCACAATTACGCAGTGAAATCGCAAGTTTAAAATATGAAGCAGGGAAGCCTTGCTTATCACTTGTAAATAGATTTCAATATTTGGCTTCAAAACTTAACTGGGATTTAGCAACCCAAATCAATAAATTTGTCAGATTACTGCCTCAAGCTGTTAAACAATTTGTTGTTACAAGACCTTTAACTAGTTTTACTGAAATATTGCATTCTCTTGACTTATATCAGGATATGATAGAAGTTGCAACTATTGATACAGTTTTCAAAAATGTATCATTTGAGGAAAATGAATGTGTTATTTGTGGTAAAAGTCATCTTAGTTCTGAATGTAGCCAACTAAAACTTTTAGTTGAGAAAGAGGTAAAAAATATGGTTGACACAGGTAATTTTCAGTCACGTTCAAGTTCACCTGAACAACAAATGGGACGACAGCGCAGTCGCTCTAAATCTCCTTATCAAAACAGTAGGGCAAGATCTATTAGTCCAAGGTGGCGCAGTAACAATCAGCGCAGCTCTAGTAATAACTACAGAGGTCAAGGTCAACCTTATTATAATAATCAAGGCTATGGTAGACCAAGGTATTTTGGTAATAATAATAGAGGTTTTAGAGGAAGACAAAATAATTATGGTTATAATGCTAGAGGTTATTATGATTATAATACTATGAGAGGCTCATATAGAAATAATAATAGAGGCATATTTAGAGGTAACAGAGGCTTTAATAATGTTTACAGAGGTAGAAGACCTCAGCCACATTATGCTGGCAATAGTTATATGGCTTATCATGCAGGTCAAGTAGCATCTACTCCTATACACCCACCTCTGAATAATATATCAAGTTTCACCACTGCTGATGGTAGCAGATATGATAAAGTAAACTCTAGTTTAACAGTGGATCCAATGCATAATCAAAATTTTTAAGTAGCCTGTATGGTGATTGGAAATCACCTCACAATTTCCATTCAGGCCTTAATAATTCAAGTGAAAATGGTGAAAAGATTAATTTTCAAAATACTCCTTGCTGCCACAAGGAAGCCCAATCACCATTATCACATGAAAACCCTAAAAGTATATTGGATCATTTGCAGAATATCAATGAGCTATTGAGTGTTCCTAATTCAGTTCATGATTGGAAGGAAGTTCATAATCATTTTGTTACTAAAAGAACTAGGGAATTGTTTGATGCTGAATTACATTCTATGAATATGAACTCTAATAATTCACAACAAAATTTTTCAATTAACATCCAGTTGAATAAAACAAACATGGTACATTTGCCTGCTTTGGATGGCACAAAAATTTTAACACTGTGCGATTCGGGTAGTACGGTTAACTTGATATCTGAAGATCTTGTCAAGAGCAGTATTTATCTTTCAAGTTTACCTGTGTTCAAATGTCCAAAAATTACAATTAATAATACTTCTGGTAATGTTTTTTGTGACAGTTTTATAGAAATATGTTTTAGATTATCAAGTGAAACTGTTTTATTCACTACAGCTCTTTTAATAAAAGATTTTGGTTCAGTTAAGTTTTTATTATCCACAAACAGTATGTCTAAACTTGATAGTATTCTTGACTTAAAGGACAATGTTATCAAATTCAGAAGGAAAGAATTTGCACTAAGAAGTTTGCATTTTGTAAAATTACAGCCAAATGAAAGCAAAACAATTACTGTTAAAAGCAGATTACCTGGTAGTTTGAAAAATACTAATATGCTTTGTAGATCTTTCATGCCTTATAGTAAATATTTTCCAAGTCTTTTCACTTTACAATTTCGAAGAAATCATAGCATCATACATATGACAAACCCAACAAATAATGTTGTTACTCTTAAACCAAATACTGTAATAGCAGCTGTCTCTTTAGACTTAGAAGACCGTTTTGATAAGAATATTATGATAGCCTCACACTCACATGAGGACTCAAATGGTAACATTGCAATTTGTAGCCATGATTGGGATACATGTCCTATTAGAAAAACATACAATAACAGCATGCCATCACATACACACTACTCAGAAAATTATCATAACTTTAAACAACAAAACACAACACATACATCATCACACACAAGTACTAATACAATGTCAAATGCTGAAAAAATGAAAAGATATTATTCTTTTGATCAATCAAAAATGACAACACAGGAAATTTATGAATTGAAAAGATTTACATTTCCATATTTAGAACCAGATGATGTCCGTCTGTCCCTTCCAGACAGTGTTATAATAGAAAAAGAATTAGACCTTCATACAGATTCTGTACTAACACCATCAGAGCGTGAAAAAGTAGCAAAATTGTTTTATGATTTGCGTGAATGTTTATCAATCCATGATAATCCTAGTGTAAGTTCAAAACGTTTTGTCTCTTTGAATCCAATAAATCTGCAACCTTTTTATATTAAGCCTTATCTCACACACCCAGATGAAATTAAATTTGCAGAAAAAGAATTGAAAAAACTTCAACTTATGGGAATTTTAAGGAGAGGATCTAGTGAATTTCTTTCACCCCTAATGTTAATCAGAAAATCACATAGTGGTCAAAAATTATCAAAAACACCTCAATGGAGGGCTGTAGCCAATTTCCAGTATTTAAATAAACATCTACCAGATGTTCAGTTCAGTTATCCGGATGTGAAACATGTCTTACATAAAATAGGTCGTAGTGGTGCAAAAATATTTACCTGTCTTGATTTAAAACAAGCTTTTTATTCTATATGTTTAGATCCTGCATCAATTAAATACACTACTGTCTGTGCAAGTCCAGGCAGTCCTAGTTATGAATATCTGCGACTTCCACAAGGTTTGAAAGTCAGTCCTGCATATTTTACTAATTTAATGAATGATATTATATCAGAGCTTAGTCCGGAGGACAGGGATAATATCGAATGCATTATGGATGATGCCATTCTTTTCTCTTCAGATTTTTCTTTACATTGTCGTGTTTTATATAATTTTCTTGTAAAATTAAGAGAATTTGGATTATTGGTGACAATCAATAAGGTCAACTGCTTTCGCAGTTCTGTCACATACATGGGACTAAAACTGTCAAGTTCTAATGGTAATCCTACTATTAAACCACTAGGATCTCGTATTAAATCAATACAATCACTTCCCCAGCCAATCTCAGCTAGAGGTATAAAAAGCTTTTGTGGTGCAGTAAATTATCTTTCTCAATTTTTATCTAAACTCTCAGAGTTAATAAAACCAATAAATGATATTTTAAAAGAAGTTAACCAAAAGAAAAAAGATTTCCCTAAAATTAAACCCTTAAAAGAATATCAAAAAGGGAAAGGTCATTCTAAAAATAGGTCACCAAATATTCAGACTTTATGGCAACCTATTCATACTGAAAATTTTGAAAAAATTAAATCACTCATTACAAAGGCACCAATTTTACACCTGCCTAATGCAAAGGGCCATTTTACCCTCGAAGTGGACTCTTCATCTAAGCATGTTGGATCGTGTTTATATCAGGAACAAGGAGGAAAAAATGTTATTATTGCGTTTTTCAGTTCGGTTATGCCGGAACCAGCGAAGCGTTACAGTGCTACTGAAATTGAGTTATGTGGTTTGAAAAAATCTATTATACACTTTAAATACTTATTAAAGTATTGTAAGTTTTCAGTGATCATGGATCACAGTGCTTTGAAACGGATCTTAGGATCTAAAAAGCAAGCTAAAACAAACCGTATACAAAAATATTTAGAGGAACTTTCAGACTTTTCATTCGATTTTATACATACAAGTGGAAAAAATATGTTTATTTCTGATTATCTATCGAGGTTTTCATCTCCAAATTATGATGAAGAACCTATACCATTTCTTACAAATACTAAAAATATAACTGGCTCAGAATATATGGCTTTACTAGATAAAGCATGTCAATTTGACTACAAAACAAACAAAGGTCTATGTAGTAATCAGTCATATGTTATGACTAGGTCACAAGCAAAGAAACAACATGTAACATTGCCTCCATTATTTCCACATGGTATTGCTGCAGACAAACCAGCTAACACATCTGAGATGGATCCTACACCACCTGTAAATCTTCCACGTCGTAAGCGTGGTCGTTCGCGTAAACAAACAGAGGTACAGGTAGATCTTCCCACACAGGTGGATGATCCAACTACCCCCATAATTCACCGCCCAACTCAACCTAAAAAGCGATCTATCACCAGATCACAACCTACTTTGCCTATACAACTACAAGTAATTCCTGAAAAAACAAATACTAGAGGTATTTCTACCATAATAAATGAATCTCCAGATTCAAATTTAATTAATAAAGAACAATTCAAACCTACAGTGCAAAATAATGATATTCCAGAGGTATCTGAACATGTAACACCAGTATCCATAAATAAACACTTTCCTCCATTAAAAGCATTATTTCCTGAACCAATAACAGATATCAAAGTTAAAACTAGGCGTGATGTACCAAAACAAGAACACATTGACAAAATTATGGACTTATTACATTACAAAACACAGCATACATATAAATTGCCATTCAGTTTAGAAGAATTGAGAAAACTTCAAAGGAAAGATGCTTATTTTTCAAAATATATCCAATATTTAGAATCAAATCATCTTCCTAGTAATGAAACAGCTAGACGTTCAATAATTTCTGAATCTGATTATTATGCACTTTTTGGTGGAATACTTTTTCGTATAATTCCTAGGAAAAAGCATGATATTGAATACAAATTAACACTGTGTATACCTGTTGATTTAGCTTACCGCCTTTTTGATATCTATCATACAGGTCTCTGTAGCGGACATCAAGGCATAAATAAATGTTTTTATCGTTTAAGACAAGATTTTTATATCCCTAATATGTACAAACATTTATATCTCTATATTATGTCCTGTAGAATATGCTCTGCACGTCGACATATACCTATTAATGAGAAGCCTAGAGCATGGGCTGATTCAGTAATCACTGATTTTTCTATTTTTCAAAGTTTGAGTATGGACATTAAAGTTATGCCTTGTAGTGCAGATGGTTATAATTATTTATTAGTTTTGAGATGTAACCATTCTAGATTTATAATTACTGATGCTCTTAAATCTAGGAAAGCAGTTGAAGTTTCAGAATCAATTTTTCAAAATGTAATATGTCAACACGGTACAAATATTGAAAAGATATACTGTGACCTTGACACAGCTTTTAAAAATGCTGTTCTTTCATATTTATTGTCAGCTTTTGGTATTCAAATTACTTTTTGTAGTGTTGAGTCTCATCAATCAAATCCAGCTGAGAGATCAATAAAAAGCATTGGTGATTTATTACACAATTATATGTCTACATTTGGTAACCAGTGGTCAAGTATACACCGCTTAGCCACATTGGCTGTTAATACATTTCCAATTGCACATTTGTCAAATCTATCAAGTTATGAGATAGTTTATGGGCGAAAACCTCCAGTTTTGACTGACATAAAATCACAAGCCGATGATTTGGCGAAACCAAAGTTTTTTCATTATTCTGATTACATGGATATGTTAAACAAGCGAATGAAGTATATAAGAAGCATTGCACAAAAACATCATAATGCTGTAGTTGAAAAGAGACGTCTTGAGCATGGACAATCTAGTAGGTCTTTACGAGAATTTCATGAGGGGGACATAATATATTGTCATTTCCCTACAAAGAGTTTATTGGGAGATAAAGGATTGTCTTCTAAAAAATTCAGCATGTCATTCATCGGACCAATGTTCATTCATTCTCGTTATGATAAATTTATGTATACCTTAGCTACTATTGATGGCGTAATTATTGATCAGTTATTTCATGTTAGCCGTCTTAAAAAAGGTTATCTAAGATTAGGTAAAAACATTGTAGTAACTAATATATATGATTATAAAAAGGAATTTGAAAAAGCACAAAAATTATTGAAAGCTAGTATAGAAACTGATACAAATAAGGAACAAGTTATGAGTAATATATTTGAAAATGAAAGCCACATATCTGAGAAGAAGTGGTATATAAATGCCAGTAGTTATTTTAATACATTGAAGGATTCAATTATATTGACTGAGCAACATCAGTCTAGTGAATATCTTTCAACCAATATGGCATTGTCAGAACAACAATATACATTTCATTCTTCTGATAAAATAAACACAAACATGTTGTGTACAATTTCAAAAGCTCGATATAAATTTGGTATTTTACAAGTATTTACGCATTATACCAATGATAATAAAACAATTGGTATATGGATATCAATTCCAACTGAACAAACTGATAGATATATTACAATGCTTAAAAATGCTAAAATAAGGATAATAGGATCTATTAAAAGATATGTTGATTATTTATTTGATCATGTCATAAAGATATTTTATACTTGACATCTGTTGTGGCAAAGCATTTAACCTCTTGTCAATATAGACCTAAACATTAGTTTTCCAATGAGAATGCTCAACTTATTTGGCAAAGTATCCTATCCTCTAATTGCGCAGTTGACACTGTTTTATTTTCATGTTGATGCATTGCTCCATGAAAATGTAAACCTTAGTCTCAGTAAGCTTGACTGTATAGTGAGGTGTTGAACATCTCATCCACAATTAAAAATATTGGTAATACCATGTACTTTGAATTTGGCAGAATTCTAAGCATTTGTGTGATTTAGGATGTTCACTATACGCGATCAGTGTTGCATGATCATAATACGCAAAGCTCTGTATAGGATGAGGTTACTTTACAACTAATTTCAAGGTTATTTGCTTTTAAATAAAATATTAAAGATAATTAAATAAGTAAAATGTGACATGATCTAAAAATAACAATATTAAATTAAAATGAAATTAATTCACTGTATATATTTAAGTAGATAACTATATTTAAACAAAAATTATTTATATTATATGCATGGTATATGAATAACATATTTATATAATATATTTATGATTTGCTTACACTTTTGTCATTTTAGGCATTTGGCCATTATTCTTGTCAATACAGGGGCCGAAAGCACAATATTTGACCATAGGGATGCAATTCAGTCTAAAGATAAGTTTGTTGCACCTTTTGGTTTAGAAATGAAATACATTGGGGCTTATAACCCAGCAGTTCAATCTTATACTGTAAGCATGAAATATAACTTTACTGAACTGCGAAATTATAAATGGCATATACCTTTGCCATCACTAGAAATAAACCCTTATTTGATATTGCCTACAGCACCAGAATTTCATCAATGTGGAGTTCATCTGCATGGAATACTTGCCATTGCTCGTGTAATTTCAAGTAGTGCAATCACTGAATATGATCCTTTAAAAATGATAAAAGAACAATTACCACCTCCAGATGGTATTTGTTCCTATCTTAATCAAACATACTTTAATCATACTTTAATTCGAGCAGAATGCATTGGTAACTTTACCTTGCATCTTAAAGAAAATCATATATCCTATTATACAGTCAAATTTATGACAGTGTTTATTGAATACTTGCAATATGTCAGTTCAAAACCCAATAAGAGTTCATCATTAGTTTTTACACAATGGCCAAAACTTAACAGACTTAATTTGAATGAATTTGATAAGTATCTTTATGGTGCTTATCTTAATATTACTGTTATTTATAAGAAGGCTCGTTTCGCTACATACCTACAGTCAAATATGAAAACTCTTGATGCACGAATTGATATAGTTTTTAATGAACTAAACGCATATATTCCACGTTTTGAAACTATGTCTCATGATGCGCAGCCTAATTTACAAGAAAAGCGTGCAATATTTAGTACATTACTTACTCTACTCTCAACATCATTTTCTGTATGGAAATTCTACCGTGATTATAGGTACAAACAACATTTAAAGAAAACATTAAGATATATCCTTCAAGATAATCATCAATATAAAAAAGGCATTGCTACATCTCAGTCAGGCTTAATAACACTTGCTGAAGTTACTGGTTCAACTTTCAGAAAACAAGAATCTGAACTTAAATCTTTACAGTCACACATGCGACATCATTTTAAATTACTTTATGAACAGTCATTATTCCGTTATAGATATCAAATATCCACTCGTCATTTTCTTTATCATTATGTAAATTATATGGACAAGCTTGATTTTGAATTAGATGGTTTCAAAAATGCATTACAAACAACAACAACAATCTTATACATGCAAGCACGTACATTTGTGTCTGGTTTACATGTTTTAAGTGAACATAGACTACCAGAATCAATCATACATGCTGACACACTTACATATATACTAACTTCTGTTGACAATTCTCTTGCAAAAAATGCTATGTATTCACTACTATATGGCAAATCTGTATATCCTTACTATTCTTTGCCAATTGCTAGTAGCTTTATAGTAGACAATGTTCTTTACATGACACTAACACTTCCACTAAAGCGTAGAAATACAAAACTTATGTCACTTTTTAAACTGAATAGTCACTTTCTACCAGTAAACATGTCTGGTTTAATCACACATTCTGGATCTTATACAAAACTCCAGTTATCTTCACAATATATTGCTTTCAATGAACAATATTATGTTGAGCTTGATTTTGATTTTGAAAAATTTGCAATAAAATATTCAAATCTATATGTTCCGAGAGATTATACTCTTCTTAACACAAACCGTACACAAAATTGTATCATGAACATATTAGACAGACAGGAACCTGACACTATTGTTAACACATGCAAAATTCAATTTTTCTTAAATATCACAGTGGAACCTTCATTGGTTGTTACTGAGTACAATTTCTACCTTTTGAATATAAAAGATGACATACACCTTATCTGTTCTGAAAATTCCAATTTTGCTATAAAAGCACAAAGTATATCAATTGTGTCAAAATCTCAATTGTGTCTATGTAAGATAAACATACAGGGTTATGAACTTATAGGACAATCCAATAACTGCACATCAACTCGGCGAAATACTCTTTATATGCAATATACATATAATTTTGTTACAGAGTATCTTCAATTTGGAACATACCTTAAAAATTATAAATATGGACTTGACATATTAAACATCCCACCGTTTGATTCTGTTTTCCCTACTTTTTTATTAAAAGACAATACTGATAATACTGATGTCTATACTTCAGAAGAGACCAAACCACTGGATCTTACAGATCTTGTGTCATTGACAAAATTACTAAAAAATGAGTCTGTAATTTATAAGTCAAATTTAGATAAGGAATTGAATTCAGAATCAAATTTGGACTGGATTGATGTTTCTAAGAATAATGACTTGTTTATGCTTATTGCATCTATTTTGGCTATAGTATTAATTCCTCTTGTTGTATTATTATATCTTTATATGTTGAAAAACAAAATTTATTCATTTTTCTCATCTAAAAATCACTCACATGGCTCAGATGATGTTAATGCAGGTGATCCCCAACAAGAAGATGCTTCTGTGGGTGGTGCAGATTCTGCTGCAGTGAATTCTGCTGTAGTGGGGCATGTATCAGTTGCAGAACGTAGCGTCTTATACCCAGAAACAAAATAAGGTTTACTTTTAATTCATTATTATTAATTATTGATTATGTATGAATTCATGATGTATATATTCCTTGCTGGATTGTTATAGTATATTGATAATTAACAGTTGGATACAACTGTTCTATATAATTATTAAGCGTTTGTATCGAATTATACATTGTGAAAATTTAGGCCATTTTCTAAATTTGTACAGTTTAAATTAATTTTATTATATTTATTACCCTAAGTGGTACTTTTATTATTCTTTCGCATTTTCATTTTTATTATTTTGCTCATTTCATTAGGCGATGGCAGGGAGTGGACGCAATGCATGTCACGATCTTTGTGATGAGACTTCATTCTCGGGAAGCTACATAGAATCACAGGACCCAGCAGTCAGGGGATCTGAATATAACATTCCAATAATCCCAGATTGCTGGCCTTGTCCACAAGTGCTTCCTGTGTGTGAACGTCTATGTTACATTGATTATGATTATTGTTTAGACTCCCTACCCATTGATGGCCTAGACTTCATTGACTTCCCGTGGCCAGTTTCTTCAATTTTTCTTTCGAGTGTGATCTATCCATTTAATCAACACGGGAGACAACGTATTATATTCCATGATTTCCAAACTGGTTTTGAGAACTTGCTTAGACACTCTGATTATCTTAAAATGCATCTGCATAATCTTTGGATTTTGGGCTTTCAGAGTGTACAAGTAACATTTTACAATGCTGCATTTGCTGATCCTTTTGTATCTTCTGTACTTTCTGGAAATCTTTCTATAGCAAACTACGTACATGAGGACAAATATTTTGATTTTTATAATTTTTTAGATATTTTGGTTTCAACTAATGTACAAACAGTGG
>JAAUXZ010032160.1_pt1 | contig 12950 bp, 11 predicted proteins | sample 7278131 | NCBI WGS metagenome assembly JAAUXZ01 (sample SAMN14350119, study PRJNA611818) | marine sediment metagenome | isolation source: surface marine sediment (3m) | place: French Polynesia: Moorea | collected 2018-08
AATTATCGCCGTGAGATTATGGTGGTATGAAGGTAGCGGTCTACCAGGCTGAAGCAGGGCTGAAAAGTTGGCATCCAGCTGCTCGAGACGCTGTTGCCAGCTCTCTAGCCCTGCTTCAGCCTGGTAGACCGCTACCTTCATACCACCATAATCTCACGGCGATAATTGGTAATGTAATCGCAACCATGCTCGGTGACGACGATGGAATCTCCAATACGTCCGCCGCAGACACCATCAACCGAAATACCACCGTCCACCGCAAAGGTCATGCCAGGTTGCAGCAGTGTGGTGTCACCGATTTTCAATTCCGGAGCTTCCAGGTAAGACATGCCAATCGAGCGGCCAGTGCGATAACCGGTCTCGTAGCCTGCTGACTGGTAAACCTCATTGGCGACCTCGGCTACCGATTGCGCCTCAATACCGGGTTTGATGGCACTAATGGCTGCTTGTTGGGCAGCCACGGCGGTTTCCTGCACGACACGCTGCTGGTCACTGATTTCACTGACGAAAAACATGCGATCAAAACCCAGCTTGTAAAGTTTGAATTGCGCCATGTTACAGAAGCAGAAATAAACCGGATCGCCGGCTGCATATTTTTTCAGACGAGCACGCCGATGCACCATTGACGTGTCCTGACCACTTTGCAATATCTGTAAATTGTGAATCAGTGGTGAGACAAAAGCTTCCCATCCGGCATCGGTGAGAAAACCGGCCGCTGATCGAGTGCCGGCATTCATCACCGCAAGCGCTGATTCATACTCGGGTGCTCCTTCGGCGAGCGAATCCTCGGCGGCGGACATCATGGCTGCGGCAATTTCACCGGCCCGCTTCATAATGCTGATTTCCTCGGCTGACTTAATAACACGTTGACGGTTCATCCACGGCGCAAACTCCCGCAAGGCGACTCCCGGATACACCTCGTCAAAGTAGTTTCTCAAGATAGCCGGCATTAAAGAACGTTCGACGTAAATCGAGTGCGGAGACTCGCCTAGTAATTCACCGAGCACCGCAGGCCAACCACGAGGTCCGGAGTCCATCCACACCTGGATATTCTCCACCCAGGTCATGGCAGCCACCATTTCGCTTTCCATCAACGGCGTAATTACGACCGGATCGTCATCCGCCCTGACTAGCAACATCGTGGGACGCCCGAACTCAATGCCAAGATATCCCCAGAAACCGGCGTAATAGGCAATCGAACTCTCATCACTGAGCACAGCCTGTGTTATGCCATCGGCCTGCATGGCCTGCTGTAGCTGTTTATAACGATCTTTGCATTGCTGCAGCATGGTTTACTCCTGATTTTTTGCGGACTGATGTCGCAGCACAAAGGCACAGAATAATCCAAGCAGCGCGAGCAAAACAAACCCGGGTACGGCTGCTGACCAGTTGTCGCTGTTATCGACCGCTGCAGTCGTCAGCAGCGGACCCAGGGTTTGCCCGAGTCCTGACCCCTGAAGCAGTAATCCAGCCATCAGTGCCACGTGCGCGGGCGTTGCTGCGAAACGCGCTGCCAGCACAAACGCCGTGCCGGGGAACATGCCACCACAGGCCGAAAACAGTAGGCCTAAGACAATTTTCACCGCTGCTGCGGTAAACGAAGCAAAAATCAGCGATGCGCAAACGCCCATCACGGAAAACGCAACCACCAATAATATCCAGGGTTTAACACCTCGACCAATCAACCAGCCGGCACCGACGTTGCCAATGACGTTCGCCATCACCACCAGTGAACCCAATGACGCGGCACTGGAGAGCAGCAACTCATAGTCGGTAACCAGCATGGTTGGCAACAGTGCGGTAACCGATTGATAAATTGCCGAGTAACAGGCAAAACCTGTCAGCAACATCACAGGCCCAAGTCTTTTTACTGGAGCCAGTAATTCCTTCACTGCCGGTGCTTCGGCTCTGCTGTTTTTCGCAGTACGCAGGAAAAATATCGTTATCAGTGCAGCCCACAACAAATTGATTACACCAACATCGGTCCAAAGACCGCGCCATCCATGCCAATCAACGGCGACTGGCGCGGCTAACATCGAGAGACTGGCTCCGACCGGTAAAAAACTCCCCCACAATCCCATCGCCAGCGGTCTGTCCCGGTCAGTCACCGCAGCACTGATCAGTGAGGGACAGGAGACGATGGTGAGGATAAAACCAAGGCCTTCGACTAAACGGGACAGCATGATCAGCGAGAAGGAATCAGCAGTTGCCCCGAAAAAAGAACCCAGGGCGGCGATGCAAAGCCCACTTGCTGCCAGTTTCACCGGACCAAAGCGATCTGCCAGCATGCCCATCAGGGCTCCAGCAAAAGCCGATATCAGCGTGAACAATGACACAAGCCAACCAGCCTCCGATAGCGACAATCCGAGGTCGGTTATCAATAAAGGCAGCGATGCCACGACTTTACCAATATGGAAGGCTGCAAGACATCCACCCAGGTAGGCAACCCAGACTCTGGGCCAGTTGGTGCCTAGCATCGAGTCGATTTCCTGGCGGTTATAAAGAGTTGGTAACAGCTATTTAAATTATCGATCGAAGGGTTTAGCATGACCTGCCAAATTGGTGTAATGTAGCCCGTCTTTCAGGGCATTGTATCAGCCTAGATACCTGCACCATGATAAAAACATCAGGAGACTTTTAATGACCAAAACAATACTTGCGTCTGCGCTGTTATCGGCGAGTGTTGCCTTCAGCGGCATGGCCCAATCGGAAAGCGTGAAGATTGGTTTTGTGACCACACTGACCACGCCGGCCGGTGTGATCGGTGAAGACATGAAACATTCGGTAGAAATCGCGCTCGATTTCCTTGGCAACAAGATGGGCGGCATGGACGTTGACCTGATCATGGAAGACGATGGATTCAAGCCAGATATCGGTAAACAAAAAACCAGCAAGCTGGTTAAGCAGGACGATGTCGACTTTGTTGCCGGATTTATCTGGTCGCACGTATTGATGGCATCGGCAAAAACTGTAACCGACGCCGACAAGTTCCTGATCAGTGCAAACGCGGGCCCTTCGGTGCTGGCCGGCAAGCGCTGCCACGAAAATTACTTTTCCACCTCGTGGCAGAATGACCAGACCCCGATGGCAATGGGTGAGGTATTGAATCAGAAGGGCGTAAAGTCGCTTTACATCATGGCCCCCAACTACGCAGCCGGTAAAGACATGGTGCGCGGCGTTGAGTCTATCTTCAACGGCGATATCGTTGGCAAGGACATGACCAAATGGGGAGCTGACGCGCAACTCGATTTTTCCGCCGAATTGGCAAAGGCCAAGTCATCAGGCGCGGAAGCCATGTTTGTATTTTATCCGGGCAAGGCCGGTGGTGCTTTCATTCAACAGTACCAGCAAGCTGGTCTGAAAGATGATATTGACCTCTATACCGTGTTTACCGTTGACTCGCTATCACTGCCCCGATTGCAGCAAGCAGGACTGGATGGCGTTTTGGGTTCTCGCAATACCCAGCAGTGGTCCCCCGATATGGATAATGCAGCCAACCAGCGATTTGTGGCCGAGTTCCTCAAGCGCCACGGTCGTTACCCATCGTTTTATGGTGCTCAGGCTTACGACTCGATCATGTTGATCGACAGTGCGGTGCGCAAGACGGGGGGTAATCTGGATGACAAGGCAGCCGTTCGTGCAGCGCTCAAAGAAGCTGACTATGACTCTCTACGCGGCTCCTATACCTATGGCAACAACAACATGCCAATTCAAAACTTCTACCTGCGCGAAGTGGTCGAGGATGACCAGGGCCGTTGGACCACCAAAATCGTCAGCACCGTGTTTGAGAACAACCAGGATCCCTATGCCAAAGAGTGCAAACTCTAATCCTCAGCACAATGGGTTTTGTTCCGGCCCCTTATGGGGCCGGATTTGTTTGAGGCACTAGATTTGGACTGGAATCTTTTCGCTACCCAGTTAGCCAACGGCCTGCAGCTTGGTTTGTTGTTGTTTCTGCTTGCCTCCGGTCTGACGCTAATCTTTGGCATCATGGATTTCATCAACCTGTCGCACGGCAGTTTTTACATGATTGGTGCCTACTTCGCCGGGACAGTGGTCGCCAAGAGCGGTTCCTTTCTCACCGGCATACTCGCTGGTTTGATAGGCATATTTATCGTCGGCGCCATTATTGAATGGTTTATTGTGCGCAAACTATACCGCTCCGATCATCTCGATCACGTGCTAGTGACCTTTGGTTTGATTCTGGTGTTTGACACCTCGGTTCATCTGATCTGGGGAGCTTCCGGTATGGCCATTCCACTGCCTGACTATCTCGCCGGACAAATCAATATTTTTGGTATCGAACTCGCCACCTATCGTTTTGTCATCATTGTTTCGGGTTTCGTGGTCGCCGCGCTGCTCTACCTGCTGGTTAACCGCACCCGACTGGGCATGTTGATTCGCGCCGGTGCTTCGAATCGCAACATGGTCGAAGCGCTCGGCATAAACATCAACCGGCTTTTCCTGTTCGTTTTCGCCCTCGGTGCCACCATGGCTGGTTTCGCCGGCATGTTAATCGCTCCAATTACCGAGGCCAGCATCGGCATGGGCAATGACATTATCATCATCGCCTTCGTCGTGGTGATTGTCGGCGGCATTGGGTCTGTGAAGGGTGCTTTTTATGCGGCATTGATCATCGGCATGATTGACACCATGAGCCGTTCATACCTCGACCAGTTATTCGCACTGGTCATGTCTGACAACAATGCCGAAACTGCCGCACCAGCAGTTTCTGCCATGCTGGTTTATATCTTGATGGCGGCAATTCTGGCGTTTCGACCCCAGGGTTTGTTTCCACCGGCAGGTAGCCGCTAATGCCTGCGATGCCTGCCAATCTGTCGACGAGGCTTTACCTCGGACTGCTGCTGGTGCTGGGGTTCGCACCAGCAATTTTCGAGTGGATCAATCAACCTTTTTATCTCGACCTGTTGATTCGAACACTGATTTTTGCCATCGCCGCAGTCAGTTTGAATCTGATTCTCGGTTATGGCGGAATGATCAGCCTCGGGCACGCCGCCTATCTCGGCATCGGTGCCTACTGCGTTGGCATTCCCACCTATTACGACATCTACAACGGCTGGATTCACCTCGGTTTGACCCTGGCAGTCTGTGGAACTTTTGCACTGATTACCGGTGCCATCAGCCTGCGCACCAGGGCCGTTTACTTTTTGATGATCACCATGGCCTTCAGCCAGATGGCTTATTTCATTTTCCTGAGTCTCGACGAATACGGTGCCGATGACGGCCTCATCATTTATGGCCGCAGTGAATTCCCGGAATGGATGGGATTACAGGATAACGTCAGTCTCTACTACTGGATTTTTACCCTGCTGATTGCCTCGCTGTATTTTGTTCACCGACTCATCGGTTCACGCTTCGGTCGAGTTATTGTTGGCACCAAATTCAATGAAAATCGCATGCGCGCACTGGGCTACAACACCTATGCCTATCAGCTGGTGTGTTACGTGATATCGGCAATGATCTGCGGTCTGGCAGGTTTCCTGATGGCTAACTTTACCGAATTCATCAGCCCCGACCTGATGAGCTGGCAACGCTCCGGCGAGCTGATATTCATGGTGATCATAGGCGGCGTTGGAACTTTATTTGGCGCGCTGACCGGTACCATTGCTTTCAAACTACTGGAAGAAACCCTGTCGGCAATCACGGTGTATTGGCATCTGATATTCGGACTACTGTTAATTGCACTGGTGATGTACGGCAAAGGCGGCTTGCACGGCTGGATTGCAATGCTGGATCGCAAAGGGCAACAGCATGACTGATAGCTTGCTGGAAACCTCGCATCTGCATAAACATTTCGGTGGTATTTTTGCCACCGAAGACGTCAATTTGCAGGTCAAAGCGGGAGACATTCACGCAATCATTGGCCCCAACGGTGCCGGCAAAACCACCCTGCTGGCACAACTGTCCGGACAGCTGAAATCCGACAGCGGTTCGATCAGTTTCGCCGGCGAAGACATTACCCATCTCAGTATGGATAAACGCGCCCATCGCGGACTGGCCCGCTCCTTCCAGATTACCAGCATTATCCTGCCTATGACCCTGTTGGAAAATGTCAAACTCGCGGTGCAGGCCACCGAGGGTCATTCGTTTCGTTTCTGGAAACCGGTGTCAGGGGATTCTGCGATGACCGAGCAAGCCATGCAGGTGCTTACCAAGGTAGGCCTATCCGATAAAGCCAGTCAGCTTGCGTCTCAGGTCTCGCATGGCGAACAACGTCAGCTTGAAGTCGCGATGGCTCTCGCCATGAAACCTCGCATGTTATTGCTCGATGAACCCATGGCCGGCATGGGAAAAGACGAAACCAGCCGAATGATCGACCTGCTCGCACAGTTAAAAGGCGAAAAAACCCTGTTGCTGGTAGAGCACGATATGGACGCCGTATTTAATCTTGCCGACCAGCTGTCGGTACTGGTGGATGGGCACATTATCGCCACTGATACGGTTGCCGCGATTCGCGACAATGTCGACGTGCAAAAGGCATACCTCGGGGAAAGTCATGCTTGAATTGCACAATCTGCAGGCCGCCTATGGCCCGATGCAAGCGCTGTTCGGCATCAGTTTCAGCGCGCAAGCCGGACAGGTAACGACGCTGTTGGGACGCAACGGAATGGGTAAAACCACAACTGTGAGTTCAATCATGGGATTGCTGCCTCCGCTGGCGGGTGAAATACACTTCAAGGGCAAAAGGATTGACGGCAGACCTGCTTACGAAATAGCCCAGCTCGGCATTGGCCTGGTGCCCGAGGGACGACAGATTTTTCCTAACCTGACGGTAAAGGAAAACCTTGTCGCAACCGCCGCCAACTACGTCGACAGCAGGCAGCCTTGGAATCTGCAACGGGTTGTCAGTTTTTTCCCTCAACTGGCAGAACGACTTGGTCATATGGGCGGACAGCTCTCCGGAGGGGAACAACAAATGCTGGCCATCGGCCGTGCGCTGATGGTGAATCCGTCGTTACTGATACTCGACGAAGCCACTGAAGGACTGGCCCCGCTTATTCGTCAGGAGATATGGACTTGCCTCGATAGACTGAAGCAGGACGGCATCAGTATTCTGTTAATCGATAAAAATCTCGATGAATTCATCGATCTCGCCGATCAACATTACATCGTCGAAAAGGGGCATGTGGTGTGGCACGGTGTCTCGACCGAGCTGGCTGGCTCACCCGAGCTGAAAAAGCGTTACCTTGGACTGTAGCCGGGCTTCACAGTCTAATCCGCAGACTAGAACTCATCCGGTTCAACAAACTGCGAAAAGTTAATGGTTGTATCCTCGTAATCAACACAGCGTTTCAGTTCTTGCCAGACCGATTCTGAGGAAGTGATACGTTTGTGATCCAGTTTTCCGGTAATCAGTAACCTGGTGCCCGGATATAACTCACCAAATTTCTCGGTCGCTGAAACCGGTGTTACCTGATCGTTGGAATCGTGGGCAATGGTCGTAAATCTGGAATAAGTTGGCAGACGTTCGGTTAGCTCTAACTGCGAATAATCCTTCACGTACCGCTGAGTAAAATCTTGCGCATACTGTTTCAATATGTCGGAATGCAGTTTCAACTCCCCCAGCCTTTTCAGGAAATAAAGCTTGAAGTTGAAAATGGGAGAAATCATCATCAACGGCAGCTTGTCGATCACCGCCGGCGAAGAATTGGCAACGGCAACGCAGCCCAATCCGTGCCCAACAACACAGAGCAAGCCATCCTCGTGACTCTTAATCACGCTATGCAGCATGTAGTTGGTGGTTTTGATCATTTGTTGCAAAGTAGCAGGTTTTGGTGCACTGCCTTCGTGGCCTAACTGATCGAAAGCGATCGCAGTGTAACCACACTCCTTGAGCCCTCTCATTAATGAGAAGAATTCGTAAGCGCCGCCGCCCCAGCCGTGCACGAAGACAACCGCAGGCCCAGTGCCGGTTCGATAGACACAGACATCGCCATCGGGAGTTTGTACTGATTTTCTTTCGACGCCGCGCGGTAATCTGAATCCCTTGCCTTTGGCAGCGTTGTACACAAACATTTGAGCATCGATTCTGCGGCGGCCCCAATCCGGCATGAACCGGGACATTATTAGCCCCAGTTTGCTTACGATTGTATTTAGACCTTCCTGTGCTTCCGCCATCGGTGATTCCTGAACGCCGAATTATGATTATCAGCCAGGTCGGTGAGTTTTCAATTACTCGGCCTGCGGAAATAAGTCACTTTCTGATGCACGGAGTGAATGCACTGACGAGGGGCTTTTGTTCCGCTTAGACCCGGAAAACTCCGGAATTCCGACCATGGCAACAGGCGTTAGTATCCGATAGCAAAGCCACGCCGTCCATGGCATTTTGATTCCAGTTTACAGTGATTTCGACAGTGTAAATGCCCCACGGATATCTCCGGGATTGAATCCGCGAGCTATGTCATCCGGATACAACTCCTTGAGCTTGGCTTCTACCGGTGGTGCAATTTCGGCCGCGTGGCAAGCCATGCAGGGTTTACCTGTCGGAATTGCCTTCATATATCGAAACATACGCTGGCCATTCACTTCGACCACTTCGGTGGTTTCCATTTTGGTGATATCTTCACCGGCGGCTTTACGCTGTTCAAATTGTTTTAGCACCGAAAGTTCCCAGGCGTCTGGTGCATTGGATTGATTTCTGAGCTTCAATGTTGTTCTGCCAACATCCCAACCGGAAACACTACCCGCCTGACTGGCAAGCTCAGGAGCCAGCGTATTACAGACACCTAATGCCTTGATTGGACCTCCCGATTTCATTGCACCCACCAGCTCCTGCTTTAATGACTTGCCAAATTGCATGGTGACACCGCGTGCCTCTTTGGTTAACGCTTCGGTATCTGCAGCCATTAGAGGCGTTGCAGCTAGCGCCACCGACATAGCGGTCAAGATTAATAACTTCATGAGTTCCTCCTTCGCACAAAAAAATAGCCATACTAATAGTATGGTAGGAGGCAACGGCTTGAGAATATCTAAATATAGGGTGGCCGAGGGGCCCGGTTACTCTACCCATTCGAGATAACCGACCTAGAAACTGAACATCGACTCCAGATCATGACGGGAGTAAACCTTGAACGACAACATGGTATCGGTTTTTTCTATGTCTTCGATCGCCGCCAACCGATTGGTGACCAGGTCAGCCAGTTCTTCATTGTCGCGGGTGCGGGCAATAGCAACCAGATCATACTGCCCGGTTACCGAATAGACTTCGGAGATTTCCTTCTCGTCGAGCAGGCGTTCGGCGACTTGTGAAATGCAGTTGCGTCTGACGTTAATCAGAATGAAAAATGTAACCATGAGTAAACCGTCGGCTGGGAGTCGTTACCAGGATTCTACATCCTCAATGCGGGGCGGCAAAATAGCGCCAAACCTAGCGACTGCCTGGCTGCGTCTGATGATGGTCGTATTCCTTTTTCAGATCGACAATGATGGCATCGAGATCCGGTATGGCGCGATACAGCGATTCATCATCAACACGACACTTGATGTACCGTTCAACGTCCATTTCGCTGGCCGCCTTGATCGTTGCTGATTCGGCCAGATAAGCCCTCGGAATGTCCTGAATATGAATCCCGAGATAAGGCATGGATTCATCTTTTTCAGGGTTGTAGAGCACGGCGAGTCGGGCCCGATGGCTGGCGTTGGCGATGCCGATGCCACACAGTTGTTCTAACTCGATGACAGGCACGTAAATACCTCGCCACAAAGCAACCCCGGTAAACCAGTCGCTGGTATTCTCGAGTTTGCGAGGCATCGGGTAAGCAATTACCTCGGCAACCGCGGAGTTTGGCACCAGCAGGTTAAGTCCGGTTAACGGTAACAGCATGCATCGTATGGCGTGCGCGTCGTTTGCCACGTGAATCCTCCCTATTGCCCGCCAATAATGGCCCTGATATTGGCAAGCAGCTCTTCTTCCTGGTACGGCTTACCCATATAGTTATCAACACCGATTTCGCTGGCGCGCTGGCGATGTTTCTCACCGGTACGCGAGGTGATCATGATAATCGGAATATTGCTCAGGCTATCTTCATTACGCATATGCGAGGCTAACTCAAATCCATCCATGCGCGGCATTTCAATATCCAATAACATCAAATCGGGTTTGATGTCCTCCAACTGGGTCAACGCATCCATACCATCTTTTGCCGTGACTACCTGATAATCATTACGTTGCAACAACTTGCTGGCCACCCGTCGCATGGTAATCGAATCATCCACCACCATGATGGTGCGCTGCCTGTCGTGTTCGTCACCATCCTGTCCCTTGTAAACCACGGATACCAGATTTTCTGCGTATTGCTCAATCAAACCTGCAATATCGAGAATCAGCACAACGCTGCCGTCAGCCAGTACACTGGCGCCGGAAACGCTCTTCACCTGGCTAAGTTGTTTACCCAGATTTTTGACCACAATTTCGCGATTACCCACCAGGTCATCAACATGTAACGCCAGTCGTGAGTCACCGGCTCGACAAAAGATAACCGACTGCCGGGGATCTCCGTGACTGCCGCGGTAATGCAAAGCGGTACCGACCAGATTGGGCAGGTAGTGCAGGGAGAAACTCTGGTCCACGTAATCCAGTTTTGGATTTGCCAGCTGGTAGGCATCGAGCAGACGCTCGGCATCTAACCTGGCGACGCCCTCTATATTGATGAGAGGAATCGCGTAATTTTCTTCGCCCGCCTTGACCAGTATGGCCCTGTTTATTGAGAGGGTAAACGGCAGGCGCATTATGAATCGACTGCCGTTCGGGGTGGATTCAATTTGCAGACTGCCACCGAGGTGTTTGATCTCGACCTCGACGACATCCATACCGACGCCACGACCGGCCATTTGCGTGACCTGGCTGGCCGTGCTGAAGCCCGGTTGCAGAATCAGTCGAATGATTTCGGAGTCGTCGAGTTTCTGATCTCCGCTAATCAGCCCCTGACTGATTGCACGGCTGCGTACTTTTTGTACGTCGATGCCGGCACCGTCGTCACCGATGACGATGACAATATCAGATCCGTCACGACTGATGTCGATACTGATACTGCCGGTTTCTGGTTTCGATTTCTTGACCCGCTCCACGGGTGGTTCAATGCCGTGCGCGATCGCGTTACGAATCAGATGTTCTAACGGCGCTACCATCCGATCGAGCACCTTGTTGTCGACCTCATTGTCTTCACCGGTGACAAGCAACTCAACCTTCTTACCCACTTCCCGGCTGCTTTGCCGAACCAGGCGGCTGAGGCGCGAAATCAAACCGGAAAAACGCACCATGCGGCTTTTTACCAGGCCTTCCTGCAGTTCGGTGTTTATTCTTGACTGCTGTAATAACAGGGTTTCTGACTCCTTGACCTGATCACCGAGCATGTTCTGCAAACTGGAAAGGTCGTTTACCGACTCGGACAGGGAGCGCGACAATTCCTGAATCATCGTGTAGCGGTCCATTTCCAGTGGATCAAAGTCCTCCGATTGTGGACCTTCGTCTTTGTGACTGTAGTGAATTTGCGCTTCGGTTTCGGCTTCCAGGTCCCGCAGTTGACCCTGTAAACGAGAAATGGTCTGGCCTAATTCACCCAGATAAGAACCCAGACCAGACACTTGCTGTTCCATGCGCGCACGATAAATACTGGCCTCACCTGCAGAATTGACGAGGTTATCAAGCAGCTCCGATCTGACTCGCACCACATCGCGAGCCGGTTGCTCAGGCACGTGTTCCCGGTTGGTAAGATTCTCAGCGACGGCACTAACGGGTTCGCTGGGTACCTCTGCCTCAGGCTTCGCTGTCGCCTTGTCTTGCGGTTTTTCTGCTTCACCAAGGCGCAGGCGTTTCATGTTATCAACGTAGGTAACCGGATCGGGCAGAGCGCTATTGTTCTCTGCAGCGTCAACCTGGGTGTGCAGCAAATCAAAGGCCGAGCGCATGGTGCGCAATAACTCATCGTCGCGCCGTATCCTGCCGTCGATCACGGCGATGAAGACGGATTCCATTTCGTGCGACAAATCACTGATTTCGTGCAAATTGGCCATGCGAGCGCCACCTTTCAGGGTATGCAGGTAACGCTGTAGTTCCATAACCTCGGTGAAATCGCTGGCATCCTGGTTTTTTGACCATTGGTCGTAAGTGCTGTCGCTGATTTCGAGAAGCTCATTTGCTTCATCGATAAAAATCATTAACAGCTCATTGTCCTGATCATCATCCTCGGTCTCTACCATCATGCTGAGGGTATCGACGAAATCACCGGATGGGGCCTGGTCTTCAGGTACTTCGAGGGTATGTTCTTCAATATCTTCCGCAAAGGCCTGCAAGCGGTCGCGCAAATCGGCGGGTACTTGCGGCAATGAGCGGGTTTGCACCAACTCTTCGGTCATATCATGCAGTGCCTGATGACCTTCAGTGAATAGCTGTATAGCTTCCCGATCGAGCGCCAATTGTTGCGTCGCAGCCGACTTCAATGGTTTTTCCATCAACGCGGCGAGCTCTGCCATGGTGGAAATATCTGCGGTACGTGAGGCGCCATGAATGGTGTGCAAACAGCGATACAGGGGTTCGCTGGGAATCAGCTCGCCCATGGCGATTGCCTGTCTAAGGCCGGAACTTAGTGTGCTTAGGTGCTGTTCTACTTCTTGCTGGTAAATCTTCAGTAGGTCCGGATCGAACGACAGGTCGGTTTCTTCTGTCGCTTCGGGAGGCGTAGGCAGGTCCGCTTCGACCCCATCTTCGGGTCGGTGGGGCGATGTCAGGTCGACGAAAGGGTCGTGGGGCACCTCCGCATCACTGACCGGCTGATCCGGTGGTTCAAGTGGCGGTAACTCTTCAAAATCTTCATAAGCGTCTGTTTCCTGCGACGCGACAGATACTTCGTCAGGAGTAACGTCGGTATCGATGGGCTCAAGCTCGTCAACTGCCGGTGCCGCTTCGACCAGTGCCGTGTCATCGATAGCAG
>JAAUXZ010114318.1_pt1 | contig 12932 bp, 10 predicted proteins | sample 7278131 | NCBI WGS metagenome assembly JAAUXZ01 (sample SAMN14350119, study PRJNA611818) | marine sediment metagenome | isolation source: surface marine sediment (3m) | place: French Polynesia: Moorea | collected 2018-08
ACGGGCATGTAGAGGTGTAGCGGCAGTGACGCCGCGACGTCCGGGTAGTGGATCAGGACGAGTACGATAGGTGCAACCAGGCCACCGCCGGCGGCCGTGATCGGTATGCCCGCGAACCAGCCCGTGCTCGGCTGGTCCGAATACAGGTTGAAGCGCGCGAGCCGCATTGCGCCAGCCAGCACGAAGACCGCGACCGCGACCAGCAGCACGTAGAACTGGCCGGAGTCGAACTCGATGTCACCGAGCTGCAGCCCGGCGTTGAGCATCAGCACGGCCGGCGCCACACCGAATGCGACGAGGTCGGCCATGGAATCGAATTCGGCACCGAAATCGGACGTCGCCTTCAGCAGCCGTGCGGAAACGCCGTCGAGCACGTCCAGCAAACCGCACCAGACGATGATCCACGCCGCCAGCTCGAGATCGCCGAGCTGCGTGGTGAAGATCGACGCCACGCCGAGCAGCAGGCTCAGCGCGGTGAAGCTGTTAGGAACGGTGTAACGCAGGACGCCCAAGGGTCTTGGCAACCTCTAATTCTTGTTCAACATGCATTTTGCATCCCACGGGCCGCTTTATCCACCGCTCCACCAACTCATTTGCCGCGGGTTGGCACCGCTGCCGGTGATACCGACCGGTCCGCGCTGCAGGCTGAGCTGCATACGGACGCCGTCGCGATCGACCTCGATGATGACGTCCTCGCCCGGCGTGCCCTGCATCGTCATCTGCCGCAGCTCGCTGACGCTGAAGATTCGCTCGCCGTTGTAGCTGACGATCTCGTCACCGGGCTGCAGTCCCGCGCGGCTGCCCGGCGAACCCTGCATCACCTGGTTGACGGTGATCGCGGTGGGTTGACCCTGCGCCTCGAGGTACCGCGTGTAGCCGGCATCGCCCAGCTCCGAGCGCAGGAACGACTGCGGCCCGCTGGTGATATTGATGAGATCGGGCATCTCGCCGCTGCGCTGCGCCTCGTGCGCGGCCTCCAGGGCCCGGTATTGCGCCTGCGACTCGAGCTCCATGACACGGCGCGCTTCGTCTTCCGAGAAGCCGCCATCGACGAAGGTGTTCAGCCGTCGCGCCTGGTAGTCCTGCATCATCGCAGACCTGTCGCGACGCGCCGGTCGGGTGCGCTGCGCACGGGCTTCGGCGGCACGCGCCTCGCGATCGGCGAGCACGCGCGGTCCGGCCGTATCGATCCGATCGATCTCGATGATAAGCTCATCCAGCTGGCCCTGCAGGGCGAGCCTCGCTTCGCGTTCCTCGGCGATAAGCTGTTCCAGGCTCAGCAGGCGCTCCTCCAGCGACGCCCCGGCGTCGATCGTCGGCATTCCGGAACTGCGGGGCTCGGCGGTCCCGCCCGTATCATCCGCAGCGACCCACGCACCGACGGCGAAGCCGGCAGCGAGACTGATTGCGGCGGCAATCAGGACTCTCGTCATGTTGCTCTCCTCTTCCACGGGTTCTCATTATTGCAGACCCTGTCATCCACCGCCGATGTGTGCTCTGATTGCCGTTCCGTCCGCCGCGGGATTTGCCGCATGAAAGCCAAGTCCTTGATTGTCCTGCCGTTGCTGCTCGCTGCCTGCGGGCCCTCAGAGGCGCCGGTGGACCAGGTCGACCGCATTGCCAGCGAGTTCCTGAGAGGGTATTTCACCCAGCACCCCGAACAGGCCTACGAATCGGCCTTCCCCGAGGCACCGCCCGACCGCCTCGGCGACTACCGCAAAGACCGGGTCGCCGCCTGGAACCGGCAGGTGGACGACTGGCTCGACAAACTGAACGCGATCGACCCGGCGGCGATCGCCGGCACGCCGGCCGCCGTGACCTACCTGTTCGCGCTCGACCGCCTGCAGGCTGTCGCCGGCATGCGCGTGTGCCGCATGGAGCTGTGGAACATCAGCCCGACCTGGACGGGCTGGCAAACGACGATCACGTCTACGCTGGCATTGCAGGCGGTGGACACGGCGGACGCTCGCGCGGCCGCGTTGCGGCGTGCCGCGGACATCGAGCGCTACCTCGATACCGAAGTCGAGAACCTGAAGATCGGGTCGGCCGCCGGCTATCTCGCGCCGCAGACAAACGTCGATGCGGTTATCGGCCAGTTGTCGACGTTGATCGATGTCGACGTCGACAATTCACCGTTCTTCGACCCGGCCCGTCGATCCCGGGACGCCGATTTCGAGCAGGCGTACAGAGAGGTTCTCGAGGAGCGCGTCGTGCCCTCGCTGACTCGCTACCGCGATTTTCTTGCCGACGAGTACCGCGGCAGGGAGGCCGTCGGGGTGGCGTCGAATCCGGATGGTGAGGAATGCTACAACGCGTCCGTGCACTACTGGTCCTCGCTCCGCATGGACCCGACCGACATCCATCGCGCGGGACTGTCCAACATGTCGCGCATACAGGCCGAGATGGCCGCCGTCGCGAGCGAGTCCTTCGGCACGGACGATCTTCGCGGGCTGCTCGAGCAGCTGCGCAGCGATCCCCGCTACACCTTCGAAAGCGAGGCAGACATGCTGGCCTACGTCAATGCTGCCGTATCCCGCGCGGAGGCTGCGATGCCCGAGTGGTTCGCGCACGTGCCGGCGTCCGAGCTTTCCATCGTTCCGGCACCCGCCTTCGAGAAGGACTCGGGCGGCGGCTTCTACACGTCGGCCGCTGCTGACGGCAGTCGTGGCATCTACAAGGTCGGCACCTACAACCCGACGGGGATCAGCAAGGCCGGCACCGAGTCGACGGCTTTCCACGAGAGCTGGCCCGGCCACCACCTCGATGCGTCGCTGTCACTGGGCAACCCGTCGCTGCACCCGATCCTGCGTTACATGTGGAGTTCCGGGACCAGCGAGGGCTGGGCGCTCTATTCGGAGCGGCTCGCCGACGAGATCGGCCTCTACTCGAACGAGCTGTCGCGGCTCGGCATGCTGTCGAACGAGGCCTTTCGCGCGGCGCGACTGGTCGTGGATCCGGGCATGCACGTACTCGGCTGGTCGCGCCAGGACGCCATCGACTACCTGCTGGAGAATACGGCCGAGGGCTACGACTCGATCGCGGGCGAGGTCGACCGTTACCTGGCGGTACCGGGCCAGGCGACCGCCTACCTGCTCGGCAGCCTGGAGATTCAGCGCCTCCGACGGCTCGCAGAAACGCGCCTCGGCGAACGCTTCGACATCAGGGTTTTTCACAATCGAATCTTGAGCAATGGCTCCGTAACATTGCCGATGCTCGGTATGAGCATCGAGGCCTGGATCAACGAAACTATCGCAAAATAGGCCTGTCTATTCGCTCAAGTTCTATCGGAGTAAAAACATGTACAAGCTCCTGTGGCCGCTCGCTGCGGCTCTCCTCCTTGCCGGACAAAGCCTCTTCGCGGCGGACCATTCGGACCCGCAGGCCACCTGGGATTTGACGGATCTCTACCCCACCGTCGAGGCCTGGGCGACGGCACGCGACGAAGTCATGGCGGATTTCGAGAAGATCGACAGCCTGCGCGGCACGCTCGGTGATAGCGCGGATTCACTGTATGCGGTCTGCCGGCTGGTGTCGGATGCCTACCGCAAAGCGGGCCGCGTCTATGTTTACGCGTCCCTGTCAGCCGACGAGGACCTGCGCGACTCCGAGACGCAGGAGCGAAGGCAGCTCGCGGACATCATGTTTGCCCGCTTCGGCGAGTCGACGGCGTGGATCCAGCCGGAGCTTATCGAGGTGGGCCGCGAGGTCATCGAGTCCTATATACGGGACGATGAGCGGCTCGCGCCCTTCGTTCACCAGCTGGACGACAGCCTGCGCAATGCGCCGCACACGCTGAGCCCCGAAACCGAGCAGACGCTGTCGTATTTTTCGCAGACCTTCGGCGCGCCCAACGACACCTACAGCCTGTTCGCGAACTCCGACATCCCGTGGCCGACGATCACGCTGTCGACCGGCGAGGAAGTGGTCGTCGATTCACAGGGCTACGGCCGCACGCGCGGCAGCGCCAACCGCGACGATCGCAAGCTGGCGTTCGACACTTTCTGGAGCAAGTGGGCCGAGTACCGCAACTCGGTGGGCATGGTCCTGAATTCACACCTGCAGACGCAGGTCGCGCTCGCGAAGGCACGCAACTACGACAGCGTGCTGCACCGCGAACTGTTCCAGGACAACCTGCCGCCCGAGGTCTATCGAACACTCGTTGCGGAGGTCAACAAGGCGCTGCCGACGCTGCACCGGTACTTCCGCCTGCGCCAGCGCATGCTCGGCGTCGAACAGCTGCACTATTACGACATCTATCCTCCGCTTGTGTCGCTGAAGCGAAAATTCGATCTCGAAACCAGCAAGGCGATCACGCTCGAGGCGATGTCGATCCTCGGCGACGACTGGGTGAGCCAGCAGAAAGCCGCGATGGACGACCGCTGGATGCATGTCTATCCGCAGCGCGGCAAGCGTTCCGGCGCCTACATGTCCGGTTTTGCCTACGACGTCCATCCCTACGTGCTACTGAACCACAACGATGACTACGCGTCGCTATCGACCTTCGCCCACGAGTGGGGCCATGCGATGCATACCGTGTACGCGAAGCAAGTGCAGCCGTTCGAGACGGCCAGCTATGCGACCTTCATCGCCGAGATTCCGTCGACCTCGCTGGAGCTGATTCTGCGCGACTACATGGCGACGAACGCAGACAGCGTCGACGAGAAGCTGTTCTACCTGGGCCACGGCCTTGAGAGCATGCGCGGCACGTTCTTCCGCCAGACGATGTTCGCCGAGTTCGAGCTCGCACTCTACGAAGCGGCCGAACGGGGCGAAGCGTTGTCGGGTGACCGCATCACCGAGATGTACGGCGAGATACTGCGCCGCTACCACGGGCACGAGGATGGCGTCGTCGTCATCGACGACCTGTACACGAACGAATGGATGTTCGTGCCGCACTTCTACTACAACATGTACGTGTTCCAGTACGCGACGTCGCAGACGGCGGGCACGGCACTGTACGAGAAGATCGTCGACGACGGCGAGTTCGGCGTCGAGAACTACAAGAACCTGCTGCGCGCGGGTGGCTCCGACTACCCGTACCAGCTGCTCGTGAATGCGGGCGTCGACCTCGCGCAGCCGGAGCCTTACCGCGCGGCCGTCGACAAGATGAACGCCATCATGGACGAGATGGAGCGGCTCCTCGACGAGAAGGAGCGCACCGGCGAGTAGCGCTATTCCGCGATCCGCGCCGAGACAACCTGCACCGGGCAGTTCGAGCCGGGCGTGTACGGCCCGAGACCGGTGTTCACGCTCGCGATCTGTCCGGGCGGTATCTGCCCGCGCACGCTCTGCCGTGACTGCCGCGAGCGACCCGTCGCATCCGTGTACTGCACCACGAACGCGACGCCGGTGATGTACACGCTGGTATCGTTCTTGACGGACACCACGAGGTTTCCGCCGCCGTCCGCATCGCAGCGGCGCAGCACGTAGGTGCCCGGATTCTGCGGCAGATCCAGCCGCACGAGGCGGGCGGTCGCAGCCTTACCGTACTCGCCGCCACCTTTTGCGACCACCTTGTAATACCCGATCGCGGCCGGGATATCGCCGCGATCCTCCGCGATCTTACCCAGCGTATAGTAGGCCGGTGCCGTCGGCAGCATTTCGATGCTGCGCTCGAGATCCGTGATGGCGCCACTCGTCTGGCCAAGTTCGTTGCGGGCCAGGCCGCGCTGCAGGTGATAGTAGAAAAAGCCGTCGCGGCGCTCGATCGCGCGGTTGTAGTTTGTCACCGCCATGTCGAACTTGTCGGCCGCGAGCCGCGCGTCGCCCCGCAGCGCGTGGAAGTGCGCCTCCTGCGGGAACAGGTCGAGCGCCTTGTTGGCCAGGGTAAGCGCTTCGTCGATCTTCTCATCGGCCAGCGCCTTGCGTCCCTCGTCGTACGCGTCGTAAGCCGGTTTCGCCGCGCGGGTCTTCTCCATCATGCGCTGGAACTCGTCCTCGCCCGTCCTGCCCCCGGCCGGCAGCACCGCAGCGGTAGCCCGGTTGGTGTCGACGCGCTCCTGCGAGGGCGGATGGCTGGCGAACAGGCCGCTCAGCCAGTCGCTCTGTCTTCCTTCGCTGAGCCTCACGAAGGTCTCCTGCAGCGTCACTGCCCCCTGCGGGTCGTAGCCGGCCCCGGACATGTACTGCATGCCGTAGTAGTCCGATTCGAGTTCCGCGCTGCGCCCGTATTTGGCGAGAGCCCCCATCGCCAGCAGGTTCGCACCGCCTGCGATCAGGTTGCCGTAGTCGCTGTCGCTCGCCGCAATCGCCGTTCCGATCACGCCGACCTGCATCAGCTGGCTGCGCGAAATCTGCTTCGCCGTATGCCGGGCCGCCGAGTGCACGACCTCGTGACCGAGCACGGCCGCGAGTTCAGCCTCGTTCTCGAGCTCTGTCAGCAGGCCGCGATTGATCGCGATCTTGCCGCCCGGCAGTGCCCACGCGTTCGGTACCGAGTTGTTGAGCACGACGAAGTCGTAGGGCAAATCCACCCCGCTCTCCGCCGCCAGGCGCATGCCGATGCCCCTGACGTATGCGCTCAACTCCGGGTCGACGTCGTAGACCCCGCCCTGCGACTGCTGCATGGGCGCGTAGTTCTGCTGGCCGATCTTGATCTCGGACTCGGTACTGACCGTCATGAACTCGGTCTTGCCGGTGACGGGATTGACGGCGCAGCCTGCGAGGAACGCGACGGCAATCGCGAATGAGATTGTTAACTTTTGCATCATCTTGCACCCCGGCTACAACGCCAAATTATACTGCGCGCCTTAAACCTGCGGGTACCGCATTCACGTCGCTTGCCACAACAACGACAGGAATAAGGAATGGGACTTCTGGACTTTCCCGGAATGGCCAGGAAGTTCTTTTGAGCCGCTGCTGAGAATCGACCTTTGGAATCCGCAGCCGCATCGCGGGCCATTTGCGTTATTGTGGTTTTTTTCGTTCCTGGGTCACGATGAGCGAAGAACTCGATCTCTGGCGACTGGCGGCGGGCCTGGGCCTGTTCCTGTTCGGCATGCACCAGCTCGAGCGGGCTTTGACGCAGCTCGCTGGCCGCTCCTTCAAGAAATTCCTGCGCCAGTACACGGCACAGCCGCTGCGCGGCGTGCTGGCGGGTGCCGTGACGACGGCAGCGCTGCAGAGTAGTTCGGTCGTCAGCCTGATCGTGCTGGCTTTCGTCGGCACCGGCATCATTTCCCTGGCAAGTGCCTTGGGGATAGTATTCGGTTCGAACCTCGGCACGACGGCAACCGGCTGGATCGTTGCGACGATCGGTTTCAAGCTGGATATCGAGGCGCTCGCCCTGCCTCTCGTCGCCGTCGGCGGCTTCGGCGTCGTGTGGTCCGCGGAGGGGACCCGGCGGTCGGGATTCAGTCACTTCGTCGCGGGCCTCGGCCTGATGCTGATGGGCCTCGAGTTCATGAAGTCGGGCGCGCTGGTCGCGACGACCCTGTTCGACCCGGCGGCGCTGGCCGGCTATCCGCTGATCGTCTTCCTGTTCGCCGGCCTGCTGCTGACGGCCGTCATCCAGTCGAGCTCGGCGACCATCATGATAACGCTCAGCGCGCTGTACGCGGCGGCGATACCGCTGGAGGCCGCGGCGGCGATCGCCATCGGCGCCGACCTTGGCACGACGATTACCGCATTGCTCGGCGCACTCGCAGGATCGGCGGCAAAGAAGCGCGTAGCGGCGGCGGTGATCCTGTTCAATGTCGTTGCCGACACTATTGCGTTCTTAAGCCTCAAACCGCTGCTGGCCGTCATCACTGGGATCCTCGGTATCAAGGATCCGCTGTATGCGCTGGTCGCATTCCACAGCCTGTTCAATCTCGTCGGTATCGTGATCTTCCTGCCACTGATCCCGTTCTTGAGCCGCTGGCTGGACGAGCGTTTCCGTGACGATGAAACGCCACTCCTCCGGCACATCGTGGCTGACGACACGGCGGTGGCCGAGGCCGCCGTGGAGAACATCCGCCGCGAGACCTGGCGCTTGATCGACCAGGCGGCGGCTCTCAACCAGGTCACTTTCGAACTGCCGCCCGACCACACCTTCTACGACAGTCGAGTGGACCGCAAGGGCGTCGACCTGTTCGCGGCGGACGCCGATTACGACCAGAGCTACGCCGACATCAAGCAGCTCGAAGGCGAGATCCTGCGCCATGCGCTGGCGCTGCAAAGCGTCTCCCTGGATAGCGAGGAATCGGAGCGCTTAAGCCAGATCATCCCGTCGATCCGCAATGCCGTGCACGCGGCGAAGAGCATGAAAGACGTCCACCAGGACCTCGACCTGTTTCGGGGTTCGGTCAAAGACCGCTTCAATGCCTACTTCGGGCAGTTCCGCGAGGCGGCCCGGGAATTCTACGAAGCACTCGACATGCTGCGAACCTCCGATATCCCGTCAGTGCGTTTCGAGGCACTGGTGGAGATCAAGAACCGGTCCGAAGAGGTTCACGGCCGGATGCACAAACGCATCTACGACGAGGTGTCGCGAGGCGAGCTCAGCGAAGTCGAGATATCCACGCTACTCAACGTCAATCGCGAGCTGTTCGTCGCCAACCACAGCCTGATCTCGGCGCTCGCCGATGCGCTGCTCGACATGGACGCCGCCAGCGATTTCGCGAGCATTCCGGCGGCCCGTTGAACAGGTGGACGGCCCAAACGAAGAGGGCCCCCGCACTGCGGGGGCCCAACCTCGCGGATTGACCGCCGTCAGTCCTTGAACTTGATTTCCTGCAACGTGTAGGAGCTGCCGAGTGTGCGCAGCTCACCGCGGTTGACGTTCTCCGTGCGCATGTTGTCGGTCGACCCGAAAATTCTTTCGCCGAGCTCCTCGAAGTACTCGACGCCGCGATCGAAGGCCGCCCAGTTCTTGTACGTCACCGTGAGGATCAGGTCGGGTTCGCCTTCGCGGGCGTTTGCGGCTGCGTACATACCGTAGCGAATGACGTCGCCATCTTCCTTCTGCGCTTCGAGGAACTTGCGCCAGCCTGCATTGAGGTCGTTGATATAGGCGTTGAACATGCCGTCCTTGATGTGGACCTCACTCACCTGCACGACGTAGCCGTTCTCCCAGTTGCGCGTGTGGTCCTGCGCGTTGGCGGAAAAGCTGCCGAATACGGCAAGTAAGGTCAGAGTGGCAATCAGCCTCGTTTTCATTGAGCGTCTCCCCTTGTTGTTCGTGCTCTTACGGGTTTTGTTCGATGCGAACAGTACCAGTATAGGGGAGTATTCGGCGCCTGGCATTCGCGGACGGTCCGGCCGGCTTCTGGCAATGAATATGGAACTGCCGGCACAATAACGTGACAAAAGCTTGAACAACACGAACGGGATTTTCACGATGCAACGAATTCTGACGATGACGCTGGGTCTCCTGGCGGCACTCTCCGTGCAGGCGCAATCCGACCTGCCCTTCAATGTCGCACCGGTCACGTCCTTCGACGAGCCGTGGTCGATGGCCTTCCTGCCGGACGGCCGCATCCTCGTCACCGAGAAGAAAGGCGCTCTCTGGGTACTGGCCAGCGACGGCCGGAAGACGGGAACCGTCCGCTGGCTGCCGGACGTCGATTACGGTGGACAGGGTGGCTTCGGCGACGTCATCGTGCATCCCGACTTCGACGACAACGGGCTCATTTACCTGAGCTATGTCGAACCCGGGACCGGCGACACACGTGGCGCAGCGGTTGCCCGCGGCAAGCTGACCCTCAGTGAGCGCGGCGGCGGTACCCTGTCGGGCGTCGAGGTCATCTGGCGACAGTACCCGAAGCTCGTGGGCCGCGGCCATTACGGGCATCGCCTGCGATTCGATGACGACGGCTACCTGTGGATCACGTCGGGCGATCGCCAGAAATTCACGCCGTCGCAGGACATGCAGTCGAATATCGGCAAGACCCTGCGCCTCAACGATGACGGTTCGGTTCCCGACGACAACCCGTACGTCGACTACCTGACTGAAGACGCGTTCGTCGATGACGAGGGCGTGTACGGCGAGATCTGGTCGATCGGTCACCGCAACCCGCTGGGGCTGGATTTCGATCTCGAAGGCGGACTTTGGGTCATCGAGATGGGTCCCGCCGGCGGCGACGAGCTGAACCTCATTCGGCGCAAAGCCAACTACGGTTATCCGGTGGTGTCGAACGGCGACCACTACGACGGCCGCAAGATCCCTGATCACGACACGCGCCCGGAGTTCGACGAGCCCGCCATCTGGTGGACGCCCGTTATCTCACCGGGCGACCTGCTCGTTTATCGCGGGACGCTGTTCCCCGGGTGGCGCGGCGATGCGTTCGCCGCCGGCCTGTCGTCGCGCGCGATCATTCGCATCGATGTCGACGGCGAATCGGCCCGCGAGGTCGAGCGCTACCCGATGGGCGCAAGGATCCGCAGTCTCGAGGAAGGTCCGGATGGCGCGCTGTGGGTGCTGGAGGATGAGCGGCGCGAAAGTACCGGCCGCTTGCTGAAACTCACGCCGAAGGACTGAGCGTAGGTGAATCTCCGAATACCTCGGGGACGCCTGCCTCGCCACTATTGAAGCAAGAGAAAACTCAGGAGAAATCATGGAATCCGGGGCCCGGGAGTTGCTGGAGGAACTCAGGGAGGACCATCGCAACATGGCGATCGTCCTGGACCTGCTCGACGGCGTGGTCAAGGAGGCCTCCGAAGGCGGGGACCCGAATTTCGAGCTGGTCAGCGAGATCATGCGCTACATGACCGTCTATCCGGACGCCGTGCACCACCCGAAGGAGGACATCATCTACGACCGCCTGCGGAACGAGAGGCCGGACCTCGCGGATGGCCTGGAAGGCGTCCCGGAAGATCACGAGGCCATCGCCTCTCTCGGCGCGCAGCTGCGCGATGACGTCGAGGCGATCAACTCCGGCGCCGCCGTGCGGCGCGACAAGCTGGTCGAGGATATGTCGGAGTACATCCGTCGCCTGCGTTCGCATATGGCGTGGGAGGAAGACGACCTGTTCGAGCGGGTGGACTCGATGCTGGACAGCGAACCGCTGGAGTTCGACGTCTCGGACTATTCACATATCAAGGACCCGGTGTTCGAGCTCGAAGTCGAGGCGGGCTTCAAGCGCCTGATGGCGAGCCTGCCAAGCCTGCGCTAGGCCTCAGAAATACCACGCAAGCTGTGCGAACAGGCCGGCGCCACGTGACAGGTAACGTCCCGGCTCGACGGCATCGATACCTCCGAACTCGCTGCCGCCGGGGCCCAGCGGCACGTCCAGGCTGCCGAGCAACGTCATATTGTCCGACAGGCTGTAGCTGGTCACCAGCTGCAGCAACGCACTCGGATCCTCGACGTTCATCAGCACGGTCGGCGTAACCGTCCATAGCGGTGTGACCTCGACCATGATGCTGCCGGCAAGGTAGTGACGGCCGATCGAAAACAGCTCGCCGCGTTCCAGGCGCGCGAGCAGGTCGGCATCGGTGGCAATGCTCTGCAGGTCGTAGCCGTCGGTCGACAGGCCGAAACCATTGAAGAAGTATTCGACGATCCCGCTCATATTCCTGCCGCCCCAGATCCACGAGTAGCTCAGGTTGGTGACGATCTGCACGACGGTGTCGTCGTCGGTGTCGGTGACCACCATGTCGGCACGCCATACCGCGCCGCCTATGCTGCGACCGCCGCCGATCCCCAGCACCGTATCGCCATAGTGACGCGCCAGCAGCAGGTCATACTCGGTCTCGCCCCTGAACCCGTGGTACTTGACGGCGAAAGTTGCCGCATCCGTCTCGACGTCATCGGTGACGGGATCGCGCCGAATCACCCACGCGCCCTGTACGTCGTCGCCGTTGTTGCGCAGGTACTGCGTGTAGAGCAGGTCATCGCCCGCCTTGTACTCGGTGTCGATCGTCGATGGATCGAAGGGGTTGACCAGGTCCATCGGGGCATAGAAGAGACCGTTCCCCCAGGACAGTGCCTGCCGGCCGAATCGTACGACGGTCTTCTCGCCGGTGTAGCCCACCGAGAGCCGGTCCAGGCGGTGCACGACGGCGTCCTTGCCGCTTTCATCGATGACGTCCGTGAGGTCGAGCAGGCGACGGTCATCGTTTGGTAAGGTATTGAAGAACAGGTCCGATCCTGCGGGTGGGCTGCTACCGAGTTCTATGCCGTCACCGTGCAGTGCCAGCAACTGGTAATCCGCGTCGAATGACCAGCGCCCCTTACCGGTCCCGAACTTCAGTCTGAGCACGGCGCCGAGATCGGTGGAACTGTCGCCCACCACGTCCCGGTACACGCTGTCCGAAGGATAGGCCTGGCCCGTCAACCGGAACTTGGTGTGGCCGCCCCACTCCGTCTTCCAGTCATCGCCCAGCGCCGAGGCCGACAGCAACAGGACCAGTAGCAGAGACCTATGCAGCATCCCGCGTCACGTCCTCCACGATGCGGCCGTCGAGCATGCTCACGATACGCTTCGCGTACCGCATGACCCGCTGGTCGTGAGTGGCGATGACAAAGGTCGTGTTGTGATGCCGGTTCAGCTCCGTGAACAGCTCCATCAGCTCATCGGAGGTCTTCGAATCCAGGTTGGCCGTCGGCTCGTCGGCCAGCACGAGCGCCGGTCTCGATACGATGGCCCGTGCAACAGCGACACGCTGTTGCTGGCCGCCGGACATCTCCGCGGGGCGCCGGTTTTCCAGGCCCTCGAGCCCGACTTCCTCCAGGATGGCGAGGGACTTGTCGCGGCGCTCCGCAGCCGGCACACCCTGTACCTGCATGACGAACTCGACGTTTTCCTGTGCCGTCAATACGGGTATCAGGTTGTACGCCTGGAACAGGAAGCCGATGTTTGCGAGGCGCAGGTCGGCCAGCTCGCCCCGCGACCGTCCCGAGAAGATCGGGTTCGTCTTTCAATCCTTCAACCTGATTCCCGTGCTCAGTGCCTTCGAGAACGTCGAATTGCCGCTCATGCTGCTTCCCGACTGGACTCCGCAGCGTCGCA
>JAAUXZ010146819.1_pt1 | contig 12926 bp, 10 predicted proteins | sample 7278131 | NCBI WGS metagenome assembly JAAUXZ01 (sample SAMN14350119, study PRJNA611818) | marine sediment metagenome | isolation source: surface marine sediment (3m) | place: French Polynesia: Moorea | collected 2018-08
TAACCACTTCCAACCGACTATCGCCAGCTATGGCATCAGCGATCGCCTGACTCCAACTATCGCCGGCGATGGGCTCGTTCTTGAACCCGGGAAGCGAGATATAGACGTGAAAACTCAACCGATATCCTTGTCGGAGGTGCGCCAACTCTTCATCGGATCAAGATCTGCCGCTAACCCGACGCTTTCTCTACATGCGATGGTGTTTGGCGATCTCTTCGTCGGTGAAGCGCAGAAATCGCGCAGCATTATTGTACAAGATATCGCGCTTTTGCTGGTCATCCAGGAATGGAGCCTCTTCTATGACCTGGATGCCGCGTTCAATCGTCCCAGGCCATATCATCTGGTCCGATCCGAACATCACGCGATTCCCGTAACCCGCATCGGTAATCCCCTTCAGAAACCGGTAGAACGCAGGTCTCGGAATTATGTGCACGATGACGCCCACCTCTACATGAACCTGCGGATGCGCAAACATCAATGCCAACAGGTCGTCCAACATCGGGTAGCCAGCGTGCATGATGAAAACGCGCAAGCGCGGATGCCGCACGAGGACCTCTTCGAGTGTCAGTGGACTGTGCATTCGGGCTCGGTAGTCCGGTGAATGCAGATAGATGACGCCGGGTGGTCCGGTGCCGATGTGGATACCCACCGGGATATCGAGCTCTTCGGCGAGAGCCCAGTAAGGATCCATCCGGTCATCGTCGGGTTCGATACCTACGTATTGATTGACTATCTCTGCAAACACCGCAAGCCGCCCCTCTTCGTGGAGCTTTCGCAGCATCTCGACCGAATACTCTCGCGCTCCACCGATCTGGAAACCAATACCGGGAAGAAAACGATCCGGCGACGCGGCACGCCATTCTGCTACTCGCCCGGGGGTCCCGCTGAGCACGCCGACGATGTTGCGTCGCTCCATGATTTCTACGGACTGATTCATGACTTCTTCGTCCGACTCGGGTGACCAGACCGGATCATCGCAGGGCGGATTCTTGGCCATACCCATGAATAACGGGCCGTACGGTTTGCCTGGATCCCAGGCGGGCGATTTCATGGGCGTACACATCGCCAGGGGAGGCTCGGCAGCCATCGCATCAGCCGGGAATGCATGCATGTGCATGTCGATTATCGGAAGTCGGTCCGACGCGGTCGCAATAGTCGCAAATCCGACAATGAGACATCCGAATATGCGTTTCATGTGATCTCCTGCGCGCTCATCGTATGACCCTCGATTTTCCTTGATTGCTTCATTGCGCTTTGTCGGTAAACCGACCGGTCAGGATCCCCGATCGAGCTGCAATCCGCAGAACGGGCAGAACAGTATTCCGACAACTGAAACCTCGGAAATCTCGCCGACCTTCTTGGCTTCGCCCATCGCTACATCGGCTTCGTCAGCCTGCCATGCGCTAGCCAGGACCCAGCCGGCGTGCTTGTTCGAGGCGTTCTGTTCGGTGCGGAGAACGAAAAGGTTGTTAGGCAAATGATTGGGGCTGCAACTGTGTGCGTCGAGAAAAACAGCACCTGTCGCGAGCTCAATGTCGCGTTGCTCCAGCACCTTTTCTACCATTTTTGGACTGTCGCCTTTCGAGCAGATGATCTAGGACGATCGCCGCTCCGCGTAGGTGGATAAGGTCACACCGGCGCGGGCCAGGAACCCCCGCAGGTGACGTACATCATGCTTGCTGAGAGAGCCGCTGTGATGCGGCCGGTGCAACTGGCCTTCGACCTTGTTCAACTTGACCGTGAACCGCGCGCCGTGGGTGCTCTGAACCTCCGCGCCCAAGTGGCGCAGCAGCGACTCAACCTCGCGCCAATGAAGGTTGCCGCTGACCGGATCGGTGAAGATGGATTTCAGAATGCGCTTGTGCTTATGACTCATCGGTGCACCTCGTGATCTCAATCGACACCAAACGCTGAGCGCAGTCTATCCGAAATACCCCTTACTTCGCCCGACATCAGCAATTTCCATTGGCCGCCAACCTCTCGACACGAGACAACGGTCATTTTCTCATACTCGCCGCCGTCGATATCGACTGTTGCACGTACTACCAGGTGAGCGATGTCAGGGTCCTCGGCTACGTGACCGAGATATTCCATGTTCGAATCAGAGAATATGTCCGTTCCGCCCATCTGTGACATCGATATACGGAGGAACGCCGAAAAGAACTGCGCATCGCTCAGTGCTGCAATCGACTGCGGCGTCGCCCCCTCGCCAAACAATCCCGAATAGGCTTGATCCCTTTGCGATTCGTCAAGATCCGCGAGAAAGGAAAGCGACTTGCGAAAACCGGCCAATGCGTCGGCGTCAAACAAACCGGCCGCTAGCACGTAGTCTTCGTCTGCTATCGCTTCGAAGAATTTTGCCGCGACACTTTCCGGAGACTGCGCATACGATGGCACTGAACTCAAGAACAGCAATGCCGAAAACACAAGGGCAAGACGCATATGTAGACCTCCTACCTGCTCGAGCAGCAGTTTTCTTCAATGTAAGACAGACTACCCAACTTCGCTACCGGGAATCGACTGCCCGATTGCGTCGCGCCTGCTGCAACGCCAGGCACATCGCTCGCCCCGCCACAACAAGGCGCGGGGTCGCACGTGCCAGCTCGTCGGCAGGCAACAGGAAGTGATTGTTGTAGCGATTCGCGGGTATCGACGGCCAGCGTTGCCACTCGGAGAAAGCCTCGTCGCCGGCGTCGGTGCTCGCCAGCATGATCTCGGGAACGCGATCAACGACCGCCTCTACCGTTATTGTCGGCGCGAGTTCGCCCAGGTCATCGAATACATTCGTACCGCCGCAGATCCCGATGAGTTCGCTCACGTAGTGCTCCCGGTTGATCGTGTACAGCGGTCGCCTCGAAACCTGGTAGAACACGGTGATGGGTTCGCTGTCGGCGTATTCGTCGCGTAGATCCGCAAGCTGACGCCGGTAGTCTGCTGCCGCCGCGTCCGCCTGGCCTTCATGGCCGGTCAGCGCGCCAATACGCTGCATTGCCTTCGCGACGTCAACCAGACCGCGCGTACGAATCACCTCGACGCTGAAGCCTGCACCGCGCAGCTCGTCGATGGTGTGTGCCGGCGTACCGCTCTCCCAGACCAGCAGCAGGTCGGGTTCCAGCAGGGCGAGCTGTTCCTGGTCGACCGTGAATGCATCGCCTATCACGGGCAATTCGAGCGCGGCGGGTGGATAGTCCGACCAGTCGCTAACGCCCACCAGAAGATCGCCAGCGCCGACCGCATAGACGAGCTCGGTCAGGTTGGGTGCCAGCGTGACGATACGCTGGTAACTCGCTCGGGGGGCGGTTTCTGAAGCAGGTTCGGAGCAGCCCAGCAGGACGAGGCAGGCGAGCGCAAGCGCTCTCGTCACCGCGTCAGGCCGTACAGCGTCATCGCCGAAATGATCACGGCCCAGATCAGAAGCAAGCGAAAGACCAGGCGGTTTGCGGCCACCGCGCCGCGCACGCCGCGCTCGGTGATCGACTCGTCCGGCTTGTCCTGTAGCGCAAGGGCCGCGATGCCAACGCGCGCCAGCAGGTTCTCGCTGTGTTCCGACAGGCTGGCATCACGCTGCTCGGTCGGCGCACGCATGGCCGCCAGGGCCTCGTCGAAATGACCGGCCGTGGCGTAACCGACGGCTGTGAGCCGTGCAGGGATCCACGCCAACCAGCCGTGCAGCGTGACGGCCGCGTCGTGAATCAGCATCGCGTGGTCATCCGCCTCCTCGGTTCGAAACGCCGTGAAGACTGCCCTGCGCCGGATCAGGTCGGTCGCACGGTAGGCCCACGCCGCCAGCGGCCCGAGCACGACAAACCAGAAGACGATCGCGAACAAACGATTGTTGGCCTGCACGCAAATCGATTCCTCAACGCGCTCAATCCGCTCACGTGGGTCGTCGGGAACGTCGCCCTCGACAATGGCCTTCGCAGCATGGCCGATGTCCTCTTCGTTCTCCGACTCGAGCGCCTTGCAGTACTCGGTCGTCTCCTCGCCAATATCCTGAGGCCCCAGCGAGAAGAACAGCACGACGATCGCGAGCAGCAGGTAGGTGAACCCGGCCAGCGTCCCGCCCAGCCCCCAGATGACGGCAAAGACCGGCAACACCAGCGCGATCGCGAGCAGGATGACGGGGATGAGCGCCGGCCAGTTGGACAGCTTGCGCGCCTGCGCGAAGCCGAAGTCGATGATGCGATCCATCCACCGCATACGCCGCCAGTGGAACAGCTGCGTCGCGAGCCGTTCGATGACAAGTCCAATGAGCAGTGCAATCAGGTTCATGTGCGATCGTGCCTGGGCCAGGCGTAGTCAACAGAGACCATCATACAGGCGCAGCCAGTCGAAAGCAGGACCCGGATCGGCCTTGCGACCGGGAGCGATGTCACAATGCCCCGCGATCTCGCGGGCCGAGATCGCGGGATAGGCCTCGAACAGTGCCCGCAGCACGGCCTGCAGGGCCTCGTACTGCCGGTCCTCGTACGCCGTCTCGTCTTCGCCCTCCAGTTCGATGCCGATCGAAAAATCGTTACAGCGGTGACGGCCGCGAAAATGCGATTCGCCGGCGTGCCAGGCGCGCTCCGTGAAAGGCACGAACTGCACGACCGAGCCGTCGCGGCGGATCAACAAGTGCGCGGACACTTCGAGACCCCGAATGTCCCTGAAATCCGGGTGCGCGTGGAAATCCAGCGTATTGGTGAATAACGCCTCGATCTCGGGACCGCCGAACTCGCCGGGAGGCAGGCTGATACCGTGTATGACGAGCATTTCCGGAACGGCGCCATCGGGTCGCGCATCGCAGTTCGGGCTGGGGCACTGCCGTGCAGGCTCAATGATCCCCGTTGCCTTGCAGATGTCGAAACTCGTGGTCATTTGGCGCCCGGGTTGCGTCGTCATGTCGGAAGCACGATAGTAAACCATGGCTCGAACCCGGCTCTACATCGATGCGAAACTCGGCCCCGGCGCCGTGCGCGAACTCGATGCCGACAGGACGCGCTATCTCACCCGCGTATTGCGACTGAGGACCGGCGACACGATAAGCGTCTTCGACGGTCGCGGCAGCGAGCATCGGGCAACACTCGGCAAGATCACGAAGAGCACGGCGACCGTCAACGTTGGCGAGCTCATCGAGACGCAGGTCGAATCGAATCTCCGCATTCACCTGGTGCAGGGCATCTCGCGCGGTGAGCGCATGGACTTCGTCGTGCAGAAAGCCACCGAACTCGGCGTCAAGCGCATCACACCGGTGCTCACGGAATACGGCGTGGTCAAACTGGACAGCAAGCGGGCCGCGAAGAGACGCGAGCACTGGCAAAAGGTCGCCGCGAGTGCGTGCGAGCAGTGCGGTCGCGTTCGCCTGCCGCTGGTCGATACCCCGATGTCGCTGAAGAACTGGTTCGGCAGTCCGCCCGAGCAGGTAGACACACAACTGATACTCAGACCCGGCGCCGACCAGCCTTTGTCCGACGTTGGCGCGCCGGTTACAAAAGTCTGCCTGCTGATCGGACCCGAAGGCGGCTTCAGCGACACCGAGTACGACGACGCCGCGAGCGTCGGCTTCACGAGCGTGTCGCTCGGGCCCAGGATATTGCGTACCGAGACGGCCGCGACCGCAGCGCTGGCAATACTGCAGTCGAAGTGGGGTGACCTCGGGGCCTCAGGCCTGTAGCTCGTCCTCGACCAGCATGTCCTCGAGTTTCTCGAGGTCGGGAATCAACGGGTACTCGTTGATCATCCGTACCCGGCAGAGCACCGGGGAGTCCTCCGGCCATCCTTCTTTGGATTCCAGCTTGAGGACTTCCCTGTTGACGCGCACGAGCTGCGGGAATCCCTGCGTCAGGATGCCGAAATAGCCGGTCTTGAGCTTGCCGGTACTCGCATAGAACACGACGATACGCGTCCGCCCGGTTGCAACCGGTACTTCGTTGCCGAGCGCGCCCTCGAACGATACGACGGGTAGCGGCCGGCCGTTCCAGTTGACCTTGCCCAGCATCCAGGCTTCCGAGCCCGCTTCGTGCTCGGGCTTCGAGAAGCGCACTACTTCGGCAACGCAGGCACGCGGCACGATGAGCCGGTCCTCGGCCAGCGGCACGAGCAGGCTGTAGAGTTCTTCCGCTGCGGCGCTCATCTAGAGTTCAATTCCCCTGTCTTCCAGTTGCCGGCGGATCGCATCGAGCAACTGCGCATCCTGGTACGGCTTGCCCAGGTAGTCGTTGACCCCGAGTTCGATTGCTCGGGCACGATGCTTGTCGCCCACGCGCGAGGTAATCATGATGATCGGCACGTCGGCGACTCGCTCGTCGTTGCGCACGTGCGATGCGAACTCGTAGCCGTCCATACGCGGCATCTCGATATCGAGCAGTATGACGTCAGGCTTGTTCTCGGACATCACGCTGATCGCGTCGAGGCCGTCCTTCGCCGTTGCCACGCGAAGTCCGTTGCGCTGCAGGAAACGCTCTGTCACGCGACGTACCGTAATCGAGTCGTCGACCACCAGGGCCAGCGGCCGCGTGTCGGTGGGCGTCGGCGCCGCCTTCTTGATCTCCACGACCGGCGCGCCGGTCCTGACCAGCGCGTGTATATCGAGGATCAGGATGATACGACCGTCGCCCAGAATCGTGGCACCCGAAACGCCGCGGATACTCGCGAGCTGTGGACCGACGGATTTGACGACGATCTCGCGACTGGCAAGCATCTCGTCCACGAGCAGTGCCGCCGAGTACTCGCCGGCGCGCACCAGGATTACCGGTACCGATGCTTCGTCCTGAGACAGTTTCGCAGCCTGTCCGCCGAGGTACATGCCGAGATGGCGGAACTTGTAGCTTTCCTCGCCGTACTGGTAGGCCGGCTCGGTATGGCTCAGCAGGTTCTCGAGTTCGCCGCGCGGGATGCGTGCGACGCCTTCCACGGTCGGCAGCGGCAGTGCGTAGACTTCGTCGCCGGTGCGTACGACGAGCGCCTGCGTGATTGCCAGCGTAAATGGCAGGCGAACCGTGAAATTCGTGCCCTGCCCGGTTACCGAGGATATCCGTAACGATCCGCCGAGCTTCTTGACCTCGTTAGCAACGACGTCCATTCCGACACCGCGGCCCGCCGACTGCGTAACCTTGCTGGCGGTCGTGAAGCCGGGCGTCAGGATGAGCTGCATGATCTCGTCGTCGGTTACCTTGCTGTCGGGTTTCAGCAGGTCGAATTCATACGCCTTGCGGCGAATCGCGTCGACATTGAGACCCTTGCCGTCGTCCGCGACGTCGATGACCATCTCCGCGCCTTCACGATGCAGGCGGATCGTAATGCGCCCGGTCGCCGGTTTGCCCGCCTTCTGGCGATCGGCAGCGTTCTCGATGCCGTGGATGACAGCGTTGCGCAACATGTGCTCGAACGGCGGCAACATCTTCTCGAGTACCTGTCGATCGAGCTCGCCCGACGCGCCTTCCACGGCCAGTTCGGCACGCTTGTCCACTTCCTGCGCCGCCTGCCGCACGAGCCGAGTCAGTCGCGGCACGTGACGCTCGAACGGCACCATACGCGTGCGCATGAGCCCATCCTGCAGCTCCGCGGTTACCCGTGCCTGCTGCACCAGCAGACCCTCGGCTTCGGTGGTGACGCTCTGCAGCAGGTCCTTGAGGCTCGTCAGATCGCTCGCCGATTCGGCGAGCGCCCGGGACAGCTGCTGGATATTCGAGTAGCGGTCCAGCTCCAGCGGGTCGAAGTCGCGCGCGACCAGCGTATCCTGGTGGCCATGCATGATCTGCGCTTCGGTCTCGATCTCGAGCTTGCGCAACTGCTCGCGCAGTCTCGCCACTGTCTGCTCGAGTTCGTCGACGTGGAACTCGAATGAGCTGACCTGCTGATTGAGGCGCGAATGATAGATGCTGATCTCGCCGGCGGCGTTGATCAGGTCTTCCAGTAGCTCGGCGTCGATGCGCGCGAACTGCTGGTCGGCTGCACGAAGGGCGCGAACCTCCGCAGGCCGCGGTTCAGGCGCCGGCGGCGGCATGGGCGCCGGTGGCGGTACAGGTTCCGGTGCCGGCTCGGGCTCAGGCTCGGGTGCCGGCTCGGGCTCGGGCTCGGGTTCCGGCTCGGGCTCGGGTTCCGGCTCGGGTTCGGGTTCCGGCTCTGGTTCGGGTTCCGGCTCTGGTTCGGGTTCCGGCTCCGCCGAAAGTTCGATCTCGGGCTCGGGTTCCGGCTCCGCTGCGAGTTCGATCTCGGGTTCGGGCTCTGGCTCGGGAATCACGGGCTCTTCGGCAGCCCGCTTCGTGATCTCGGCCAGCTCGTCGGCCAACGGCGTGTCGACAATGACCATGCTGACCGTGTCTTCAGGCTCGATAGTGAACGCGGCGGGCTCCGCCTTCTCCACTCGGGAGTCGGACGTCGTGACCTCAACTTCGACATCTTCGGCAACCTCGAAACCGGCGTTTGCCTGCTGGATGCGCTGTTCGAGTTCTGCGGCCGTGACCACGGCCTTGCCGGCGATCACGGTATCGCGCATGCGGTGCAGTTCGTCAATGCTGCGCTGCAGCAAATCGTCGATCGAGTCGCTCACCCTGACGCGGCCTTCGTCGACGGAGATCAGCAGTGTCTCGATCTCGTGACTCAGGTTGCCCATAGCCGTGATGCCTGCCATACGCGCACCGCCCTTGAGCGTGTGCAGGTGGCGCTTCAGTTCGTCCATCGGCTGTGCCGACCGGTCCTTCACCCAGTCGATGAGAGCCTGGTCCGCAGACTCCAGCAACTCGGCGGATTCCTCCGTGAATATCGACGCGATCTCAGCGTCGTATTCGGGTTCTTCCGGAACCGCAGCCGGTTCCGGCATCGGCGCGGGTTGCGGCGCTGGCTCTTCTTCCAGCACTGGTTCTGCTATGCCCGGTGCCACCGTGGGCTCGACAGCGTCCGCAACCGCGTCGCTCAGCTTCAACAGGTGCTCGATCAGGGCACCGTAATCGGCGCGTTCGCGATCGGGTTTGTTGATGTCGCCGACGATCGTCGCGATCGCCTTTGCCGCAGCGCGCAGCGCATCGAGGCCGGACTGCTCGAAACCGATCTTGCGATCGTAGACGCGACGCACGAAGCGATTCAGCGCGGCGGCAACCGCGACCCCGCGCTCGACGTTAGCCATGTTGGCGCTACCGTGCAGCGTATGGCACGCACGGTGCAGCTTGTCGGTGACGGCGAACGGCGGCTGGTGTCCTTCGCAAGCTGCAAGGTAGTCGGTGATGACCTTGAGATGACCAGCGGTCTCTTTCGAGAAGATGTCGTGCAAGACCGGGTCCATCTCCGGTGCCGGCTTGTCTTCCGCGACGGCCTCGGTCGCAGGACGCTCAAGCGTCAGCTGCGAGGCATTCGGGTCGCCGTCGGCGAACGCGTTGGCGCGGGCGATCAGCAGGCTGATGTCCGCTGCCGGTTCGGCGCCGACTTCGAGCTGCTCGATGAGTTCGGGTACCGCCGCGGCGGCCTGCGTCACGAACTCCACCATGGGCGGCGTGCGCGTCAGCGTCCGGTTGATCAGGCGATTGAGCAGGTTCTCGACCGCCCAGCAGTATTCGCCAATGCGTTCCGCACCGACCATGCGACCGCTGCCTTTCAGCGTGTGGAACGAGCGCCGCACGGTGATGAGCAGTTCCATGTCGTCGGGCGCATCCGTCCAGGGAGGCAGGTGCCTGTTTATCGAGGCGATCTCTTCCTTGGCTTCCTCGATGAACAGCTCGAGCAGTTCTGGATCCAGGTGTTCTGCATCTTCGGAAACGACAGGCAGCGGCATGACGTCGGTCGACTGCATCGCCTGCGTGTCCGTCGGCTTCTCGAATGCCGCGTGCGCCTGCTGGGCAATCTGCTCGCCGGAGAGACGCATCGTCCCTTCCGGGGTCTCGCCTTCGGCCTCCGCGGACTCGATGAGCCGCTGCTCGACGTCGCGCAGTACCGTCAGGCAGGCCTCGGCGTTGTCGAGCATGTACCACGGCTCGCTACGGCCCGCCTTCACCGTCTCCATGTAGTACTCGATACTGACGATGGCGTCCGCGAGACGATCAGTTTCCTTCTGCGTCAGCTGCGCCGGGCCGCCTCCGTTGAGCATCGCGGTAATCAGACTACCGATACGCTCGACGACACCCATCGCGCGCGGCTTGTTGAGCATCAGCAGTCCGGCCTTGATGCCACGAATCAGCGACGGCACGCTGTCGAGGCCCTGCGACGGTGCATTCGCAGCGATGCTCTGGCTGATCGTTTCCTTGATGCGTGCGAGGTTGATGATGCACTCGCGCATAACGGATTCCGCGACCTGGCGAAAGTCCTCGTCGTCCTCGGGTACGTCGACCGCTTCTGTCTGCTGCGGTATCGTGAGGCGGATCAGCTGCTGGTCGAGCCGGTCTTCGACGCGCAACAACGTCGAAGCAATGTCGAGGATGACCTGGTCACTGGCAACGCCTCCGCGTTCGACAACGTCCTTGAGCCGTTCGATCTCTCCGTCGATGTCGCCGCGCAATTCGCCGAGGCCGAGCACGCCGAGCGTGTCACTGATCTTCTTCAGGAGTTCGAGCTGCGGCACCAGTTCGGACGACTTGTTCATCCCGGTGCGGACGAAGATATCCAGCACGTCCTTGACCCGGCTCAAGTCTTCCTTGATGGCCGAACCAACCGTCTCCATGAGCTTCGCACTCGGCGCCGACAGTGCTTCACGCGCGTGCTCGACCTGCTCGTCACCGGGCAGGAGTTCCGAGAGATTGAATGCGGCACGGATGCCGCTGATGCGTTCGCCCGCGCTGCTCGATCGCGCGACGTAGTACAGCAGGTTGTTCAGCAGATCATCGACGGGATGGTTGTCGTACGCAGCGAGACCCTCGTCGATGACGTTTTTCAGAATGCGGTCCGTCTGTCCGAGGAGCCGCTTGATGGCGATCGTCGTTTCAAGGCCGCCGTTCTGCAACGACTCGAGCACGCCACCGACGACCCACCACAGCTGGTAGCTGTCGTCACGCGTCGCGGAGTTCTCCAGTGCAGCGGACACCTTGGCCAGCGTCTCGATGTGACGCTCGTTGTCGCCACCCTTGATCCAGCCGAGCAGCGCCAACTGGAACTTCGGCCGCAGGCGCTTCGCAACCACCACCGGGTCCTCGCCCGTGCCCTTCCGGTCCTCGGCTTTTCGCTCCGACCGGCTCGGCGACAGGTTCAGAAGCAGCAATGTGCCTTCCGACAAAAGCGGCTGGCCGCGCGCCGCGCGCAGGTCGTTGAGCATCGGCAACAGCACCAGTGCGATGTCACGCCCGCCCGCCAGCAGTTTCTCAATGTAGATGGGCAGCTGCACCATCGAGCGGGTCAGCGCATCGAGACCGTCCTCGCGGCCCTTGCCCGAGCGCAGGCTGGCCAGGTACTTGCAGGCCAGCTCCATTTCCTCCACCAGTAGCGCGGCGCCGTAGGTCTCGGTGATCTGCAGCGCACCGCGTGCCTGGTGCAACAACTCGCTGCAGCGAGTAAGGGCAGCCGTGCCACCGCGACCGTCGACGCAGTCCTCGAGCGCGAGGTGCGCCTTGCGGATGGTCTCCATGAGCTCATTGCTGACGATGGCCAGCGCACGGAACGGGCTATCGCCGGTCTCGGCGCTGCCCAGTTGTTCCTGTATGCCCGTGTCGCCCGTCATCTGGAAGTCCGTGCCGCTCGAATCGCGATCGCCTTATCCGGCCTTGCTCTGCGGCTTGGCAGGTTCAGCAGGCTTGGCCTGCGGCGCGGCGGGCTTCGGCGCCTGCGGCGCGGGCTTATGCGCCGCCGCCTGCGGGGACCCGGGCTTTGCCGGCGGCGGGGCTGCCGGTGGCGGACTGGCCGGCGGCGGTGCTCCCGGGGGGGTGTTCCTCGCGAGCGCGCTGGCTTTCATCATCTCCGCCGGCAACGCAAAGCCCTCGACCGATTTCCTGAGCTGCGTCGCGAGCTCGGAGAGCTTGGAAATCGATGCGGCGGTAGCGCCTGTCGCCTTGCCGGTCTGGTCTCCGATCTCCTTGAGGCGAGTCGTACGACGCGTGACGTCCGCAGCAGCACCGGCCTGCTGTCGTGCTGATCCGGAAATGTTCTGTACCAGGCTCGCGATCTGGTTCGAAACCTGCTCGATCTCATCCAGTGCGGCACCGGCATTCTCGGCGAGCAGTGCGCCGCCTACTACGTCGGTCGTGCTGCGCTCCATCGAGACGACGGCTTCGTTGGTGTCTGCCTGGATCGTGCGTACGAGCACCTCGATCTGCTTCGTCGCATTGGTCGAACGTTCTGCGAGGCGCTGCACCTCGTCGGCAACGACGGCGAAACCGCGGCCGGCTTCACCCGCCATGGACGCCTGGATCGACGCGTTGAGCGCGAGGATATTGGTCTGTTCAGCGATGTCGTTAATGAGTTCGACGATGTTACCGATCTCCTGGGAGCTCTCGCCGAGGCGCTTGATGCGCTTCGAGGTTTCCTGGATGGTCTCGCGGATCGTGTTCATGCCGTCGATCGTGCGCCGTACGGCCTCACCACCCTTGTGCGCCACTTCTACCGAGTGCCTGGCAACATCCGACGAGCGCTCGGCGTTGCCGGAGACTTCCTCGATCGATGCCGCCATCGACACGATGGACTCGGTCGCGGCGTTGATTTCCTTCGCCTGGTTGTCCGCCGCCTTCGCGAGGTGCGCAGCGGTGCTCTCGGTCTGCTTGGTCGCGGTATCAACCATCAACGCGGTATCGTTGACGGTCGCCACGAGCTTGCGCAGTTCTTCGATGGCGAAATTGAACGAGTCGGCGATGGTACCGGTGATATCTTCCGTTACCGTGGCCTCGACGGTGAGGTCACCGTCGGCGAGGCTGCCCATCTCGTCGAGCAAGCGCAGGATTGCCTGCTGATTCTTCTCGTTCTGCTCGGCCGCGTGGGCCAGTTCCTTGTTGTCGGCCTTGACCGCACCGCCGCGTCCGCGCAGCAGGCCCAGA
>JAAUXZ010005789.1_pt1 | contig 12924 bp, 8 predicted proteins | sample 7278131 | NCBI WGS metagenome assembly JAAUXZ01 (sample SAMN14350119, study PRJNA611818) | marine sediment metagenome | isolation source: surface marine sediment (3m) | place: French Polynesia: Moorea | collected 2018-08
ACCTCGACCTCTGCCGGGGCGACGATCCGCGGGTCGTGTCCGCCAGTGAGCTCGGGCAGGCGGATCTTCTTCACACGCCATCCATGGTGTGCGAGCGTACCGGAGTACGGTGGCTCACCGACCACGTTGCCGGTGACCCGCGTGGACTCTGCGTCGAAGCCCGGCGCGAGAGTGACCGCGGCGCCCTCGGATTCCGCCGAACGCACCGGCTCGATCTCTACGTAGTCGGCGAGCCCTCGCTTGCATCCCTCGTGCACGACGCGAGCCGCGGCGCCGACGTCGGCATCCGAGAAGGCGGCGACATCCTCCTGGAGGAAGTCGATCAAGCGCCCCTCGCGCTGCAGGATCGCCAAGAGGAGGAGTGCCGCGGTGTGGTCGGGCTCCGGCTCGGCGTGGGTGGTCGTGGGCTCCGTCGCTGCCAGCTCTCCTCGGGAAGCTGCGGACTCGGGCGGCAGCGCGGCGGTGCGGCGAGCGACCTCGACCCGGGTTGCGAACCCGCGGTCGAACAGGACTCTCCAAGGCAAGGCGATGGCCAGCCACAGGCGGGCCCAGAATCCGATCGGTTCCAAGCTGCGAGACCTCCTCCAAAGGGACCAGAGCACGCAGTCCAGCCGCCACGGCGTCGGGTCACCGATTCACTCGACCTACAGCGCTGCTGGAGCAGCCGCCCGCCTGGCGAACTCCTGCACAAGTCACTCGGAAACCGTACACCGTGATCGGGGTGTGAGGAATGGTTCTCAGGATCTCACCCCCCGGTCCCAGGATGGGGCCTTGGCGGTTTCTCGGGCCCAAAGGGCTCCCACTGCCCGGGCCCCCGCTACTCCACGTAACCCAGCTCGCGGAGCTGCGACTCGACCTCCGGATCGAGCGGCTCCGGTTCGTCGGCGCGCGGCGGAGCCGAGGCCAGGTAGCGCTGCACCTCCTGCGTCAGCTTGCGCACCCGCTCCGTCTCGACCGCCGCCAGGTCTTGCCGCTCCAGCGGATCCCGCGACAGGTCGTAGAGCTCGGAGCGCCCGTCCCCCACGTGGTAGATCAGCTTCCAGTCGCCGTGGCGCGCGCTCACGGCCGGCAGGCCAGCGTCTCGTTCGTAGGGAACGCTGTGGAGCTCGGAGAAGATCGCGCGCTCTTCTCCGCAGCCCGCCCCCCGCAGCTCGTCGACGAAGCTGCGCCCGTCGAGCCCGCTGGGGATCGGAATCCCGGCAAGGTCGAGCAGCGTCGGTGCGAGGTCGACGAGTGAGTGGGGACAGTTGACCCGCCGGCCGGCCGGGAGCTCCCCCGGCCAGACGAAGACCAGTGGGACCCTCAACGCAGGCTCGTAGAGCGTGGTCCCGTGCCCGAGCCAGCCGTGCTCCAGCAGGTCCTCGCCATGGTCGGAGGTGATGACGACCAGCGTATCGTCCAGGGCCCCGAGTGCCTCCAGCTGGAGGGCGAAGCGCTCGAATGCGTCGTCGAAGAACCGGATCTCCGCGTCGTAGAGGTCACCGAGGCGGTCGATCTCCTGCGGCTTCAGGGAGTTCTGGCCTTCGTTGATCGGAAACACGAGCCTTGCGCCGAAGCGCTCGCGGTAACGCCCGCGATAGCCGTCGTTGAAGAGCTCCCGGAACTCGGCCGGCGGATCGTAGGGGGTGTGCACCTGGTAGGTGTGGACGAAGAGGAAGTAGGGCGCGTCCCCCCGCTGGCGCAGCCAGGAGATCGCCGCCTCGAAGGTCCGGGAGACCCTGCCGGAGAAGAGCGACTTCCGCCGGTCCACTCCGTCGTCGTACTCGTCGAAGCCCCGGGCGAACCCGAAGTACGAGAGGACGAAGCCCCCTTCCGTGATCGCGGCCGACCGGTATCCCGCTCCGCCGAACACCTCCGCGAGGGGCTGGGCCGCTGCGGCCCGGATCGCCTCTCGGTCGTAGGTGCCCTCACGAGTGGGGTAGTGGCCGGTGAACATCGACCAGTGGGAGATGAGGGTGCCCGGCCATGTCGCCACCACGGGATCGACCACCACCCCCCGCTCCGCGAAGGCGGCGAGCGCTGGGGAGGTGGGCCGCTCGTAGCCATAGGGCTCGGTCCGGTCGGCGCGGAGGGTGTCGACCACGATCAGCAGGACGTTGAGCGGGCGCCTGGGCCTGCGAACGGGGACGAGCAGTCGGGGCTCGGCGAAGACCGGTGTCATGCGCTCCCCCGGGCTCCCGGCCCTCTCGATCTCCAGCGAGATGCGCAGCGGGGATCCGAGCTCGGCCGGGAGGCGCAGCTGCAGCGGGAGCCAACGACCCGGCAAGAAGTCGCTGGGCGCGGCCTTCTCGCGCAGCAGCGCCTGCCCGCCCGGCCCCGAGACGCCGACGCGGAATACGGCTCGCTCGCGTTCCGGGAGCGCCCCCTTGCCCCGGAGCGCGACCGCCGTGAGCAGCCAATTCTCGCTGCGCGGATCGAGAGTCAGGGGATCCGACTGGACGGCGGCTCGCTGGAGCAGGATGCCTGGGCGGCTGACCCGATTCACCGCCACCCGCCTGCGTTCGATCAGGCCCTGCGCCTCCGCCTCTGCGAAGGATACGGTCCGCGCCTCCACTCCCTCGTGCCCGGGGCAGCCGCCGAGCAGCGCGACCAGCAGCAGAGAAGCGAGAGCGCCAGCAAGGCGCGGACCCCTTCTGGACCCGAGACTCCTCACGCCTGCCCTCGCGCGTTCAGCTTCCAGAGGGGGGCCATCTGTTCTCAGAACGAATCGGGCTCCCTCGCGGTCCCCAGGGACGCCTATGGCGCTGCCAACGATGCGATCAGTGCTCGCCTGGATGACCTCTCCGAGGATCGCGACGCCCGCGAGTCGGGTCAAGGTCGGCGCCTGGCGCAGCCTGTCGACAAGGGCCGATCCCCATCCGTGGTCGAAGCGGGGAGATCGCCACTCGTGTCGTACTCGATCCTTTGGGCCGAAGGGCTCGCGCAGCCAGCCAGCGGTCCGAAGAAGAGCACGGCACCACCGAGCGCCGCGAAGATCAGCGCCTGCTTCGGGGACGCCGCGCCGCGGGCGGCCGTCGGGGCTCCGGAAGCGAGCGAGCTCACTCAGTCTCTCTGGTCGTCTCCCGGCGGGTCGCGACGCCCTCGCACTGCTCGATGAGCCGTGGCCAGAGGCCCGCGGGATCGTCGGTGAAGGTCGTCGCGGCGTCGGCGGACATCACCCACCAGTCGCGTCGCACCATCTCGCCCTCGAGCTGGCGCGGGCCCCAGCCCGCGTAGCCGATGTAGCCGCGGAAGCTCGGGCTCGTCTCGGCGAGCAGCGCGCGCAGCGCCTCCAGGTCGCCGCTGGCGTGCACGCCGTCGATGATCTCGACGGCGCCTAAGGGTGGATTCCGGGTGCGGATGAGGAGCAGGAAGCTCGATCCGAGGCCCACCGGGCCACCGAACCAGGCCCGGTCGCTGCGCTCCGCGAGCGGCTCGAAGCTCGGCAGGATCTCGCGCAGCGGCGCGTCGGTGGGCCGGTTCACGATGACCCCCATCGCTCCCTCCGCGCCGTGCTCCATCAGCAGGATCACGCTCTGGCCGAAGACCGGCCCGGGCAGGCCGCGGCTCGCCACCAGCAGGCGGCCCGGGCCCAGGTCCGTCGGCGACCGGGAGGGGAGGGGGAGGGCGCGGCCTGGTCGCTGCTGCGAGGCGTCCGGGCGGGGGAGGGCCCCGGCTGCCAGGCCGGCAGCACACGCCAAGGCCAGCACGGAGGCAACGAGCCCGGGGCACCGCATGCGGCCAGCGTAGCGTCGGGCGCGGCTTGCCTCAGGCCTTTGCGTGGGCGAGGCACGGGCGTCGGTCGGCGCCGGCGGCGGGTCGTCGCGCCGATCGCGCAGAGGCCGAGCGACAGGCCCAGGATTCCCTGTGACCGACGGGGTAGGCTCCCGCACCAGGTCATTCCCCGACCCCGGCGGGTGCCGTCGTCGGCCCGGTGGGGGCAGCGAGGTCGTCACGTGAAGATCACCGATGCGAGCTTTCGATCGCCGGCCGACGGGCTGCGGATCCACGCGGAGCGTTGGGCGGGCCCCGAGGCGCGGGCCGTCGTGGTCATCGCCCACGGCATGGCAGAGCACTCGGCCCGCTACCGCCGCTTCGGCGAGGCCCTCACCGGAGCCGGCTTCGTCGTCCATGCGCTCGACCAGCGCGGCCACGGGCAGAGCGTGCCGCCCGGCGCCGACCCGGGGAGCTTCGGCGCGCCGGGCTGGGACGGCCTCGTGCAGGACCTCGTCGCCTTCGTTCGGCGGGCCCGCGAGGCCGACGCCGGCCTTCCCCTCGCTCTCTTCGGACACAGCATGGGCTCCTTCGTGTCCCAGCAGCTCTGCTTCCGCCACTCGGATCTCCTCGACGCGCTGGTGCTCTCGGGCTCCACGAGCTACGACGAGCTGAACGCGCACGTCGCGCGGCTGGCCGAGGCCGGTGAGGGCGTGTCGCTCTCCGTCTTCAACGTTCCCTTCGAGCCGGCGCGAACGCCCTTCGACTGGCTCTCGCGCGACCCCGACGAGGTCGACCGCTACGTTGCCGACCCGCTCTGCGGGTTCGACCTCTCTCCCGAGACCGCAGGACAGACGGGTGAGGCGGCAGCGGCCTTCGCTGACCTCGACAACCTGCGCGGCATCCGCGCAGACCTCCCCGTGCTCTCGGTCGCCGGCGACGCCGACCCCGTGAACGACGGACTGAAGGGTCTGCGACTCCTGGAGGAGCGCTGGCGGGGCGCGGGCGTCGAGCGCTTCGATCGGCTGGAGTACGCGGGAGGTCGCCACGAGATGCTCAACGAGACGAACCGCGACGAGGTCACGCGGGACGTCATCGCCTGGCTGCGGAAGACGCTGGAGCTCGGCTAGGAGCCTGCGCGGCAAAGCCGCGCGGGCTCCGCGCAGCGAGCCATAGGCGAGCGGAGTCGAGCAGCTAGGAGGCCGAGGCCGAGGCCGAGACCGGGGCCACCGCCGAGCGACGCCGCGAGCGGGGCGCGGGGCGACCGTTGCGCAGTGCGAATACGATCTCGTGCGGCGCGAGCCCGAGGCCGTGGGCCAAGGCCACGGCGAAGAGCTGCGCCTCCACGCGCCTCCGCGTGAAGCGGACCGATAGCGCGGGAACCGCCTTCACGGGCAGCGACAGCAACGAGCGACTGCCGTGCGCGAGCACGAGCACGCGCTCGCCCTGCTCGATCGCCACCATCACGGCCCGACCGCCGGCCTCGACATGGCGACGCAGCCGCGCGTTCTCGGAGCTCGAGCTGATCAGGATCAGGCGATCCGGGTCCACCCCCTCCACGGCTCGCATCGCACGCCGGCTCCCCGCGCGCACCGCGAGGCTGCCTCGCGTGGCCTCCACCAGGAGCTCGAAGGCGCGCAAGGCCTGGCCACTGCGTGCGCTCGTCGCGGTGCCCAGGAGGGCGGCCACGTCGCACTGCTCGTGGCCGATCCCGCGAGCCACCAGCTGCCGTGGGGACGCCGTGCTCACGAAGGTCTCCACGCGCGGATCGCGCAGTAGCGATTGGGTGGCCCGCGGACGCGACGCGTTCTCGGGACCGGCGGGCTCCCCGTTCACGAAGGCGCCGTCGGTGGTCACGAGACCCACGGTCGTGCCGGCGGAGCGCAGCAGCTGGTCGAGAGCGAGCGCGGCGAGCCCGCTGCCCTCGGCGCCGGCCACCATCGCCACGGGCACGCGACCGGAGCTTCCGTTCGGGAACAGGGCCTCCACCAGCGCCCCGGCGACGTCCCGGGACTGGCCCTCCACGGGCCAGGTATGGGGCCGCAGGCCCGGCCGGGAGTTGACCTCGATGATGCCACCGCCCTCCCGGAAGGAGCGGCGGATGTCCTGGGTGAGGAAGTCGACGCCGCCGACGTCGAGGCCGATCGCCTCGATTGCGCGCACCGCCATCTCGCGATTGTCCGGATGCACCTGTTCGGTCACGTCGATGGCGCAGCCGCCGGTGGAGACGTTCGCCGTGGAGCGCAGCGCGAGCACCTCTCCCTCGGGCAGCACGGTGTCGAGCTCGTGCCCGGCGCGGGCGAGCAGGCGCTTCAGCTCGTCGTCGCGCGTGACGCGGTGTCGCCGGAGCTCGTCGCGATAGGGATCCCGATTGAGCTCCTCGACGAGCTCCGCAATGCTGCTGCGCCCGTCCCCGGTGATGGCCGGCGGCAGTCGCTTCACGGCAGCGACGAAGCGCCCGTGGATCACGAGCAGCCGGTGGTCGTCGCCAGGCACGAAGGCCTCCACGATCACGCGACCGCGGCCGCGGTTCGCTCGCTCGAAGGCGACCTGCAGCTCGTCGGCGTCGCGTACGCCGGCGGTAACGCCGCCCCCCTTCCCGCCGGACAGCGGCTTCACGGCCAGCGGGTAGCCGATGGCGCGGGCGGCCGCGCGCGCCTCCTCGAGCGTGTCGACCAGCGCCTGGCGGGGCACCGGAAGTCGCAGGTCCTCCAGCATGTCGTGGGTGACCTGCTTGTCGCTCGAGAGCCTCATCGCCTGGAAGGACGTGTCGCCCGTCATCGACGCGAGCACCTGTTGCTGGAAGCTCCCCTGGCCCAGCCGCAGGTGCTGTCGACCGAGCCAGTCCCAGGGAATCCCGCGTCGATCGGCGGCGTCGGCGAGCAGGGTCGTGCTGGGGGAGAGCCGCCCAGCCTGCCTCGCCAGCCGGGAGAGCTCACGGAACGCCGCGGTGAAATCGCGCCGGCCGGCTCGGCGCACCCGGCGCAGCGCCTCAGGAAGCAGCTCCTCGATTCCGAGGAGGGCGACGGCAGCCGTCCGGCGCGAGATCCGGGGGACCCGGCAGCGCCACACGAGGAGCGCACGCCCGGGCTTCGAGCCGGGAACGATCTCCTTGAAGCCGACGCCGTGGAGCCGATGCGCCGCGAAGGCCATCGATCGCTCCACGGCAGCGACGGCCTGGAGCAGGACCTCGGCGAACGGCGCCCCTTCCGCGCTGTGCAGGCGCTCGAGGAAATCCGCATCCATGCCGCCGTCCGGCACGGGCACCAGCGTCGGGAGGGCTTCGTAGCGCTCGGTGAAGCGCTTGGCGAAGTCGTGCCCGGCGCTGCCGCTGCTGAGATCCGCACACGCTTGCAGATCCACCTCCTGGCGGATCACGGAGTGCGGGTGATGGATGTTCCAGCCCGACAGAACGGATGCACGCAGTAGCTTCATCTCGACTCCAGGACTCCGACCGCGGAGACGCGGCGGTCCATGCGTTCCTGCGCCGCGCGGCGCAGCTCGGCCAGGTCGGCCTCGTCGCCCGCGCGGAGCTCGATCTCGTGCTCGCCCTCTCCCTCCCCGGCACCCAGCAGCACGGTCACGGTCGATCGCCCGAGAACTTGCAGGCGTTGGCCGGACACCACGAGCGCCGTTCCCTCGTCGATGCCGAAGCCCACGAGGCCGGGGTGATCCGCAAGGACGCGCAGCAGGCGCCGCTTGCGGTGCCGCTCGAGGAAGTGCTGATCCACGACGCTCCCGGGGAGGAGGTCGAAGCCCTGGCCGAGCCGGGGCTTCGGGTTCCCCCCGGAGATCATGAGGCGGGTCTGCACCGCGGCACCGGCCGACGTGCCCCCCACCACTCCGCCGCGGTCGAGGAGGGCGGCGAGCTCGCGCTCCACGGCGGTGCCGACGTAGGCCCGAGCGATCCGCGACTGCCCGCCTCCCGAGAACCACACGCCGGTGGCCTGCCGGAGGGGCCCGACGAAGGCCTCGCGGTCGGCCTCGTCGCGCGAGCGCGTGTGGAGGACCGAGACCAGCGGGGCACCCCGATCCTTCCAGAGCGCCTGGATCGTGTCTGGATCGAGCTTCTCGGCGTTCTTGCTCGCGGTCGGGATCACCACCACCCGCGCCGCGTCGCCCCCCGCTCGCTCGAGGAACTCGTCGAAGATCGGCTGCGGGAGCGTGCCGCCGCCGCAGAGCAGGAGCGTGCCGGGGACTCCCGCCGGATCGGCGGCGGTGGCGGCGGCGTGCCGCGACTGCGGCGTGGCGTCCGCGCAGGTCGCGAAGAAGAAGAGGAAGGCCGCGAGGAGCAGGCCCGAAGCCGTGGCGGTCTTCATGCCCGTCTCTCCATGGCGCGCCGCCGCCGGCGCTCGGCGAGCTGCGCAACGCGTGCCTCGGGGTCCGGCGCTGGCACGAGGCAGGCCCGCTGCGTCAGGTCGAAGCCCCAGCCGGCGCGCAGGGCGTGGAGGCGCATGCCGGCGAAGGCGGCCGGCTCGTCCTCGTCGAGGGCCTCCAGGTCGGTCCCGATCAGGTCACGACCGTCGACGATCGTGACCGTGCCCTCGCCCAAGACGCGCACGCGGCCGTCGGGTGGCAGCACGAAGGCCGTGTTCTCGTCGACGCCGAAGCCGAGCAGCGCGGGGTTGCAGAGCACCGCTGTGAGGAGCCGGCCGAAGCGGTCGCGCTCGCGGAAGTGCTGGTCGACGATGATGCCCGACAGGAGGCCGAGCCCGGGGGCGAGGCGCACCGCGCCGAGCCGCGGCGAGCGCGCCCGCCCGCGCGCGATCATCACGGCGCTGAGCGCCGCCGCCCCGGCGCTGGTACCGCCCACGTGCAGCCCCGCGAGGTGCCGCTCGCGCAGCCGTGACTCCACGCGAGTCCCGCCCAGGGTGGTCACGAGCTTGAGCTGGCTGCCGCCCGTCAGGAATACCCCGTCCGCCCGCTCGACCGCGGCCAGCAGCGCCGGGTTCTCCGCCTCGGCGCGCTGCTCCGGGTGGAAGAAGGCCACGTCGTCGACACCGAGCGCGGAGAAGGCCTCGCCGTACTCCTTGCGCTTCTCTTCCGCGTGGCTGGAAGCCGTGGACAGCACCACGAGGCGCGCGGCCGGCCCGCCGCAGAGCGCGACGAACTCGTCGAGGATGCCGCCCTCGCCGTGCCGCGCCTCTCGCCCTCCGACGACGAGGAGGCAGCCACGGGTTCCGTTCGCTGCGTCAGCCGGCAACGGCGGCGCTCCTTCCGGCCGCCCGCGGCACCCATGCGCCGAGGCCCGTGTCCGCAGCGCTGGGCTTCCCTTCGCCGCGGTAGCGTTCACGTGCGAGGTCGAGGATCCGGTCCAGCAGGTCGGGCAGCGTATAGCCGGCGCGCGCCGCAGCCAGCTCGAAGCTGCCCCCGGCGTCGAGCACGCCGAGCGAGTCGACGCCCACCAGGACGGGCTCGCCCGACTCGGGCACGCGCAGCGTGACGAGCGCGTAGTCGCGGCAGGCGCAGGCGGCGAAGGCCGCCCGGGCGCGTTCGCGGACGGCGCGCGAGAGCGCGTCTTCGAGGGGCGCGGGGCAGATGCGCCCGAGACGGCCGGACTGGAGCTCCACGGGCGGCAGGGTCTCGACCGGATCGTTGCCGAGCAGCGCCACGTGGACCTCCCGTCCGGGCAGCGACTCGGCCACGATCGCCGGCTGCTTCTGCTCCTCCAGCGACGCCTCGATTGCCTTGTCGAGCTCGAACCGGTCGCCGACGACGCGGGCCGATCCGGGCGCGAAGCGGGGCTCGACGACGAGCGGGTAGCGAAGCCCGCTGACATCCTCGCCCGGCGTCGCCACCGAGCGGTAGGGCGGGATCGGAACCCCGGACTGCTGCAGCAGCTTGCGCATGAGCAGCCCGTCGCTGGCCACGGCCAGACCCTGGGGCGGGGAGCCGGCGTACGCGAAGCCCGCCATCTCCAGCATGGCCGGCACGTGGCTGGCCGGGGCCTGGCCCTGGATGCCCGGAGCGAGACACAGCACGAGCCCGCCGGGCTCTCCGGTCCGCGGGTGCGCGGGGACGAAGTCCGAGAGCTCGCCGAGCAGGCGCATGTCGCCCTCGAAGACGCGCACCGTGTGTCCGTTCTCGCGGAGCGCCGCGGCGATGCGCCGCACGCTGCGGCGGACGTACGCGCGTGGGCCGGGCGGACCCAGCCGCGCGATCACTCCGTTGCGCCGGCGGTTGTGGACCAATGCGACGCGCAGCCCTCGCCCGCTGCCGATCAGACGCGGCACCGCCACGCCGCTGAGTCGCGCGTCCCAGTCCTGCAGGAGGCGCAGGTCGAAGAACTCCGCGATCAGGACGATCGCGGCGATCTGTGTCAGCACCAGCTCGGGGAACTGGAGGGCGACCTCGCGCACGAACGGAACCTGGCAGATCACCGAGATCAGCAGGGCGGTTCCGACGGTCATCCCGGTGCGCCAGGCGGCCACGAGGCCGCTGTTCTGGTCGAGGGTCTTGACGATGCTCTCCGCGAGCAGGCCCAGCACGATCACGGGGAAGAAGGCGGCGCGCCACATCACCTCCGAGTGCAGCCAAGGGCTGGCCAGCATCGCGAAGAGCAGCACCAGGACGGCGAGGCACAGGGTCACCGCCAGCCTCGCGTAGCGGGGCAGGCGGATGCGCAGCAGGACGGGCCGCACCGCCATCACGACGCCCACCATGACGGCGATCAGGACGAGGCTGGGCAGGAAGCCGATCTCCTGGAAGCCGATCGCGAGCAGGATCGCGCGGAAGCCGATCACGCGGATGCCGAGCGTGAGGCGCGCCAGGCCGATCAGCAGGGCGCAGGTCGGCAGCAGCAGCAGGTACAGCACGCGGTCGCGATCGCCCGGGGGGACCGACTGCAGGGAGAGCATCTGGTCGAGCTGGTTGCCCAGCGCGGTGAGGCCGGTCCAGCCGAGCTCGGGACCGAGCACGCCCGGAAGCGCGGCGACGCGCACGGCGACGACGAGCAGCGGCAAGGTGGCGGCCACCAGCAGAAGGGCCAGCTCGAGCTGGGTGAGATTGCCCTTGGGGCGCATGGCTCAGCGTCTCTGCTTCCGAATCCCGACGACCGCCGACAGGCCCGGCAGGAGCTCTGCGCCGGGATCGGAGAGGCGGACCCGGACCCCGATCAGCGGGGTGCCGCGCATGCGCGTGTGGCGCGGCTGCGGGACCTCGGAGTCGGGCAGCTCGAAGTCCGTCGAGACGCCGATCGATTCCACCATGCCGGTGAACTCGCGGTCGGGATACGACTGGAGGGTCACCGTGGCCGGGCTTCCCACCGCCACGTTCGCCAGGTCGTCCTCGTCGATCCAGGCCTCGATCCAGACCTCCTGGCCGACCCAGAGCGAGATGATGGGCTGGCCCACGACCGAGGAGCCGCCCGGCTCCACGATGCGGCGCACGACCGCGCCGTCGTCGGGCGCGCGGATCAGGGTCCCCTCGAGGTTGGCCTCGGCCACGGCCAGCTCGGCGTGCAGTGCGGCGATCTCCGACTCGAGCACCGACACCCGCTCCTCGCGCACGGCGAGCCCCTCGGAGGCCACCTCCGCGCTGCTCCGCGCCGCCTGTGCGGCCTCGTACTCCGCACGTGCGGCCTCCACCAGCGCGCGCGACGTGCGCAGCTCGGTCTCCGCGGCACGCACGAGCTCCAACGCGACCAGCCCCTGCCGCGAGAGCGTGCGCTGGAGCTCGAGGCGGCGCTTCGCCTCCTGCGCCCGGCTCTCGGAGGCCTGGACCTGCGCCATCGCGGCGGTGAGATCCGCGGAGACCTCGTTGAGGCCGGTCTCGAGCCGCCGGCGCTCGTTGGCGATCGCCAGGCGCTCGACCTCGAGCTCGCGGGTGGCCTTCTCGAGCTGCGAGCCCGCCTGCCGAACCCGTGCGGCGAAGTGTCGGTCCTCCAGCTGCGCCACGACCTGTCCCGCCTGGACCCGGTCGCCGGCGTCCACCTCGACGCGCTTCACGACCCCATCGAGCCGCGCCCCCACGTCGGCGATATGGCCTCGCACGAGCGCATCGCGGGAGATGACGTGCGTGACCCGGAAGTGCGCCCACAGGGCCAGCGGGGTCGCCAGGGCGAGCGCCGCCGCGACGAGGAGCGCGGGCAACAGGTAGGCGCGCACGAGGCGGCGCAGGCGCGGCGCTCGCCGGAGATCCTCGCCTTCCGGCTTCTCTGCGGGGGGGCTCGCGCTCGCCGCTTCGTCCGCTGCCGGCGGGGCCGGTCCGAAGAGCGACTCGAAGGCCGCGTTCCCGAGGACACCGCCTTTCATCAGGCTCTTGAGCGAATGGCTGCGCCCCTCGATCTCGAGGAAGGAGATCTGGGGCTCGACCTGGCGCTGCTGGGCCGCGTCCTGCACGGCGGCGAGCCAGCGGCGCGCGTTCTGGTTCGGCGTTTCCGACGCCTTGTTCCCGACCTCCTCGAGGCGCTGGTCCGCGCCGTCGTGCGCGTCCTGGCGGCCGACCATCACGCACACGGGGACGCGCAGGAAGCCTTCGAGGTCGAAGTGCAGACCCGGGTGGTCCGGGCTCGCACCGATCCCCTGCGGAAAGCGGACGTCGGGGTCGGGGAAGGTATAGGCGCCGGCGCACACGATCGCGGCGCGCGCCACGCGATCGGGGTGGACCATCGCGTAGCGGTGCGCGAAGCGTGCGCCCCCGGAGAACCCGAAGAGATGGATGCGGGCGGCCGAGGCGCCCGTCGCGGCAGCGACCTCGGCGACGATGGCGGCGAGCGTGACGTCCGGCCGCCTTCCGACGCGACCGCGTCCCAGTCGCTGGTAGTCGGGGTAGCGCTCGGCGGAGAAGAGCGGGGAGACCAGCACCACGCCCCAGCGGTCCGCGAAGCGCGCCAGCAGCCGCGCCGGCTCTCGCGCGTTCCTCGAGATCCCGTGCACCGCGACGAGCAGCGGGGCATCGCGGCCCGCCGAGGCGGGCGCGTACACGAAGTACTCCTGGCCCGGATCGTCCTGCAGCTGGCACGAGAGCAGCTGGCCTCGCTGCAGATCGGGCCTCGGCGGGGCGCTCTTGGAGGGCGGTGCGGAGGAGTCGCGCTTCAACGCTCCGCTCCGGCCGGCTCGCTCGAGACGGCCTCGTGCACTTCCGCCTCCCCTCGATCCGCCTCTTCCGCCGCGGGCCGCGACTCGGCGAGGGGAGGAGGACCGAACAGGGCGGCCCAGTTGCACGAGGCCGTCTCGAGCGGGCCGCCCGGAGCGGAGCGTTGAAGCGCGAGTCCTCCGCACCGCCCTCCAA
>JAAUXZ010020094.1_pt1 | contig 12917 bp, 5 predicted proteins | sample 7278131 | NCBI WGS metagenome assembly JAAUXZ01 (sample SAMN14350119, study PRJNA611818) | marine sediment metagenome | isolation source: surface marine sediment (3m) | place: French Polynesia: Moorea | collected 2018-08
GTTAGCCGTAAAAATGTGTTGGCAGAAGTTACAAGCAAAAGCCTCCATCAGCGGTAGGGCTGAAATTTCGCCGTGGCGACAGACTGGACATTGGTAAGCGTCATTATAACTGAAACGGTTGGTTGGATCTGTAGAATTTGGCATCAGCTTGGCAACCTCTTCGCATTCTTTTAGTACAGTAGTCAAAAGTCAAAATAATGACAACTGACCACTGACAAATGACCACTGACCACTAAATTTGGTGATCTCAAGCAAGATTGGGAGGGATATTGCCTGGCTTTGGTCTGGGCGATTTGCCTAATTGCTCCAGTTGCTTGTAAATTAAATTTTGCAAGTCGGCGCGATGTATTTCTTTCCCTATATTGAGATTACCAGGGGTTTCCATAAAAATAATACTATCTAACTGCTCAAGGGAAAATAATTGGAAGAGAATGTGAGTGACAGGCATAGGGACTGCCATCACTTGGGGATCTGAGGTGCCTTGGAAATGAGCCGCATCCTTGAGGGTGGCAAAGGCGTAGATCGCTTTTTTTTCCAACTTCGGTTGGGCGCGATCGCACAGAGTGGTCAATACCCAATCGCGATCGAGGGTTTGGAGAACTTGATATTCCAGATGTTGCAGTTGATGGGCAAATGCCTTCAGGACGGGGGTAACTGCTCGTTCCATCACTGGGGAGGGAACGCCGTACTGGGGTGCTTCATCGATCAGGAGTTTAAGTTGTTGGTCTAAATCCATTGTTTTCGGTAAATCCATGTTTTCGGTACACGCGCCAAACTATCATCCATCACCAACAGGTTTTGACCACACCCATTATCTCACTTAATCACGAATCTTTTTCTGAACGTCTATCTCATTCACATGGCAACTTCGTTAAACGCTGCACAAATTGCCAACCTCAATCGTTTCCAGAAACGCCTGCCCAAAAATGCTAGTCCGGTCAAAATCTACGATCTTCCTAATGGCGGAAAAGCCTTCCAAGCAGATGTCCCCGCCAGAAATATTTCAGGGTCTTTTGCTACCTATGAAAAACAAGTAGATGGAGCAGGGATAACGATTTTGTACACTAAAACTACCTGATTGTTAGTGCTGTGGAATGCCTTGTTATGCAGCAAATAAGGACATATCGAGCTACGTGTTCTTAGCAGGTCGATACTGGACAATCACTTGGTTCCGAGGATGATTCCAATTACCGATATACTGGGCGTGCCATCCATTTTGAGTTCCAAAGTTCTCCATCTCTTGACGAGTATAGGCGAAGTGTCCGTGATCATGGGGGATTTTAGGGTTAGACACCGGGCTTTCTGTCTCGAAGAACGTCGCGTAGAATACACCATTTTGCTGAATGACACTCCGTAGCTTCTTGAAGCATGCACTTATCATTGGAGGTGGAAGATGCGTGAACAGTGACTGAGCCAACGCATAATCAGGGCGGACCGTGAAGTTCTCAAACTCAAAAGCATTAGAAACTAGGAACTGGGGCTTCTTACTTTCACAAAGCTCTGGACTCAGCTCTTGTTCAATTCCAGCACGGAGCAGGTCAGACTCTTTATCGATTCCTAAATAATGTCCTGTATCGAGATACGGGATAAAGTGAACACCTCCACGTAGGCTTCCGCAGGCAATATCCAGTAGGTAGTGGTACGGTTGCAGGCCATTATTGATTAGGAAATCAAATTGCAGCCAGCCGATTTCATCCCAAAGATCCCCAACATATCGTCGGTGCCCAACAGCTTTTATTCCCTCCGGGCCGTGCGGGATGCCAGACCGGCTACGAATGCGGCGTAGGGTTTCAGGTGGCTCATTTCTTGACCCTAGCTTTGCCTCAGTCTGGCGCAGTTGAGATTTGCATTTTTCGAGGTCAGCTTTGAGAATTTTATTTTGTCGTTCTAGATGGCGAATATTGCTCCAGTCTTGAAACCCCCACACTCTGTAAGGCGTTGATCCGATTTGTTCCTGCCAGGATAAATCTGGTTGCCCATTTTTAGGCTGCCACGCCTTTTTTTCCATCTCCTGATACAGCTCCACTGCTTCAGGAAAGTAATGGTTAACTAAGCCAGGTCTATAGGGATCTAATCCTTGAGTATGGATTAAAGATGGATCGTAGATGTCTGAGGCAGGAACTGCTAAATTCAGGTGGAATTTTTCGTTGACAGCCTCGAAGCAGAATTGGCGGTTATTGACTATAGTTTGAATATTAACTAAGAGACAGCGACCTAAAAATTGGTTGTAGAAATCAAGGATTTTCCTGTTGTAATGCAGCCACATTTTAGCTGCTAGCTCAGGCTGATGCTGGAAAGTGCCGTCCCCGCGACGGTAGAGAGAATCAATCACGTCCCAAGGCGAACGATAAACCAGCAGAAAGTTAGCATCTGTGAGCAATCCTGCCCAAAACTCCAAAAAAAGCGTTGTGCGGGGATCTTTCCATCCCCAAGGTTTACCCGGATCATTCTGAACCACGAGTTTTCTAGCTTTCTCTACATAGATATCTTCAACCTCAATGGTTTCCTGTAACGTCCAACCATTCTCATTGATCCCTTGCGAGTGCAAGACTTGGCGATGAAACTCAAAAAAATCCAGATTTTCAAAATGCCCTTTGACATTCCCTTTATTCGGTCCCATCAAGTTACGACCGATGTGCAAACCAGCACTCTGAAGTAGAGATGCTGTCAAAGAAGTCCCAGAACGATGCATGCCAATAATGATGAGGATGGGGGCTTTTGCCGCCTCGGCTTCTTCCATATTTTTGACCTTGCAGCTTTTCTGGGGAATTTCCCTCCGTAGGTAGGGCCAACGACAGGCATTCTTATCTCCCACCACCATGTTGGGAAATGCTGCATCGGGCACAATGATAGAAAAACCTGGTGAGACGTAGTCTTCGGGTGGCAGGAGAGCACGCTGAATAACGTTAACGGTCTCCTGAACCATTCGGGATTCTCTAAAGAGCTTTTCAGCCCTCTGCTTGCTAGCTTGACCAACTGACTTCCGTAGCTCTGGATTTTCAGCCCATGCCTGAATGGCATTCACCAATTCCCTGACAGTCGCCTCCGGATCAATTTTGGGATCGGTTAAAAGCTTGCCTGTATCTCCCAATTCTTCTGGAATCCCGCTAACGGCTGAAGCAATAACCGGAACTCCTTTAGCCATCGCCTCCATTATTGCTAAAGGCATTCCTTCTAGCTGGGAAGGTAAAACAAAAATATCAGCAGCATCCAGCCAGTCGGCAATATCCCACCGTTGCCCCAGCAGTATAACCTGATTAGTGGCACCAAGCTGCTGAATTTCACTTTCTAGCTCGGCTCTTAATGCACCTTCACCCGCCCAAACAAAGTAGAGCTTTGGCCAGATTGAAGTTTCTTTCAGTTGAGCAATTGCTTTCAGTTGGTACTGAAATCCTTTAACAGCCGCTAAACGAGCTGCTGTCAAGCAAACCACAGCATCTGAGGGAATTCGAGCCTCCCGATCCAGGCGATCGCGCACTAGGGGGTTGCAAGGAGCAAAGTATTGTTCTGGTCGCCCATAATAAATAACCTGCCCTTTGTCTCTAGGCAATTTGAAGAGTTCATAGAGTAGATCCAAATTTTCCTGCGAGACTGCAACGACTGCTTTAGCTTGAGCATATTGATGGGACAAGGCATCCAAGTAGGTTGCAAAGCGCTCTGCTAGATAGGGAGCAACGAATCCAATCACAATAACGTAAGGTATGCCCAATTCAATTGCGACTTGCTTCGCAGCAAAGTTTGAAAGTGGGCAGCAGTCGCTAAAGATGACTAGATCAGGCTGGATTTTCGCCAAAATATCCCGAGCATCTTCCAGATTAGTGAGAGTTCGCCTAAAATCTTTAACGGTGTCAAATTCTAGGAATACCTGATCGATACCAAGCTCTTTTTGAAGATCGATTAAAGGATTAGAATCTTTACCGTGTACGGAGGTTAATTGATATCTCTGCCTTATCAAGGCTTCCAGAATTGAATGGTTATACTGAGCAACCCCTCCACTCCCTGAATCGTCTGTGTATAGCAATATATGTTTATTGCCATTACTGCTTGGCTCATTCAAAGGACTTGAACTTGAGCAATCTTGAGATTTCAGCGCAGATTTGGGTAGATCAATTCTGGAGATAGGAAGTTTATTTGCTCCTGAGCTGTTAATTGCTTCCTGATTTTCCTTCTGTAAGGGAATTCGAGAGTGGATGCGAGGCAACAAAGCTTCCCACTGCATTTCGCTTAACTTTCCAAGCATGACAATTGGTAGTTCGTGGGAAGGGGATACATTCTCTTCCTTCAGCAGAGCGATCGCGCTAGATACTGCCAACCTGGCATCCTCTTGAGCCACGTTTCTGGAATCTACCAAGAGAGTCATTTGACTGTTATCAGGATGAGTTGCAATTGCTCTGATTGCATTGGCTAAATCTTGAGTGAGTAAGTCTTTTGCCTGGTTCCAGTCGGGGAAAATAATTAAGTTGATGTCCTTAAGATTTAAATGACCGATTAGCTTACTTTCTTTGTCTTGAGATTTCGGCGCAGATTTTGGTGAATTAAGCAGATTATCAGAGGGCTGAAAATTCTTTCTGCCAAGGACGAAAAAACTTCCTTGAAAATCTTCTTGGCTAGAGATAATGCCTCTTAGTTCAGTATATTGTGATGCCGATTCTAAGCCGTGATAATCCTTCGATACAATTACAACCTGCTTGTTTTGTAGTTGTGATAGCAAATGTGCATCACAGATTGAGGTGATGATGGCATTAAATTCCTGATAAGACTGAACCTCTCTTACGAAGCGAATTCTTTGATGATTGCCAGACTGTCTGAGATATGGTTCTAAGGCATTTACATAGGCATCATCATAATTCGTCAACGTGACCTTGACCCGCGGAAGATCGAGAAAATCAGCAGCAGAGGTAAACTTAATTCTTGCATCCAGTAATATCTCTACATTTTCCCAATCTCGATGAAGGTCTTGAATTACTTGATATAGGCTAATCCTGGCACGGCTGAATTCTGTATCTCGGCAGTGTTGAATGCGATTAATAGATTTTGTTGTAAAGCGGTCTTCAATTGTTCCACCTTGAACTAATTGACTGAGAATTTCAACCATTCTCTGGGGACTGTATTCGTTAAGATAACGAGAATGTCCCTTTTGGCGGTACTCAGCTAGAATTTCGGGCGATTTTGAAAAATAATGGATCTTTTCAGCCAACTCCTCTAGATTTGAAAAGGATTCATATTCTTCTCCCTCATTCAACAAAAGATTGATGCCCGATTCATCTGTTAACTTATCAGCCAAAAGAAATCCTCTCGCTGATAGAATTTCAAAAGTACGAAGATTCAGATCGCCATTAAGACTGATATTTAGAGAAATGTCAGCCGCTGCAAATACTTTGAGGGAATCTCTTTGACTGAGCTGGTCGAACCAAAAATTAGTCAAATTATCTTTGGCATCTTGAAGAATTTTCCTGCGTCTAGGATGATATTTTCCAGCTTGACCTACGAATACAGTTTTCCCTTGGAAGAAACTGTTATTCAGTTTTGGATTTCGGAATGTTTGTTGCTGAAAGTCCTTGTCGGGTGGGTAGAGAAATAGACTCGGCAGCCAATAAAGATTCTTTATTCCGGCCAACCAGTAATACCAAAGATGATGGCGCTTATGATCGGTAATGTAAAAATCATATTTTTCTGATTTTGCATACTCGATCATTTTGTTGAGAGGATTGAATCCGTGATGCGTATCTCCCAAAATTAAAATTTTGGGACATTTTAATGCTTCTACATTGCGCGGAACAAGATTAAAAAATGAATCGACCTTAGCAACAAATAGATCTGGATGCCAATTAGAAGGCAACTTTTCTAACAGCGCCTCTACATCATAAGACGAATTAATTGGAAGATTAATGACCTTGGAATGTTCGCTTGTTGAACTGGTTACATAAAATTCATCATGGGCAAAAATGGGATAACGTTGTTGATAAAATGACCAATGATGCGAAAGTAAAACTTTACTGGAACGCAAATCGACAAATCTGGTTTTCCCCCTTGAAGACTGCACTTTTTTCCTTAAGTCCTGTTGATTGCTTAACCAGACTCGACTTTTGCCCTCTGACTCTGAGTGGTCACAAAAGCGATGCCACATACTTCGGTATGCCTGTTCCAAAGCCCTCGCTAGCCCCTCCGGGTCGCGCAGGGGAGACCATTCTATCAGCTCCCGCTGCTGCTGGCGCATCTGCCGCAATTTATCCGAATCGCTTGCCAAGCGAACGGCTTTCTCCACAAATTCATCGGCGGAGGTGGCAATCCACTCCTCTCGACCAACTGCCTGGAGGACGCTAGTACTCATGCGCTCTACCTTTCTTATCCCCGCCAGAGTCAGGACGGGGACTCCCATCCAGAGGGCATCGCAGGTGGTCGTACAGCCGGTATAGGGAACTGTGTCTAGACAGATATCCACCTCGCTATACATCGCCAAGTGCTCCTGTAGAGAGGGCGTTCTGGCGCGCAGCAGCAGGCGCTCTAGGGAGATGCCTCCCTCGGCAAACATCTGCTGAATCCGCTCCTGTTCCTTGGGGTCTGCCAGGTTGGCAGCCTTGATCAACAGGCGAGAGCCTGGAACCGCATCGAGTACTCTAGTCCAGAGTTCGACAGTGGTCTGAGTGACCTTGCTGAGGTTGTTGAAGGAGCCAAAGGTGACCCTACCACTGCTCAGGCAAGGAGGAGGAGAAACAGCGGGAGCGTGCTTAAACGGTTGGTAAGAGACGTAGCAGCGGGGCAAGCGCCAGATCTCCTCGGCAGTCTTCTCCAAAGTGTCCTCTGGATGCAGGGCTCTATCAGTAATCCAGTAGTCAATGGTCGGCAGGCCCGTGGTGGCGAAGTAACCCAGGTAAGTCGCCTGGACTGGGGCTGGCTTCATCCCGAAGACTTGTAGGCGGTTGCCTTTTGTATGGCCGGCAAGGTCGATCAGGATGTCGATTTGGTCCTGCTGGATTAATTGAGCTACTTCTGCGTCAGATTTACCAACAGTAGAACGCCAGTGGTCTGCCGCTGCTTGAATGCGTCGGGTGACATCATCCGGTCTGGTGACTTGGGCGTAACAGTAAATCTCCACTTGAGACCGGTCGTGTACCTTGATAACCGGCTCAATGAAGTAGCTAACGGAGTGCCGCATGAAGTCGGGGGAGACGTAACCAATCCGGAGCTGCCGATGTGGGTTCCGGTCGTTTTGATGGGGCAGAGTCTTTATTCCTCGATCGGCTACTTGCTGGTCGTACCAGGCTTGCGCCTCCCGCAGCATCGCTTCCGGTTCGAGAGATGCACTGGCACCCAGACCAAACAACAAGTTGCTGTGGGCCTTAAAATAGTCAGGTGCTAGCTGCAGCGCCTGGCGGTAGCACTGAAGTGCTTCTTCCAACTTCCCCTGATCCATGAGCGCATAACCCAGGTTATTGTACGCGTTGATATAGTCAGGATTGAGCTGCAGAGCATCTCGGAAGCACTGAACTGCTTCCCCTATCTTTCCTTGCTTCTTGAGAGCAATCCCTAGGTTGTTGTGCGCATTCACCGACTTAGGTGTCAGCCGCCGCGCCTGGCAAAGGGACTGAACTGCCTCCTCCAACTTCCCTTGATCCATGAGGGCAATTCCCTGGTTGCTGTGCGCCTCCCCATCGTCAGGATTGAGCTGCAGAGCCTGGCGGTAGCACTGAAGTGCTTCTTCTAACTTTCCTTGCTCCATGAGGACAACACCCAGGTTATTGTGTACCACTACACAGTCGGGCTCTAGCTCTAGAGCCTGGCGGTATACCTGAGCTGCTTGTTCTAACTTCCCTTGCCGTTGGTAGATATTGCCCAGGTTGGTACGCGCCTCTGCACAGTCAGACTCTAACTCTAGGGCCTGGCGGTAGACCTGAAATGCTTCTTCTAACTTTCCTTGTTCTTGGTAGACATTGCCCAGCTTGGTGAGCGCCTTTCCATAGTCAGGTTTAAGTTCCAGCGCCTGGAGGTAGCACTGAAGTGCTTCTTCTAACTTCCCTTGCCGTTGGCAGACATTAGCCAGGCTGGCATGGGCCTCCACATAGTCAGGCTTGAGCGTCAGGACCTTCCGGAAGGACTGAGCCGCCTCTTCCAACTTCCCTTGCTCCATCAGCGCAATTCCCAGATTGCTTTGCGCGTCTAGATGGTCAGGCTCCAGCTCTAGTGCTTGGCGGTAGCACTGAGCTGCTTCCTCTAACTTCCCTTGCTCCTTGAGCGCATTGCCCAGGTTGTTGCGAGCAGTCACCGAATCAGGATTGAGCTTCAGGAGCTGGCGGTAGGTCTGAGCTGCCTCCTCAAACTTTCCTTGCTTTGCGAGGGCAATCCCCAGACTGTTATAGGTCTTCACCGATTCAGGTTTCAGTTTCAGGAGCTGGCGGTAGATCTGAACCTCCTCCTCAAACTTCCCTTGCTGTTGGCAGACGCTGCCCAGACCGTTGTGAACCTCCACGCAGTCAGGATCCAGTTGCAGCGCTTGGCGAAAAGACTGAGCCGCCTCTTCCAACTTCCCTTGTTCTTTGAGGACAATTCCCAGATTGCTATGAGCTTGAGCCCAGTCAGGTTGAAGTTGAACCGCTTTGCTGATTAAATCTACTGCTGTCTGAGGCTGACCAAATTGGCGAGCGAGCAATCCCAAAAAATGGAGGGCTTCAGGGTTGTTGGGCTGGACTTGAAGAACCTGCTTGTAGAGCTGCTCTGCTTGCTGGAAGCGACCGGCTTGATGGTGGCTAATTCCCAACTCAAGGGCCTGTTCAATGGAAAGAATATTTACTGGCTGCTGCTTCTGCTTATTTCGGGCGGACTTTTTCGGAAGCTGCTTTTTATCAAATCCTTTCGCCATTGCCGACAATGTTAAAGATAATGTTAAAGATTCAGGGTGAATTATGAATGATCAAAGAGCGATTGTCAAAAATGCCTTCTGCTCCTACTTAGTCAAGAGGCCTTTCTTCAACATTAAGTTCCACCGAAGAAAAGGGAGAAATAAATATTGATGGATGCTCGTTATCTTTTCCCCATTCGCCAAGCCGGTTTTGGGATACTCCTTTGCTTTTGGTCGATAGTAGGTTGCAAAAATAATGTCATATATGGGAAAATAAGCCGCAAAATTCTTGTCGAGGTGTTCTGGTCTGACTGAGTGGTGAATCCGATGGTACTGAGGACCAGCAAAAACTGGCGTTAAGAATCCAAAGTTGAGCCTGAGGTTGGCATGGATAAAAAGATCCCAATGACTGATTAACACCACTAGCAAGCCAGTGTTGACAGGAGAAATATTGACCAGTAAGCCATAGGGAATGACGATGAACAGAAATTGGAGGGGTTTTTCCAGCCAGTGATGGACGGAAGCCGTAACGTTCAGTGACTCAGCGGCGTGGTGTAGCTTGTGCTGTTCCCAGAGAAGGGGCAAGGTGTGCTGCAATCGATGAAACCAGTAATAAAAAAAGTCAGCTATCAGGATGGGAATGAAAGGGAAAATGATAAACTTTGTCAATAAATGGAGCCAGGATTCACCCGCGGACATTTGAGCGAGATCGAGATTAAACAGGCAATGACCCTCCAAGAAATTGTTTTTCAGCCAGTGGGGGAAAACCATGACGACAGGAACGACCAAGATATAGGCGGCTTGCGCCTGCAGGTACAAGAAAGTGTTCCGCAGTGGCTGGTTGCGCTCTGCTGGATGTAGGCACTCGAAGATGAACAGGAAAAAGGCGGGTACTGCAAAAGAAGTAAATTCCCAACGGTAAGAATTTAAAATTTGATTGAAAATTTCTGATAAGCTCATGCAAAAACTCCATCATCAGAGCTATTTTTTTATCAGCGTAACTGAGTAGCAAGGACTTCAGGCGCTAAAATTTAGATCGCGATTAGCTTAACCTTCCCCTGCTAAACTAGGAGTCTGGTGGGATACATTGGCAATTTTGCCAATCTGGTTTAGATTTGAGATAATTTTGTTGACCTTCAAAGCTTATTGGCTTAAGATCAGCTACGAGACTTTTACGGGATTTTTCTCAAAGCCTGTTTTCCAAGTGTGAGGAGGGATATAGGAGAAGATTATGGCATTTGAAACAAATTTATTCACTCCCGTCCTAGGGGGTCTGACCCCAATCAGCCCAATCGGCGGCACAGCGTCAGATGACTCTAAAAACCCTGACGTAGGAATTTACAAAAACCCAGCTGGCGATCCTTTCCAGGCAGTCACCTGGATAGACGGTAGCACTGTATCTTTGGTGCAGTTTGGTAGTGATACGGAACTCGACGCTATTTTAGCCGCTACGAATGAAGTCGCTACTAATGCACTGCTCGATTCGGAACCCAAGATCGCCGTAACTACACAAGGCGATATCTATGTTACCTACGTTCGGGATAATAATGTTACGGCTGGTCTCGGCGACGAAGAGATAGTAATCAAGAAGTACAGTGGAGGTACTCAGGATACTTCCTTTGGCGGCACCGGAGAGGTAGTAGTCGCTGCGGCGTTCACAGGCGGCAGCTTTGTGCAGACTCCCGATATCGCGGTCTTCGACGACGATCCAGGAGCGGGGACAGTAGCCTTCGCCGTTGCTTGGTCCGAAGACGATGTTGCGGGTGAGACTGATTTCGATGTCTTCCTGAGGACTTATAATGCAGATGGTGTGGAGCTATCTACTGAGGCCGTACTCGTTGCCGGTCTGGAGGGCACTACAGATGGCTTCAATCAATTCGACCCCGCTATAGCTGCCAGACCCGGTTCTCCAGGGACGGAAGACTTTGCCCTTGCCGTTAGTTGGACGGCGGAGGATCCTGACGCTCCGACGCCGTTTGAAGATAACGTTGGTCTTAAGCGGTTTAACCGCGCGAACACTCCATTTGAGTTAGGCGGCGGTCAGCTAGATATTAGTTTCTTTCAGGGCGATAGCGCAGTTGACATAGCTGCAGATGGCAACACAGTCATTACCTATACCCAGGGAGAGGTCGCCATTGGGTCCATTACCGCTGCTAACGGGTCTATTATTTACCAACTGAGTGATGCCCTTGGATTGCCCACCACAGCCGGGACAATCGCCAACGGCGTGAACTCTTCTGTGGCAATGGCGCCGACTGGTGAGTTTTTCATTGCCTTCGACGACGGGAATGGCTCCTTCTATCAGGAGTTCGACATGGACGGCGACCCAGTGCGCGGTATCCAATCCGCAGGAGTTGGAACAAATCCGTCAGCGGCAGTGACCCGAAACCTGGATGGGAAGGCTCAGGACTTCGCGGCTATAGCTTCTGAAGGCAGTGTACAGACGCAGCTGCTCGCCCAAGACCTGACTGGCGCTGACTTCAACATGGACGGAACTGTGCCAGCTCCTGACCGCCAAGCTGATATTGTCTGGCGCAATGCAACGACAGGGGTGAATTCCGTCTGGACCCTCAACCCGGCTAACTTACAGCGCGAGGATAATTTGCTGCTCAAGGCAGAGAACACCGAGGCCTTCGAAATTGTCGGCGTGGGTGACTGGACCGGCGGTGGCATCAACGATGACCTTCTCTGGCGCAACGGCGATACAGGGGAACTTTCCGTCTGGGATCAGGATGGGGTTCTCTTCAATAACTCCATTGTGCTCGACGCTGCAGATCAAGAGTTGAACCTCCAATGGAAAGTTCGCGCGGTAGGCGACATGGACGGCGATGGAATCAGGGATGACATCGTCTGGCAGTACGTCGGAAGCGATCCGGCAAACTTGGGACAGATATCGATCTGGTTGATGGACGGTGCTGAGGTGGACGCCAAGAAAGTTGTCCAGGGCAAGACCGAAGGGAATACTAACTGGGAACTTACCGGTGCAGGTCAATTCGACGGAGCTGCTCGGGATGAACTCATATTCCACAACATCGGGGCAACCGATCCCAGTCGAGGGCAGATTTCGGCCTGGCTTCTCAATTTCGACCAAGCAACTCAAGATTTCAGCTTTGCTAGCAGCCAGCTATTTGACAAGAGCGAAGGCAATGTCGGAACTTCCGATGAGCGACAATGGCGGATGACGGGTGTGGCTGACTTCGACGGACAGGGCACAGGGGACTTCCTCTGGCGCAACTTCCAGACAGGAGCTAATTCCATCTGGTTGACTGAGGAGACCAATCCGCTGCAACTTGATATCATTGTCGCCACCAATACGGAGCCTACCGAAGCGTGGGTGAGCATCGCTTAATCGCTGTTTTCGACTTGCTGCGCTAGCGGCATCTCGCAAACCCTGCTTTCCCGCTCTTTAGAGTGGGGAAATATAAGCGGAAATAGGAAAGAAGGAGCGTTGATGCTCCTTCTTTTTGTTTATAAGTACTTTGAGCTCTTATCCCCCCCAGGGGGATGTTACTATAGGGAATAGTATTGGCGCATTCAGGATCGATCCTGAGTATCCCAGTAACTCAATCTCTGATTATTTCAGGAGTGTCAATGGTTGCTATCCCCGACAAACAACAAGAAACTCCCCAAGCTGCCAGCAGCAAAGACCGCGTTGCGGTATTACTGATGGGATACGGCGAGGTTGAAAGCTACGAAGATTTCGCCAACTACAACGAACAAGCCTTAAATCTCCTCACCGCTAAATTCGCCCCAGTTCCCACCTGGATTTATCCTCCTTTGGCGAAACTGCTCGCTATCTTTGACTTCCACGAGTGGAATCACCAGCACAACAACTTCATCTCACCCCACAATCAGATTTTTGAAGCCCAGCGAGGGGGAATTGAAAAAGAATTGCAAAAAAACTGGGGCGATCGCGTTCAAGTTTTCAAAGCGTTTAACTTCTGCGCTCCCTTCCTCCCCGATCAAGTCCTCGCCCAAATTAAAGAGCAGGGCTTTGAGAAACTGCTCATCTATCCCCTGTTAGTCGTCGATTCTATCTTCACCAGCGGGATTGCCGTTGAGCAAGTGAATAATGCCCTGA
>JAAUXZ010138223.1_pt1 | contig 12908 bp, 7 predicted proteins | sample 7278131 | NCBI WGS metagenome assembly JAAUXZ01 (sample SAMN14350119, study PRJNA611818) | marine sediment metagenome | isolation source: surface marine sediment (3m) | place: French Polynesia: Moorea | collected 2018-08
AGGCGTTGCTTGTCCCTATCTACTATTACTATGTATGACTACCAAAAAAACAACTTGCGGTCTGGAAAAATACTCAAGCAAATGGAAAAAAATTCTCGTCTAACTCAATTACCCAAACAAAACTCTCGCTCTCAGCGTTTACTAACCGCAGGTTTACTAATAAGTATATTAGTATTAATAATCTGCTTCGTTATTAGTATAACTACAGGTGATGCAGAAATTCCTCTAGAAACTGTCTACAAAACATTTACAGCATTCGACGGTTCCACAAACCAACTAATTATCCGCACTCTAAGAATACCTCGCAGCTTAATCGCAATGTTAGTTGGAGCTTCCCTTGCTGTAGCGGGTAGTATCATGCAAGGATTAACTAAAAATCCTCTAGCTAGTCCAGGAATTCTAGGAATAAATGCAGGAGCAGCTTTAGCTGTAGTATCCGCAGGATTAATTTTTGGCTCCGACTCAGCAAATATTTATCCTACTTTTGGCTTTTTCGGAGCAATTGTAACAGCACTAACCGTTTATTGGTTGGGGTCTCTAGGTAAAGGTGGCCTTCAACCTGTCAAGCTAACTATTGCCGGTGCAGCCATAACTGCTCTTCTTAGCTCTTTAACTACAGCAATACTAATTCTCGATCAAAATAGATTGGATGAAATTCGATTTTGGCTAGCTGGATCGGTTGCCGGAAAAGACTTCAATGTATTTTTGCAAGTATTTCCCTATCTTTTGATAGGATTAACCATAGCTTTTTTCCTAGCACGACAAATTACTCTTCTGACATTAGGAGAAGATGTAGCAATAGGTTTAGGAGTACAAACTGTCTGGGTGAAAGTTGGTGCAACTATCTGTGTGGTTATCTTAGCAGGATGCTCCGTATCAATAGCAGGTGCTATTGGTTTTATTGGATTAGTAGTTCCTCACATTGCCCGCCTTTTAGTTGGCATTGATTATCGTTGGATTATCCCTTACGCTGCAATTTTAGGTAGCATTTTATTACTTTTAGCTGATATTGCTGCTCGTCTGTTACTAAAACCTATTGAAATTCCTGTAGGAATAATGACATCCTTAATCGGAGGTCCTTTTTTTATATATTTAGCTTTATCAAAGGTTAAGAGATGAAAGAACGCTGGTTAGTTATCCGCCCTCAACAATTTCCTATCTCATGGCGCGTGGAGCGACGAGTACCAATTGTTTTGTTGGTTTTGGTAATATTAACCCTGGTAACTATGATCTTAAATGTGAGTGTCGGCGAGTATCCGATACCACTACTAGATGTCTTCAAAACAATAATTGGTCTAGAAACAGATAATACAGATTATTCGTTTGTTGTTAATACCCTACGTTTGCCACGAGCATTAATAGCAGTAGGTGTAGGAATGGGATTAGCAGTATCGGGGGCAATTCTACAAAGCTTAATCCGTAATCCTTTGGCAACTCCAAGCATTATAGGTGTAAATGCTGGAGCAAGTTTAGCTGCAGTGGTGGTAATTGTACTTTTGCCAAATGCTCCTCTATTTGCAATACCTATTTCCGCTTTTGGTGGAGCGATCGCTATTTCGATTCTCATTTACCTACTTGCTTGGGAAAAAAGGAACTCAACTATGTACTTAGTTTTGATTGGCATTGGTTTAAATACTATTGCTGGTGCCTTAACTACTGTAATGGTGACATTCGGCGAATTAAATAGTGTTTCTCAAGCTTTAATTTGGATTACAGGTAGTGTGAGTGGTCGCAGTTGGGAATACATTTGGCCATTACTGCCCTGGTTATTCATCTTTTTACCGTTGGCAATTTTACTGGCAAAAGACCTCAACGCCTTATTTTTAGGGGAAGAAGTAGCTATAGGTTTAGGTATTCCCCTTGACTGGCGACGCAGTTTGTTATGGTTAACCAGTGTTGCTTTAGCTGCTGCTTGTGTAGCAACCGCAGGAGCAATAGCATTTGTTGGGTTTATTGCACCACACTTAGGTAGACAGTTGGTAGGGCAGTCTCACGAAGGTCTAATTCCGACTGCTGCCATGATTGGTGCATTTATTGTAGTCTTGTCAGACTTAATTGGCAGAGTGTTATTTGCTCCAACAGAAATTCCTTGTGGCATAATTACTGCCATTATTGGTGCGCCTTATTTTCTTTATTTATTGTATCGGAGCCAGAGATGATCGACTCAGAAAACCCAAAAAGTGCTTTAACTACTCGAAAGCTGACTGTTGCTTATAACAATGGACAACCTATTGTGCTGAATTTAGATTTGGCAATTCCCAGAGGTAAGATTACTATAATAGTCGGTCCTAATGGTTGTGGCAAATCAACTTTACTCAAAAGTTTGGCAAGATTGCTTAAACCTATTAGCGGTACTGTTTATTTGGATAGTAATTCTATATTTAAGTTATCAACAAAAGAAGTAGCAAAACAATTGGCTATTTTGCCTCAAAGTCCCACGGCTCCAGAAGGCTTAACAGTAGAAGAGTTGGTAGCTCAAGGTAGGTATCCTCATCAAAATTGGTTACAACAATGGTCTATTGATGATGAGAAAATCACTCAAGAAGCTTTGGCCACAACAGGACTTGTGGAGTTAGCAGAGCGATCGCTGGATTCTCTATCTGGAGGCCAAAGGCAACGGGCTTGGATTGCTATGGCCTTAGCTCAGGATACAGAAATTTTATTGTTAGACGAACCAACTACTTTTCTTGACTTAGCCCATCAGATTGAACTTCTGGATTTGCTCTACGATTTGAATTATTCTCAAGGGCGGACAATAGTCATGGTTTTGCACGATCTGAATCAAGCTTGTAGATATGGGGATAATTTGATTGTGCTACGGGATGGCCAAATTGTAACTCAGGGTCATCCAGAGGAAGTGATGACCGTGGGAATGGTTCGTTTAGTATTTGGCCTGGAGTCTCAAATTATTCAAGACCCTGTAACTGGGACACCAATGTGTATACCGATGGGACGTAAAGCTAAACAAAAAGTGTGATTTATATTTAAGAAAATATACAAATCTTAATTTTTCAGCAACAATAATAAAGATTTAAAGAAATTTTTAATTAAAGCTTTACAAATAAAAAATATTTCTATACAATTTATTAACAATTAAATGATAATTCTTTTCATTTAGTTTGCTGTAATAAAAAGTCTAAAAGCATACGGTAAGTTTTGCTAACGCACCTTTGAAAAACCTAGCTAATCCTAGACATTTTTAGGAATTGTCTCTCAAAGGTTGCAGATTAAGTCTTAACTGACTACGTTGGCAGGTCACGACCACCATAAGTGAACTCCAGCTTATGTGCTGGTCGCTCTAAATTAAGGACAGCGTTTAATAGCGCCAATCGGAAGTAGGTTTTGTACCGATAGTGTTTAGGGCATCAACAAGCCTGGCCAACATAATCGAGGAACACTTTACTGAAAAGGACTAGACACCACAATGTCTAAGACTAACTACGTTTTTGTCGTAGATAAAAACAAAAAACCATTACAACCCTGCAAGCCAACTGTAGCTCGTAGATTGTTGAATTCTGGCAGAGCTGCTGTCTGGCGACGCTTTCCGTTTACTTTGATGCGGAATGCTCCCACTTTTAATAAAATGACTCAACTATATCAAACTACTAAAAACACTCTCACTGAGTGTCGCTTTTGTTCGGAGATATCAAAAACTAATGGAGAAGACCCCATTGGTACAGCATCAACTTGTGACCACTGGTTAATTATTGAAATAGCACAACCCTGGTCTGAAGAAGCTTTTATGGAAAATCCTCAACTTAAACCAGTGCTTGGTTTAATTTTCCAAGCTATAAAAAATGGTGTGAAGTTAAAACCAATGGCGATCGCTCCTGACCGCGAATATTCTCAAGCTGGTTATACTCGCATACTATATTATTATCGTCCTGGTGAATTATTTGCTGAGTATGAGAAGCAAGAATATATTGTGCCTGATGATTTAATGAGTCAGTTACTAATCTCTTTGCTCAAGCAACTACAGCAACAACCAAACGAACTGGAAAATTTTCAGCAATACCAGCAACAAACAAGCAAAATTAGAGAAATGCTAGTTTGTACTCATGCCAATGTTGATGTAGCTTGTGGTAGGTTTGGCTATCCTATTTATAAAAAGTTGCGTTCGGAATATGCTGCTACTTCTCAAGGAAATTTACGAATTTGGAGATGTAGTCATTTTGGCGGTCATCAGTTTGCACCAACATTAGTCGATCTGCCTGAAGGTCGTTATTGGGGACACTTAGAACCAGAAATGCTCGATCTATTGGTATTGAGAAATGGTTCGGTATCAGGTCTACGTCAGTATTACCGAGGTTGGGCAGGTTTAAATTCTTTTGCTCAAATTGCCGAACGGGAAATATGGATGCAAGAAGGTTGGAATTGGTTGAAGTACCCCAAAGCGGGTCAAGTGTTGGTATTTGATGAAGAAAGACTCAAAAATCTCAGTTTGGAGGAAGCAAAAGCTGAAGCAAATTGGGCATTAGTGCAACTGGAATTTATTGTTGATGATAATAGCAATTTGAAAAAAGCTTATGAAGCAAAGGTGGAAGTTAAGGGTGAGGTGATGAGTGCTTTGCGTTCCAGCGATGATATGGAATTAACAGCAGTTAAGCAATATCATGTGAGTTCTTTAGTAAAAGTAAGTTGACGATCTTTGTTAATATTCTTTTTTAGATCAAGTTCTGATAATCATTATTAATACTATAGATTTGATTGAAGTCTAAAACAAAACAGGTAATAGTGTTTTGGTTGCGCTACTGCTTTACCAAGTCTACAATTTCCCAGCTTTTTATTATAAGTATTTAACCTAATATGATATTATTTTATATTTTGCTATTTTATCAAATCTCCTAATACTTAACACCTATAATAATTTAGTAAACCAAAATATGTTATAGCTAATTTATTGAGATTTAGTATTAGTAGATATATAGCGTTTTTAAATGAGACATTAAAATTCCTAGATTTTTTTTGTTAGAAAATGTAACTCATAATATTGAAATCTCAAAGAAATGATATTTAAGTTCTTTACTACTAACTACTAAAATAAAAACTATAAATGATGAAATATTTAACAGCAGCAGAATCCGAAGCACTATATCAGGAATGCTTAGAAAAAGGTAAGATTATTTCCTACTCTGAGGATTTTGAAACTTTTATCAAAATTCAAGCTGAACAGGAATTAGGAGTAGGATACGATAGAAAAATCCAACTGCGCCCTGGACTTGAAATCAAGATTAGTAACAGAAAAGTAAAACATACTATTGCTAGAGAAATTCAACATCATGCTTCCATGCCATTAACATTAGCTTTCCAGCTTGCGGGAACTTACCGAGTATGGACAGAAGGAATTAGAGATGACTACTATTATGAAAAAAGTGGAGAAAATTATTTATTTTTTCTTCCTGGTACAAAAGAAATAGAAGAAATACCAACTGGAGAAGATTTACAGAGAGTTACCATTCGTGTCAAACCCGATATTTTCAGAAATTTTAGTAGTAGTCAACTTGATTTAATGCCTACTGAATTAAAAGCATTAATCTCCAATAATTCACAGCAAATCTTTTATCGTAAAGTTGGAGCTATAACTCCAACAATGCAGCAAGCATTAATGCAAATTCTTAGTTGCCCATATCAAGGTATTGCAAGACAAATTTATCTAGAAAGTAAGGTACTAGAATTAATAAGTTTACAATTAATACAATTAATACAAAGTCAGTCAGAAATTATTTCATCTAGTTCATCTGGATATTTACAACCGGATGATATTGAGAGAATTCATCAAGCAAAATCAATTTTAGAAGCAAACTTAGAAAATCCACCATCCCTAATGGAATTAGCTAGAGAAGTACAACTTAATGATTATAAACTTAAACGAGGCTTTAAAGAAGTTTTTGGTACAACTACATTTGGATATTTGCAAAAAATCCGAATGGAGCGGGGGAAAAATCTCTTAGCGGAGCGGATGTTAACTGTTGGTGGAGTAGCTCAAACTGTTGGCTATAAGAGTCCAAGTCGATTCTGTGATGCTTTCAAAAAACATTTTGGTATTACTCCTATAAGTTATAGAATGAGTCTGAATTTTTAAATCGACAAAACAGGCAAAAAAAAATCCGTTTAAGGCAAAACTAATCTCTGGAATTGAATATGATGGTGTTTGATTTGCCAAAAAACAAAATCAAATATTGAGGAGGATTTAATATTGCCTGATATTATTTTAACAGACGGTCCTGATACTCGAACTTTATCCCCAGGAGAATTAGGAACTGATGGTAGTTTATTTGCTTTGAGAGAGAATGATGATGTTACTGGTTCTACCAGTAATGAAAAAATGTTTCTAGGTAGAAACAACGACGTAGGAATAGGTGAAGGGGGTAATGATGCAATATTGGGTGATAGAGGCTCAGATATAGTTGTCGGTGGTGATGGAAACGACCTTTTAAGAGGTGGAAAAGATGATGATGCACTCATAGGTGGAAATGGAAACGATTTAATATTAGGCGATCGTGGTGTAGATGCATTAGCTGGGAATGCTGGTGCTGATACTTTTGTCATATTTGATGATTCAGATTTAGCAGGGACTAGCGGCGATCAGATAATAGATTATAGTGTTGCTGGGGGCGATCGAATTGAGCTAATTGATTTAACACCTGACGATATAACTCTTAACTCGGTGATAACCATGACAGCCGGCATACTAGCAAACTTGCCTGGTAACTTTGATATAGACGCAGCGACCAACCTTGGAGCGGTGTCAGATATAGATTTTCGTCCACAAGGTATGCTACAGGGATGGGAAATTATTGCCAATGGACAAATATTAGCTATCGTTTATGGTAATAATACAGAAGATGAAGTTAGAAGTTCCATCAGTACAACTACATTCGATCAGATAAACTCCACTATAACGGCATTTGAGCAAGCAAATTCCCTTCCTCTCACTTTTGATGTGTAGAAGTTATTCTGATAGGTAAAGAAAATTTTCTGTACTGTATTACCAAATTTGATAATATTAGTATAATTTTAGATAGTTAATCTAGGATTCAGGAGTAGATAGGCATTTTGTTCGGTAACACGATCGAGTAAAAGTTCTGCATCATTGTAAGGCCGTTTTGCTCTGTTGTACTATCCTCCAGTAAAATCCTGATATATGAGTTAGGAGGGAAAGTAATTTAGAAAGATTTCCTATTAGCTGAATATGAAACATTTTTTGATATAGAATTAAGTGAACATGGTATAATACTCAACTAATATGAAGTTGCATAGAATGAAATTTTAATCAATAGTTGACCGTAGATCAAGACAGAGAGATTGATGAATTTCATAGTTCTATACAGCTTCATATGAAAATTATATGAGTCGAAAAGTAAATATTTTTTGCTTATTCTTTAATCTCCACTACTATCTACTCCCTAAAACCATAAATATAGCAATCCTAAATAGGTTGTGATAAATCAAAAAGTAGATAAAAAACTGAAACTCCCACCTGTTACCTTTTGCCTAAAAGCGGTAAGATTTTTATACACAAATAAAATACGATTGCTATATATGTACTTCATCAATTAGGAAACTACTTTATTATTGGTTTCCATTGATGAAAATTGATGTAAAAAGATCAGAATGAATAATCAAGCATTTTTTAAAGAGGTTGGATTAAGTATTGTTTTTTCAGTAGTATTAGCAACACCAGCCTACTCAAAAACACTACCAATCTCTAATCAAGAATATAATTTTAATAGCACCCATATAAACCAATTTAAAAATCTAGAAACACAAATAGACAGTATAGATTTAGGTATTATTTATCAAGCACAAAATAATAACATATATCAAAAAAAATATGATTATTCATTTCCTTTTTTTACAAAGGAAATATCAGCCTTCTCATCCATAGGACAAACAGCAAAAATAGAAAAAAAAAACAATAAAGATTTTACGGCTATCACAGCTAATATATATCTTGGAAAATATTCTAATAGTAAAAATTATCAAGAATCTAAAAATAGCGCATTAAATTCAACTAACATATCTGAGTTAATATCTTATCTACCACATGAAGATATTCAACCACTACCTTCCCATGAAGAAAAGTCGCTACTAATACCTCCCATATCAGAAAAACAAACATTAATAGACAGATATAATCTTCTGAAGAAAAAAGTAGAAAAAATTACTGAAGAAAATAGGGAATATGTCATCGATCTTAACAGATTGGGGAGTTATGGAAGTATAGATACTTTAACTAGACTCCAATTAATAGACTTAAATAGTTTTGATTATAAAATATTAAACTCAAAAGTGGAATGGTCTCTAGCAAATTCCTCATTTGCTGATGTTGACTTGACTCCATCAAAGATAGATAATGTGAAATTCAGTATTTCAGAAAATCTAGTCAAGCAAAGATTAGAGGAAAATTCCCACTCTATAATTTCAAGTAAACAACATCAAATTACTAATAAAAATTTTCTGGATATACAGCAAAATAATCTAGATTTAGTAGAAACAAATCAGCCAGAGTTAAACTTAATATCTTTAGTATCTAGAATATCAAAAAAGCCAACTCCAAATGTTGGCTTGAATCTAACAGAAAAATTTTTAGCAGCAGAGCAAAGTGAGAAAACGCAAAAGCAGGAGCAAGAAAGTAGTGTTATTTTCCGAGTTAACGAAATAGAGCAACCACTCACAACTGCTACTGCACTATATCAACCAGACATAATTATCACTGACATATCTAAAAATATTTCTCAAGATATTAGAATTGCTCAACAAATTATTCAAGTGATAAATATTAGACTAAACTCAACTCCAGAAGGTCTACAAATTATATTAGAAACACTCTCTGGAGAAAAGTTACAAGTTAGGACTGCAGTTGATGGAAATACTCTAATTGTTAACATTCCCAATGCTGTATTATCTCTACCAGACACAGAAGAATTTAGTGCCAAAAACCCCATAAGAGGAGTTAGTAACGTTACAGCAACAACTCTTAATTCTAACACTATTCAAATCAGAATAGATGGAGAAACAAATCTACCAATAGCATCATTACTTCCTGCTGATGAAGGCTTAACCCTGAGTGTGGAACCAGTAATTGAAGATGAAGAAATTGAAGTAGTAATTCAAGCAACCCGTCGTGCTGGTGCCACAGAAGAAGACATACCACGCAGTATAACTGTTATTCCTCGCGAAGAGATAGAAAATCAAAACAGCGTTAGTGCAACCAATAATGTTACAGATATTCTTGGTAAAGTAGTGCCTGGTTACGGTCCACCAAATGCAATTACCAGAAGAACCCGAGGCCAAAATTTGCGGGGTCGCCCTGCATTAATCCTAATTGATGGAGTAGTTCAAAATGCCAATAATGGCATAGGTGAAGAATTAAATACTATCGATCCATCAGCAATTGAACGGATCGAAGTGATCCGGGGTCCATCTGCTCTCTATGGTAGTGGCTCGACTGGTGGTATAGTCAACATTGTTACTCGTAACCCAAGCGAAGGTTTGGAACAGGAGGCAAGACTAGGTTACAGTAATTTTGGTGGAGAAGAATTTTTTCCCAACAATGGCTCAGGTTATAATGGTAGATACCGCATATCAGGTACTGTGGGAAATTTTAGTTGGGGGTTTAATGCTTCCCTTAATCAAAATAATAGATTATATGATGCCGAAGGAGATATTATTCCTACAGTTGACACAAGTGGAGCTAGAAGCTTAAATTTTCTAACCACACTTGGTTTAGATTTGAATCAAGAGCAACGACTTAAATTCAAATACAATCTTTACAACGATAGAGTTTTTCATCAATATGATACTGATGGAGAAAACTTAGGAATATTTGGTCTACAAAAACCCAGAGCTATAAGAATTCCTCGTTATGATTATGAGGAACCACCTGAACAGACTAACAATAACATCAGCTTAACTTATGACCACGACAATTTGTTTGGCTCCCAGCTCTATACTCAATTCTTTTTTCAAAGAACTTATTTCAGATCAGTAGTACAAGATTTTCGGGTTATTTTTTCTGAGGTTTTGCCTAGCAGCTTTCTTGATGATTTTGGAGTTGGCCAAGGAACAAGTGAATCAAGAAAATTAGGAACTCGCATACAAATTACTACCCCTTTTTCTGAATCTGCCAGCATTTTTTGGGGACTTGACTATACTAACGAGAAACATGATGGTGAACAAAACACAATAGATGAAGAAGCATTTGATGAACGTGAGGAAGCAAATATCATAGATACTGTCGTGAATGTTCCTAACTTCGATCTAAACAGCTTAGGACTTTTTGCTGAAGGACAGTGGGATATAACTGAAAAAATACTACTTAGTGGAGGTGTACGTTATGAAAGTATTAATGTTGATATAGAGGATTGGATCTCGAACAGTTTTGCAGCAACATCTTCAGGATTTTCGACAGAATTTGAAGGAGGTACTAATGATGCTTCAGATACAGTTTTTAATGCTGGTATTCTCTATAAAGCTTCATCAACAATTAGTTTATTTTTCAACTTTGCTCAAGGGTTTTCTATTCCTAGCTTGAGCTTACTTGCTACTGTAAGCAATCCAGATGAAGTTGATGTGGAAGCAAGCGAATTATTGGAACCAGAGAAAGTTAGTAACTATGAAATAGGAATACGTGGCAATTGGGAATCAATACAGTTTACAGTTTCAACTTTTTATAACTACTCGGAAAAAGGGCAAAATTTAATTTTAGGAGAGGATGGTTTTGCCGACTTGAATAGAGGTCCTCAAAGAAACTATGGAGTGGAAGCAACTGTTGACTGGAAACCCACAAATACCTGGAGTATTGGTAGCACTTTTACTTGGACTGAGGGTGATTCGGACATTCCATTAGACGACCGCGATTTTCTACCCTTGAGTACAATAGATGTGCAACCAATGAAAGTTACTTTATATGTGCAGAATCAAACTTTACCCAATTGGCGAAATCGCTTGCAAATGTTATTTGTGGGCGATCGCTTTCGTGCTTTTGATGAGGGAGTAGACCAATTTCAAGGAAATGGTTATATAACATTTGATTTAGTCAGTACCTTCGAGCTTGGTTTAGGAAGATTACAGTTAGGTGTTGAAAATTTGTTTAACCGTCAATACGTACCTATTGGTATCCAAGATCGAATTGAGTTGAATGAATATAGATATTTTCCTGCTACTGGAAGAAATATTAGTATTCGTTATTTTTTGAAGATCTGAAGTCAGTAGTTAGTAGTCAGTAGTGAGAGCTTCTTGCTCCCTCATTAGTAGTTTGTAGTTAGGAGGAATTGATATGACAAAAAACAAAGTTATCATAGACAAAATTGAGGAAAAAAATCAAATAAATATGAAATTTTGTTTGTTTACACTAACAGTTAATCCAACCTATAGGAAAATAGTTTCAGTGATATTTGGTGGAGTTTCCGCTTTAGTGCTGACAACAATCATCAGTTGCAGTCCTTCTCAAGAAACAACATCAACAACAGAGAATATTAGAGAAGGAATGATAACTGCCACCGATGCTAGTAATACCCAAATAACTCTAGAAAAACCAGCTAAACGAATTGTTTGCTTAGACATTTTGTGCATAGATGTTTTAGCAGAATTAGGCATCAAACCAATAGGAATTGTTGGAAACAATACGATTTCTTGGATGCAAGAACCACATCTATTTGGCCAACTGGCTGAAAAACCTGCGATAATTGGGGGTGGTATGGGAGAACCAAATTTAGAACAGATTGTTTTGCTAAAACCAGACTTAGTAATTGGTACAAATGGTTTCCACAACAAAACACGGGAAGCACTTAAAGGAGTAGTTACTTTCTATCTACTTTCAGCACCGGAAACTTATTCAGGAGCGATCGCTAACCTGAAAAGTATTGGTGAGTTGATAGACAAAACAGCAGAAGCTGAAATTGCAGCCAAAAAGTTTCTCGATAAATTAGCAACCTACAAAGCAAAATCGCCAAAAAATCAAACAGTTTTATTAATACATGGTCTACCACCAAATTTTTCTGTAGCTACACACACAGCTTTAAATTGTGCAACTATAAATGAAGTGGCTAATTGTTTATCAGCAGAATACAGTAATGATGCTATTGGTTTAATTAATTATCTTCCTTTTTCTCTAGAACGACTTGTAGAGTTAGATCCAGATGTGATTTTTATCTCATCTCTTGCTGTAGATAACTATGAAGTATTTGTGAATTATTACCAAGATAACCCTTTGTGGGATAACTTAAGAGCAGTGAAAAACAAACGGGTTTACGGTGCTAGCGCCTTCAGATTATTTGCTATTGGCACTCGTGGTTTAAGCGAGATGTTGAACCAGACTATGCAAAAGGTTTATCCAGGTGTGTTTCCTGATTCACAACTATCACAGAGTCAAAATTAGGCGTTGGTAAATTCAAAGATGAATCAGGCAGGAATGGGTACATCTCCAAACTTAAGATAATGAATTAAAAGTCTGATGGAATGCTTCAGCATCTCTACAGATTTGGAGTAGCACAATGTTTTGCGGTGCAGTCGAGCGTGCGTAGTGTCGTAAACGAGTATTTTCTCCTTCTACCCTCGTCATGTAGGTCTTACTAATAATTTGGTCTGACTCAGGAATAAATACTTTATAAACAGGATTTCCATCACTGACCCAGAAATAGCATTGCCAACAAGCGAGCGCTTGCCAGAGCCAAATAAAAGTTTCAGCACTACGGTTTCCGAGAACCCAACCGAGAATTCCTGGCCGAAAGTGATCTACCACTGTCCAAATCCAAACTTTATTTTTTTTTGAGACAAAAGTTTGTAACTCATACCTCACGGGGTGACAAGCTAGCTGAAAGCCATATATAGAAAGGGATTTACCTTCGAGGACTGAATAATAATTCAATGAAAAGAAAGCCCTTATTGAGAATGAAAGGGGTGTA
>JAAUXZ010034463.1_pt1 | contig 12902 bp, 6 predicted proteins | sample 7278131 | NCBI WGS metagenome assembly JAAUXZ01 (sample SAMN14350119, study PRJNA611818) | marine sediment metagenome | isolation source: surface marine sediment (3m) | place: French Polynesia: Moorea | collected 2018-08
ATCCAGGTCTAATGCTCCCTTTTCTCCCTGATAGACATCTTTGAAATTTACGTAATCTGCAATATTGACATTAACCCCGTAATTGTTTATTGGATTGCGCACCAGCCAATGATATGAACCGATATTATCGGCTTCAACTACTTTTTCCAATCGACCATTTGCTACTGCTACCAGATCTTTAGGTACATGTACACTGATCCGCATGCTGTCAACTTCATCGTACATATGATCTTTATTTGGCCACCAAATGCTGGCACCTATACCCTGACAGGAGGTCGCCACGAAGTGTTTGCCATTCGAATCCGTCTTCCAGGTAAAACCGCCATCCCATGGTGGAAACACGGCTACTTTAGGTTGCCCGGAATAAGAAACAACAATTTCCTCAGCCGCCCCAATTTGCTGTGGTTTCACTAGGGATACAAAATGGGCATTCCCATTGGTTTTAAACTCCAATGGCTTGCCATCCTGGGTGACCTTGTCTATTTTTAATGGAGGTTGCAGGTCGATTTGCAATACTTTCATGCTATCCAGTACACGGTATGCGACCGTATTACTACCCTTGATATATTGTTTATCCGGATCTATTGCAATATCCAGATGATAATAGGTGAGGTCCCACCATGCCCGTTCCGGGGTTATGCTTCCTCTCAGGGTATCTTGTTCAGTAAAGACCTTTTTCTGAGAAAAGCCCAGAATTGGAAGCAAAAGTAAGATTGCATACCATCTCATAAATCTGTATTAGTCGATATTTTATCCGCCAATGCCGGATCTAATAAGAACGCATAGTCACTTTCTTTGAGAATTGAAACAACATCATCTGTATTGAGTAATTCATAGATAGCATTCTTTTTATCTTCCTGATTGTTGTAATATGACTTTGAGATCAGGTAGCCCATAGTATATCCCAGATCATGAGGCCGGTCTTCAATCGATCCGCCGTTATAGAGCCATTTGGAGTTATCAGTAGAAAAGAGATCATTGCGCAATTCACTTAAAATAAAATCCCTGTTTTCAGGTACTTCAAGATATTTCAGATTATCATTTTCCAACTTGTTCCCTGAGGAAATCTCAACCAGGAAATCGCAGACACCTTCACCTATTATTTGCATCAATACGCTCTCATTGTGTTCTGTATCCTGGTAGCTTTGCTGAAAATGCATGAGTTCATGCAGGGTGAGACCAGGAAGATCAGAAAATTTCATTATGGAGCCTTTTTGCCATTCGTTGAGCCCATCTGTTGGCATGGTCTCAGATCTTCCGTACATATCCCCTCCTACGAACATTCCCATTTCTGTTGCTGTTCCACCGGAATTAAGAATACCCGGAACAACAAATACTTTCGGAAACACGGCCTGTGGATAATGCGATTTAAAATTCTTCATCCAGCTGGTAATCTTTGTATTTAAGGCCGTTAAACTATCTGGTTTCAAATGATTTTTAAGATATGTATAATAGTCCGGCGCAGCGTTGATCATCTGTCCGTACATATTGTCTGTATTCTGATATCTGGCATAATAGAAGTCCCGTATCTCCAGCGGACCTTCAAATACGAACTCTTTAAAGATTTCTTTGGCTTTTGCGGTATCTTCACGGGCACGATCGAAATATTCCCAGAACCGGTTCATCGATTCCATCTCAATGCTGAAATGCGATACATCTTGAAGTTCCTTCGCAATAGAATCTAATCTCATCACTAGCCCCTTCCACTCCGGGTCATCGGGTGATTCTTCTTGAATACTGAATTTTTGTAAGATCTTCGGATTACTCATACCTCGGTCGATGGCCTGGTTAAGCATAAGGATTACCGAATCTGTAAGACCGGCTTTGTTGTAAAACCAGGCGGCTTCAACATACATCTGGGATGCTTGCAAATCTCTGTTTTCGCTGTAAAGTTTGTTTGCGAGCTTTGCATAAGCCTTGGTGCTGTCTACATTCTCAAAGTCCGGATATAACAAGTTTAGGTCCGGAAGATAGAGAGATGATATATCTACCTTCTCATTTGGTTCTTTGCATTGAATGATCAGTAAAGCAGCAAAAACTGCAATTAGAATTCTTTTCATAGATCAATTTTAATTTCTAGTCCCTAAAAACACTTGTAGGAAAAGCAACGATACTTTCATGACCATCTTCACCAACAGATGCTACTCCAAATAAAAAATTATCAATAACAATACCATTCAGAGTGTATTCACTTACATTGCCTACATAAATACTGTGATCCCATGTAGGTGAAGTAGTGTCTCTCCAATATATTTTATAACCTTTGGCACCTGGGACAGGGGCCCATTTTAATTTAGCAGAAGGCTGCACGGCACCTCCAATTTGCACATTGTCTGGGCTAACAGGTGCCCAGGCAATCGATCCTAAATTAATGGCGTTTACCGCGGTTAATTTAGTGGCATATTTAAAGTTAACGTGTTTTAGGACATCTCCGTATTCAATGCCATTTTCTATACGAATATCCTGGTGCTGTTGTGTGTAATTTTCATGGGCTTCCATAATGCGGATACCTGCAAAGCCAGCATCGTTAAAGGGTCTGTGATGACCTCCTCGTGCAAAACGGTCTAAACGATATACGAGGATTGGGTTCATTTCTGGCATGTAAGTCTTAGTTGTCTTGTGTACATACCTCGCTAATTGCCTGGAAATTCCATCCACTTCGCCCCCATAAAAACGTCTGGCCCTTCTGGTTTCTTCGCTTTCTGTCGGCGGTACAGGTTCTGAAAATATCCTAAAATCCCTATTACTGATCACACCGTCTACGCCCTTGATATTTCCGATCATATCATTGTTGAGGATCCCGATTATTTCCCAACCTTGCTCTTTTGCATAGGCTGCAAGACCTTTACCACCAAAAAGACCTTGTTCTTCGCCTGATAGTCCTACATACATGATACTATTCTCAAACTCAAACTGACTTAATACCCTGGCGGCTTCAATAGCACCTGCCATACCGCTGGCATTGTCATTCGCTCCCGGAGAATCAGATGTATAATCGTTCGGATCGCTTACACGTGAGTCTATATCACCGCTCATTATAATAAAACTGTTCGGGTTTGACTTACCGCGCTGGATGGCCACTACGTTAACAACCCAAACATCCTTAACAATACGAGCTCCGGTTCCTTTTTTTACAAAGTCTTTTTGGTAAAAGACTTCGAGACAATTACCACATTCTTGTGAGATTTTATCAAATTCATTTTTAATCCACCTCCGAGCGGCACCAATTCCCCTTGTATCGGAAAGGGTATCACTCAAGGTATGGCGGGTGCCAAATCCTGCGAGTTTAGTAATATCGGTCTTTATGCGTTCCTCAGAGACATTGTTAATGATATCGTATAATCTGGTATCAACTTGTGAAAATCCGGATAAGGATGCGAGAGAAAGAAGTAGGTAAATAGTTTTTTTCATCAGTGGAGATATACAATTAGAATCAGGGTAAAGATAGGACAACAAAATGTGAAAATGTCTACTTAATTATGTGGTTCTTACCACATTTTAAGACTCGCTGAATTTTCTCAGTAGATGTCTTACGTCTTTATTGCTATCGATAAAAAACTTTGCGGCTGTTTTCTGCCTACCCACTTTTACTGTAACTGCAGAATCAGGTAGTTCCTGGAACATGAATTCGTCTGTCCAGTCGTCCCCGATAGCAAAGATAAAATCGTATTGATCCCCGTTCATGGTCCTGACTGCCGCTCGGCCCTTATTCACGTTACTACTCTTTACTTCCAGTACTTTATTCCCCGACATAACGCTTATATCGTCAGTTCCAATGAGACTTGTCAGAACCGTAGAAAGTTCATTAGCCCTGAGAATCCCAAAATCTACGTCGGTCTTTCTATAGTGCCAGGCCAGAGAGTAATTCTTTTCTTCGATAAATGAACCCGGGGTTCGATCGACAAATGATTCCATTACCGGCCTTATTTTTTTCATCCATTTGTTATTAACTTTTTCAAGCATTTTGAACTCCTCGCCTTTTCTCGAGATCCATACACCGTGTTCAACGATCATATTGTATTTTTTGGATAGAAACCACTTTGCGAATGTATCCTTATCGCGACCACTGATCAGGAACATATCGGTATTCTCTAATTTTGAAATACTATCAAGCAGCTTGTAAAGACTTTCATCTGGACTTGCCTTCTGAGGATCGTTATGAAAACTTGTCAAAGTGCCATCATAATCAATGAACAACAATCGTTTTTTCGAGCTGTTGAAATCCTTGATGATATTACTCCATCGACCAGCAGTCAATTTCTTTGAAACATTCGTGTCATCAAGATTTTTCTGATTGATCAATGATGTCATGAAATCGTTGGCCCATTTTTCCACGTTGTATCTTTTCAATCGATTTTGCAGTTGTTTATTGCGTTGTTGCTGTTCTTCAACAGGCATATTTATGGCTTTGTGGAGAGTGCAGGATATTTGCTCAAAATTATTGGGGTTAATGAGCAAAGCTTCACCCATTTCATTGGCAGACCCGGCCATCTCACTCAAAATAAGGACACCGGTCCGGTCTACTCTTGAGGCCACATATTCCTTTGCAACCAGATTCATACCGTCACGTATAGGCGTGAGCCACGCGATATCACTGGATGTATATAGGTCGATTAAACTTTCAAAAGGCACAGACCTGTAGAAATACCATATAGGTGTCCAGCTCACCGTAGCCAATTCACCATTGATCCGACCTACCAATTCATCAACTTCTTTCTTCAGTAATTTATATTGAGGAACTTTAGATCGCGATGGGACGGCCAACACAATAAGCCGTACCTTTTCTTTATACTCGGGATATTTTTCAAGGAAATATTTAAATGCATTGAGGCGTTTGGCAATACCCTTGGTATAGTCTAACCGATCTATGGAAAGAATTAGTTTAGCATCGGGTGTAGATTCCTTGTGAATATGCAGTCTGCGCTGCAAATCAGATTGTTCTGTACTTATATCTGCCTGAATTTTAGCTGCTTCATTGAACTTTACAAAGTCGATACCCATCGGGAATGAGTCTACCTTCACCACTCTGTTATCTTGAAATATATCATTGAAAGACACCTCTAAACCCAGGAGACGCCTAACGGAACTTAGGAAGTGCCTTTCGTAGTCATAAGTGTGGAACCCAATCAGATCAGACCCGAGAAGTCCTGTTAATACCTCTTCGCGCCACGGGAGTGTCCTGAAGATCTCATATGAAGGGAAGGGTATGTGCAGAAAGAACCCAATAGCTATGTCGGGAAGCACATCTCTGACCATTTGAGGAACCAGCATCAATTGATAGTCGTGTATCCAGACCGTGTCATCATTGCTTACTTTTTCAAGTATAGCATCCGCGAATTTCTGGTTTACTTCCTTGTAGATCTCCCAATAGGGCAGTTCAAACTCCGAATATTCAAGAAAATAGTGAAAGAGGGGCCAGACCGTGCGATTGCTAAACCCGAAGTAGAACCCGTTAATCTCATCATTAGTCAGTTTTACCTTGGCACATCCCTGTGCAGCCAGGGCCTGGTCAATTTGAGCCTCCAATTCTTCAGGGGTTTCTTCCTCCGTAAGTCCGCTCCAACCAATCCAGAGACTTTCACCTCCTGAGTGGACAGATTTCATACCAGTTGCAAGGCCACCCACACTTGGAATTGCTTCAATAGTCCCCTTGCTGATTTGTAATTGAACGGGTAGTCTGTTTGAAATTATGACTGTTTTGCCCATAAAATGCTCAATTTTGACGTCTTTTTGACCTATTATTCTTTAAATTTCGTCAAATTGCATCGTTTAAGCAATACAATACCGGAGAATTAATATATGGATAATCTTCATTACGGAATTATCGGCAATTGCAGAAGTGCTGCTTTGATTTCCAAAGACGCATCAATAGACTGGTGTTGTCTTCCGGAATTCAATTCTTCTTCCGTGTTTGCCAAACTACTGGACAAGGAAAATGGAGGTAGTTTTGAGATCCTCACAGATGATGATTATACGAGTACACAGCGATATAAAGAAAATACCGCGCTACTTATCACGCGTTTTTCTAATGGAACTGACTGTTTTGAAGTACGGGATTTTATGCCCCGATATCACAAAGAGAATGGTACATATTATTCCCCGCCTGAAATAGTTCGATATATCAGGTATATCAGTGGTAAACCAACATTCCGGGTTAAATACGAACCCAAATTAAGATACGCATTAGGTAAAACTGAGACATATGTAAAGAAAAACTTTATCGCCAGTTTGACCTATAAAGATAAATTCGACACGGTTTTTTTCTATACATCATTTAATAAAAATGCAGTTTTGGAAGGTCGTGACCTGGAGGTAACCGAAGATGGTTTCTTCCTTTTAACGTACAATGAAAAGATTTTCCAGCCCACCACCGATAAGATGTATATCGAGCAGGAACGTACCAAAGTATATTGGTTGAACTGGAGTAACCGTACCCCGAATTTCAGAAAGTACAACGAACAGATTGCCCGAAGTGCTGTCACATTAAAATTACTGAGCTATGACAAATCAGGGGCTGTTCTTGCTGCGGCCACCACTTCACTTCCAGAGACAATTGGAGAAGTGCGTAATTGGGATTACCGGTTTTGTTGGATCCGCGATGCTTCTATGGTAATAAAAGTAATGGCAGGCCTTGGACATATCAATGTGGCCAAAAGATATCTGCGCTTCATCATTGACCTTATTCCTGATAAGGATGAGAAGTTGCAGATCATGTACGGTATTAACAAGGAAAAGCGACTTACCGAAAATACTTTAGATCACCTTGCAGGTTATGAAGGCTCAAAACCAGTTCGAATAGGTAACGCGGCTTACATGCAGAAGCAGAATGATATCTATGGTATTCTCATGGATGTGATCTACACTCAGCTGGATAAATTCAGAACAAACATCGAGAATGGTGAAGATCTCTGGGGCATAACCAAGGGAATTGTTTGGATCGTAAACAAACACTGGAAAGAGGCCGACAAAGGTATCTGGGAATTCAGAACAGAGGACCAGCACTTTACATTTTCCAAAGTCCTTAGTTGGGTGGCTATAGACAGAGCTATAAAGGTGGCCAAGATCTTCAGAAAAGTCAGAAAGATAGAAAAGTGGTCCAGGCTGGAGCAAGAGATAAGGCGGGATATACATGAAAATGCCTGGAATAGCGAAGTGAAGGCATTTGTTCAGGCCTATGGGTCTAAACATCTGGATGCCTCGGTTCTGTTGATGGAATCCTATGGTTTTATAGACGCTAAAGATCCAAAGTTCGTTAGCACCGTAAAGGCCATTGAGCGTGAACTGAGTAATAATGGTTTGCTTTACCGCTATAAAAATGAGGACGATTTTGGGTTACCATCCTCTTCGTTTACCATCTGCACGTTTTGGTTTATCAATAGCCTATTCAAAATCGGCGAAGTTGAAAAATCAGAAAAACTATTCGATCAACTGCTGAGTTACAGTAATCATCTTGGGTTATTCAGCGAGGATCTGGATTTTAAGACTAAAAGACTTTTGGGTAATTTCCCTCAGGCATATTCACATTTAGCTCTGATCGATTGCGCAGTTAATTTCTCGAATAAAGATACGGAGGATCAGATCATCGAGACGATGAACTAATGGCTATAACTGGGATTAGTTTCCTCCCTTATTTCTGAGCTATACTTTTAATATGTGTTAGCAACCCGTTGAAATGGTCTGCCGTACTGAATGGATTCATTATAGTAGTTCGCAGATACATTTCATTGCCCAGTTTGGTTTGAACTATATAATAGATACCCTCCTCCAGAACTCTTTGGCGAAGTAGCCTGTTTAATTCATTATTTGGCATATTGTGCCTTGATGGCCCTATATACCTGAAACACAATATATTTGACATAGGTTGAACAGCCAGTTCAAAATCCGGATCTTCTTTAACAAGCCAAGCAAATTCCCGGGCCAGGTCGTATAAACGGGTGACAAATTCGTCGAAAATCTTCAAACCGTATGTTTTTATCAGTGCATACCAGTGCAAGCTCATCATATACTTGGTGCACTCAAATGTTCTCTTGGCCAAGTTATACCAGTCCTCCTCCTCAGATTCTTCAAGCAGATAATCAGCTTTTTGCCTGAAAGTCATGTGCGAGTTTCTGCCATCCTTAAACAAGAGTGCCGTTGTTATACTAGGCATCATCATCATTTTATGGCCATCTATTACAATGGAATCTGCGTTTTGCATTCCGGAGATCAACTCTTTGTGTTTGGCCGAAAAAACTGCTGCTCCTCCATGAGCGCCATCAACATGGAACCAGATAGAATGCTTCTTAGCCCAGTTAGCAATATTATCGAGATCATCGTAGATCCCTGTTGCAGTCGAAGGTGCACTCCCAACAATTGCAAGCACATGTCTCCCATTGGAAAGTGCGGTTTGCAAATAGGTGTCGAGTAGGTCTGTACGCATCTTGAATTCACTATCGACAGGTATTTTAATTATTCCTTCTTCACCCAATCCCATGATCTTTGCAGCCCTCGCTATGCAGTAGTGGGCTTCTTCTGATACCATAATAGAAAGTTCATTTTCCCGATCAAAATCTATTCCCTGATTTCGAAAAAAGTGTTGCCTGGCACTCAAAAGAGCGGTAAGATTTGCGAGAGTACCTCCAGAAGTGAGAAATCCATTGGCATTTGTATCATAGCCTACAGCTTTGCATAACTCGTCGGTAATCACCCGCTCCATTGCGGTAGGGGCTGCACCCATTTCGTAGATGCCCATGCCGTTATTTAATACGGCGCTAAGCAGGTTTGTAAGACTGGTAATTGGTACTATAGGACTGATTTGGTGGCCCATATACCTTGGGTTATGAATATGGATACAGCGCTGAAGTATAATTTCCGGGAGATTCTCAGGATCTCCTTCTTTTAGGAAATGATTCCAGAATTGGCGTTCGTCTTCAGGCAATTGCCAATTAATTACACGCTCATTTCTTTCCTGGATTGAATTGTCGATATGGTCTGCAAGTAAGTCTATCCAACGATGCCCTTGCTTTCTAAATTCCTCTGCGGAATATGCTGTTTTTAGTAGTTCACTTTCCATTTGATAAAAATAGAATCTAGAGTAGAGGAAGACAACTCGAATTGAAAGAAAATGATGGATCTTCAGGAGGAAGGAAAAGGCTTAACTTACTGTGTTTTAAATATAAAAAATAGAGCCGGATTCGTTAATTTTGCAACTGAAATAAAAACACATCTGATGAAACTAAAATATTGGCTAAACGGTCTATTGATCGTTATTTTTATTTGGTCTTGTAAGGAGGCTGCTCCCGAAGCTGAATTAAAGGTAGATGAAGCAGTAAGCTTTGAATATGTTGTAGATCAGTTTGCTGATCTTCGGGTACTTCGTTATCAAATTCCCGGATTTGAAGAACTCACATTAAAGGAAAAAAAACTGGTATACTACTTGACCCAGGCGGGCTTGGCAGGTAGAGATATCATGTGGGACCAGAATTACAGGCATAATCTGGTTATACGTCAGGCTCTGGAAAAGATCTACACTTCATTTGAAGGTGACAAAACTACTGACGACTGGAACGAATTTGAAGTTTATTTAAAACGCTTCTGGTTCTCAAACGGAATTCACCATCACTATTCAAACGACAAGCTTAAACCAGGTTTCCCAGAAGAATACCTGACTTATTTATTGGCTGAAACAGATACCAAACTTGAAAAGGAGCCGTTCGATGTGATCTTCAATGATGAAGACGTTAAAAAGGTGAATAAAAAGAAGGGTGTGGATAATGTGGCCTCCTCTGCGATCAACTTTTACGATCCGAGTATTACGGATGCGGACGTGGATGAATTTTACGCGACAGCCTATCGAGGACCTGAGGGAAGACCAATAGAAGCTGGTCTGAATTCTAAACTCGTCCGAGAAGATGGACAACTGGTAGAAAAAGTATGGAAGTCTGGGGGCATGTACGGCGATGCCATAGATGAAATAATTAAATGGCTGGAATTGGCTAAGGGTGTTGCGGAAAATGAAAACCAGGCCAAAACCCTGGGGCTACTCATTGAATACTATAGAACTGGAAGCCTCGATACATGGGATCAATACTGCGTGGCGTGGGTTACCAGTACCGGAGGAAACATAGACTGGATCAACGGATTTATCGAGGTTTACAAGGACCCTAAAGGTTATAGGGGATCATATGAAAGTGTTGTGGAGATCAAAGATTTTGAAATGTCCAGGAAAATGGCTGTCCTATCAGAATATGCGCAGTGGTTTGAAGACAATGCACCTATTATGGACGATCATAAAAAACCAAATGTTGTTGGTATTTCCTATAAGACAATCAATGTTGCCGGTGAAGCAGGTGATGCATCACCAAGTACACCAATAGGGATCAACCTTCCCAACAACAACTGGATCAGGCAGGAACACGGAAGCAAATCCGTTTCTTTAGGGAACATTATTGAATCTTATAACAATGCCGGTGGCAGTGGCAGATTGAAGGAATTCGCTCATGATGAAGAGGAGGTTGCTCTGGAAGAGGAATACGGCAGACTAGCGGACAAATTACATACTGCACTGCACGAAGTTATAGGGCATGCTTCAGGTCTCATCAAAGAAGGCGTGGGGCAGCCAAAAGAAACTCTGAAGAATTATGCATCAACGATGGAAGAGGGGAGAGCTGACTTAGTCGCACTCTATTATCTAATGGATCCAAAGCTGCAGGAACTTGGACTAGTCGAAGATTGGGAAAAAGTGGGTAAGGCAGCTTATGATGGATATATCCGAAACGGACTGGTAACTCAGCTGATTCGGATAGAACTCGGAGACGACATCGTGCAAGATCACATGGTTAATCGCCATTGGGTTTCGGCCTGGGCTTTAGAAAATGGACAAGCTGACAACGTTATTGAAGAGGTTCAGCGCGACGGTAAGACATATTATAATATCAACGATTATCAAAAATTGAGAACGCTTTTTGGAGAACTTCTAAGGGAAGCACAGCGAATTAAATCTGAAGGTGACTTTAAGGCTGCCCAGGAATTGGTGGAAGGCTATGGCGTGAAGATCGACCAAGAACTACACGCTAATGTATTAGAGCGAAATGAACAATTCAAATCGGCTCCTTACAGCGGTTTTGTCAACCCTGTATTAAAACCATTGACTGACGAAGATGGAAATATTACTGATTTTGAAGTGATACAGCCCGAGAGCTTTGAGGCACAGATGCTGGATTATTCATCGAACTACAGTTTCCTTGCTCCTTAGATACAAATCGAAAAGACAATAAAAAAACCGCTCTGATCATGAGCGGTTTTTTGTTGACTAACTAACTATTAATTAATCGAAAGTATATGCATTATCTGCTGCCACCTTGTCGGCAATTCTTATCCTCAGTTCCGCTACATTCGGGTAATTGGTGTACTTGGTGAAGCGTTTGAGTCCCATGAGCATCATACGCATTTCATCACCCTCAGCAAACGATACGATCGCCTCTTTACCTTTCTGGATAATAGTTTCTACAGCCTGATATAAATAGAGTTGTGCCATGGCGATCTCTACAGACTGACTGTCCTGACCAAAACGCAACGCATTCTTTTCTGTTCTGAGAAGTGTTGATTCGGCCATATAGATCTCTATCAGGATATCCGATGCTGCCATCAGAAGTTGCTGATGTTTTTCGAGATCGGTGCCATACTTTTTTACGGCGCTGCCAGCTACCATGAGAAAGACCTTTTTCAATCTTGCAATAAGATCCTTCTCTTCTGCGAACAAGACTGAATAATCTGGTGTGTCAAATGATGGAACACTCATTAGTTCTTCACCTACCTGAGTGGCTGGCCCGAGTAAGTCGACATGCCCCTTCAAAGCTTTCTTGATCAACATTCCCACGGACAACATTCTGTTTATTTCATTGGTTCCCTCATAGATTCGGGAAATCCTGGCATCTCGCCAAGCCTTTTCTATAGGAGTATCCGCGCTGAAGCCCATTCCTCCGAAAATTTGGATAGCTTCGTCAGTAGTCCATTGAACATCTTCTGAGACTGCCACTTTTAAAATTGAGCATTCAATGGCAAATTCCTCTACGCTCTTCAATTCAGCGTCTGGATGTGGCTCCCCGTTAGCGAGTCTGATAGCAATTCGATCCTGAATATCTTTGGCAGCTCTGTAACAAGCAGATTCACCAGCGTACGCGTTAGTGGCCATATATGCGATTTTAGCTTTGATCGCACCGAAATTGATTATTGGCGTTTTGAATTGCACCCTTTCGTTCGCATATCCGATCGCCTCATTTATAACTCTTCGTTGGGCCTCCAAACATGCTGCCGCGAGTTTGATCCTTCCGATGTTCAAGGCGTTCAATGCGATTTTAAAACCGTTACCTCTTTCGGAAAGCATATTCTCTACAGGAACCTTTGTCTCACTAAAAAATACCTGCCGCGTTGAAGAGGAGTGGATCCCTAGTTTATTTTCTTCCTCTCCGAGTGAGATCCCATTTCCGGGATCATTTTCAACGATAAATCCAGTGATGTTTTTGTCATCTTCTATTCTGGCAAAAACGATAAAAAGATTACAAAAGCCGGCATTGGATATCCACATTTTTTGCCCGCTAATGAGGTAATGTGTACCATCTTCAGAGAGGACAGCCTTGGTTTTCCCCGAATTAGCATCAGAACCTGCACCTGGTTCAGTTAAGCAGTATGCACCAAACCACTCACCGGTAGCCAACTTTGGAACGTATTTCTTTTTTTGCTCTTCTGTACCGTAAAGAGTTATTGGCATAGTTCCTATCCCAGTGTGGGCTCCAAAAGCTGTGCTGAAAGATCCGGTAGCCCCTGAAATATAGTCACAGACCAACATGGTTGATACGAATCCCATTCCCATGCCTCCGTATTCCTCGGGAACTGCAATACTAAGGAATCCCATTTCTCCTGCC
>JAAUXZ010048540.1_pt1 | contig 12902 bp, 10 predicted proteins | sample 7278131 | NCBI WGS metagenome assembly JAAUXZ01 (sample SAMN14350119, study PRJNA611818) | marine sediment metagenome | isolation source: surface marine sediment (3m) | place: French Polynesia: Moorea | collected 2018-08
CTCTCGGCGGCGCTCGAGCGGAGGTCGCCCGTGTCCGATGCCGCCGAAGCCGTGCTCCGGGAGGTCCTCGAAACGCCCGAGGGCCGCCGCGACCCCTATCCGCTCTACCACCGGCTTCGCGAGCTTTCGCCGGTGCACCACAGCCCGGGCCTGGGCCTCTGGTTCCTCACCCGCTATGCCGATTGCTCCGCCGCCCTGCGCGGCGCCGCCAACCACGACCCCGCGGTGTTCCCGGACCCCGACCGCATCGACGTCTCCCGCGGGCGCTTCCGTCCGCTCTCCTTCGGGGGAGGGGCCCACTTCTGCCTGGGCGCCTCCCTGGCCAGGGCCGAGCTCGAGATCACCTTCCGCAACCTGCTCGAGCGCTTCGACTCGATCGAGCTGCGGGGCGACGAGCCCCGCTTCCGCGACCGCCTCACGCTGCGCGGGCTGGAGCGGCTCGAGATCGCGGTTCGGAGCGGCGCGCGCCGCGACCTGCGCAGCGCGCCCCGAGCCGAGGCGCCCGTGGTGGTGACGCAGCCCGCGCGACCGGCCGCCGTGGTGGAGGTGCCGGTCCGCCACGTGCGACCCACGAGCGACCCGGAGGCCGACCGCGTCTGGCGCAACGCGCTGCGCCGGCGCATCGAGACGGGCGTCGACGAGGCCATGCTGCTCTCGGGGGACGAGCTCACGGCCACCATCGTGCTGTTGGCGCGCGCCGATCTCTTCCGGGGCTGCAAGCCCGACGAGATCGCGGACCTCGCGTCGACCGCCTACCCCATGAGCTTCGAGCCGGGCGACCGGCTCTGCGTGGAGGGCGCGGAGTCGCTCGAGTGCTACGTGATCCAGGAGGGCGAGGCGGAGGTGAGCATCGCCGGCGGATCCGTGCGCCGGGTGGGCGAGAACGACGTGGTCGGCGAGCGCGGCCTGCTCGAGAAGACCGCGCGCTCGGCTTCCGTCGCGGCCACGAGCCACATGCTCACCTACGCGATCTCCCGCCAGCGCCTGCTCGCCCTGGTCGAGAAGAACCCCGACGCACGGGAGCGCATGTTCGAGTACATGCGTGATCGCTACCGCGACTGATCCGCCGAGCCCGCCTGCAAGCGGGGCGTCGACCGCGATCTCCGACGCGCAGCTCGGGCGCAGCTCCAGTGCCGCGCGATCCATGTGCCATTCAGCCGTCGATCGGGCCGGTCGATGCAACGCGGAGCCGAAGACACGAAGGAGCCCCCCCATGCAGCAAGGATCGACACCCATCGGTGCCGGCGGCTCGCGCCGCCCGGCCTTCCTCGTGATCCTCGGAGGCCTCGCCACGACGGCGCTCACGCTCTCGGGCGTGTACCTGCTGAACGCCCACAGCGAGGACTTCCAGGTCATGGGCTTCTACGTCAACTACATCATCCCGGTGGGGGCGATCCTGGTGGGCTTCGCCGCCTCGAGCGGCTACGGCGTCGGGTCCTGGCTGGCCGGTGTCAAGGTCTCGGGATCGCTGCTGCTCTCGATCATGGCACTCCAGGTCGGGGCCTACTTCGCGGGCCAGTACATCGAGTTCCGCAGCCTGGGCCTCTTCTACGAGGACGGCACGGCCGTCGGCTTCGCGAGCTGGTTCCACTGGTCGGCGGTGTCCTTCGGCTGGGTGCAGGACGACGGCAGCCCCGGCGCGCCGCTCGGGATGTGGGGCTACGGGCTGCGCGCCCTCGAGATCGCGGGCTTCGCGGGCGGAAGCCTGCTGGGCCCCGCCGCGCTGCGCTCGAAGGCCTACTGCGAGGCCTGCTCGCGCTACATGAAGGTACGCCGCGAGGCGCTGATTCCCGCCAGCGTGCCGGCCCGCAAGATCAAGAAGAAGGACGTGGAGGCGCAGCTCTCCCACGACCGAGAGCAGCAGGCGGCGCTCGAGGAGGCCATGGCGGCCGCGCAGTCGCTCGGCGAGATGGCGAGCTCGGGCGACTCGGCCGGCTTTCGCGCCCTGCTGACGGAGCGGGCCGGCGATCCGAAGGCCGCCGCCAGGCTCCCCGCTCGCCTCTGGCTGCAGCTCTCGAGCTGCCCCGCCTGCCACTGCGGGCAGTACAAGGCACTCCTGATACAGGGCGAGCACGATCCGCGAGCGCACGCGAGCGCGCCCGGGGTAGCGCTGCGGGCCCACTTCGTGAACGAGGTGGTTGGCTGAGCCGGCTCGCTGCCGCGGGCGAGCGGAGTTTGGTGAGCTCGGTGAGCTAGGAGGGCAGGAGCCGGTAGCGGATCGGCACGTGCTTCACGCCGCCCAGGAAGCTCGAGCGCAGGCGCCGCATGGGGCCGGTCTGCTCCACATCGACCAGGCGCTCGGCGAGCTGGCGGAACAGGATGCGCAGCTCCAGGCGCGCCAGGTTCGCACCCAGGCAGAAGTGCTCTCCGATCCCGAAGGCCAGGTGGCGGTTGGGACGCCGGTCCACGCGGAAGGCGAAGGGCTCGTCGAAGACCTCCTCGTCGCGGTTGGCGGAGGGGTAGAAGAGGCACATCGAGTCGCCCGCGCGGATACTCTGGCCGCGCAGCTCGAAATCCGCGGTGGCGGTGCGGCAGAACTGGATCACCGGCGTGGTCCAGCGCAGGATCTCCTCCACGGCCAGGTCCAGGAGGCCCGGGTCGCGGCGCAGCTTCGCCAGCTCGCCGGGGTTCTCGATGAGCGCCACCAGGCCCCCGCTCATGGCGTTGCGTGTGGTCTCGTTGCCGGCGATCACGAGCAGGAAGCAGTAGGAGAGCAGCTCGAAGGGCGGCACGTCCTTGCCATCGATCTTCGCGTTGGCGAGCACGCTCACGATGTCGTCGCGCGGCTGCTTGCGGCGCTCCTCGATCATCTTCCAGAAGTACTCGAAAAGCGCCGTGCGGGCGGCGGCGGCCGAGTCCTCCGAGTCCGTCGCGGCCCGGTACTCCGGGTCGTCGGCGCCCACCACCGCGTTCGTCCAGCGGAACATGAGCTTCCAGTCTTCGCGCGGAACGCCGAGCAGATCGGCGAGCACGGCGAGCGGCACGGGCGCCGCCACGTCCGTCACGAAGTCCATCTCGCCGTGCTCGCCCTCGTGCGCGAGCCCGTCGAGGGTCTCCTTCGCGATCTTCTCGATGGCGGGCGTCAGGCGACGGATGGAGCGCGGCGTGAAGTGGGGTGCGGCGAGCTTGCGGTAGGGGCCGTGGTCGGGGGCGTCCATCACCAGGAGGTGTCGGGCGATCCGTTCGTCTTCCTCGGGAGGCGCGAACTCGGGAAAGACGGCGAGCCGTGGCGCGTTCAGGTTCTGGTCGGGGCGCCGCGAGATGCGGATGATGTCCTCGTGCTTCGTGATCGCCCAGAAGGGGACCTTCACGTCGTTCGTGTACCAGTAGACCGGGGCTTCGCGGCGCAGGCGCGCCCACGCCTCGTGCGGGTAGCCGTGCCGGGCGAAGGTCTCGTTGCTGACGATGTCGAGGGTTTCGAGGGGCTCTCGTGTCGCGGCCATCGGGCACCCGTTTCCGTCGAGAACCCGTAGCGCAAGAGGCTGCGCGCGCCCAGGGTCTCTTACACTTTCGCGGCCAACTCCGCCGTGGTGCGTCGGATCCTGCCGACGGGGTCCCCGCCGATCCACCTCGGGCCCGTCGGGAAAACACCCGACGAAGCCGGCATGGTCTCGGGCTTCCCGGGGGTACAATCGTTGCCTGCATGATCCCGGCGAGGAGCCGAGCGAGGAGGAGCCGATGCCGTTCGCCGCCAGCGATTCCGTGGAGGCGATCCGCCGCCGCCTCGACCACCCCGTGATCGACGGCGACGGCCACTTCATCGAGTACTCCCCGATCGTTCGCGACTACGTGGTCGAGGTCGCCGGGGAGGAGGTGGCCAAGCGCTTCGACATGCTGGCCCTCGGCGGGCGCCTGGCGCGGCAGGTCCCCGACGAGAAGCGGCGCGAGCTCGGCCTGTACCGGTACGCCTGGTGGGGCGTTCCCACGCGCAACACCCTCGACCGCGCCACGGCCATGCTGCCGAAGCTGCTCCACGCCCGGCTCGACGAGATCGGCATCGACTTCGCGCTCCTCTACCCCACCCATGGCCTCGTGGTGACCGCCGTGGGCGACACCGAACTGCGTCTTGCGGCCGCCCGCGCCTTCAACCGCTACGCCGCCGAGGTGTACGCACCCTACCGGGAGCGCCTCGAGCCCGTGGCGGCCATTCCCATGTTCACGCCCGAGGAGGCCATCGCCGAGCTCGACTTCGCCGTCGGCGAGCTCGGGCTCAAGGCCGTGATGCTTGCCGGCGTGGTGCCCCGTCCGGTTCCGGGTGCGGAGGAGGTGCGCGGGGCCACCTGGATGGACACGCTGGCCCACGACTCGGATCACGACTACGAGCCCGTGTGGCGTCGCTGCGCCGAGCTGCGCGTGACGCCAACCTTCCACGCCAGCGGCCAGGGCTGGGGGACGCGGCGCTCACGCAGCAGCTACGTCTACAACCACATCGGGAACTTCGCGGCCGCGGGCGAAGCCACCTGCCGCTCCCTCTTCCTGGCGGGTGTGCCGAAGCGTCACCCGGAGCTGCGCTTCGGCTTCCTGGAGGGAGGCGTCGCGTGGGCGGCGAACCTCTACTCCGACATCCTGGGCCACTGGGAGAAGCGCAACCGCGACGCGATCGCCCACTACGACCCGGCCAACCTCGATCGAACCCTGCTCGAGAAGCTGATGCACGAGTACGGCCCCGACGCGCTCACCAAGCGGCTCGACCGTCTCGACGAGGGGCTCCTCATGCTGAGCGACCCGGAGGAGGACCGCGCCGGCGTCGACGAGTTCGCCGACTCGGGCATCGAGGGCCCCGACGACGTGAGCGCCATCTTCTCGAAGCAGTTCTTCTTCGGCTGCGAGGCCGACGACCCGATGAACGCCATCGCCTTCGACGAGAGCCTCCCGCCGCGCGGCGGGAAGCTGCGCGCGATCTTCGCCAGCGACATCGGCCACTGGGACGTCCCCGACTTCCGCAACGTGCTCCCGGAGGCCTGGGAGCTGGTGGAAGACGGCCACCTCGACGAGGCCGACTTCCGGGCCTTCGTCTGCGACAACGTCATCGACATGCTCACCGGCACCAACCCCGACTTCTTCGAAGGCACCGTCATCGCCGACACCGCAAAGCCCTAGCGGGACAGCGCCCTTCGCTCGCCGGCCGCTCGGCCTACCGGCCTGCGCTGGCTCGCTGCGCGCGCCCTCCGGGCGCTTGCGGGCCAGGCAAGGGGGACGTTCCTGCCGAACCGGGAACGCCGCGATCCCGATGGGTTGCGGCGTTGGGCGAGTTCGGCAGGAACGTCCCCCCTGCGGGGTGAGTTCGGCAGGAACGTCCCCCTCTGGGGGGGTCAGGCGAGCCACCTCGCGAGGCGGGTGCCGAAGAAGACCTTGATGAACTTCTGCATGCCGTCCTCGCTCTTCCGCGTGTAGGGGTAGCCGCCCTGGATGTCGCCGCGGCCCTTCTTGTCGGCGATGATCGGGTGCTCGTGGCAGTAGCCGCGGAGGCCGCTGCGGCCGTTCACCTGCCCGACGCCGCTCGCCTTGACGCCGCCGAAGGGCGCCTCGGGAACGCCGTAGGTGATGGCCATGTCGTTCACGCAGACGCCGCCGGTGTCGATGCGCTCGGCGAGGCGGAAGCCCTTCTCGGCGTCGGTGGTCCACACGTTGCCGTTCAGGCCGTAGTCGGAGTCGTTGGCGAGATAGAGCGCCTCCTCCTCGCTCTGCACCTTCTGCAGCGCCACGATGGGACCGAAGGTCTCCTTCGTCATCAGGTCCATGCCGTGGTTCACGTTCTCGACGACCGTCGGCTGGAAGTAGAGGCCGGCGAGCTCGGGGTTGCGTCGGCCGCCCACCAGCACCTCGGCGCCCTTGGCCACCGCGTCCGCCACGTGCGACTCGATGATGTCCAGCTGCTTGTCCCAGAAGACCGCCCCGACGTCCGACTCGCCCGCATCGCTCTGGCGCAGCGCCTTCACGCGCTCGACGACCTTGTCGCGGAACTCGTCGTAGACCTCTTCCACCACGTAGATCCGCTCGGTGCCGCAGCAGTAGTGGCCGGTGTTCATGCACGAGCCGAGCACGGCCCCCTGCGCCGCGCGCTCGAGGTCGGCGTCGGCGCAGACGATCATGGCGTCCTTGCCGCCGAGCTCGAGCGTGCAGGGAACGAGCAGGCGCCCGCAGGCCTCGCCCACCTTGCGCCCGGTGGCGACGCTCCCCGTGAAGGAGACCTTGTCGACGCCGGCCTCGACGAGCGCCGCACCGGCCTCGCCGTCGCCCTGCACCACCTGGTAGAGGTCGCTCGGCAGGCCGGCGTCGTCCAAGAGCCGCTTCACGACCAGCGCCGAGAGGGGCGTCACCTCCGACGGCTTGTGCACCACGGCGTTTCCGGCCATCAGGGCCTGCACCGTGGGTGTGACGGCCAGGGCCACGGGCCCGTTCCAGGGCGTGATGAGCCCCACGACGCCGAGCGGCTTGTAGACCACCCGGATGCGCTTGCCGAAGCGCATGAGCCCGTGCGGCTTGCGCTTCTCCGGCGCGAGGAACTTCTTCGCGTTCTTCGCATAGAAGGAGATGGCGTCGCAGGGTGCGAAGACCTCCATCGAGATGGCCTCGGCGCGGGCCTTGCCCGTTTCCTGGATCACGACGTCGATGATCTCGTCCTGCCGCTCCACGAAGAGGTCGAGGAGGCGCCAGAGCACGGCGGCGCGCTCGTCGAAGGAGCGCTCGGCCCAGGCGCCCTGGGCCTTCCGCGCGCGCTCCACCGCCGTCTTCACGTCTTCCGCGGTCGCGCAGTCGAACTCGCCGATGGGCTCGAGGCTGACGGGGCTCTTGACGCGCAGGCGACGGCGCGGTCCCGGGGTATCGACGTTCTCGACGATGGCCATGCTCTCCTCCAGTGGAGGCGGAGCGTAGCCGATTCAGGCCTCCCTCCGGGAGACGGGGAAGACGGCTTCCCACGAGGCCCTCGGATCTGGTACACCGGGGGCGGTACGCGAGGAGGAAACGAGCATGGCGAACATCACCTGGACGATCGGGAAGGTCCGGATCACGCGCATCGAGGAGGTCGTGGCACCGCTGGTGCCGCAGTAGTTCTTCCCCGATCTCGCCCCGGAGACGCTCGCGCGCCACGAGAGCTGGCTCAAGCCGCACGTCCTCGACGCGGACGGCAACCTCCTGCTCTCCGTCCACGGGCTCGTCCTCGAGTCGCAGGGCCGGCGCATCCTGGTCGACACCTGCGTCGGCGACCGGCCCGTGCCGGGCTACGAGATGCTCGCGGGCGGCGACCGCTTCCTCACCGGCCTGGTCGAAGGGGGCTTCCCGCGCGAGTCGATCGACGTCGTGCTCTGCACGCACCTGCACTTCGACCACGTGGGCTGGAACACGATGCGCGAGGGCGACCGGCTGGTCCCGACCTTCCCCAACGCGCGCTATCTCTTCGCGCGCGCCGAGTACGAGCACTGGCAGTCGGACCCCGACAAGTCCTTCGTTCCCACCTTCGGCGAGACCGTCACGCCGATCATCGAGGCGGGGCTCGCGGACCTCGTCGCCTCGGACCACCGCATCACCGACGAGGTGCGGCTCGAGCCGACCCCCGGCCACACCCCGGGCCACGTGGCGGTGGTCATCGCCTCCGAGGGCGCCGAAGCGATGATCACCGGCGACCTCACCCACCACCCCGTGCAGTGGGCCGAGCCCGACCTCGGCATGCCGGCCGACACCGACGGCCCCCAGGCCGCGGCCACCCGCCACCGCCTGCTCCGCGAGCACGCCGACGGGCCGCTGCTCGTGATCGGCACGCACTACGCCGAGCCCTGCTCGGGACGCCTGGTGAAGGACGGCTCCGGAGGCCACCGCTTCGAGGCCGCCCCGCGCTAGCAGCCAGCGGCGGAGCCGTGCAGGCTCCGCGCGGCCAGCCGCAGGCGCGCCCGGTTCGCCGGGTTCAGGACGGAGCGGGCGGTGGACCGGCTCTCGGCGAACTCGCTCTCGAGCGCCTCCTGGAGGAGGCGCGCAGCCGCTCCCGATCCGCCCGGCCGAGCGGGTAGTTGCTCCTGCCGAAGCCGCGCGGGAGCAGGCGAACGAGAGGAGGGCCTTCACGTCGTGTTCCAGCCATGTGTCGGACACGGCGCGCGTCCGAGCCGGAGCGCCACCGGCGACCGCTCAAGCCGGAGGGCGGGAGCCCGGAGGGGGAGGCACCGGGCCCAGGGAGGGCAGCGCCTCGAGACCACCCCGGAGCAGGGAGGACCACTTGCGGAAGAGGCGGCGCAGCTGGCCCCACTCGTAGCCGGGACGATTCAGGTCGACGCCCGTTCCCTCGACGCCGACGCCCGGCGGCGTCAGCTTGGCCCGCTCCGACAGGCGAGCGAGCGGCACGCGCGACTGCGAGTCGGAGACGTCGAGGATCATCGTGAGCTCGCCCGCGTCGCCGACGTACACGTGATCGCTTCGCTGGGGCGGCGTCAACACCACGATGTCCACGAGGTGCGCCCGGACCCGAAGCACGTCGGCCGCCGGCTGGTCCGTGATCGAGAACACGTGGCTCTCGGCGAACTCGTTCTCGAGCGCCTCCTGGAACAGGTTGCGCAGGCGCTCCATGTCGCGCGGCTCGAGGGCGTAGTTCTCGCGGCTGAAGCCGCGCGGGCTGGCCGGGGGGTTCTTGTAGAAGACCTCCACCGGCTCGAACAGCACGCCCCGGTAGCCGCTGAAGTCCGCCCCGGGGCGCAGATAGGCGGCGCCGACGTGGCGCATCTTCACGCGGTGGAGCCCATCGCCCGTGGTCGCGGCGTAGCGGCCCGTCTCGTACTGGACGCGGCCCGGGTTGTAGTTGGAGGAGCCGGCGCAGGCCAGCGCGAAGAGGGCGAAGCACGTGGAGAGAAGGGACTTCATGTCGTGGACCGGCTCCCCGCGGTGTGGCCCTGCCGCGGCCTCATGCGGCCAGTGTCGGCTCCCGATCGGGGGGTGCCACCTTGTAGAGACGCGCGGCGTTGTCGAAGAGCAGCTTGCGCCGCACCCCGGGCTTCGCCGCCTCGAGCCCCGCGTCGATCTTCTCGCGCACGTTTCCGTAGAGACAGACGGGGTGCGGGTAGTCGGTCTCGAAGAGCACGTTGTCGACGGGTATGCGGTCGAGCAGGTGCTGCGGGGCGTACTCCTCGAAGAAGTAGCAGCCGTATACCTGGCGGGCGAAGTATTCGCTCGGCAGCAGCTCGAACTCGGGCCGCTGCTTGCGCACCTGGCCGTACCCGAAGGTGTAGTCGACCGCTTCGAGCAGGAAGGGGATGAAGCCGATCCCGCTCTCCACCGAGATCACCTTGAGGCCCGGGTGCCGCGGCAGGATCCCCGAGAAGAGCAGGTCGACGATCTGCTTGCCGTTGTCGAGGAAGAGGCCCACGGCCACCACGCCGTTGAGCCCGCCCGGGCCGTAGTGCTCGATGCGCTCGGGTGTCCAGGCGTTGCCGGTGAAGTCGCCCGCGCCGATGTGGAAGCTCACGGGGAGGTCGTTGGCGGCCGCGCACTCCCAGAGCGGGTTCCAGTGCGGGTTGGCCAGCACGGGCTGGCCGTGCGCGTGCGGCTCGCCGGTGAAGAGGATGCCCTTGTGGCCCTTCTTCGCGCAGCGCTCGATCTCCTTCACCGAGGCCTCGACGTCCCAGAAGGGCAGCGCCGTGATCGGAATGAAACGCTCGGGCGCGGGCTCGCACCAGTCGGTGAGGAAGTCGTTGTAGGCCTGCACGCAGGCGAGCATGAGCTCGGGATCCTGGAGCCCGAGGAAGACCTGGCTCCCGAAGCCGCCCACGTTCGGGTAGAGCGCCATGGCCCAGATCCCCACCGAGTCCATGTACTCGAGGCGCGCCTTTGCGTCGCGCGCGGCGAGCGGCACCTCGGCGAAGCCCTTGGGAGCCGCGGGGAAGGGCTCGGGCCAGCCGGCGACGGCCGTGTGACCGACGGGCGTGATCGGGCTGCGGTCGCCGACCTGCCAGACCTCGAAGCCCATCTCGCTCATCGTGACGCGCGGCGCCCGCTCCTGGAACTTCGCCGGCAGTCGGCTGCTGAAGAGGTCGGGAGGCTCGGTGATGTGGGTGTCGGCGTCGATCACCCAGTCGACGATCGGCTGGCTCACGTGGCGTCCTCCTCGCTGCGGCGTGGCCGTCAGTCTAGCCGGTCGGCGGGGGAGGCGGAGCCGGAGCGTTCCCGGCGCGCCCAAGCCAGGGCGTCGCCGAGGCGGTCGCCACCCCAGAAGAGCTCCCCCTCCACCACGAAGCTGGGAGCGCCGAAGATGCCGAGCCGCGCCGCTTCTTCCGTGCGGGCGCGCAGCGCGGCCTTGGTATCGACGGAGACGGCGCGCTCGAGCCAGTGGTCGGCGTCCGCGCCGACGGCGGCGAGCACCGAGCCCAACACACCGGCGTCCGAGATCTCGCGGTCTTCGGCGAAGCTCGCCCGGTAGACGCCGCGCACGAAGGAGGGGATCCACGCTTCGCCATGGGCGGCGGTGCACACCCGCGCCGCGAGCAGACCGTTGCGCGGAAAGCGCGAGGGACGCCGGAAGGGGAGCCCCAGCCCCGCGCAGATCCGCTCGAGATCGCGCCACATGTAGCGCCCCTTGGCGGGGTAGAGGTTGAAGGGCGAATCGTTCCAGCCCTGCTCGACGAAGATCGGCCCCAGCAGGAAGGGCCTCCACGCGACGTCGACTCCTGCACGCGCAGCCTCCGCCTCGACGCGCTCCGCCGCCGGGTAGGAGTAGGTGCTCGCGAACTCGAACCAGAACTCGACGCCAGGGTCTCCGCCCGCCACGAGCCTTCCTCCAGCGAGCGCGAAGGCTTCCGCTCCCACTGCAACCGGTCGGAGCCGGATCTTATCGCGGGCGCGGTCGTCACCCCGCCCCCGCTGCCGGCCACCCACGCTCAGCATAGGAATCCCCCGCCGGAGGTGCCCGTGTCGACAGCGCTTGCCTGCATGCCCTCGGGGCCCGGTCGGGGCCTTCGGGTGCGCACGCGCTGCCGGCTGCTGATCGCGAGCGCCGCCGCCCTCGCCGCCGCGCCGGCCCTCGCGCAGGAGACGCGCGAGTACGACCTGCCCACCCTCGAAGAGCAGGTGAAGGAGGAGCGCAGCCTGACGGACCTCGTGAAGGTCCGCTTCAAGGCCTCGAACCGCTTCGTCGGCCTGGCGGATTTCGGCGACTACCGGGCCGACTCCTACCAGCCCGAGGCCCGGCTCAAGGTCACGGTGCCGTTGGCGAAGAACGTCGGAGTCCGACTCATGGGAACGGGACGCGTGCTCCACTACGACTTCGACGAGGGGAGCGCCGATCTCGGCATCGGCACGCGTTCGGACGGCCCCTTCGACGACCTCTGGTCCTGGACCGTGCGCCTGCAGGGCGCCTACAACTTCGGCGAGAAGCTCACCCTCTTCTCCCCACGCGAGAGCTGGTCGCTCCTCGTCGACACCTTCGTGCAGTCCAGGTGGGAGCACGGCGCGCGAATGTCCGACGGCATCAACGGAGGAGCGGGCCTGGCCGTCGGCTACCGCCTGGGCAGGACGCTCGAGCTGGCCGGCGGTGTATCGCTTCGCGATCGATTGCGCGGCGGCATCGGCGTCCGGCCCCTCCTCGAGTTCGACTGGCGCATCGACGACCACTGGAAGCTCTCGAGTCAGGGCCTCGGCCTCCAGCTCGAGCGCAGCTTCGGCGAGCGCCTCACGGTCTTCACGCGCGCGCGCTGGGAGGGCAACTTCTTCCGCCTCGGCCAGCGGGGCGGCGACATCGGGCGTCCGAGCCTGCGGATCCGCCAGCTGCCGGTCGGGCTCGGCGCGTGGTGGAACTTCGGGCGCCATGTGCGTCTCACGGCGCTGGGTGGTGTGATGGCGGTGCACCAGTTGCGTGCGGAAGACAAGCACGGGCGCGAGATCGACACCGATTCGGCAGATCCCTCGCCCTACTTCCTGATTCGCTTCGACTTTCGCTGAGGCCCCGAGGATAGTGACGAGGATCACCCGATGTTGAGCGCAAGAAGACGATGGATCGAGAGTCGCGGCCTGTACGGAGGAAAGCGCGTGTCACGGGAGTTGCTCATCGTCGACGGGGGAAGCCTGCAGATGCGCAGGCTGTCCTCCCGGCTCGAGCGCATGGGCTACGGGGTGGTTCCCGCCAAGACGGCCGACGCCGCCGAGCGGGTCCTGCGCGTGCGCGGTCGGACCATCGCCGCCACCGTGATCCCCGTGGATCTTCCGGCCTTCGACCTGCGCGCGGCACTCGGCTTCCTGCGTCGCCTCGAGCCGACGGGCGAGCTCTGCTTCGTCGCCGCGGGTCACCGGCCCGAGGCCGCCGATCGCAACATGCTGCGCGAAGCCGGCGTGGAGCTCGCGCTGTGGGAGCCGATCGACGAGCATGCCCTGCGCTTCCAGGCCAACCGTGCCCTCGCAGACTCGGCCATCGTACGCGGCGAGCGCGGCGTGATCCGGGCTCCCGCCAACTGGTCGGTGTCGGTGTGGTCCGGCGAGCGTCGCAAGCCCGCCAAGATCTACACGCTCTCCGCGAGGGGCGCCTTCCTCGCGACGGCACGGCCCTCGCTGCCGGGTACACAGCTCGAGGTGGAGCTTCCCTTCCGCTCGACGCCGGTGCGCGTGAAGGCCGAGGTCGTGATGACGAACGTCCCGGGCCACTTCATGCGCGACAACCTGCCGGCGGGAATGGGCGTGCGCTTCCAGGAGACGCCCGGCAACGTCGTTTCGGCGCTGAAGATCTGGGCCGAGCGCCGGCTGGAGAGCCTGGGCTTCTAGGGGCTGCTAGCTTCGGGGCCTCCCGACCGGAGGACCCCCATGAAGTCGCCGAAGCCGGCCGCCTCTCTCGTCGCCGTTCTGCTCGTCGCGCTCCTCGTCGGCTGCCAGACCGACTCGGGGCCCTCCCGCGCAGAGGCGGAGCCGCAGGCCGCGAAGGCTCCCCCGCCTCCGCC